>Ga0256841_1003375_pt1 | contig 11987 bp, 11 predicted proteins | sample 356308metaG_FD_185971 | JGI IMG/M metagenome (GOLD analysis project Ga0256841, IMG submission 185971) | Hydrothermal vent microbial communities from Mid Atlantic Ridge, Atlantic Ocean - 356-308 | ecosystem: Environmental > Aquatic > Marine > Hydrothermal vents | place: Atlantic Ocean: Mid...
GGCCCATCTATTCTCTTTAGCTCTGTGTTTAGATGCAAAAGATGCTCCGGCTATTCTTGCCGCTTTCTGATTGCCGCCTAGCTGTTTATTTATAGTATTTTCTTGATAAGAATGGTTATTGATTAATCTTTTAACCCCCATCATATCTACGTCTCCACATGCTTGCATGTATTAACAAGCAACTAATTATTACTATTGTAGTAACAATAATGCAGAGACCATGCCAGTTATTTTTGAAGGTTTTACCGAGAAAGGTATTAGGGGGGAACGGTGTAATTTACAGCTAATCAGAAGGCGATTTTTGACTGAACTGTTGATCCAGAGTTCAGCTTATTTAAATTTATGACGCCATTGAATAGCGTTATGCTCATCACTAAGGTGTTGCTCTTGCTTTAACTCTACTTGTGTTTCTTCATCGTGATAACGCTCAACAAGTGATTGCATTACTTGTTCTTTGCTTCGTGTTTTCTGCCATTGGCCACGCTGTTGTTCTAATTGCTGATAGTGAATGTGTACTTGTTGCTCTTGCACTTGAATTGTTTGATCAAGCTGGGCAAGAAAACCTCTTAACTCTAATACTTTTTGGGCGCTCATCACGGCAGTATTACCTTGTCTAAATCTAGAAAGGTATTCATCTTTATAGTGATGCAACTCTTCAAGTTGTTGTTTTTCTTTAAGCCAGGCCCCGTTAGCTTCGCCCATTTTAATTAAAGCTGCATCTGTAGCTTTGGTGGCAATATTGACAACTGGAGCTAATCGCTTTGATCGTTTCATAAATTCACTTTATCAATTTTATTACTAAATATCTTTGAAGTAATCGTATTTCTCAACACCTTTACTGCATCTGATTAATTGTTACCGGTGCTTGCATATTGGTCGTTGCTATTTGAGAAAGAGGTTGCTGCATCGTTTGCTGTAAATTAGTTTCACTTTGTTGCCAATTAACCGCTTCATTCATTCCTTGTTTTACCAACTGTTGTAGGCTTGGATAAAGCGCTATAGCCTCATCAATTTTAGGATCGCTTCCCATTGCATAGGCGCCAACATTAATCAGATCTTGGTTTTGTCTATAGGTAGCAAATATTTGTTTAAACATTTGTGAATATTCTAAATGCTCTTTTGACACAATTTGCGGCATCACACGGCTGATTGAAGCTTCAACGTCTATGGCAGGATATTGCCCCGCTTCAGCTAAACGGCGAGATAAGACGATATGGCCATCTAAAATGGCTCGAGCCGCATCAGCAACGGGGTCTTGTTGATCATCACCTTCTGTTAACACGGTATAAATTGCCGTGATCGCCCCGCCACCTTCAGGTCCATTGCCTGCACGTTCAACTAATTTCGGCAATAATGAAAATACTGAAGGAGGATACCCTTTAGTTGCCGGTGGTTCGCCGATCGCTAATGCTATTTCACGCTGTGCTTGTGCATAGCGTGTTAAAGAGTCCATAAGTAATAGTACTTGTTTGCCTTGATCGCGAAAATATTCTGCAATACTGGTGGCTAGCATCGCACCATGTAAGCGCATTAAAGGTGAATGATCGGCAGGAGATGCAACCACAACAGCGCGTTCCATGCCTTCAGTACCCAAAATTTCTTCAATAAATTCTTTTACTTCTCGTCCACGCTCACCAATCAAGCCAACAACGATGACATCCGCTTCTGTAAAGCGTGTCATCATGCCTAATAGAACACTTTTACCTACACCACTGCCGGCAAATAAGCCCATTCTCTGACCGCGACCTACGCTTAATAAAGCATTAATCGCTTGAACGCCAACATCAAGATGTTCACGCACTGGTGATCGAGATAGAGGATTAATCTGTTCGCCGTGTAATGACACACTATCTGTTACTTTTAATGAGCCTTTACCATCCAGTGGTTTGCATGCACCATCAACAACACGCCCTAATAACGCTTCCCCAACAGGTACTTTTGAGTCACTTCGAAGCGGGCGAACTCGCGCACTAGGCACCAAACCTCGTATATCGCCAATGGGCATTAGATAAAGCGTATCGCCCGCAAAACCAACCACTTCAGCTTCGACAGGTTGACCGTCAGAACCTTGAATTTCACACCGACTTCCTATCGGTGCTTGGAAGCCTACCGCTTCCAAAGTAAGCCCGACCATTCTAGTCAATCGACCTTCTATAGCCAAAACTTCTGAAGGATCCGCGTCCAAACGCTGCTGATAGTCTTTTAAGCTACGGCGGATATTTTCATTACGGTCTGCGATATTATTCGCCACTATCATCGCCCCGTTCTTCGCCTAACAGTTTATTTATAACACTACTTAAGCGCGCCTCAACCGTTGCATCAATTGTTGTATCTGCTGTTTCTAATCGTATTCCACCGCGTGTGATAAGCGGATCTTCAACCCATTGCCAACGGCTGTCATCATGATCAATCGATAAACCTGTTTTAACTAATTCAACATCTTGTGGGTTAAGGAAAACCTTTAGTTTTCGGTCATTTACAGGCAACACTGACAATGCTGCTCGCATTGCACCAATGACGTGATCGGGTTGTGTTTTTAGTTCACGCCTTACTAGTTGTCTTGTCATTGTCATTACAAGGCTTATTAAATCATTTTCAACTTGTTGATCCAGCTCTTGAATAGGCTCATCAACGGCATTAATTAAATCTGTCAGATATGAAACTTGTTGCGAAATTTGTTGCCGACCAGCTTCAAACCCTGCTTTTTCACCTTTCTCAAAACCCACTTTATAGCCTTCTAATTCAGCTTGTTTTTGCAAAGCTTCCATGCCTTCAAGCGTGAGAAGAGAAGGATCGTCAACATCATTAACAGAAATCATCGTTGGTGCTTGCCAACGTTGGTAGACGGCTTCTAGCTCTTCAGATGAAACGGTATCAGCCTGCTGGGTAATCAATTCATCCTTAGAGGAAGTCATCTCCACCGCTGCCTCCCAACATGATTTCACCTTTATCAGATAATGCACGTGTTGCTGTTAGAATTGTTTTCTGAGCTGCTTCCACATCGCTTACACGCACTGGCGGCATTGCTTCTAAATCATCACGTAGCATTTCCGCTGCACGTTGTGACATATTCGATAAGAATTTTTCTCTTAATGCTTCATCCGCACCTTTTAAGGCTAACTGTAATTGGTCTGTTTGTATTTCACGCATTAAGGTTTGTATGCCACGATCATCAATATCAATTAAGTTATCAAATACGAACATAAGATCTTCGATATTTTGACCCAAATCAGGTTCCGTTTCTTTAATTTGTTCCATAATAGTCGCTTCAACGCTACCTTCAACAAAGTTCAGAATGTCCGCAGCCGTTTTCACTCCGCCAACTGTTGCTGTTTGGCTCCCCGCATTGCCATTAAATTGTTTTTCTAAAATTTCATTTAATTCACTTAATGCTGCTGGTTGCACACCATCTAAGGTGGCAATTCGTAATAAAACATTAGCCTGATCACGATCAGGGAACATCGATAAAACAGCGGCTGCTTGGTCTGGATCTAAAAAAGAACAAACGATACCTATAATCTGCGGATGCTCTAAACGTATTACTTCATATATGCCTCGAGCATCCATCCATTTAAGTTGCTCTAAACCTGAGGTGTTACCACCTGATAATATTCGATCAAGTAAGTTACCTGCTTTATCTTCGCCTAATGCACCCACCAGCATTTTTCTTACAAAATCATGCGATCCTATTCCCAATCCTGTTTCTTGTTCAACCGTTTCTACAAATGAATCAATAACACCTTGCACCTCTTCGCGGGTAACATTGGTTAAAGTTGCCATCGCCTGACCCACTTGTTGAACTTCTTTTGGAGCCATATGTTTGAGTATTTCTGCAGCCTCTTCTTCACCAAGAGAACGTAGAAAAACAGCTGATTTTTCTACACCGGTTAATTTTCTAGCTTCTTCTGCCATTACGCTGCCGTCCAGTTTTTAACGACCTGCGCAACTAACGCTGGGTCTTGTTGCACTAAACTACGCACATTTGTCATTTGTGCTTCCATTTCCTCTGATCCTGTTGCTATTTTCGCAATATCATCATTTGCTGTCGCCGCAGCCATTTGTGCTTGAGTAGCTTGCATCTGACTTTGATTATTTTCCGCCACAGGCACTGTATTTAAATCTCTAAATGCAGGCTTGATTACTTTAAATATTAGGAATAATACCAACAGTGCACCTAATACTTGTTTCGCAATATCCCATACCCATGGTTGTTGCCATATCGCTATTTCAGGTAGCGGTTCAGCAACTTCTGGTGCAAGGAATGGGGCATTTACAATGTTTAAACTATCTCCTCGCGCCTTGTTAAAGCCAATCGCATCCATCACTAATGCATTGATTCGTGTCATTTCAGCTTCTGATAATGCCGTTTTCGTCACATTTCCTTCAGCATCAACACTCCTTTTCTCATCCACTAATACGGCAACACTTAATCGTCTAATGGCACCAGGTGATAGTCGTGTATGGCTTATCGTTCTGTCTAATTCAAAATTACGTGTGCTGCTTTTGCTTGAGCTTCCTGGTTTTGTTTGCTCCACAGCGCCTTCTTCACCCGCAGTTTGTTGTTTCGCTACTTCTGGAGCCACACCGCCACCGGGTGGTTGATTGCTAAGCGCCCCCGGCACACCTAAAGCACCAGCAGCCCCTACTCGTGTATCTTCCTGGATCTGCTCGCTACGAACAGCTACTAGATCAGGATTATATTGTTCTTGTGTTTGTTCGGTAACAGTAAAGTCCACATCTGCTACAACTTGAGCTCGCACACCCTCCATCCCGACAATAGGTGATAGAATATCTTCTATTCGACGAATATATATTTGTTCTAATTTCTGAGTATATTGCAATTGATTATCACTCATCTCAATACCTTGGCTACGATCAGTTTTTGTCCATAACCGACCTTTTTGATCCACAATCGTGACATGTTTGCTTGTCATATTTGATATACTTGATGCCACCATATTGGTAATAGCATCAACTTGGCTTCTCTCTAAAGTTCGTCCTGCATAAAGATTAAGAACAACTGACGCGGTAGGAGCTTTGCGCTCCCTAACAAAAACAGACTGTTTTGGTATTGCCAAATGTACTCGTGCGCTATGTATATTTTGTAATTGTGAAATAGAGCGTGACAATTCTTCTTCCAAAGCTCGTTGATAACGTGCCCGCTCAACAAACTGACTTGTGCCAAAGCCTTGTTCTTTATTGAGCATTTCCATACCTTGTGATGCACTTCTTGGTAAACCTTCTGCTGCCATTTTTAATCGCAACGATTGTAATTCTGACGACGGAACTAATACCGCACCCGTTGTGGGATCTAACTTATAAGCAACATTTGATTGTTGTAAAATTGAAATAATTTCCGTAGATTCTTTTGGTTGCATCCCCGAAAATAACACCTGATAGTTGGGTGTTTGTGACCACATAAACACATATCCCCCCAAAGCAATGCTTGCTGCAACCGCCAATAGAAAGCCAATTTGTTTCATTACTGGTTGCCTTGAAGCATTTGCCGACATCGCACCAATCGGTGTGGTCGGCATGGGCATTGCTGATGAAGGGTTAGTTGCTACGGGTAGATTTTCCATTGTTTAGTCTTCTTTAAAATATTTGAGCAAATAATTATTAAACCGACATTCTCATGACTTCTTCGTATGCCTGCACTAATTTGTTTCTAACTTGCAGTGTTGCTTGGAAGGCAACTGATGCTTTTTGTGACGCAATCATGGCATCTGCCAAACTGACATTAGGATCACCCATTTCAAATGCAGTTTTTAATTTGCCTGCAGCCTGTTGAGTTTCATTGACTTGATTCACTGCGGATTTCATCACATTTGTGAAATCTACACCGTTTGTACTACCCAACTTTTGAGTTTCAGCTAATGGATTGCTTTGCTGAGTCGCCTGCGCCTGAGCAGCTCTCATTTGCGTTAATAACTGATTTGGATCAATTGCATTAATCATCATTACTCTCCGATTAAGTTTTGGTTATTTAGCTTATGCAGTCTTCTTGCCAATCTTCTCTGGAATTTCAATTCCTTCTTCTCTAAAACGAGATAGCTTATACCGTAGTGTGCGCTCACTAATGCCTAACTCCGCGGCTGTTGCTCTTCTACTACAGTTATTCTTGGCTAAGGCATCTAGAATATGACGCTGTTCATGACTGCGTAAATCATCACTTAAATTATTATCAACACACTGTTCGTCATTATTTTGGCTAGAAGAAATACTGGTCATCGCTTCAAAAACCAAATCTTTTTCTGTGATTTTTGAGCCTGATTGAAGAATAAGCGCACGTTGTAAAACATTATCTAACTCTCGCACATTACCATGCCACTGATGTGCCAATAATGCTTGCTGGCCTTGTCCATTAATTTCTGGTGCTGTCCTGCCTGCGGACAAGCAATGTTTATCAAGGATCTGTTCTGCCAAAGGTAAAATATCTTCCTTACGCTCACGCAGTGGTTGCAAGTGCAAAGGAAACACGTTTAAACGGTAAAATAGATCTTCACGGAAACGTCCCGCAATAACTTCTTCTCGTAGCGTTCTATTGGTTGTTGCTAATACGCGAACATCCAGTGAAATCAACTTACGTCCACCAATTCGTTCTACTTCTCTTTCTTGTAACACTCGTAATAGTTTTGCTTGTAAACCTAAATCAATTTCTGAAATTTCATCTAATAATAATGTGCCTTGATGCGCTTGTTCAAATTTGCCGGCATAGGCCTGACTAGCACCTGTAAAAGCCCCTTTTTCATAACCAAACAATGTCGCTTCCAACATGTTTTCAGGAATTGCAGCACAGTTAATGGCTACAAAAGGGCCTTCATTACGAATAGAGTTTTGGTGTAAAAATCTAGCTAGCACCTCTTTACCTGTGCCACTTTCACCACTGATTAATACCGTTGCATCAGCATCAGCTACACGGCGCGATAATGTAAGTAAATCACGTGAACTCTTAGCAACTGCAACCATGCCACTTTGATCTGTTGTTGTTCGAACATAACGCTGAACGCGCTCCAACAAATCATCTGCTTCAAACGGTTTTATTAAATAATCACTTGCCCCCTCATGCATAGCCTCAACAGCACCTTGCACAGTGCCATACGCCGTCATTAATAAAACGGGAAGTTCAGGCGTCATTGCCTTTACTTTTTTCAATAAAGTATGGCCATTCATTGGTCGCATTTGCAGATCGCTCAACAATAAGCCAAATTGTTCATTTGCCAATTTATCTAACGCTCCCTGACCTTGATCTGTCGATGAAACCGTATAACCGGCTAACTCCAACGTATCGCAAAGCGCTCCACGAAGATTACTGTCATCTTCTACCACTAAAATTGTTGATTTATCCATTTCTTTTCCTTATTTTTGTGCTACTTGTTCGTTTCTTGATACATTGGAAGTCGGATACAAAAGGTGCTTCCTTCACCTTCGTCACTTTCAAACCATAGTTCGCCTTTATGCGCTTTTACGATTGATTGCACGACAGCTAGACCAAGCCCTGTTCCCGAAGATCGTGTAGTAAAGAAGGGGGTGAGAATTTTATCTTGCTCTTTCTCCATTATGCCCATGCCATTATCTTCAACACTAAATTCAATATATGATGCCTCATCTTCATCCTGTACCTGCTCAGCGAAAATAGTAATTTCTCCATTACTATCACAGGCTTGTCTTGCATTGTTTACAAGATTATTTATCGCACTCGTTATAGCTTCTTTGCAGCCATAAACATAAGCATTTTTTTCTAATGTATTTTGTATTTCAAATTGAAAATTATTGCTTTCAGGGTGAGCGTTAAATTGTTTGTTAACATTCGCCAATAAAGCATTAACCTCTACTGGCGATGCTGCCGTCATATCGCCACGAGAAAAAGCGAGCATATCTTTAACGAGTTGTTCCATATGGCTAATACTGTCATGTAAACGTTGAGCAAAACGTTGTCTTAGCTCTGTATCGATGTCTTCTTTTAATAACGGTGCTAAAAATAATAATGCTGAAGAAAGAGGCGTGCGGATTTGATGGGCGAGTCGTGCTGCCATTTCACCCATTGCAGATAAACGTTGTAAATGTGAGACTTTTTGTTGAAGGTTATGCGTTTCAGTAACATCTTGTAACAAGACAATTTGACCTGGTTCACCATCAAGAGGATTAGTTGAAATATGAACTAATCGCCCATCTTTTAAAGACACATCATGGCCATCATCTGCTTGTGGTGCAAATGCACGATGAATCACTTGTGACCAGCGCTGGCCTTCAAGTGGTTCACCTAATAAATCTATTGCGACACTATTGTTTTGCTGAATAACACCTTCGCCATCAAGCACAACAACACCGCCTGGTAATACCTCTAATAACCGCGTTAATCTACCCGCTAAACGATCTGCTTTTTCATATTGTTGATTTTGTTTGTGACGATTTAGCATCAACTCAGTGGTCAATACATTGTGGCTGCTATTGACCGACCAGTCACGTTCAGAAATATCTTCGCCTAAATCTGAAAAGGCATGAATCGCATTTCCTTTTAGTTTAGACGCATCGCCTAGTGGTTTTACATTCATTATTTTGCTCCAATATAACGCTTTAATCGTTATTGAGCAAAATTCATGCCTATGCTTTTTATAACTTTAATATCAGTTACTTAAACGTAATATCTTTAAAGTGTCAAACGGGTGACGTTGTCACTAATCACTGTCTCTTTGAATACCATATTTACGCATTTTTTCAACAAGGGTAGTTCGGCGCATTTTTAATTTTTCTGCCGCATGGGCGACCACACCATCGGCATCATCTATTGCTTGCTTGATTAATAAATACTCAAGATTAGCTAAGTGTTCTTTTAGATCTAAGCCCTCTTCAGGCAAAGTTTCAAGATCATTGCTTGATTGCGTAGGAAGTGATTCTGCTGTTGTTTGTTGGGCTTTTTCAGGTGCTGTGGTTAAGCTCTCTTTTGGTTTAGGTATCTGTTCTATCATGCTGATAACGGCTTCGGGAAGATCATCGCCTTCTAGTTGAAATTTTTCAGGGAGATCATCAAAATCTACCGTACCATACGGGAAAAGAATAACCAAACGCTCAATTACATTAGCCAACTCTCTTACATTACCTGGCCATGAATACCGACATAATGATCCGATTGCTGAAGCCGTTAATCTGACTGTGCCACGGTTTTCATATTCTATTCGCGTTACCAATTCATTTATTAAAAGCGGAATATCTTCGGGGCGCTCACGTAATGCTGGCATTTCAATAGGGAATACATTCAACCGATAAAACAGATCTTCTCTAAATTGCCCATCGGCAATATTATCTTCTAAATTTCGATGTGTTGCAGCAATAACACGTACATTTGTTTTTAAGGTTTTGCTACTTCCTACTCGCTCATAGCTTCGTTCTTGCAATACGCGTAATAATTTCACTTGCATTGGCAATGGCATATCACCAATTTCATCTAAAAATAGTGTGCCATTTTCAGCCATTTCAAAACGCCCTTTACGTGCCGTTATAGCACCGGTAAACGCGCCTTTTTCATGCCCAAATAATTCGCTTTCTAAAAGTTCGGCAGGAATAGCACCGCAATTAATGGGTACAAAAGGTTTCTCCCTTCGCGATGAAAGATAATGTAAGTTTCTAGCAACAACTTCTTTACCTGTGCCCGATTCACCTAAAATCAATACATTGGCTTCTGAATCAGACACTTGATCGATCATGGTTTGCACTGCTTTCATCAAACGGCTATTTCCCACCAGTTTTCGAAAATCATAGCCCTGTTGTTGGTTTGTAGATCCTTTTTGTCCACGATAAATCGTAGCCTGTTGCAAAGCATTACTTAATTGAGGATATTTAACAGGAAAACGTAATGCACCTAATGTACCTGGGAAATCAGCAATATCCGATTTTGGGAATTCAAGTTGAAAAACAGGAACGCGCGCTTCATTGTTAACAAGATCTCGCAGCACCTGTTTTGTTTGATGATTGTCGCCACAGTCACCGACAATAGCCATTGCAACATCTGATAATTCTCCAGCCTCTTCAAACCAAAGATCAGGGGTATTCACAATAATAGGCTGGCAATTAATAAATTCAACCAAGGTTGATAGCACTTCTCGTCGATTTTCATCCACATCAACTAACAACACATTATTTGTACTCATAATCACCTCAAATACTTAAAGTTATGTCGATATAACTAATATAAGTTATTCAGAAGTATAGAGTTAAGCATTTTTTTATAGTGTTGTCAAAAAAATGACGTTTTTATATGGTGTTTTATGATGATTGTGGATTGTTTAAATTTTATAGGGAACAAGGTAAATAAGAAGTTGATGCTCGTAATCATAAATCCGCAAATTAAATGATCACCAGTATCGGTGGCACACTATTGTAAATAAGCCTTAGCAACGTTCTTTTTATTCTTAAATTGTTTTAATTCTTTTGCGATATTCGTTCGGTGCTCATCGCAAACTAATTCTAGCTCTTTATTGAGCAATATTAATTCACTCATCTGTGAATGTAACTTATCATTTTCATCTTCAGATAGCTCTAGGCTTGTGATATCTAAGTTCACTAATAGTGCTTGCCTTTCAGCATCGGCAACCACAAAATCATCCCATTTTTGTTCTTTTGCGAGCAGAAGTAACTGCTTGCTTTTACCTATAAGATCCAAGATTAAATCGAAAACGAAATCCACCTGTTAAGCCCTCTCTATTATGTACTAGAAGTTGTATTATGATGCTCTTGAGGGATCGCATCCCAGCCTGATTTAATCTGCAACATTAATTTTCCTACTTCGTCCAATAATAGTGGATCATTTTTGATATTTGCTTCTACTAAGCGTTGTTCCATATAGTTGTATAAATTCAGCAAATTTTGAGCAAATTCACCGCCCACCTCTACATTTAAACATGAACGTAAACTATCAATAATTGAAATAGCCCAACTAATCTGCTCACCTTTTTTGGAAATATCCTCATTTGCCATAAAACCCTTTGCTGCTAAAATCTTTTCTAAAGCGCCTTCCATCAGCATTTGCACTAAACGATGTGGAGAAGCACTTTCAACACCACCTTGAACATGATTCTGACGGTATTGTTGCATTGCAGCATTAGCATTCATATTTTTATCCTTTTTCATATATTTGCAACACGATAATTGTGCTGCCTTCTCTTAATATATCGTCAAGAATACTGTTCGCTTTAGTAAAATATTCCATTATATTGAATTTAGTTATTATTTCGAATTGAGTTTGGTCTCGGTAAATTAGACAATTGTGACGCTAAATAGTCCCCCGTCGACTTCAACTGTCCTACTAACAAATCCATTGCCGTAAACTGTGCTTGATAGCGTTTTTCTAGTGCTGCCAACCTACGGTTTAATTGTTCACGATCATCGCTGAGTGAACTAATGCGTGTTTGCAATCCCTCTGTTCGGGAACTTAAAATCCCCCCTGAGTTCACATAACCTTCAATTACATTATTTAATGATTTTGCCAGGCCATTTTCAGAAGCAAATAATTGCGATACGGCAGTAAAATCAGATTCCATCACCTTATCAAATTTTGTTGAATCTAAACTCAGCTTGCCTGACTCTTGAGTGGTTACGCCAATTTCAGATAATGTACCAAAATCCAATCCAGCAACCGCACTCGTCATTTGATTTCGAATTTGACTTTTTATCCCTCGCAAAACCGAGTCACCAACTAATGGCCCCGACGCTCCAGCATCTGCATCATAAGAGGCTAGCGTCCCCATCGCTTCAACAAGTGTATTATATGAATCTACAAAACTATTCACTTTCGATTTTACACTGCTTTTGTCTAACTCTATTTTCAGTGTTTCTGTAATGCCCACATCTGCTTTTTTAAGCGTGAAACTTACTCCCGAAATAACATCATCAAAACTATTGCTACCTCGTGTTACCTGCTGTTGATCCACAAAAATAATCGCATCCTGCGCTGCTTGAATAGTAGTTAGATTTGCTGTTGCCAAACGAGA
>Ga0256841_1003376_pt1 | contig 11985 bp, 5 predicted proteins | sample 356308metaG_FD_185971 | JGI IMG/M metagenome (GOLD analysis project Ga0256841, IMG submission 185971) | Hydrothermal vent microbial communities from Mid Atlantic Ridge, Atlantic Ocean - 356-308 | ecosystem: Environmental > Aquatic > Marine > Hydrothermal vents | place: Atlantic Ocean: Mid...
TCGATAACTCCCTGAAATATATATTTGTTTTGTAAATGAGCAATGAAATGGTAAGTTACCCGACAAAGTTTACTTTTCGATCGACTATAAATATTGGCCCAAACAAAAGAGCATTACAAATAGCAATGTGGTAAATGCCAAATTTTTAAGAAGAGGGTCGATAGTAGCCAATTTTTCTTCAGAAATCAGATAAATACTACGTCCATTTAGAAATAGCAGGGGAAGGACCAAAAGAAAGCTCCACTGTAAAGGATGATAACTTAGATGGATAAAATTGTAGAATGTTGCTAAAATAATAGCACTACTCAATAAAATCAAATGATAAATCTTGGCTGCCTTCAAACCCACGCGTACCGGAATGGTGTTTTTGGAAGCCAAGCGGTCTGAATGGATATCTCTTATATTATTGAGGTTTAAAACTCCTGTTGCCAAGGCCCCTACGCTCGCAGCAGGCAAAATAATCGATCCATCCAAATGATGACATAGCAAATAATAAGGGCCTAAAACTCCGACCAATCCAAAAAAAAGGAATACAAATAAATCTCCAAACCCTTGATATCCATATGGACTTCCTCCTGCTGTATAGTTGTATGCCGCCCAAATAGCTCCAAGTCCCGCAAAGAAAAATACACCAAAAAGCGTATTGAATCCAAGCGCAAGAAGTAGAAGAATTAATCCGCTTATCAAACTACTTATTGCAAGAAGGAGAATAGCTCTTTTCATATCAGCTTGTGAGATCTTTCCGGATTGGATCATTCTAGAAGGACCTTGTCTACCTTCATGATCTGCGCCATGAATCGCATCACCATAATCATTAGCCAGATTGGATAATATTTGAAGTAAAATAGTAGTGCTGATGATTAGCAGAGGAACAATAAAATTCTTCTTCCCACAATCCAATTCGGCAAGAAGAATACCCATCCCAACACTTGCAATGGCCAGAGGAAGTGTCCTAGGACGTGCGGCGTTTAACCAATATTTGAAAGCGGCCATTGATGCGTCTTTACTTCTTTTTACTTTTGGCTTTCCCCTTCGCTTTAAAAGCATTAGGGACTTCGTTAATTACCATTTTCTTCACTTCATCTAAGGTGAGTTCTTTGGCTTGTTCAGAGGTCATGCGTTCCCCATTGACCTTTGGAATCTTGATATTCTTTTTCCCAAACTTAATAAAGGGCCCCCATCGGCCGTTTTGAACGGATAGGTCAAGATCGACCCATTGATGGATATACCTATTAGCTTCTTTTTCTATTTTAGCCTTTAAAAGATCCAACACTTCATCATTAGAAAGTTTATCCGGATTATACCTTTTGGGAATATTTACAAACAGGTTTTTCCATTTGAGGAAAGGACCGAATCTTCCTCTACCTCGTGTTATAGGATGACCTTGGTATTCGCCAATAGGTTCATCTTGCTTTCTCTTTTGCTCAATTAATTCAATGGCTCTTTGTTCTGTCATTTCCAATGGATCCTCTCCTCTTGGAATAGATATAAACTTATCATCCCATTTGACGTAAGGGCCAAATCTTCCGGCACCGATAAGAACCGGCTTACCCATATAGTCCGGCATTTTACGTGGGAGTTTAAAAAGCTCCATTGCCTCGTCAAACTCTATAGTCTCCATAGATTGACCCGGCTTAAGGTTAGCAAACCTAGGTTTACCATCTTCTCCTACCTCTTCTCTCGTTCCTATCTGTACTACAGGTCCAAAACGAGTAAGTTGAACCAGAACCGAATGACCAGAAGCAGGATCTACTCCCAATATTCTACGTCCTTTGACTCGTTGTGCTTCATCCATGGTCTTATCCAATATAGACTTGAAGGGAACATAAAACGAGTCTATCATGTCTTGCCAAGCTATTTTCCCTTGAGCGACCTCATCAAACTTTCTTTCTATGTCTGCAGTAAAACCAAAGTTCATAATTTCTTCAAAATGGTCTTTCAAAAAGTCTGTAACGATCATCCCGATATCACTGGCAAAAAGTCTATTCTTGACACTTCCTACATTTTCAATTTTCTCTTCCACCTTTACTTGGCCTTCTGCCAATTTGTACAATCTGAAAGATGTAGGTATTCCGTCCCGAGATTCTTTTGTCACATATCCCCTACCCTTTTCCATAATTTTAGTAATCGTAGGAGCATACGTAGAAGGTCGTCCAATCCCCAATTCTTCTAATTTCTTAACCAGACTAGCTTCTGAATATCTCGGTGGAACCTTTGTCTGTCGTTCAAGCGCTATAAGCTCTTTCAAGGTCAACTCTTGGGCAAGATGCAATGGAGGAAGCATACCCCTCACTTCTTGATCCTCATCCTCGTTGTCAGACGCTAAGTATACTTTTAAAAACCCATCAAATTTAATAACTTCCCCTTCTGCCCTAAGATTTTTATCTTCAATAGTAGAAATTCCAATATCCACGATCGTCTTTTCAAGTTGTGCATTGGCCATTTGTGAGGCAATGGCCCGCTTCCAGATTAATTCATATAATCTTTGCTGATCATTGGTGGCTCCTGCAAACTTTCTATCTACGTAAGTGGGACGAATTGCCTCATGAGCTTCTTGTGCAGATTTGTTCTTGTTCTTGAATTTACGCACTTGAGCATATTTTTCCCCAAATTCAGATTTTATCAAGTTAGAAATCGCCCCTAATGCTAAATTACTCAAACTCACCGAGTCCGTTCTCATATAGGTAATTAGTCCCTGCTCATAAAGTTTTTGGGCGACAGACATAGTTTTACTAACAGAAAATCCGAGTTTTCGACTAGCCTCCTGTTGTAGGGTGCTTGTTGTAAAGGGGGCCGCCGGCTTCTTTTGTGTAGGTTTCTTCTCTATATTTTTGATACGGAACGTAGCTCCATTAGCTCTATTAATAAAGTTCTCAGCAGACTCCTCTCCCTGAAGACGCTCTTTTAGTTCAGCTTTTAGCTCTACCATTTTTCCTTGGTCATTCTCCACTAAGAAAACTCCTGATACTTTAAAGTACTTTTCAGGTAGGAATCCTTGAATTTCACGTTCTCTCTCCACAATCAATCTAAGGGTAACAGATTGGACTCTTCCTGCAGAAAGTTTATTTTTTACCTTACGCCATAAGAGTTCAGACAATTTAAAACCCACTAATCTATCCAATATCCGTCTAGCTTGCTGTGCATTTACCAAATTAATATCTACAAAACGGGGATTTTGCACTGCATTTTGAATCGCTTGCTTGGTAATTTCATGAAATACAATTCGGTGAGTTGTATTAATATCCAACCCCAATACTTCACATAAATGCCATGAAATGGCCTCCCCTTCTCTATCCTCATCCGTCGCAAGCCAAACTTCGCTTACGCGTTTAACTGCTTTCTTTAAATCATTTACGACTTTCTTCTTTTCATCTGGTACTATATATTTTGGGACATATCCGTGTTCAAGATCTATCGCCTTATCCCCTTTCTCCAAATCACGTATATGTCCATAGCTGGATTTTACTTCAAAATCTCCCCCGAGATATTTCTCTAAAGTCTTGGCTTTAGCAGGGGACTCGACAATCATAAGTTTTTTAGCCATTCTTGTTCTCTTGTAAATTCAGGGCAAAAGTATATAAAAAAAGTATAATGCATACTATCTTATCACAATCCTCCCTATTCCAATACATCTACTATAAAAAAATTAGACCCAAACCAATAATCTGACTTGGGTCTAAATGGGCGGAGGAAGAGGGATTCGAACCCCCGGTACCCTTTCGAGTACGCCGGTTTTCAAGACCGGTGCATTCAACCAGCTCTGCCATTCCTCCATCTTTCGGATAGCGGGTGCAAAAGTAATCTAAAAAAATAATATACTCGGTATCCGTAATGTATTTTCTTATATTTGACTTCAATATCATCTAGTATTTGGTTGCACATACAAGAGAAACCCCTCTCATATGTAGTCACTTATAATGTATTATGCTTCATTAAACCCATACAATACACTATCCTTATCCCCACTATAGTATAGTCGTTAAGACTATCAATTTTACTACAAACCAATCCCAGAAAGAATTCCACAAAAATAGCAGTATAATTTATAGTTCTAAAAATTAAAAGTGTGTATCTTTGCGCACTCAAATAAAATGGTGGATGTAGCTCAGTTGGTTAGAGCGCTGGATTGTGGTTCCAGAGGTCGCCGGTTCAAATCCGGTCTTCCACCCTTTTTTACCTATTTTTACTACATAATGTGCTGTATATCAGTCGCATTTCTTCCGGGCGAACAACAATTTTGTGGCAAGTTTTTGGCAAGCTTATTAAAAAAATTGTTGTTTTATGAGTAAATTATCCATTAAATAAGTCCCAGCTAAGCTATCGACTAGGAGCATCTGGTATATTTATTCTTATCTATCCGATTCCAAAGAAAGCAGACTGTTGAGCGTCCATAAAACGAGCTATTCGCATGCCCCGCTTTGCTTTTAAGACTTTGGTTTCAATTTTTGATAAAGATACATTACCTACCTGATATCTCTATTGATGCAAGAAGCTACCCACACTTATTGGATAAAAGGCTAAAAAATGCAGTTTTATACCACCTGTTTGATACTTGAAATAATCAAATAATACAAAAAATACAGAATCTATTCCTAATCTAATAGGAAATTAAAGGAAAATATATACTTTAGCGTTTTCAAAAAATCTATCAATTGTTTAACCTAAATCATATACAATGTCAAAAAAACATCAAATAGTAGTAATTGGTGGAGGTACCGGTGGGATTATGACCGCTTCACGATTGTTGCGAGAAGGAAAAAATCTCGATATTGCGGTGATCGAACCAGCTGATACCCATTATTACCAGCCGGCTTGGACCCTCGTAGGTGCGAACACATACAGTTTTGAGAAAACGGCAAGACCCATGTCTGAAGTCATGCCGTCAGGTGTTAAGTGGTATAAAGAATTTGTCACCTCGTTTCAACCTGAGGATAATAGCATTACTTTAAAAAACGGAGACGTTATAGCTTATGACTATCTTGTCGTTTCTCCAGGTCTTCGGATGGCCCCGGAATTAGTTGAAGGTCTAACCGAAGCAATGGACAATGGAGTTGTATGTAGTAACTATACAGACGCAAGACACACTTGGGATGTACTTAAGAACTTCAAGGGGGGAACTGCTTTATTTACTCAACCCACTACTCCTATTAAATGTGGGGGAGCCCCGCAAAAAATTATGTATCTTGCAGAAGATCACTTTAGAAAATCCGGAGTGAGGGACAATACAAAGGTCTTGTTCGCCACAGCTGGATCAGTTATTTTCGGGGTAAAGCCCATTGCAAAAACATTGATGAGTGTAATAGACAGAAAGGATATCAACGTTAGATTTTTCCACCAACTTGTAGGAGTGGATGGCAAAAACCAAATCGCTTGGTATAAATTAGCCAAAGAACCTGATGGTGCTGTTGTGACAGATGATAAACACACTGTACAAGATCTTGACAAGACTATTCAATACAATTACAAAGACGTTAAAGTCACTATTGATGGGGATCGTTATGGCATTCACTTTGATATGTTACATTTGGCACCTCCTCAAGCATCACCTAAATTTGTGGCTTCTTCCCCTCTAGCCAATGCGGATGGATGGTTGGATGTCGACCACTTTACATTGAAGCACAATAAATATGACAATATTTGGGGACTAGGCGATGTAGCGGCTCTACCTACAGCTAAAACTGGTGCAGCCATTCGAAAACAAGTTCCTGTCGTTATTGACCAATTACTTGCTAGGACGCAAGATGCTCAGTTAAAGGGTAAGAAGTACAATGGGTACTCCTCTTGTCCACTAGTGACAGGTTATGGTAAAATGGTTTTGGCAGAGTTTGATTATGATAAAAACTTCACTCCGGATCCTGAATTGAAAAAGATGTTAATATTTGACTCCTCAAAGGAGCATTGGCGTCTTTGGATTTTGAAAAAATATATCCTACCCTATTTGTATTGGAATAAAATGCTAAAAGGAAAGGATGTATAATGCACATCTCCTGTAATAGGACAAAAAAGCATCATTGGACTTCCAATGATGCTTTTTTTATATCCATACATCTATGTGTAGTTCTTGACTGAAGGGAATTAACAATAATCAGATAACTTATCCACACACTGCTCACTTTTATGGGACCGCATATAATGCACAAGAAAGCAAAACCGGCATACATCCCTTGAAATTATTGCCAATTTTATAAGAACTATTCATGTGAGAGCGCAGCGGTTACATAGCTGCAGAAAATTTATAATACATTTATTATCAATTTATTGGAAATTTTTAAAGGTATGAAATAGCTTAATAGGTCCTTCGTTAATACCTACGACAACTCCCTTTGCCTTTTCTTTTCCAAGAGAAATAGCCCGAATATCACGTACATTGTCCGGCAGAAAGAAGCCACACTTAGCACCAGAATATTGCGCATAGTGTTTACCATCCCCTTTATTAATTAATAACAAACCCGAAAATGCGTCTGCTCTTGTCGTTTCGGGTTCGGGTTCAAACATATTGCCAGCAAGCAAAATATCCTTGTGACCATCCTTGTTATAATCATCAATAATAATCCCGGTCACCCATGAAAGTTGCGCTTCATAAGGTAAAGGCACTATTTCAAAATGATCCTTCTCATTGATCAACACTACACTTGAAAATTCTTCTGCTGTCATATGTAAGGAGTTTTCCATTTCTTCTCCTAATATATCTTTTACCTCTGCCGCTGCAAATGCACGATATGATGGAAACTTATCCTTTATATAGTTTAACTCTTGGGAGGAACATTGACGACCTCGAATAGGAACTAATTTGCCCTGATAGTTCTTCGCTAAATATGGATCGTATGTTCCATCCTTATCAAAATCTGCGGCATATATGTGAAAAGGCTTTTCCTTACTCGCCTTGAACTTATAATTTTGGCCAATATTTCCCACTACAAAATCTTCATCTCCATCCCCATCTAAATCTCCTGCTGCTATACGATTCCACCATCCATGCGTCAACGGAGTACCATATGATTTATTTGACTGAATAAATCCGGTATCAGACTGGATAAAAACAGATATGGGCATCCATTCCCCTACAAGGATTAAGTCCGGACGATGATCCTCATTGAGATCTGCCCAAACTGCATCCGTAACCATTCCTACCTTATCAAACATCTTAACAGAAGCTTCATCCGGGATTAACTTGCCCTTCTCATTTTTCAATATAAAACTATTAGGGGCATAGGGATAATAATCCGGAACTATCCTCCCCCCTACAAAGACATCCACATCTCCATCTCCATCATAATCCATCGGTTTAACACAACTTCCCGATATGGTAATAGCTGGCAATTCCCCCCTCTTTGTAAATCTACCATGCCCATCATTCAAATACAGTCGGTCTTGATATTTATCACTATTTACTCCAAATTCTGTACCTCCGGAACTTACATATAAATCCAGATCTCCATCTTGATCTACATCAAAAAAGGCTGCACCTCCATCTTCCCTTCCCCGGTCCTCTTCAAAAAGTGGATTGGATTTCTTCTCAAAACTGCCCTTCGTAGTTTGAACATATAAGACTCCGGCCTGAAGCAAGGAGGAACCGATATAAATATCTTGCAACCCATCTGAATTGACATCTCCTACCGCCAAAATCGGACTTTGCTCAGAATGTCGATGAGGCAAAAGGACTTGGGTCCTAAAATCTTGATATCTATTTTCTTTATGAAAAAAGGGAGGAGTGAATGGATGTAGAACTTGTTTAAAAATTTCCAACTTAGGACTCGAAGGCCTAGCTAATAGAGAGGGCTTTGCCATTTCATATGAAATAGTCAAAACTTGATCAGCTTTAACATCTATCTTTTTAGAGCGCTTCTTATCAGGCCAATACACGACAACACTATCCACTACTTCTGTGCTCCCTAAACCAAAATGCAACCTCGGCTCAACGGATGAAATATATCCACGGGCTGTTTTGAACTCTTCATAAAGTAGACGCCCCTGAGCATAAACAAATACTTTAGCACCCAATCCAAAAGTATTTAGGGAAGGTCCTTTTAAGCGTATCCTGAGATAATGTCCCTGACTTATCTTATTCTCATATACTTGTGCCTCCTGATTCAAATTATTAATCACAAGGTCCAAGTCACCATCTTGATCAAAGTCTCCGATGGCCGCACCATTTGAAAAAGTCTTTTGGGTCATCCCCCAATCCTTAGATTTATCTTCAAATTTTAAGTTCCCGACATTCTTAAAGATATAATTGTGCAGTGGGTTGGAGGGGAACAGATCTATGACCTTTTGGATATCAGGAACCGGCTTACCTGCTTTTCTCAACAATATTATGGAGTCGACCAATCTAGCCACTTTTCCCTTAGAATCGTTATCAAAAATATCTCTCAAATAACCATTGGCTATAAAGACATCGCGCATTCCGTCATTATCAAAATCTGACCCAAGAACAGCCCAGCTCCAATCCGTATGCTTCAAACCAGAGTAATTTGAGATTTCACTAAAGCTACCATTCCCTCTGTTTAATTGGACAGAATTATGCATATACTGGAAGTGAAAATGCCCCTCCTCAAAGAGGTAATTATGCTCCTTGGGAGACATCATTGGTGCCATGGTCACTTTAGCTCTCCAATAATCCGCTGGCAACATCTCTGTTGCTAATATTTCCTCATAACTATCATTGTTTAAATCTGTTACATCTAATCCCATAGAGTAAAAACTAGTGTGGTTCGTCACTTCTCTAATAACTTGCTTGAATGTACCATTTCCCTGATTCAAATAACAATAGTCATTCTCTATAAAATCATTTGAGACATAAATATCTATGTATCCATCATTATTCAAATCAGCAGCGGCTACGCCCAAACCATATCCATAATTATTATTGATAATACCCGATGATTTAGAAACATCTGTAAAATGCCCATTTCCATCATTGCGAAATAAATGATCCCTTTCGTATTCTGAGGCATTCACCCGCCCAGCCAAGTCCTCCTCAATGGAATGATGGAACTCTTTAGGTCGATTGGTTACATATAAATCTAAATCTCCATCGTTATCCATATCAAAAAACACCGCAGCAATGGAAAATCCGGCATCATCTATACCGTATCGATGTCCTTCCTCTTTAAACGTCCCGTCCTTTTGATTTATAAATAATAAGTTCTTGCGATGCTCCGCATTTTCTAACCACCCACCACGTGTGACATAAATATCCAACCATCCATCCCCATTAACATCTGCCATTATAGTCCCGGTGCTCCACTCTTTACCTCCCTGGACTCCTGCTTCTACACTTACATCCTCAAACTTAAAACCACCTTGATTCAGATAGAGTTTGTTTGGTGTCATATTACCCACCAAGTAAATGTCCGGCAGACCATCCTGATTAATATCTCCTACCGCGACCCCTGCTCCATTATACATGTAATTGAAGCCTAAATTATTAATATCCCAGCTTTCCTTGATAGAATTACTGAAGGTAATTCCCGATCTGGTTGATGGAATCAAAACCATCTGATTATTGTTTTCTGATTTTGTAATGGAATGTGTATCATCTTTACAACGGCCAAGTGTCATAATCACAATACAACATAAAAGTACCAACCTGATTAAAGACGTATTTATCCATGCTCCAGTAATAACATTATAATTCATTTGTATCAATTTGTAGTTTTCCGATTTAATTAGTTTTGCCTTGTCGTCCGCTTCAGTCTATTAGTTAACATTCTATAGTTGTTGAAATGTATAACAGCTGTATCGACTGATTAAAGTACTGTATATTAAGTTAAAAATAGCCTGTGTCAGATGAAATGCACACATCTATTTGTATGACTCCTTCTCTATCCCCTTCAACTTTAGTTTCCATCTATTTGTTACATCCGCCGGTACGGTATCTAAAACAAAATAATGCTTGATAAACTGACTCTCTTAAGCCTTCACTTCCAAGAATTATTAGTAGTGGTAGCATTTCTCCAACGATGGATCCAAACTAAATTCAAATGACCGTATATCAAAAGTATTTGGAAAATTTAACCTCGCGCAGAACGGAGCAAACTCCATATTCAATCCACCACAAAAGTATAACTAAATTGATTACAATCAAAGAAATTAACTCTTTTTAAGCCGAGTCAACAGTAGTCTATGAACTTGTACATACTTAAGAATATCTCATTGCAATTATCATATAATAAATATATAGATTTGAAGCAACGATTCGGATAAATTGCACTACTTTTGGGCCCTGTATGAAAATGGGAAAATGAACGTCCTATTTCTAATCATAGAAGAACGATAGGACTTACCTATTTCAACGATGTTTTTGTTATAAAAAGACCATAACCTTAAATCATAGACTATGAATTTACATGAATATCAAGCAAAACAAATATTAAAGCAATTTGGAGTGACCATCCAGGATGGAATTATTGCCACCACAGTGGAAGAAGCTGAACAGGCATATGATCAAATAACCTCCAAGACGAACTCAAGTTTTGCTCTTGTAAAAGCTCAGATTCATGCAGGTGGCCGTGGAAAAGGAGGAGGAATCAAACTCGTAAAAGACAAAGACCAACTCAAAGCCACTGCCAATGAAATTCTAGGAATGTGGCTCAAAACCCCTCAAACACCGGGGGGGCTTAATGGAAAAGGAAAATTGGTCCGCAAAGTACTAATTGCAGAAGATGCCTATGTGCCGGAATTTGACAAATGTAAGGAATTTTATGTCTCTATCTTGTTAGATAGAGATCGACAGCAAAATGTCATTATTTACTCCACAGAAGGGGGGATGGATATTGAGGAAGTAGCCGAGAACACGCCCGAAAAAGTATTTAAAGAGCATATTCATCCCACCTTAGGTCTCCTCCCTTTTCAAGCTAGACAAATAGCATTTAACTTAGGGCTGTCGGGAACTGCATTTAAAGAGATGGTTAGATTTATTACTCGCCTATATAATGCTTATGTCAAATCTGATGCTTCTCTTATCGAAATCAATCCCACTCTTATTAATGGAAATGGAAATGTCGTTGCTGTTGACTGCAAAATGAGGATGGATGACAATGCCTTATTTCGTCACCCCGAAATAGCAGATATGCGAGATGAAACAGAAGAAGACCCAACAGAAGTTGAAGCTAGAAAAAATGGATTAAATTATGTCAAACTTGAAGGAAATGTAGGATGTATGGTTAACGGCGCAGGTCTGGCCATGGCTACAATGGATCTAATTCAACTATATGGAGGATCGCCTGCTAATTTTTTAGATGTAGGAGGAACCGCAGATGCTGAACGTGTCCAAAAAGCCTTTGAAATTATCTTGAGAGACCCCGATGTTAAACTTATTCTGGTAAATATTTTTGGTGGAATTGTACGTTGTGATCGAGTAGCTCAAGGCATTATCGATGCATATAATAATATGGGCAAAATCCCAGTCCCTTTAATCGTAAGGCTCCAAGGCACAAATGCAGAGTTAGCCAAGGATCTAATAGAAAATAGTGGTTTGGATGTATTATTTGCTATCGAATTGAAAGACGCTGCAGAATTGGTGGCCAAAGTATTAGAAGAAGTTAAATAAACCCATTCTTTATTTATCCAAAGCTTATCTTAAATTTATTGTAGTTGTGAATGAGTAGGGTTTACAATTCTATTCGATGTCAGTACATTTAACGGCGACACTATAAAAAATTCATGTGAGAGCGAAGCGGTTCCATAACTGCAGAAAATTTGTACTACACTTATTTTTGATGTATTCTAAATTTTTAAGGATATGAAGCGGTTGAACTCAAGGTGTATTTTTTTGTTCTCATTAAAATACCTAAAATCACAACACATTTGAATAGCATTTCACTATATGAGTTAACAGATTATATCAAACAAGTCATTGCTCTAAACTTTACAGAGGCCATATGGGTTCATTTTGAAATAGCACAGGCCAATTCATCGAGGGGGCATTGGTATCTTAATTGTATAGAAACAGATGCTTCCGGAAATCAAATAATTGCGCAAATT
>Ga0256841_1003377_pt1 | contig 11984 bp, 14 predicted proteins | sample 356308metaG_FD_185971 | JGI IMG/M metagenome (GOLD analysis project Ga0256841, IMG submission 185971) | Hydrothermal vent microbial communities from Mid Atlantic Ridge, Atlantic Ocean - 356-308 | ecosystem: Environmental > Aquatic > Marine > Hydrothermal vents | place: Atlantic Ocean: Mid...
GGGCGATCGTCAGGAACGCCAGGGTCCAGAGGGCCGATCCCTTCAGCCCGCCGCTCAGAGCCGTTCGGACGATATCCGGCCACCGGTCCCGGGGGTCGGCCAGATGGGCGCCGCCGAAGCGCAGACGGGGATAGACCCAGACGGTGCGGCCGTCGGGAAGATAGACCAGTTCCCGGGTGTAAAGATGGATGGCGAAGGGGGCCGAATAGGTCTTCTCCACCCGGGTGCGCAGCGGCTCGGCCCAGTCGTCGAACAGGCTCAACACCTCGCCGCTGTCCCGGTCCCGGAAGTGGATGGAATCGAGCAGACCGACGGCGGTGAAGGCGGCCAGGACGACCAGGGAAGCCATCGCCACCCGGCTGCGGATCACGTAGCGCCAGGGACGGCGCAGGTGTTCCTGGCGCCGGGCGTAGAATCCCAGGGCCAGCAGGGCCGCGACCAGGAGGAACAGCAAGGCGTCGGTCCACAACAGCACCCAGGTCATTGCAGTCGCACCCGCGGATCGACCAGGGTGTAGGAGAAGTCGGTCAGGATCAGGCCGAGGATGTAGAGCACCGAACCGAGAAACACCATGGAGCGGACGATGGCGAAGTCCTGGCGCTGGATGGCATCGATGGTGTAGCTGCCCAGACCGGGAATGCTGAAGAAGGACTCCATCAGCAGGCTGCCCATGAACAGGAGCGGCAGGATGGCCACCACGCCGGTCAGAATCGGGATCAGGGCGTTCCGGAACACGTGACCGAACAGCACCCGGGGTTCCGAGAGTCCCTTGGCCCGGGCGGTGCGTACGTAATCCTTCTCGATCTCCTCCAGGAACAGGGTGCGGTACCAGCGCACCCCGGAGCCGATTCCCGACACCACACCGACCGCGACCGGCAGGATGACGAACTTGACCGCCGCCAGCCCGGAATCGTAACCGGAAATCGGCACCAGTTTCATCACCTTGCCGAACAGGAACTGTCCGGCGATGATGTAGAACAGCGCCGAGATCGACATCAGGCCGACGCACAGGGCCAGTCCGGAAAATTCCAGATAGGTGCGGCGGAAGAACACCAGCAGCAGGGCGAAGGTGACGTTCACCATCAGTCCCAGCACCAGGGTCGGCACGGCGATGGCCAGGGAAGGCCACATGCGCTCGCGGATGTCGGCGCCGATGTCCCGTCCGCTGTCGGAACGGCCGAAGCGAAACAGGAACAGATTGACCGACTTCTGGAAGAAGATGGTCCGGGTCCAGCGTTCGAGACCCTCGCCCCGGGGGTTGTACAGCAGCGGCAGGTCGTAGCCGCGCTCGTGCTTCCATTTGTCGATGGCCTCCTGGGTGACGTACTTTTGCCCCAATTGCATCCGGGCCATGGCGTCGGGCGGGTTGACCACGAAGAACAGGGCGAAGGTGATCAGGTTGACGCCGATCAGGATCGGGACCGCGTTCAGGAGGCGGCGCAGCAGATAGGCGGTCATGACTCAAATACCCAGGTTTCGCTGACGAGTTGGGGGAGGCGGCGAAATTCCCTCAGGTTGTTGGAGACCAGCACCATGTTGCGGGACAGGGCGATGGCGGCGATCTGTAAGTCGTAAGGGCCGATGGGAGTGCCCTGGCGTGTCAATTCAGCCCGGATTCGGGCTGCGTTGCGGGCCGCTTCAGCGTCGAAGACCGCCACGTTCACCAGGGAGGCGAAGCGTTCTATGGCGTTGAGATTGCGTTCGCGCTGGCGGCTACGTTCGGCGCCGTAAGCCAGTTCGAACAGGGTGATCGTGGATATGAATAGATGTTCAGGGCCGATATCCCGGAAGCGTTCCCGCACTTCGGGTGGGCGATGCTTGATGAGATAGATACAAGTATCCGTGTCCAAAAGATAGTCAATCGCCAAAGGCTTCCTCCAGGGCCTCGCGTTCCTGCATCGGCGGTTGTTCCCGCCCATGCTCCATGAAATCTTCCGAAAAGCTTTCCAGCGTGTCGAACAGGCGGTCGGCCCAGTCGTCGATTGGCTCGATGATCAGGACGCGACCTTCCCGGCGAATCGTCACCCTGTCGCACCGCAAGCGAAATTCCTTTGGTAGTCGAATGGCTTGGGAATTGCCGCTTTGAAATACTTTTGCCGTTTTCATGGGAATTCTTTAATTTTACATTTGTTTATACTAAGAAGTATATACTTCAGGGGTTCAGTCCGGCAAGGCGGTCGCCTGCATCCGTTTGCGATACTGGCGCCAGGCCGGGATCAGCGCCACGACCAGCCCCAGTAGCAGCGCCGCCAGGGGCCACCACAGCGGCCGGTTCCACAGGGAGCGCAGCCGATCCCGGCGCTCCGGTTCCAGGCGCAGGTATTTCAGGGTGTTGTTGGCCATCAGGTTGGGTTTCACGTTGTGCAGCCAGCTGTGATAGAGGCTGAAGTTCTTGGGATGGAAGCCGAACACCCAGGGGGCGTCGCGGCGGACGATGTCCTGGAGCCGGTCGATCAGACGCTGGCGCTCCGGGGTGTCGTCCATGTTGCGCATCCGCTCGAACAGGCGGTCGAATTCGGGGTTTGCGTAATTGGCGGCGTTCTCCCCGCCGTATTTGACCTTGCCGTTGGGACCATAGAGCAGAAAGAAGAAGTTTTCCGGATCCGGATAGTCGGCGTTCCAGCCCCAGGTGAAGATCTGGGCGTTGCCGGTGCGCATTTTGTCACGAAACCGGTTGTAATCGGTAGCCCGCACCACCAGCTGGATGCCCAGCTTGGCGAACTGTTTGCGGTACCAGTTGAGGCGGGCCTTGTCGTCGGGGCCGCCGCCGGGCACGTCGAAGTAAAGCAGCAGGGGGGTGCCGGTCCTGGGATCGCGTCCCTGGGGGAAGCCGGCCTCGGCCAGCAGTTTCCGCGCCGTGTCGATGGATTTCCGCACCGCCCGGTTGTTTTCCCAGCGATAGACGTAGGGGTTGATGCCCGCCGGCCCGCTCCGGTAGCCGAAGATGCCCGGCGGCAGCACCCCCTGGGCGGGAATGCCGCGGCCGTTGGTGAAGATGGCGATGTATTCCTCGTAGTCGATGGCGATGGACAGGGCGAGGCGAAGTTTGCGGTGGGCCTCGTCGAGGCCGCCGACCACCGGATCGAGCATGTTGAAGCCCAGGTAGAAGATCGAAGGCGCCACTGCGGTCTGCAGCCGGATGCCCTTGGCCTTCAGTCTCGGGGTGAGTTCCGCCTGCCCCCCGGTGCCGAAGCGGATGGCCTGGTCGAAACTGTCGGAGCCGATCCCGGAAGCCTCGTAGTACCCCTGGAGAAACTTGTTCCACGCGGGGATCGATTCCCGCTCCAGGATGTATTTGACCCGGTCGATGAAGGGCAGAGGCCTGCCGGCGTCCCGCAGCAAGCCGCGGTCGCGGTCGTGCGGTTCGCCGTCGTCCGGGTAGCGTTCGCCGTGGAAGTTGGGGTTTCTCACCAGCACCATGCGGCGATTGGGATTGTTTTCCGTCAGCATGTAAGGACCGGTGCCCACCGGGTACCAGTCCAGGGTGAGGTTGCGCTTCATTAGCGGTTTCTGATGATAGAAGAAGTCCGCCTCCCAGGGCATGGGGGCGAAGAAGGGCATGGCCAGCCAGTACTTGAACTGGGGGTATTTGCCCCGGATCCGGATCCGGTAGCGGTAGCGGCCGAGGACCTTGACGCCGGCGATGTTGTACGGGCGCAGATCGAAGAAGCCTTCGGGCTTTTCCCGGCGGTAGCGCCGTTCCATTTCCCGGGCGAATTCCCGCAGGCCGACGATGTGCTGTTGCATCAATCCGGCGATGGGGGAATGCAGTTGGGGATGGACCAGGCGTTTGATCTGGTAAACGAAATCGGCCGCGGTCAGTTCCCGCGTCCCCTGGACCGGAAAGTCCCCGGGCCGTTCGATGTGCTTCAGGTCTTCCTCCCGCAACCGGTGGTAAAGCAGCCGGCCGTTCCGGTCCCGGGCGAAGGCGGGGTGGGGTTGATAGCGGATGCCGGGGCGGATGGTGATGATGAAATCGCTGTAGGCGATCCGTTCCGGTGGCGTGTCCGCCGGCAGCGGTCGTCCTTTGGCGTCGAAATAGCGCACCTGGGGCATGGCGGCGGCGGCCAGGGGAATCAGGGTGTAGGGGCGCTTCAGGTAGTGATACTGCAGGGGCGGCTCGTAGATTTGACCGATCAGGCGGTACTCGTCGCTGCTGTAGGCGACGGCGGGGTCCAGGTGTTTCGGTCTTTCGCTGAAGGAGGCGTAGAAAACGTTGGCCCGTCTTTCCGCCTTCGGATAGGGATTGTTGAGCGGACCCTGGCATCCGCCCAGGAAGGCTATAATCACAAGCCCCGTGAGGAACGAAAAATAGCGTGATCGCATGGGCGCGTACTATACCACCGCCAGGCCGACGACAGCAGACCTTCCGCCATGATTCGAGTCTTGTTGATTTTGGCCCTGCTGGGCTTCTTCCTTTGGGGGCTGCGCTGGTTCATGCGCACTCCGCCGCGGCAGATCGCCCAGGTCCTGAGAGGCCGGGGCGGTGTCCTCCTGGCGGCGGCCTTGGTGGCGTTGGCGCTGTTGGCCCACAACTGGATCGTGCCTCTCCTGGGGGCGCTGGCGGCCGTGGCGGCAAGAGCCTTGCCCTATCTGCCCCGGCTGTGGCCCTTGATCGAGCGCTGGCTGCAGCGGCGGGTCCAGGACGGGGCCGGTGACGGCGCCATGCCGGAAACCGTCGAGCAGGCGTATCGGATACTGGGATTACAGCCCGGGGCGAGCCGGGAGGAAATTATCGCCGCCCACCGCCGTCTGATGCAGAAGGTGCACCCCGATCGCGGCGGGTCGGATTTCCTCGCCGCCCAGATCAACCGGGCCAAGGAAATTTTGCTGCGCCGGACGAATTAACCCTTGCATTTGTCCGGAGTCTCAACTACGCTGTTCCCATCTGTTTGAATCGCTGTCGTATGAACCTTCCGCCCCGAACGCTCCGGATTTTCCGGAGAAGCCCCTGCCCTCCAGGGCCATCGACCCGCTTCGGGGAGGTTCCCGCCTTTCGTTTCCCTGTACAGAATTCCGATTCCCGCAGCAGGACTGCGCCGTGGCGTTCGGGCGCGGGGATGATTACGGGCCGAGGCCCGGAACTCGCCCGGCCGGTCTTCGCACCATTGGCCGGTCTGGCGATTCGTGATGCAAATGGTGCACTTTTCCGATAGGGTTTTAGCAATGAAGAATATTTATGTGGGCAATCTGTCGTACCAACTGACCGAAGATGAGCTGCGGGATGCGTTCTCCCAATTTGGCGAGGTCTCTTCCGTCCGCATCATCAAGGATCGTTACACCGACCGCTCCAAAGGCTTCGGTTTCGTGGAGATGCCGGTGGATTCGGAAGCTGAGTCCGCCATTCAGAATCTCAACGGCCAGGATCTGAAGGGCCGGGCGCTGCGGGTCAACGAGGCCCGTCCCCGGGACGACTTCCGTCCGCGCCGGCAATTCGCCTGAGACCGGTTGCCCGGATATACGGGCACGTCATAACGACAACATTGGGCCCGGGGGCGGTAACCCGCCTTCGGGCTTTTTGTGTGTTGCAATCGTCCGGATGGCTGGTTACGCTGCCATCGTGCCCATAGCACAGTGAGGTGAGGAAATGACGCAATCCTACGACATCATCATCGTTGGCGGCGGTATGGTCGGTGCCACCCTGGCCTGCTCGCTGGGCGACACCCCCCTGCGGGTGGCGGTGGTCGAGGGGCAGCCTCCCAGGCCGTTCGAGCCCGGCCAGCCACTGGATCTGCGTGTTTCTGCCATCAGTATCGCGTCACGCCGGATTCTGGAGGGTGTGGGGGCTTGGAACGCCATCGCCTCGATGCGGTTATGCCCGTTCCGGCGGATGAAGGTCTGGGAGATGACCGACGGCACGGAGTTTCGCAGCCGTGACGTCCAGTATCCCGAACTGGGCTACATCATCGAAAACCGCCTGATCCAGCTGGCCTTGCTGGAGCGTCTCGACGCCTTCGACAACGTCGATCTCCTGTGCCCGGCCCGCCCCGGACGGATCGATTATCGTCCGGATGGTTCCGAGATCGAACTGGAAGGCGGTACGGTTCTTCAGGCCCGACTGCTGGTCGCCGCCGACGGTGGACGATCCCAGGTGCGTCAGGCTGCCGGGATCGGAGTCACCGCCTGGGACTACGAGCAGTCCGCCCTGGTGCTGACGGTGGAAACCGCCTATGGGCAGCAGGACATCACCTGGCAGCGGTTCACCCCCGACGGTCCCCAGGCTTTCCTGCCCCTGCCCGGTCCCCATGCCTCCCTGGTCTGGTACCAGCGCCCCGAGGAGGTGCGGCGCCTGCAGGCGCTGAGCGGCGGTGAACTGCTCAGCGCCCTGTACGAGGCGTTCCCCCGGGAGTTGGGTGACGTGGTGCAGATTCTCGACCGTGGCAGCTTCCCGCTGCGGCGCCAGCATGCCCAGCGCTATGTCAAAGCCGGTGTGGCGCTGATCGGGGATGCCGCCCATACCATCCATCCCCTCGCCGGCCAGGGGGTCAACATCGGTTTGCTGGATGCCGCGGCGCTGGCTCAGGTATTGGCGAGCGCCCAGCGGGAGGGAAGCGACATCGGTTCCCTCAAGGTGCTGAAGGAATACGAGTCGATGCGGCGGCGCGACAACCTTACCATGATGACGGCCATGGAGCTGTTCTACCGCGTGTTCGGCACCGCCTCCCTGCCTTTGAAGCTGCTCCGCAACCTGGGTCTGTCCCTGGCGCAGCAACTCCATCCCGCCCGCCTGGCGGTGATGCGCTATGCCATGGGACTGGACGGCAACCTGCCGCGTCTGGCCAAGGGAGAGCCTCTGGTCACCTAACGTTTGCGGGCTTTCTCTTCCTGCTGGAAGAAGCGCAGGCGCTCCCGGGCGACCGCCGTGAGAATGCGGTCGCCGCCGGCCATTTTCAGGGCGAGGCGCGCGTAACGGATGGCCTGTTCCAGATCGCCGGTGGCATAGTAGTATTCGGCCAGATAGCGTTGCGCCTCGGCGGTTTTTCCCATGCCCGCATAGGCCTGGGAAAGGTGCTTGTACAGGGAAGGGGGAACGTTGCCCCTGGCCATGAGTCGCAGCAGGCGCCGGCGGGCTTCGCTGAAACGGCCGCTGTGCAGCAGTGCCTGGGAATAGGCCAGTTGCAACATGGTCGAGGCGGGAAAATGTTTCAGGGCCAGGCGATAGTGCTGCAGGGCCGATTCGGTATCGCCCTGCGCCAGTTCCACCCGGGCCAGGGCGTCGACGAACTGGGGTTGGTCGGGAAACTGGCGCAGCAGCCGTAGCAGCAGCTCCCGGCTTTCCTCCAGATGGTGCAGGGACTGATGGACCAGGGCCAGGCCGTAGCGGGCCGCCGCCCGCTGCATTGGGGTGCCACGCCGCAGCCGCTGCCGGAAAAGGGGCAGCAGGCGGGCCGGTTCCCGGCTGCTGAGGACTTCGAGCTTGGCCTTGACCAGCAAATAGGCAAGGGAATCGGTGTACTGACGATAGGGGTAGTCGGCCGCCCGGGCTCGGGTGTCGGCGATACGGCTGCTGGTCACCGGGTGGGTGCGCAGGAATTCGGGAACGTTCCGTCGTCCCGACAGCCGGGTCGACTGCTGCAGGCGTTCGAAAAAAGCAGGCATGCTCCGCGGGTCGAAGCCGCTGTCGGCGAGGATCTGCAGGCCGATTCGGTCGGCCTCCTGCTCGTGGGCGCGGGTGAAATTGATCTGTTGTTGCAGGCCGCCGGCCTGAATGGCGATAATGGCCGCCTGGGCCGCTTCCGGCGACTGGGTGCCCACCAGGATGGCCGCCAGCATGGCGGCGGCGAGGGGAATGCTCAGCCTCTTGGCGGAGGCGAAGGCGCGCTTGAGATGATTCTGGGTGACGTGAGCGATTTCGTGGGCCAGCACCGAGGCCAGCTCGCTTTCGGAGCGGGTGGCCACGATGAGGCCCGAATGGACGCCGATATAGCCGGCCGGTCCGGCGAACGCGTTGATTTCGGGTTCCATCACCACGAAGAAGTGAAACGGGCGGTTGGCCATGTCGCTGTGACCGGTCAGCCGTCCCCCCAGCGAGGCGATATAATCCTGAATCATCGGGTCGTCGCTGACCCGGACGTGTCGGTGCAGATTGCGAAAAAACGCCTGGCCGAGGCGCTCTTCTTCGAGAGGACTGAGAATTCGGTCCGAGGGGGCGCCCATGTCCGGCAGCGGAGGCAGCTTGGCCATGGCCGGCGCGAGGGCTGACAGCCACAGGAGCAGAATGCGAATCAGCATGTGAGCGTTTTTCCCATGAATGAACCACAGACCCCGGCGGAAGCTTCCCGGTTCCTGAGTTACACCCTGCAGGTCAATGCCTCGCCTTATGGCGGCGAGGCCGCCGACCTCGCCTACGGTTTCGCCCGGGCCCTGGTGAAGAAGGGGCATCGCCTGAAGCGGGTGTTTTTCTATCGTGACGGAGTGTATCACGCCCTGGCCGGCGCGATGCCTCCGGCGGACGAGACCTGCCGCATCGCCCGCTGGTCGGAACTGGCCCGGGTTCACGGCGTGGATCTGGTGGTGTGTTCGGCGGCCGCCCAGCGGCGCGGAGTCTGGAATCCGGAGGCGGAGGCCGAACTGGCCCCCGGTTTCCGGGTGGCGGGTTTGGCGCTTCTGGTCGAGTCCATCGTCGAAAGCGATCGTCTGCTGATATTTGGCTGAATGCGCTGTCTTTTCGTCTTTCGTCATTCGCCCTGGGACGGCAGTCGGGGCGCGGAATCGCTGGATCTCCTCCTGACCCTGGCGGCCTTCGACCAGGAGGTGGCGGTGTTGCTGCTGGACGACGGGGTCTGGCATTTGCATCCCGGACAGTCGCCGGGGGTACTCGGTCTGCGCGATCTGAGTGCCCTGTGGCGCAATTTGCCGCTTTACGGCATCGGTGCGTCTCCCTGGGTCGAGGATGAGAGCCTCCGCGCGCGGGGGTTGCAGGACGGTGACCTGTCGATTCCGGTGCGCCGGATCCAGCGGAAACGACTGGTGGCGTTCTGGAACCGCTTCGATGTCATTCTGAGGGATTGAGATGGCGGTGCTGCATTTGATTTTCCGTTCCCCCGAACGGGACTGGGATGCCGTCGTCGAGCGGATAGCCCCCGGGGATTCGGTTCTGCTTCTGGCCGACGGAGTTCTGGGAATTCAGCGGGAGGCGGAGCGTCTGTTGGCGAAAGGGGTGCACCTCAGCGTGCTGGAAGCCGATTTGCGGGCACGCGGTTTTAGAAGCGACCATCCGCTGATTCGGGTGATCGATTTCGACGGTTTCGTGGATCTGACCGTGGCGCATCGCCGGATCCTGTCATGGAAGTAGTGGGCAGAGACGGCCGGTTGGCTTTGACCCAGGACGGCTTTCTGGTCGATTACCGGCAATGGAACGAGCAGGTGGCGCGGGAACTGGCCGCCCGGGAAGGTCTGGAACTGACCGAGGCCCACTGGGAGATCATTCGCTTCATGCGCGATTATTACCTGCGGCTGCACCATCTGCCCAACATGCGAGTGTTCGTCAAGGCGGTGGCCCAGGCCCTGGGGGAAGACAAGGGCAACAGCCGTTACCTGCACCGGCTGTTTCCGAAAGGGCCGCTCAAGTACGCCTGCAAGCTGGCCGGCCTTCCCAGGCCGCCCCATTGCCTGTAAGGGGGTTGGGATTTTCCCGTTTTGCCCCCATTTTCCAATGGCACTTGCAAAAAGGAGGGAAGTACCATGGCGACGCAACTTTTGCCAAAGGCACAGTGGGAGTCCTATCTCGATACCATCTCCAAGCATCTCAAGGCCAATCAGGCGGAGATCGAGGTGGCGGCCATCAATCTGGGGGATCAGATCGAAGCCGAATGGGTGCCGTTCTACGGTGTCAGCTATGACCCCAAGGACGACGTGGTCGAGTTCGTCCTCGAAGGTCTCGATCACCTGGTCCGGCATCCTCGGGAAATTTACGTCGATTATGGCGTCGACGGTCTGCATAGCGTCGAAGTGGTCGATTCCAGCGGCATGCGCCACATCGCCAAGCTGAAGGAAGTGTTGAAACTGCCGTCTCCCGAGTCCTGTCAGTAGCCGGCCGGGCGAAATCCCGTAACGGGCTCATCCGGTGAGGATGGGCCCGTTGTCTTTCGGGCTGCCTTTTTCTAATCTGGTGATCACCTTGCCTATGGAGAAGTCCTCATGTTGACCGATATCGAAATCGCCCGACAGGCCGAAATGCGGCCGATCGTCGAACTGGCCCAGGAAAAGTTCGACATTCCCGTCCGTCATCTGGATCCATACGGCCATTACAAGGCCAAGCTGTCGCTCGACTATATCGAGGCGATCCAGGATCGGGGCGACGGCAAACTGATCCTGGTCACCGCCATCAGTCCCACCCCGGCCGGTGAGGGCAAAACCACGACCACGGTGGGGTTGGGTGACGCCCTCAACCGCATCGGCAAAAAAGCGTTGATCTGCCTCCGCGAACCTTCCCTGGGGCCCTGTTTCGGAATCAAGGGCGGAGCCGCAGGGGGCGGCCGGGCCCAGGTGGTTCCCATGGAGGACATCAACCTTCATTTCACCGGCGACTTCCATGCCGTCGGGGTGGCCCACAACCTGCTCGCCGCCATGGCGGACAACCACATCCATCACGGCAATGCGCTCGATCTGGACGTGCGCCAGATGGCCTGGAAGCGGGTCATCGACATGAACGACCGCAACCTGCGCCACATCGTCGAGGGGCTGGGCGGGCGCATCAACGGGGTTCCCCGGGAGGACGGTTTCGACATCGTGGTGGCTTCCGAGGTGATGGCGATATTGTGTCTGGCCGGTTCCTTGGGTGAACTGCGGGAGCGTCTGGGTCGGGTTTTGGTCGGTCACAGCCGTGACGGGAACAAGATATTCGCCCGGGATCTGAAGGCGCAGGGAGCCATGACCGTCCTGTTGAAGGACGCCCTGTGTCCCAATCTGGTTCAAACCCTGGAAAACAATCTGGCCTTCGTCCACGGTGGACCGTTCGCCAACATCGCCCACGGTTGCAATTCCGCCATCGCCACCCGAACCGCCTTGAAGATGGCCGACTACGTCGTGACCGAAGCAGGCTTCGGCGCCGATCTGGGGGCGGAAAAGTTCATCGATATCAAGTGCCGCAAGACCGGACTGCGACCAGATGCGGTCGTGCTGGTGGCCACGGTGCGGGCGTTGAAGATGCACGGGGGGGTGCCGAAGGATCGATTGCAGCAGGAAGACTTGTCCGCCCTGGAGGCCGGTTTCGCCAACCTGGAGCGCCATCTGTTCAACATCCGCGAGCACTTCGGCCTGCCTTGCGTGGTGGCGATCAATCACTTCGTTTCCGACACGGAGGCCGAGCTCCGTCTGTTGCAGCAAAAAGTGGCGGCGTTGGGGGCCAAGGCCGTGGTTTGTCGCCACTGGGCGGAGGGAGGCGCCGGGGCCGAGGAACTGGCCCACGAAGTCGTCGCCCTTGCCCGGCAGCCCAACCGCTTCCACCTGCTGTACCCCGACGATCTTCCCTTGTGGGACAAGATCGAGACAGTGGCCCGGAAGATCTACGGTGCCGGCGGAATCAGCGCGGACGCCAAAGTTCGGCGCCGGATCGAAGCGCTCGACCGTGAATGCCGTCATTTTCCGATTTGCATCGCCAAGACGCAGTATTCCTTCGCCTGCGACCCGGAATTGCGCGGTGCCCCCACCGGTCACGTGGTCACCATCCGCGACGTGCGTCCCGCCTATGGTGCCGAGTTCCTGGTGGTGATCTGCGGCGACATCATGACCATGCCGGGGCTGCCCAAGGTACCGGCGGCGGAAAACATCGACATCGATGAGGAAGGGCGGATCGTCGGGCTTTTCTAGGGGTTGGCAAATGCCGCAACGCGGTGTGGGATATGGCCCATCCAGATCTTGACAAAGGAGGTTTGGGTGCTAGACTGGCGGGTACCGAAAGGAAGGAGGTCTCCTGCGGGCCTGTTGGTCTGTGGGAGGGATAGGGAAGGAGCGAGACCAACGACAATGAGTGAACTTGAAAG
>Ga0256841_1003379_pt1 | contig 11980 bp, 8 predicted proteins | sample 356308metaG_FD_185971 | JGI IMG/M metagenome (GOLD analysis project Ga0256841, IMG submission 185971) | Hydrothermal vent microbial communities from Mid Atlantic Ridge, Atlantic Ocean - 356-308 | ecosystem: Environmental > Aquatic > Marine > Hydrothermal vents | place: Atlantic Ocean: Mid...
CTATCAAGCCATAGTTTGTAGAAGTCATTTCCGAGGTCGTAGTGTCTCTGAACGTTCTCCTTTTCCTTCAGCTTGTTTATAAAGCTTATGGTGTTCATAACCTTGAAGAAGAGAACGGAAAAGTTCTTGCCCCCCTCAAGGCTGTTCACGTACCTGACCCCTGCTATGAGAACTTTCTCCAGATCGCCCTCCACATCTATCTCCCCCCTCATGTACCCTTCACCGAAGCCCATCTCGGGGTCCTTCAGAGTTCTCTTTAGGGTATCCCAGCTCTTGAAAACCACCCTGTGCTCAGCCTCCTCAGGTATCTCCCTTCCGTCTGGAAGCCTGATCCCAACACTCTCCTGGGCAAAGGAATTCACTTCTCCGACTATCTTTCTGATAAGTGCTTCCCTCACCATCCTTCCATCCCTCCTGAGAACTCCTTTTATATAAGATAATCCGCCATGGGAAGTTTTCTCTCTGGCAAGTCAGGTTAAAATATACAGCATGTTTGGTTTAAAGTGGGAGGCGGGTAACCTTATATCGCTATCTACGGCTTGTGAAGAAGGACTATTTATACCAGTTTTTTATGAAGAGCTTAATCTTGTAGGACTTAATAGATACTTTGACTACCCCGAATCAGATGAACCAATAGCTTGGGCTAAGGACTCTAACGATGTGGTTGAATACTGGTATGAAGGAAAGTGTATAGCCAAGGTCAAAAAGGGAGCACTGTTCAAGGACACAGAGATAGTTTATGTTGACAACAGCCTACGGGAGCTGAAACCTATAGATATTTCAGAGCTTGTGAAGATAAATAGGAACTTTATCAGAGACCTTTCCTCTGAAGCGAAGGAATACATAAAGGCGGAATACGAAAGGCTATACAAAAGTAGGGACTCGGAAGCGGTTATGGTAGCTTATAGCGGAGGTAAAGACTCTCAAGTAGTTCTTGACCTTGTGATAGATGTCCTTCCTCCGGGAGAGCTTTATGTTCTCTTTACAGACACGAAGATGGAACTCCCGCCTACATACGATATGGTCAGCTGGACAGAGAACCGCTACAGACAGAAGTATCCCAACTTTAAAATTCATAAGGTCAGCAGTAAATTTGATACCGCTGAGCTGTGGGAGAAACTGGGACCACCCAGCAGGGTTCAAAGGTGGTGCTGTAGCGTTTATAAAATAGCACCTCAAGTAAAGTTTTTTGAGAGTATAGGTGCTGGGAGTATTTACAAGACGATACTTACTTATGAAGGAACAAGGGCAGATGAAAGCCACAGGAGGGGCTGTTTTGAAAGAACCTCTCCACGGGAGAAAACCTTTAAGGAGATAAACGTCCGACCCATATTCCTGTGGAATTCCTTTGAGGTGTTCCTTTACCATTTCTATAGAGGATTAAAGATAAATCCAGCCTACAGGCAGGGGCTAAGAAGGGTCGGGTGTAGCATCTGTCCATACGCAAGTAACTGGTCTGAATTTGTAATCACAAAAAAGTTTCCTGAAAGGGCGGAAAGGTTTATAAGAGTTCTTGAAAACTACGGCAAGAATATGGGAGCAAGTGATGAAGATACTTTAAGGGAATATCTATCATCAGGAGCGTGGAAGGTAAGATCTGGCGGGCTGGGAGTGGATATTGATGTCAGCTTGGAGGTGAGGGAAGAAAAACATACTCTTAAAGGGGTAATAACTAACTGCAAGGAAGAAATTACCGAGTGGCTAAAGACTGTGGGAAGGGTAAGGCTACTTAGTCAGAACGGAAAAGGCAGTAAGGGTGAGCTTCTCGTTGACGATGTGGTTGTAGAGTTTACGATAAACAGAAACGGAAACAAGACGGTAGCTGAGTTCAGAAACGCTATAGCCCATCCCCTCATATACAGAAGGCTTGTAAGGGTTCTTAACAAAAGTGCCTACTGTCTTAACTGCACCGGTTGTGAGATAGAGTGTCCTCACAATGCGGTCATGACCTATCCTGAAGTCAGAGTTAATCCTATGCTTTGCACCCACTGTGGGAATTGTTTAGAATTTATAGAAACGGGGTGTTATGTGGCAAAATCTTTATGTATGCCTATGAAGAATATGGATAATAAACTTAGTGTTGACAGATATTCAACATTTGGTTTAAGACAGCCTTGGCTTGAAGGTTTTTTTCAATTAGGTCATAAATGGTTAGAGGAGAATAATCTTGGACCAAAACAAAAGCCTGCAATGAACAAATATCTTTTTGAAGCAGAACTAATGACCAAAGATAAAAAACTCACAGAACTCGGAGAGATAATTATTGAGATATTCAAAAAGAAACCCAAATTAGCCTGGCAGGTGGTGTGGGTGAACCTGTGTTTGAACTCGGATTTGTTTAGTTGGTATGTAAAGACTATCGGATGGGGAGAAACTTTTACAAAGGAAACGCTTGTAAATAAGCTAACTCAGGAAGGAGTAAATAAAAGAACTGCGCAGAATGCAATAAACTCTCTGATCAACACCTTTGAAAATTCCCCCCTCGGTGAGTGGTTCGGTAAAAAGATAAAAGAGGAAAAGAGGAAGGCTGTTTATCTTAAGGCGGGTAGTGATGATATAGACATATTTGCGATAAGCTATGCGTTGTATAGGATGGCGGAAAAGAAGGGCATAAGGGGGACAACTGTTAGTGAGCTTTATATGGCTTCCCAAGATATGGGACCCTATGTTTGGTTCGGAATCGGTAAAGAAAACCTAATCCAGTCCCTCAGAAGCCTGAAGGACAGAGGAATATTGGGAGCGGACTTAGTAGCAGACCTTGATAACATACACTTTTATGAAGAGTTCTCTCCTTTAGACGTTCTGAAGTTTGCCCTTAAGTAAGCTTTATATGGGATTTAACAAATATTTCACCTTTGGACTGCGCAGGGAGTGGTTGGAAAGCTTCTTAGAAGGCGGTTTTGAGTGGTTCTGTGGATGCTCCTTGGGTCCTTATCAGAAAAAGGCTCTCCTTAATTATCTGAAAGATGCATGGATAATAGACGCAGACGATTTTACTGATATAGGTGAGTATATAGCGAAGCTGATGAAAAAAGATAAAGAGACCGCTTGGCAGGCGGTATGGGTAAACCTGTGCTTGAACTCGGACTTGTTCAGATGGTATGTAAACACCGTTAAGTGGGGAGAGACCTTTACAAAAGAAAAGCTTGTGAGAAAACTAACTCGTGAAGGCATAAAACAAAGAACAGCGCAGAATGCTATAAACTCCCTAATTAACACCTTTGAAACTTCTCCCCTCGGTGAATGGTTTGGAAAAAGATTAGGAAAGAAGACCTGCATCAAGGAAGGTCTTGAAACTGTGAACAAGGAGCTTGTATGGTATATGTCAAACATACTCATGGTTATGGATGAGGATCTTGCTCATAAATTCTTAGGTATTTCTAAAGAGGAGTTCCTTAGATTGTCTGCTTTAATGTAGGATTGCTGTTGTAATATATTAGTATGTGGTATTCTGACATATTAGGACTTAAGGAGGGGTTTTCCGCCTACTACGTAATTACCAACGAAGAAGATGACAGCAAAAGATGGAATACCTTTATACCTCATGAGAGCTTCTATCAACTGCTTGAGCAGGTTTTAAGGGCTTTAAAAAGACAGGAAGGCAAAGGTTCTGTCTGGCTACAGGGACCTTATGGGGTGGGTAAAACTCACGCTTGCGCTGTCATAAAACACTTGCTATCAGATGATTATGAAACTATAAAAGCTTACATTGACTCATCCTTTGAAGGTTTTGGTAAACAGATAGGCGCTCAAATCCTTGCTCTTAGACAAAACAAAAAATATTTAACAGTAGCGTTGAAAGGTTTTGACAGCATACCAACCGTCAGCTACATATCCTACTTTCTGCAACAAAAGATAAAAGATACGCTTTTAAGATACGGTTTAGAGCTTCCGACTTTTAAAACGGATGTGGAAAGGATATATGAGCATATATCTTTGCTCAGAGAAGAAGTTGTAACTGATAAGCTTTCTGATTATTCAGATTACAAAGTTTTCCTGCGGGACTTGAAAGATGGAAGAGATAAAGCCATAATTGAAGCTATAAACATTTTGGAAAGCGAAGGTGTAGTAATAGCTACTCCCTTAGATAAGTGGTTCAGTGAACTAAAAGCTCTTTTACATAGTAATGGATTTGATGGCATCTTTATTATTTGGGACGAGTTTACGGATTTCCTGAGAGATGAAAGGGTTATAAGCTTTATCCAAAACCAGCTTGCGGAACACCCTGATGTCCACCTTTTAATAGTAACTCACAGAACCGAAGAGAACATAAGAAGATACATTCATGCGGACACTATAGAAAAAATAAAGGATAGGTTTTGGACTCATAGATTTGAAATGAAGGAAATTACAGCTTTTGAGGTTATAAGCAGAACCTTTGAGAAGAAAAATAAAAAGCTGTGGGAGAAGTTAAAAAATGAAAGAATGAATAGGGTCAAACAGCTTGTAAAGGCTATAGCGTCTGAAAGAAATGTAAAAGAGAACCTTATAACGAACCTATATCCTTTTCATCCATATACGTCCTTCCTAATTAGTTATATGGCGGGTCAGTTTCTTTCCGCGGAAAGAAGTATCTTTGAGTTCCTATACAGCGAACGGGGAAAAGAAAAGAAAGGTTTCCAGATGTTCCTTGAAAAAGACATAGGAGAGGAACTGTTCCTGACACCAGATTACCTATGGGATTTCTTCCATGAGCTTTTAGATGATAAGACCACCTCAGATGTAGTAAAGGAAGTGATATATAGGTATTCGGAAAAGGCTCAAAACATTGAAGCCAAATTTAAGGACCAAAAGGATAAATATCTCAAAATTCTAAAGGTAGTTGTTTTGATGAATGCTATTTACAGAAGCGTAAAGGACGCGCCCATGTTGCTACGCCCTCATGAGGATAACGTAGAGTTAGCCTTTGCAGGAACTCCGATACATGATGAATTTAACAAACTCCTTAACGAGCTTGTTTCTTCTGGGATAGTGCCTAAAGACCCGGACGGAACACTGTTCGTGCATGTGGGAGAACTACCTGACAGGGAGATTAGAGAAAAAGTAGAAAGTTTGAGAAAAAGTTTTCCCAACTTTGCATCTGTAGTTTTAAACAATGCGGATGCTAAAAGCTTGTATGAGAATACTGTTATAAGCCGTATTAAGAGTGGTGTTTTAAGGGTGCTGGAATATATCACTGCGGATATTCAGGATTCAAGAAGGTTAAGACCTAAAATTGAAAAGATGTCCAAACATGCATTAAGGGTAGTATTTGGCTTACCAACTAAGGAAATTGACATAGCGGAGCTTAAGAAGGATTTTAAGAAACTTTCAGAAGAATATAAAGATGTTGTATTTATGGTTCCAGAAAATTTCTTTGGTGAAGATACAATAAGCAGATGGATAGAGTATAGAGCAAAGGCTGAAGTAGCTCGTGCTCACAACAATGTTCAGTGGGAGACTCATTACACTAAGCAGGCAAACAAAATCGTAGAAGATTTCTTAAAAACATTGGTTGATGGATATGTTTATGTATCCTTCAGAGGAAAAAGCGATTATATACCTTTTAGGGAAGTATCTCAATTTCTCGGCAAACAAGTTGCCATGAATATATTTGAAGCGGGCGCTGAAAATATAACTGATATACCAGAAACTGTATGGAACAGGAAGGCTACAAAGGACTTTATAGATAAACTCTTGACAGCAAAGCGAAGAAAAAACTTGGAAGATAGAACAATAATTAAGGGACAACAGGCTCTTGTTTTACCTGCTTTGAAAGCCAAAGACGGAAGATATGTGGTATCTGATAACTTTAAGGTAGAAGATACAGACCCTTACCATCCAATAGTTAGAGTTAGAGATGCTATACTGGAAGCACTGAAGGATAAGGATTCTTGCAATAAGGATTGTTTTAGATTTCTGAGGGAACCTCCTTATGGTCTTTACAACAACCAGATAAACGCTTTTATACTAACCATGGCCTTCAGGGCTATAAAAGATGAACTGTACGAGGAAGGAAGCGGGCTGATTTCTGAAATTCATCTTAGAGACTTTATACTCAGCATACTTGAAGATAGTATATCGCATACATACATAAGACTCGGAAGTGAAGAAGATAAAGTTCTACCTAAACTTCTTAGAGAGGCTTTTACAAATATACTGATAGATGATAATAAAGAACCAAGAAGTTTACCTCAGATTAAAGCTGAAATAAAAGATGTATTAGAAAAGCATAAGTGTCCTTTATGGATGCTGAAGTATGTAAATGGACTACCAGAAAAACTTAAAGAGAATATAGGTAAAATATCCGAGTTCCTCATAAAACATGACAGAGAAATAACACTTGAAGAGAAATCTGAACTTGTAGGTATTATTGAAGAATATAAATACGACTTACAAAGGTTTATATCAGTTGACAATATACTAAGAGGTAGGACTAACTTTATAGAAAACAAAATAAAAGGGCGCTCTATTGATAGAGAACTTGTAGGTAAGAGAATCGTTCAAGAGCTTAGTCAAGATCCTAATTTCTGGGATGAAGCTTATGTATCAAGGAAAGTAGACGAGATAATCAACAGGCTTCTAAGAGAATCTCGAGAAGAAGAAGCGGTTAAAGGCACAACATACGAACCTGGAGAAACTAAAACTAAGCCTATTGACAATAAGCAGTCAGAAGATAGTAAATCTACGGAGGAAGAAAACACAGACTTAAATATTTATCCGATTCTGAAAAAGCTTACTCCTTCACAGTTTTATGAGCTAATTAAGCATCTTATAGACTACAATCCAGCAAGCAAGAGGATTGCTATAGAATGGTTAAGGCGGAGAGGGTTTTTAAAAGCTTAGAGGAACTGGTAGAGGCTTTAAAATCAGAGGAAAATTATGGAAATGTAAAAAGATTTAAGATTAGGTTCGTATCAGTTCCTGACTTTGAAAATATGAGAAAATTGAGAGGATTAATTGCTGAATCTGGTTTTGAAATTGACAACTTAGTCAACTATGTTGACTTTACAGGAATAGCATGGCTAAGCGTCCAAGATATAAAGGATGCGGTAGAGAAAACAGGAAAGGAAGTGGGTAATGATGTTGTCTTGTTCGGTGTGAGTGAGATAATTAGGTTTTTAACCAACGAGGAATTAGCAAACGTTATAAGCGGTTTAATAAACTCTTCTGAAGATTTTAAGGTAAGAGTTATCATACCTTTAGCAGGATTGTCTGAAAGAATATCAAGTTTTGTAGATGAATACCATAGAAAAGGAGAACACTCTCTCTTTTACAGACTTTTAGGAAAAGGTGAAAGTATAAATGTTTACGTCCTTAATACTACATGTAGTTTTAAGCCAAAGAATACTGTAAGTAGCCTGAGGGATTTTGTGCTAATTCCAAATCAGGGGTCTAAAGAAGTATATGTGGAACTGAGAAGTATTTATAAAAGAGCGGAGAACGCTAAACCCGACACAGCGGTACAAGTTGTAAAGGTTGAAGATGAAAAAGATATTCTAAGCTTCATTATGAAGTTCAAAGATGAAATTGTTTTCGGTGATAGGGAATTTATAACACACTTGCTAGAGTTTTTAAATCAAGAACACTGTATGTCTTTTGAAGACATATTGGCTTTATCTGACAGAAGCAAACCTTCAAGTTTTGATGATTTTCTTGAAAAATTTGCACAGGAGAAAGATAAATTCTTTAAGTTCGTGTACCTAAATTACGCTTCCAATGTATGGAAAAAGTATAAAAACTTATTAGATGAAGATGTTTATGTCTTGGCGGAAAATATATGGAACAGTGAGTTAGAGTATGATATTAAAAAGTCATTCTTAAATAGATTGCTAAACGCTGACCCTTCAATAGACAATGCTCTTTGTAGAAGGATAGTCTCGTATATTGATAAAGATCACATGGTGGGAATATTAAGCTGTGAAAAAGAAAAAGCTATCAGCTTGTTTGCAGATGGGATTATATCCGAAAATGAACTTGCACGGCTCTGGCAGGATATTAAAAAGTACTTAAGCAATCCATCTCCTTCTAACTTAAGCTCTAAGAACTCGTGGATTTTGGATTATATCCATGAATACAAGCTATGTAAGTTAAAAGACAGGATATCAGATAAACTCAATAACATGATAACCTCTTACAACTCTGAAGATAAATTTTTTGGGTGGTATTATGAAATTCCGAACCTAAGTGAAATTGCAAAAGACAGCCAGATAATTCAAATAGATGCTATGGGGATGGAGTGGTTAGGCTTTATTGTAGAGCTACTTAAGGAAAGGGGTATATCAGTAAAAGATATTAAGGTAGCAAGGGCAGAGCTGCCGACTATTACGGAATTTAATAAACTGGAAGATGTAAGATATGTAAAGGACTTTGATGATATTCTACATGACGATTATAAGTTTCCTTCTTCCATAGTTAAGCAAGTAGAAACTTTATCAAACATAATAAGCAGATTAGACTTGAGCGGAAGCAATATCGTGATAACCTCAGATCATGGAACTACCGTTCTTTCTAGACTTGTGCCAGCAATTAGATCAGAGTGTCCAAATTCAAAATTCAGATATTGCAAAGGGGAATGGGATATATCAGGCTCAATTAGACATAAGAACGAACGTGGTATCTTCTCAGTTATGCTAAATCACACACCGATAAACTCAAGACCGCGAGGTGAAGTGCATGGCGGTGCTACTCCTGAAGAGTTGTTAATTCCCGTAGTGTTTATAGGTGTAGAGGATACTAAGTATAGGGTTGTCCTTGACAAGGATAAGTATATGCCCTTAAGAGATAAAGTTATAAAATTCAAAATAGTTCCTGTTCCTTACTCAACTGTGTATGTGCAGATTAAAGGAGTTGTATCACGGTCATTAACTCCTGAAGGAGAGTGGTATGTCTTAGAATTACCAGAGGGATTGAAAGCAGGAACTTATAATATGGAGATTTATGTAGGAGCAAAAAGGGTTGTCAAAAAAGTAGAGTTTAAGAGTGGTATGTCAATACGAGATGATGACTTGATATGAAGGAGCTTGATAGAAAGATAGCAGAGGTATTCCCAAACGAGTTTGTGTATAAAGATGACAAGGTGCGGGCTTTGTTCTCAGGTGTTTATATACCCTCTTTCATAAAGGACTGGATAATAAAAAGATTCTTGGATGAAAGAACATATGAAATAGACAAAGAAGGATTAAGGGATTTTTTGAGGAAGTACATACCTTCCAAAGATGAAAATATAAAAGGTTTCCTCGTAGCTAATCCAGGAGTGTCCAAGAAAATAATAACCCGTGTAATAACAGAGCCAGATGTAAAAAGTGGTGAGATAAGGTTTTCAATTCCGGATTTAAAGATCCAAAAAAGTGAAGGGGTTGTTCCTTCATATCTCACAAAGGAAAATCCCAAACTGAGGGGAGGAGAACAATGGGGTGTAGTGGAGCTTACTTTCTATAAGGACGAAAATAAATTGGGATATATAGAGCTAAGCAATTTTAAACCTTTTCAACCTTATGAAGTTGACATTGAATACTTCATACACGCTCGCAAAGAGTTTAGCTTTGAAGAGTGGATTGACCTCCTTATAAAGGCTATGGAATACAATCCAGAGGGTTTTATTGGTATTACTCAAAAACTGCAGTTTCTTCTAAGACTCTTGGTATTTGTAGAACCTAACTTGAATATAATAGAACTTGCACCCAAAGGAACGGGTAAATCTTACGTTTTTGGTAATCTTTCTAAATATGGATGGCTAATAAGCGGTGGCTACGTCTCCAGAGCAAAGTTATTTTACGATATATCTAAAAATATGGAGGGTATTGTAGCAAGATATGACTTTATAGCTCTGGATGAAATACAAACTATTCGCTTCAACGACCAAGATGAAATAAGAGGTGTGTTTAAAAGTTACCTGGAAAATGGCACTTTCAATGTATCAAATTATAGAGGTAGTGCAGGAGCAGGATTTATACTTTTAGGAAATATTAGCCTGTCTGAAGATAGAAAACCTATAAATAAGGTATACTTTCAAGAGCTTCCAGAAGTTTTTCAAGAGTCAGCTTTAATAGATAGATTTCACGGTTTCATAGAAGGCTGGAAGCTACCTCGGATGAATGAGGCTATGAAGGTAAAGGGCATAACTTTGAACGTTGAGTTCTTTTCTGAGATTCTTCATAGACTAAGGAGCTACGGAGAATTTACAGCATTTTTTGAAGAGAATACTATATTCCCTGCGAATGCGGACACAAGAGATAAAAAGGCTATAGTAAAGATTGGCTCCGCCCTACTAAAGCTTTTATTTCCTAACATACCTTTTAGAATTTACCCTTCTAAGGAGGAGTTTAGATTATGTGTAAACATTGCTAAAGAGATGAGAGCTATAATAAAAGAGCAACTTTCCTTTATGGATCAAGAATATAGTAAGCAGGTGCCGAGCGTAGAGTTAAAATGAAACTTACATTGGCCCTTAGGTAGGTTAAGCAGTGCGAGTTCTGTATTAGTATCCCCCGCATTTCAGAACTTCCGCCACAAAGGGTATGACTCCATCTCCAAACATCCCGAGCTTCTTCGCAGCTCCGTAGGAAAGGTCAAGGTTTCTGCCCCTCACAAAGGGACCCCTGTCAAGGACCTTTACCTTTACAGTCCTGCCGTTTTTGAGGTTCTTAACTAAAAGCACCGTTCCGAGAGGAAGGGTCCTGTGGGCTGCTATGTATTCGTGCATGTTGAAGCGTGCTCCAGAGGCGGTTTTCCTCCCGTGGAACTTGGGACCGTACCAGGAGGCATACCCCTTTATAAACTTAGGGCACCTCCTCACGTTGTTCTCACCGCACCTTAAGACCCTTACCTCAGCCCTGAAGGAGCTCCCGCCTCCGAGGAAGTGCCTGTACTTCTTTGGGACGCATATCCCCCTTACTCTCCTGCTTTGCCTGACCGATATGGTGAGGCTTTTCCCCGTCTCAAGGCTCCTTATCTTTATCTTGCTCAGGTGCTGTATCCGATCCGAATAAGCATACTTTGTAGGACAGTAGCTTACCTCCGTTCTGAACTTGGCAGGACAGTATGCCCTCAGACCCTCGTACTCATAGCGAACCCTGCTTACAGGTGAGGCACAGGATGCTACGAGAGAGGCAACAAGAAGCAGAGCCCACCTCTTCATAGACAGTTATTCTATCGGCAGAAGCTCAGAGCTTTTCTGTGAAGAAGTCTGCCACCGCGGAGGCTGCTATTGCATCGGGCTTCAGAACGGGCGTTAGTCCCTGGGCAAGCACGTACCCAACCGCCTCCTTAAGTATCATGCTTGACCTGTGGTCGGGGTTCGGATTTATATCAAGGTGAACCTCAAAGGGTCTATCTCCTACGACATCCGCTATCATTAGGGCTGTGTAAACCGCCCTGCTAACCTCTTCCAATAGCCTCTGCCTTATTGAGCTTATCCTTTTTACCTTCTCAACCTTCCAGAATATCCTCGCCCCATGGTTTGAGTTTATGTGAACAACAACGACCGTCACGAACACCGTCCTATCTCTGAACTGACGGGAATCACAGCCAACATAAACAGCGCTGTCCTCTGAGGAGCTCTTTATGAACTCCCTGACCTCTTCTATATCCTCGTAGAAAGGCATATCAGCCCTTCGGGTTGAAGTCAACGTCTTTGTACCAGCTCGGCTTGAACATAAGCCAGTACTTCAAGTTTTCGGGGCTTCTTGAGTAGCAGACCTCACAGAGCAATCCTTTGGGGGTCAGCTTTGAGTTGTCATCACAGCACTCGGAAAGGTTCCAGAACTCGTAGTTATCGTGGAAGACCAGCTTACCACACTCTATACACTCGTAGAGCCTACACCCCTTCTCCTCAAGGAAGCTCTCCACATCCGTATCTTCTGGAAGCTCCTCAACCTCAAAGACGTTCTTCAAAAACTCCTTCTGCTTTTCGGAAAGCTCAGATATGAGCATACTTAAATTATACTCCTCATCGCTCTCTGGAAAAGCCTTCCCACATCCTTCTCAGCCCCTCGGTTAG
>Ga0256841_1003380_pt1 | contig 11978 bp, 9 predicted proteins | sample 356308metaG_FD_185971 | JGI IMG/M metagenome (GOLD analysis project Ga0256841, IMG submission 185971) | Hydrothermal vent microbial communities from Mid Atlantic Ridge, Atlantic Ocean - 356-308 | ecosystem: Environmental > Aquatic > Marine > Hydrothermal vents | place: Atlantic Ocean: Mid...
CGACCTTGCCGATCTGGAAGCGGGGGATTTGCAGCAGCGGATCACGGTCATTGGTACGGTTCAAATCGGCCTCGTTCACGGCCCCCACATAACCAACGATATGGGCAAAATCATCCGCCAGAGGATAAGCGCGGGACAGACCAACCTCGGGTGTGACACCAGGTAGTGCTGGGGCGTTGACGGCAACTTCGGCAATATCCTCCCATGTAAGACGCTCGGCAAGTGTTACAGGCACAAAGGGGCTGCGCCGTTTCATTTCATCCAGCGCGCGTGCGATTTCTTCGGGATCAAGCGGGACCAGCGCATTCAGGCGCGCTACAACATTGTTCACGTCACCCGCATCTTCGCGCACGATGGTGATCCGGTAGAGCGGTTTATTCACCGCCAAAGCCACACCGTTTCGATCATAAATCAATCCGCGCGCCGGGGGCAAAAGGCGGATATTGATACGGTTTTCATCCGCCAAAAGCCGGTATTGGTCCGCCTGATCCACCTGCAAATACCGCATTCTGGCCGCAAGCACCCCGACAAACGCCAGTTGCGAGGCCCCGAGAAACAGTGCGCGGCGGGTAATGCGACGCTGGCTTTCAATGGTGTCTTTCGGGTTTCGCCTCATATCCGGTGCCCCAATTCATCTACTTCACCGGGGGCGATCTTGCGCACACCCAGCACATATCGGGAAAAGGCCACAACCAGCGGATATGCCGCAATTGTCGAAATCAACAACGTCATCGACAGCCAGAATGACGGCCGTGGCTGCATCACAACAATCAAGACAAGCCTGTAGGCGATGAGCATTGCAACCATAACCCCCGCCACCATTGCCCATTCAAACATGAACGGCAGTTCGCGCATCAGATGGGTGCGTCTGCGCAAAAACTCGGTGCCGATTACAACCAGTGCCGCCATCAGTCCGGGCGGGCGTTGAAACAGCATATCGGCCAGCAGCATGACAGCGGCAATCAGTAACACCGGCGTATAATCAGGCCGGCGCAGCACCCACGCAAAGCACATACAAACCAGCAGATCGGGCATTGCCCAGTTTGACGGGGTGGTTTGCAACGGGATCAGGCGCATGAAGAACATCAGGCCCGCAAGAACCAGAAATAATGTCCAGTACACCCATTTTCTACTGAGAGCCGGATCAACCATCATTCGCCCCCTCTTCGGGTGCGGGGGGCTGTGGCGCAGATCGTTCGCCTATCAGCAGGGCGCCGGGGTCTTTGATAGCCTCGACATTACGGCTGCGCAAAACCCGCAGGAAATCCAGCCGCTCGTAATCGGCAGCCAGTCGAACCCTTAACCGCCGGTCCAGATCCTTTGTCACTTCGCCCACCAGCAAACCGGCCGGAAACACCCCGCCATCGCCCGAGGTCACCACCCTGTCACCGGGGCGCACCAGTTCCGGCTTTTCCAGAAATTCGATCAGGGGTCGCGTGAAATTGTCGCCAACCAAAAGCGACCTTTGCCCTGATGGCTGGATTGTCACAGGTATCCGGCTGTTGGCATCCGTCAGCAGGATCACCCGTGCGGTATTGTTGCCAACCCCCGATATCCGCCCGACCAGCCCCAGCCCGTCCATTGTGGCCCAGCCGTCCTTGACCCCGTCGCGCGATCCGACATTCAGCAGAACCGATTGGCGAAAGGGGGATCCGCTGTCGGCCAAAACCACGCCGGAAACCGACGTCAGTTTCGGGTCAAGCCGCACCGAATTCAGCGCCAGCAGTTTGGCGTTTTGCTGTTCCAGCTGAACGGCGGCCTCTTTCCACGATTTCAGGCGCTGCAATTCGCGGCGCAATTCCTGATTTTGTTCGTAAATCTTGTTATAGGAGCGGAAATTCTCGATCATCCCCGCCGCCGCTGTCACCGGCACCAGCGCCCATTCGAAATTCGGCACAAAACGGTCAATAATGGCCGCACGGAACCGTTCCACACGCGGGCTGTCAATGCGCCACAACAGGAACAGGGCCAACAGCACAAACACCAATAGCCCGACCAGAATACGCCTGATCGGGCGGACATAATGTGCATGGGTGTTTCGGTCTTTTGCCAAGGGACGCTCCCGTGGCCGGATATGGCCTAGCTGTCGTAGTCAATTACATGGCGTAGCTGCTTTTCATATTCAAGCGCCTTGCCGGTGCCCAATGCTACACAATTCAGCGATTCATCAGCAATCGAGATCGCCAACCCGGTCTGCTCGCGCAGCGCCAGATCAAGATCCCCCAACAGCGCACCGCCACCGGTCAGCATCACGCCGCGGTCCACAATATCCGCAGCCAGATCGGGCGGCGTGGCTTCCAGCGCTGTCATCACCGCCTCGCAAATTTGCTGCACGGGTTCGGCCAGGGCTTCGGCGATTTGGGCCTGATTGACCTCGGTTTCCTTGGGGACACCATTCAACAGATCACGCCCGCGAATATGCATCGAGGCCCCACGCCCGTCGTCAGGCATCCGCGCTGTGCCGATGCTGGTCTTGATCCGCTCGGCGGTGGTTTCGCCAATCAGCAGGTTATGCTGGCGGCGCAGGTAACTGATGATGGCTTCGTCCATCCGGTCGCCCCCGACCCGCACGGAGCGGGCATAAACAATATCGCCCAGCGACAGCACGGCCACCTCGGTGGTGCCGCCGCCGATGTCGACAACCATATTGCCGGTCGGGTCGGTGATCGGCATGCCGGCGCCAATCGCGGCGGCGATCGGTTCGGCGATCAGACCGGCGCGGCGTGCACCCGCAGACAGGACCGACTGGCGGATGGCACGCTTTTCAACCGGAGTCGCGCCATGGGGCACGCAAACGATGATTTTCGGTTTGGAGAAGGTTGTGCGTTTGTGAACCTTGCGGATGAAATGCTTGATCATTTCCTCGGCTGTATCAAAATCGGCAATCACCCCTTCGCGCATCGGGCGGATTGCCTCGATGCTGCCCGGTGTGCGGCCCAGCATCAACTTGGCGTCCTCGCCCACGGCCAGCACCTTTTTCACGCCGTCCTTGACGTGATAGGCAACCACCGAAGGCTCGTTCAAAATGATGCCCTTGCCTTTGACATAGACCAGCGTGTTTGCTGTGCCCAGATCAATTGCCATGTCGGACGAAAACAGTCCTGAAAGACCAGCCATGCGTCATGCTTCCCGTTTGATAAACCAATAGCCCTGCGATTCTGCCATCAAGGGCGGATTTTCTTATAGGCGGGGGCTGCGGGGGGGGTAAAGGGGGGGCGGGCAAATGTCAGCGCCTTTTTGCCTTGCCTGCGGATATTTGCCCTGATCCCGCCCGCATCAAAAACGGTCGAAAAGTCGAAATTATGAAACTGCGTGGTTATGGCGGGGAATAAACCCATTGGAAATGTTGGAATTATGAAATTCCTATTTCCCCGCCAAAGCCGGTAAATTATTTTTGTCGCAAAGGCCTAGGCATCTTGCGGTTTTGTTTTCTCGCGCCGGATCAGCAGCTTGTTCAAGGCGTTGATATAGGCCCTTGCACTAGCCACAACCGTGTCGGTGTCTGCGGACTGGCCCATGACGATCTTGCCGTTTTCCTCCATCCGGACACTGACTGTCGCCTGTGCATCAGTGCCCTCGGTCACGGCGTGGACCTGATATAATTGCAGGCGGGCATCATGCGGGAACAGTTCTTTCACCGCGTTGAAAGCTGCATCTACAGGACCGTCACCGGTGGCCGTGGTGGTGCAATCCTTGCCCTCGATCTCAAGCGTCATTTCGGCTGTCTGCGGACCGGATGTGCCACAAACCACCCGCAGGTGGTTCAGCTGGATCGTGTCATGTTCGGCATCCGATGTGGTGTCGCGCATCAGGGCGATCAGGTCGTCCTCGAAGATTTCCTTTTTACGATCGGCCAGCGCCTTGAAGCGCACGAACACATCCTTCAACTGGTTGTCGGCCAGTTCATAGCCCAGATCGGCCAGCTTGGATCGTAACGCAGCACGGCCTGAATGTTTGCCCATCACCAGATTGGTTTCCGACAGGCCCACGTCCTCGGGCCGCATGATTTCGAAGGTGTCGGCCGATTTCAGCATCCCGTCCTGATGGATACCGCTTTCATGGGCAAAGGCGTTCTTGCCGACGATGGCCTTGTTATACTGCACCGGAAAACCGGACACCGTGGCGACCATGCGAGACAGGTTCATGATTTTCGTAGTGTCGATACCGGTCCGGTAGGGCATGATGTCATTGCGCACACGCATTGCCATCACCACCTCTTCCAGCGCGGTGTTGCCGGCACGTTCGCCCAGACCGTTGATGGTGCATTCGATCTGCCGCGCGCCGGCGTCCACAGCGGCCAGCGCGTTGGCCGTGGCCATGCCCAGATCATTGTGGCAATGGGTGGCAAAGATGATGTCATCGGCGCCGGGCACCCGCTCCAGCAACATGCGGATGATCTTGGCGCTTTCGGCTGGCGCGGTATAGCCGACGGTATCGGGGATGTTGATGGTGGTCGCACCGGCCTTGATGGCGATTTCCACCACACGGCACAGGTAATCGTCCTCGGTGCGGGTGGCATCCATCGGGGACCACTGGATGTTATCGCACAGGTTGCGGGCGTGGGTCACGGTCTGATGGATCACATCGGCCATTTCGTCCATATCCAGATTGGGAATGGCGCGGTGCTGGGGGGATGTGCCGATAAAGGTGTGGATACGCGGGCGGGCGGCATGTTTCACGGCCTCCCATGCGCGATCAATATCGCCGACCTTGGCCCGGGACAGCCCGCAGATCACCGAATTCTTGCTGTTTTTGGCAATCTCGGACACAGCGGCAAAATCGCCCTCGGAGGCGATCGGGAAACCCGCCTCGATCACATCCACGCCCATTTCGTCCAGCAGGGATGCGATTTCCAGTTTTTCGTCATGGGTCATGGTGGCGCCGGGGGATTGTTCGCCGTCGCGCAAGGTGGTGTCAAAGATGATTACGCTGTCTTGCGTTGATGTATCGGTCATTTTGGAAACTTTCGTGTTCTGTGTCTTAGCCTGAAGGTGCATTGGCGCGATTGTCCCCTCTGAGCGGTCGCGCCATATCGGCACGCTCAGAGGCGGCTAAGAAGTAGGATCGACGACAGGAGCAGGCCAAGGGTGCGGGCTGCGGTATCAACAAGGATATCTCCAAATGTCATCATCACGCCGCGACTATAGGAGGCAGAATTTAAAAAGAAAAGGCCCCTGTCGCAAAATTTGGAACGCGACATAATGTTACGCGATACATTGGGAATATTGAATGTAATTGCGTTTTTCTATATAGACTTTCGGAATGAACACCAGAAATCTGTCATCGGGGAGAGAACTATGACACATGTCGTCGTATTGGGCGCGGGTTTGGGCGGCGCCATTCAGGCGTATGAACTGCGCGAAACGCTTGCGAAAAGCGATAAAATAACGGTTATTTCAAATAAATCGTACTTTCAGTTCACACCATCCAACCCTTGGGCAGGCGTTGGTTGGCGCAAGAAAGAAGAACTGATCGTCGAACTGGAACCCGTGATGTCGAAACGGGGAATCGAATTTATCTGCGATGGCGCAAAGAAACTGCACCCCGACGAAAACAAGATCGTTCTAGAGAGCGGCCGCGAAGTTACCTACGACTATCTGGTAATCGCCACCGGTCCCGATCTGGCATTTGACGAAATCGAGGGCTTTGGCCCCGATGCGTATACGGCCTCGGTCTGTCATGTGGAACATGCGGAAATTTCCGGCAACAACTGGGATGCTTTCTGTGCCAACCCCGGTCCGATCGTTATCGGCGCCGTTCAGGGCGCGTCCTGCTTTGGCCCCGCTTACGAATATCTGCTGACGATCGAAACCGATCTGCGTCGTCGTAAAATCCGCCACAAGGTTCCGATGACATTTGTCACCTCGGAACCCTATATCGGCCATCTTGGCCTGGGCGGTGTTGGCGATACCAAAGGGATGCTGGAAAGCGCGCTGCGGGATCGTGACATCAAATGGGTGACCAACTGTAAGGTCGACAAATTTGAACAAGACAAAGTGCACTTTACCGAAGTGAACGAGGACGGTTCCGAAAAAGCCAAACACGAAGAAGAGTTCGGGTACAGCATGTTCCTGCCGGCCTTCCGCGGTATTCCCGCATTGATGGGGCTGGAAGGGCTGGTAAACCCGCGTGGCTTTGTCATTGTTGACGAATATCAGCGCAACCCGAAATACCAGAACATCTTTGCCATCGGCGTTTGTATCGCCATTGCGCCACCTGTAGCAACGCCGGTGCCGACAGGTGTTCCGAAAACCGGTTTCATGATTGAAAGCATGGTAACGGCCACGGCCCACAACATCCCCGATGTGATCGCGGGCAAGGAACCCAAAGAAATGGCCACCTGGAACGCCTTCTGTCTGGCCGATTTTGGCAACCGTGGTTTTGCCTTCCTTGCGATGCCGCAAAATCCGCCGCGCAACAAAAACTGGACGTCCAGCGGTCGTTGGGTGCATTGGGCCAAGCTGGCGTTTGAATGGTATTTCATCCGCAAAGTCAAAAAAGGCGTTTCCGAGCCTTGGTATGAAAAACGCATCATGAAGATGCTGAAAATCACCAAGCTGCAGAAATAACAAAAACGGGGCCTTGAACAGGCCCCGTTTTCTTTTGTGGATCAGCCAGCGAAAACCCTGCATTGGGCAGGATCGGCAACCGGTATTTTATACCAGCCCACGGCCTTTGTTTCGTTGCCCCGCATGACGGTTGTAAACCCCCAGCCATGCCAATCCAGATGCGCAATGGTGATATCATCGCCCTGGTGGATTACGCCAGTCGTGCGGGCATTTTCCCAGGGGGCAGCAAACAGCGGCTGTTCCGGCCCCGTATACCCGAAACAAACACCGGTGCCGCCATCGGTTGCCGGCTGGAACTCCAGTTGCTTGCGAAGATCGAGGTCGGGCAAATCCAGCTTTTGCTGCCCTGTGTCAATATTGCAGGCCTCGTAAAACCCGCCTTCGTCCCCTTGCTCCAGTTCGCGAATAACTGCGATCTGGGCTTTGACTTCGGACGTCAATTCCGGCTGTTTTGTGGTGCAGTCACTATTATCGAACAGCGCCTTGCCCAAAGGGGTTGAAAAACAATAGCCCGCCTTGTCCAGCATAGCGTTGCGTGAAAACCAGAGGTCCGCACAGGGATTTTCAATATCGGCAACCGCCGGTGACGATATGCCTATGGCAACTGCCAAACCAATTAAATACTTCATAGTTACACTTTCTAGTTCGAGTTATCCTCAGGGGATTGTTCCCCGGTTTCACTATCCACAGGCACCTCTTTGGTCAAAACATCATTGCGCCAGATACCCGAGGCCGTTTTGCCATCGGCATAGCGAACTGTGCCTTGCCCGTCGCGTTTGTTGTCGGCAAACATACCTTCATAGACATCGCCACTCGGGTATGTTGCCTTGCCTTGGCCGTGGAATTTGTCGGCCTTGAAACCACCGGTATATTTGAAACCACTTGGCAAGGTCAGTTCACCCTGCCCTTCCCGCAACCCTTTCAGGAACCCACCTGAATAGATAAGCTGGCCGTCGGTATATTCCTTGCCTTCGCCTTCACGGCGGCCGTTCTCCCAGCCACCAACATATTTGTATTTCTCGGGTGTGGTCAGTGTGCCTTGACCGTTAAAGCTGCCATTTTTGAAGTCGCCTTCGTAAACCATACCATTGGAATAACGGGCAACCCCTTTGCCATCCGGCGCCCCGTCCAGCCAGTTTCCCTCGTAAGTACCGCCATCGGCATAGGTCATTTTGCCCTGCCCGTTCGGCAAATTGTTCTTGAACTGGCCAACATAGACCGAGCCGTCGGGATAGTGCTCTTCGCCCTTGCCCTCCATGACACCTTTGATCCAGCTCCCAATATAGACCTGCCCGTCCGCACTGGTAAACGTGCCCTGTCCGTGGCGCTGGTCATCCTTGAAATCACCCTCGTAGACCGAGCCATCAGGATAGGTGATCTTGCCTTTGCCGTCACGTTGGTTGGCCTTGAACTCGCCGGAATATACCGTGCGATCCAGCAGGGTCAGAACCCCGGTGCCGTCGAATTTGTCACCTTTCCAGTCACCGTCATAACTGGTCCCGTCACTGGTTCTCAGCGTCCCTTTGCCTTCGCGGTTCCCTTTTAGCATGGTCCCCTCGAAAACCGATCCGTCCGGGTAGACAATCTTTGCCTGCCCTTCCTTGACCCCGTTGACCCATTCCCCTTGATAGATCAGCCCGCTGGGGCTTTTCATCGTGCCTTCACCGTGGCGCAGACCATTACGAAATCCGCCCTCGTACTGGGCGCCATTCGGATAGACCCATATCCCGTTACCGGTTATCTGCGCCTCGACCCAGTCGCCCTCGTAACTGCTGCCATCCGGAAACAGGATCTTGCCAAACCCGTCCGGCTTGCCTTTGACAAAAGAGCCGGTGTAGATCGACCCGTTCTGGAATTTCGCAGTCCCCTGCCCGCTGGCATACCCCTCGACCCACTCGCCGCTATATTCATAGCCATTGGGCAGGCGGTAGGTGCCGGTGCCATGCCGTTTGCCATCCAGAAAGGTGCCCTCGTAGAGACCCCCGTCACCGTACTGTTTTGTGATAACCTCGGTCGTGTTCTGGCTGTGACCCGCGCCAGGCAATCCGAGGGACAGAGCCACCCCGACCAATGCCACCTGCATTTGCGTCTTTGCTGCTTTAACCTTGAACACATCGGCCCCCTATATTTGTTAGGTAGGAACCTAGTAGAGCACCGCCCCCCTGACAACGCCTTTTGCGCTTCTGGGCTTCCCCTCGGGCGTAACTCTGCTAATAAATCCGGTAAGAACAAAGGATACGCACGCATGTCTGACAAATTCCGCCTGACATTGGCCCAGTTGAACCCGACTGTGGGGGCTTTGGACGATAACGCTGCCAAAGCGCGTGATGCGTGGGAACAGGGGCGTGATGCAGGTGCCGATCTGGTTGCCCTGCCGGAAATGTTCATCACCGGCTATCAGGTGCAGGATCTGGTGATGAAACCCGCTTTTACCACCGACGCCATGCGCCACATCGAACAACTGGCCAAGGACTGCGCCGATGGCCCCGCGTTGGCAATCGGCGGGCCGTATGCTGATGGCGACAAGCTGTATAATGCCTATTATATCCTGCAGGGTGGCATGATCATTCGCCGCGTGCTGAAACACCACCTGCCCAACGAAACCGTATTTGACGAAAAACGCCTGTTTGACAGTGGCGATCCGGCCGGTCCCTACAGTATCGGGGATATCCGCATCGGCTCGCCCATATGCGAGGACGCATGGCACGAGGATGTGGCCGAAACCCTGACCGAAACCGGCGCGGAAATCCTGTTGATCCCCAATGGCTCGCCTTATTTTCGCAACAAGCTGGACGTGCGCATGAACATCATGGTGGCGCGGGTAACAGAAAACGATCTGCCGCTGGTCTATCTGAATATGGTCGGCGGGCAGGATGATCAGGTGTTTGACGGGGCCTCTTTTGTGCTGAACCCGGGCGGGGAACTGGCGCTGCTGCTGCCCCCGTTTGACGAGGTCGTGGCCCATGTCGATTTCACCCGCGAGGCCGATGGCTGGCGCGCCGTCAAAGCCGATCTGGCCCCGCAACCGGATGAGTGGGAGCAGGATTACCGCGTGATGGTCGAAGCCTTGCGCGACTACATGCGCAAGACCGGATTCAAAAAGGTATTGCTGGGCCTGTCCGGCGGGATCGACAGCGCCATTGTAGCAACCATTGCGGCTGACGCTCTGGGGCCGCAAAATGTGCGCTGTGTGATGCTGCCTTCGGAATACACCTCGCAGTCGTCACTGGATGACGCGCAGGAAATCGCTGAAAATCTGGGCTGCCGGTACGACTATGTGCCGATCACCGAGGGGCGCACAGCGATCACAAACACCCTCGCCCCGCTGTTCAAGGGCACCGAAGAAGGGCTGACCGAGGAAAACATCCAGTCCCGCCTGCGCGGGCTGTTGTTGATGGCCCTGTCCAACAAATTCGGGGAAATGCTGCTGACCACCGGCAATAAATCCGAGGTCGCCGTGGGCTATGCCACCATCTATGGCGATATGGCAGGCGGGTATAACCCTCTGAAAGACATGTATAAAACACGCGTATTTGAAACCTGCCGCTGGCGCAATGCCAACCACCGCAGCTGGATGGCCGGACCGGCTGGCGAAGTGATCCCGCCGCGTGTGATCGACAAACCGCCATCGGCAGAATTGCGCGACGATCAACGCGACGACGACAGCCTGCCGCCTTACGAGGTGCTGGATGCGATTTTGACAGGACTGGTGGATGACGAGAAATCAGTGGCCGAGCTGGTTACCGAAGGGCTTGACCGCGCCGTGGTGAAAAAGGTCGAGCACCTGCTGTATATCAGTGAATACAAACGCTTCCAGTCTGCGCCCGGACCACGCCTGACCATGCGGTCTTTCTGGCTGGACCGCCGCTATCCGATTGTAAACCGCTGGCGAGACGAGAGTTGATTCAAACCGTTTGAATGTAAGCGTCTCTTGCCCCCCGTCAAACAGCACAGGTTGAAACCGCCGCCAAGCTGAACAAGGTCGATCCGCAGGCATGGCTCACTTGGGTTTGTAACGCATCGCCGACCACAAGATAAACCGGCTGGACGAGTTGATGCCGTGGAATTATAATCCCGAAGTGTAGGCGAAGGACGCTTACTCTATAACCCGCGTCGCAGACATTCGGCGTTAGGCTGGAAAAATCCCTTGGCTTTCGAACGAAAGGCCGCTTAAATGAGCACTTGGAGCGGCACTAAACCGTGACAGGTCCACTTTGATCCCTGCAACACGGCTGATAGTTAATGTGACAACACCTTGGAGACTTTTACTCTCCAGTAAACCCGGGGCGGTTCAGGGCGACGAACTGTTTATCAGCCTCTAAAAATTGAACGGGTAAGATCGAAGATGCCAATCTCTTCTCCAGCAGAGCTGCCAAAAACTCCTGCGTGTTCAAACCCGTCATTTCTTCTTGCGCTGGATCAGATGCCTGAACACAGACACACCAATCATTAGGGTCGCCCTCGTCAATAAGCCAAACAACCGCATCACCATTGTCCGTGAAGGCCCAAGGTAAAAACTCGTCGCTGCGCCTAGGGTAGTATTCTGGAAAGTCATTCCTCAAGTTTTGGTATGCGTTTCGAAAGTACCTAGCCTGATCCAAATTGAGGTTCGGGTTTTTGGAAAATGGGTTGAGAATCCACAAAAAACCGCCAATCGAGCCAGTGCCATAGGTCGATACAAAATCTATAAAGATATCCGGGAACCGCACCCCAAACTCAACAGACAAAGAACCCCAATCACCTCGCTCATTTTCCGTCGCTACATCAGGAACAGAAAGCAGTTCAACTATTCTCGACAACGTCATTGCGCCAAGCCGTTGATGTTTTGAATCGAGACATCTAAATTGAAGCCACCCGAACCGCGAGCAGTCATCGTCACACCAGTAGGTATGGAACTATTGCCACTATAGATCGGTATGACTCTAAAATTAACCACTTCGCCGCCATCAATAGCGCTGCGCACTTGATTTTCAAAGTGCCGCATATTGGTAGAATTGGCATTCCTCTGGAACAAAGTCACAAGATTTCGCGCTTCAGTGCCCGAACCACCAAATATGTTTGCGAGCAAGTGCCCTCGTGAATGATTGTTCGCTCCACCTGCAAAACCCGGAGGGCGGATTGCCGGGTTTGCTGCACTCCCCGTTCCAATCATGTCTTCTGTTATTGTTGCCACCACGCCCGTTGGTCTACCTAGATCATCAAGTTCACCTAAGATGACATTCCCAGATGCATTGATGCTAGGTCTCGCCAACGGAGGTATGGGATTAATATCATCTACATGCCTCAAAGCAACGGTTTTTATACGATTACGTTTGGAATCGCGTCGTAATGTGTTGAGACGCGTTGCAACACGGAATTACCGCCCGCTGGGCGGGTAAATCCATTCAAGCCTTTGAATTGTCGTGATAA
>Ga0256841_1003382_pt1 | contig 11975 bp, 6 predicted proteins | sample 356308metaG_FD_185971 | JGI IMG/M metagenome (GOLD analysis project Ga0256841, IMG submission 185971) | Hydrothermal vent microbial communities from Mid Atlantic Ridge, Atlantic Ocean - 356-308 | ecosystem: Environmental > Aquatic > Marine > Hydrothermal vents | place: Atlantic Ocean: Mid...
TCTTTCCCCGTCGGGCGGCGGGCTTGGCGGTCTTGCGTGTCGTCCTAGCGGGTGCCTTGCGCGCGCTGCGGCGAGACGGCTTGCGCTGACGCTCCTGTTCGATGACGGCTTGCGCCGCGGCGAGCCGGGCGATCGGCACGCGGTACGGCGAACAGCTCACGTAGTCCATCCCGACGCCGTGGCAGAACTTGACGCTCTTGGGATCACCGCCGTGCTCGCCACAGATGCCGACCTTGAGGCGGGGTCGCGCGGCGCGGCCGTGTTCGATGGCCCAGCGGACGAGCCGGCCGACACCGTCGATGTCAAGCGACTGGAATGGGTCGTCGGGGAAAACCGCGGCTTTGTTGGGGTCGTAGTATTCGGGCAGGAAGCGGCCGGCATCGTCGCGCGAGAGCCCCATCGTCATTTGCGTCAGGTCGTTGGTGCCGAAGCTGAAGAACTCGGCGACGCCGGCGATCTCGTCGGCGGTGATGGCCGCGCGGGGTGTTTCGATCATCGTGCCGACGAGGTACTTGAGGCGCACGCCGGCTTCTTTGATCACCCGGCCGGCGACGGCGCGCGTGCGCTGTTCGAGGATTTGCAGCTCCCGGGCGGCGATGGTCAGCGGGATCATGATTTCGGGATGAACCTTCCCGCCGCGCCGCTTCACCTCGATCGCGGCCTCGATGATCGCCCGTACCTGCATTTCGAGGATTTCGGGGTAGGTGAGGGACAACCGGCATCCGCGGTGCCCGAGCATCGGGTTCGCTTCGTGGAGCTGCTCGGCACGGGCGAGGATCGCGTCGGCGGGAATGCCGGTGACCTGCGCAAGCTCCTCGGCCTGGTCCCGCGTCTTGGGCACGAACTCGTGCAGCGGCGGGTCGAGCAGGCGGATCGTGACCGGCCGGCCGGCCATCGCTTCGAAAATGCCGACGAAGTCCTGCCGCTGGAACGGCAGCAGCTTATCGAGGGCCGCGCGGCGTTGGGCTTCGTTGTCGGCGACGATCATTTCCTGGATGGCGAGTTGGCGCTGCCGCGTGGCGAAGAACATGTGCTCGGTGCGACACAGGCCGATGCCCTCGGCGCCCATTTCGACCGCCTTGGCCGCATCGGCCGGCGTGTCGGCGTTGGTGCGCACCTTCAATCGGCGTCGCCGGTCGGCCCAGCCCATCAGGGTGTAGAACTCGGCCGGCGGTTCCGGGCGCACAAGGTCCACCTTGCCAAGGAAGACTTCGCCGGTCGAGCCGTCGAGCGTGAGATAGTCGCCGGCGCGAACGACACGCCCTCCCGCGATCATCTCCTGCTTCTCGTAGTCGATATCAAGGTCTTCACAACCGACGATGCAGCATTTGCCCCAGCCGCGAGCGACCACGGCGGCGTGCGAGGTCTTTCCACCGGTCTGGGTCAGGATGCCCTTGGCGGCCTGCATCCCGCCGACGTCTTCGGGGCTGGTCTCCTTGCGGACGATGATGACATCCTCGCCGGCTTCGGCCAGGCGCTCGGCGTCGCCGGCGTTGAAGACCACCTTGCCGCAGGCTGCCCCCGGTACCGCGTTGATGCCGCGGGCGATCCGCCGGTCGGCCAGGGTGCTCCGGTCCGTGCCGGCGCTGATGACGGGGTAGAACAGCCGTTCGATGTCATCGCGGGTGATGCGCATGATCGCGTCGTCGCGGCCGATGACGGGTTTGCTCGCGGCGGCCTCGTACTTGCGCGGGAGGTATCCCTTCTTGACGAGCCGCCGGGCCTCGGTGCGGGTCATCAGTGGACGGGTGGCCTGCTCGACGGCGATGCGAAAGGCCGCGGTCGGGGTGCGCTTGCCCGTGCGGCACTGGAGCATGTACAGCTTGCCGCGTTCGAACGTGAACTCCAGATCCTGCATATCGCCGTAGTGGATTTCGAGCATGGCCCGCACGGCGCAGAGCTGGTCGAATACTTCCGGCAGTTTCTCGCGCAGGTCGTGGAGCTTGATGGGCGTGCGAATGCCCGCGACGACGTCTTCGCCCTGGGCGTTGATCAGCAGGTCGCCGTAGAACTCGTTGGCGCCGGTGCTCGGGTCTCGGGTGAAACAGACGCCCGTGCCGCTGTCGTCGCCCATGTTGCCGAAAACCATCTGCTGGACGTTGACGCCGGTGCCCTTCAGGTCCGTGATTTTCTCGACCCGGCGATAGGTGACGGCCTTCTCGGCGTTCCACGAGTCGAACACCGCGTTGATCGCGCCGACGAGCTGGACCCACGGATCCTGCGGGAAGTCGTCGCCGGTCTGCTCCCTGAAGAATGCCTTGAACTCTTCGCACAGCTCCTGGAGCGCCTCGGCGGGGATCTCGTGGTCATAGGAAATACCCAGACGGCTCTTGAGCTTGTAGAGTTTTTCTTCGAGCACCTCCTTGCTGAGACCAACCACGACGGTCGAGTACATCTGGAGGAAGCGGCGGTACGCGTCCCACGCGAAACGCGGGTTGCCGGTCGCGTCGGCCAGGCCACGCACGCTCACGTCGGAAAGTCCGAGGTTGAGAATCGTCTCCATCATCCCGGGCATCGAGCGGGCGGCGCCGCTGCGCACCGACACGAGCAGCGGGTTTTGCGCGTCGCCGAGCTTCTTGCCGGTGGTCTTTTCCAGTCGGGCGAGGTTGCGGCGCACTTCGGCCTCCATGCCCGGGGGCCATTTCATGTGGTGGGTGTTGGCGTAGGCGCAGGCCGTGACGGTGATCGTAAAACCGGCCGGCACCGGCAGGCCGATGTGGGTCATCTCCGCCAGCCCGGCCCCCTTGCCGCCGAGCAGGTCGCGGTCCGCGCTCGTGCCCTCGGCCTTGCCGGCCCCGAAGAAATAGACGTACTTCTGCTTCATGCGTAGGTTCCTTCCTGGCTTTCGTGCGTTCGGAATGCCTGCAAACCGACCGGCGGCCGGGACATCCCCGGCGGCACCGGCCCGTTCCCCGCGTCTTTTCCGCTCGACTTCTACTGCTTGAGCAACTTGCGCTGCACCATTTGCAGCACGCCCCCGTTGCGGTAGTAGTCCACCTCCACCGGCGTATCGACCCGGCAACGTACCGTGAACTCGGTCTTCTTCTGGGTCTGCGGGTGCGCGGCGACGACCGTGAGATCCTGCTGCGGCTGGAGATCGTCACCCAGGTCGGGAATGTCGAAGACCTCGTGCCCGGTCAGGTTGAGCGATTGCCACGACTGCCCGTCCTTGAACTGGAGCGGCAGAACCCCCATGCACACGAGGTTGGTGCGGTGGATGCGCTCGAAGCTTTCGGCGATGACCGCGCGAATCCCCAACAGCAGCGTGCCCTTGGCGGCCCAGTCGCGCGAGCTGCCCATGCCGTAATCCTTGCCCGCCAGCACGATCAGCGGCGTATCTTCCGCCTTGTACTTCATCGCGGCCTCGTACACGCTGGTCTGCACGCCGCTGGGCAGGTGGATCGTCACCCCGCCCTCGGTCCCCGGCGCGAGCAGGTTGCGCAGCCGCACGTTGGCGAACGTCCCGCGGGTCATCACGCGGTCGTTGCCACGCCGCGAGCCGTAACTGTTGAAATCGGCCACGTCCACCCCGTGTTCCAGCAGGTAGCGGCCCGCGGGACTGTCCGGCTTGATCGGGCCGGCGGGGCTGATGTGGTCGGTGGTCACGCTGTCGCCCAACAGCAGCAGGCAGCGGGCGTGGCGGATCGACGTGATCGGCGGCGCCTCGGGCGAGAGGTCCACGAAGAACGGCGGCTCCTGGATGTAGGTGCTGTCCTCGTTCCACTCGTACACGTCGCCCCCGCTGACCTCGATCTTCTGCCAGGCTTCGCTGCCTTTGAATACGTCGGCGTAGCGCTGCTTGAACATCTCGGGCGTGACACAACTCGCCACCGTGTTGTTGATTTCTTCCTGCGTCGGCCAGATGTCCCGCAGGTAGACGTCGTGGCCTTTGCCGTCCTGCCCGATCGGGTCGTTGCGGAGGTCGATATCGGTCGTGCCCGCGAGGGCATAGGCGACGACCAGCATCGGCGAGGCGAGATAGTTCGCCCGCGTCTGGGGGCTGACCCGCCCCTCGAAGTTGCGGTTGCCGCTGAGTACCGCGCTGGCGACGATGCCCGATTTCTCGATCGCCTCGCGGATCGCGTCCGGCAGCGGGCCGCTGTTGCCGATGCAGACTGCGCAGCCGTAACCGATCGTGTTGAACCCCAGCTCGTCGAGGTACCGCGCCACCCCGGCCTTCTCGAGGTAGTCGGTCACGACCCGCGAGCCCGGCGCCAGGCTGGTCTTGACCCACGGCTTGGTCCGCAACCCCTTTTCAACCGCTTTCTTGGCCACCAGCCCCGCGCCGAGCATCACCGACGGGTTCGACGTGTTCGTGCAGCTCGTGATCGCGGCGATGACCACCGAGCCGTTGCGCAGCTCGAAATGCTCGCCGTTGTGTTCGACTTCGATGCGGCGGTCGAGCGCATCGTCAGGCAGCTCGAACCCCCGCTCGGCGATCGGCGCCGTCAGGCTCGCGCGAAACGCCGATTTCATCTGCGAAAGCGGGATGCGGTCCTGCGGGCGCTTGGGACCGGCCAGCGCCGGCTCGATCGTGCTGACGTCGAGCTCGACGATTTCGCTGTAGCTGGCCTCGGGCGCGTCCGCCGTCCGGAACAGTCCCTGTTCCTTGCAATAGCGCTCGACCAGGTCGATTTCCTCGTTGGTGCGTCCGGTCAGCCGCATGTACGCCAGCGTCTGCTCATCCACCGGGAAGAATCCCATTGTCGCGCCGTATTCGGGCGCCATGTTGGCGATCGTGGCCCGGTCGGCGAGCTTCATGTCCTCCAGGCCCTCGCCGAAGAACTCGACGAACTTGCCGACGACGCCGCGCTCGCGCAGCACCTGCGTGACACGCAAGACCAGGTCGGTCGCCGTGGCCCCCTCGGGCAACGTCCCGGTGAGCCGGAATCCGACGACCTGCGGCATGAGCATGTACATCGGCTGGCCGAGCATGGCGGCCTCGGCTTCGATGCCGCCGACGCCCCAGCCGAGCACGCCCAAGCCGTTGATCATCGTGGTGTGACTATCGGTGCCCACCAGCGTGTCGGGGATCGCGAACGTCTCGCCGTCGATCTCCCGGCGCAGCACGACTTTGGCCAGGTATTCAAGATTGACCTGGTGAATGATGCCCGTGGCCGGCGGGACGACCCGCAGTCCGTCGAACGCACTCTGGCCCCAGCGGAGAAACTCGTAGCGCTCGCGGTTGCGTTTGAACTCCAGCTTGGCGTTGAGCTCCAGCGCGTCCGGGCTGCCGTAATAGTCCACTTGTACCGAGTGGTCGATCACCAGCGCCGCCGGGATCAGCGGGTTGATGCGCTTCGGGTCGCCGCCGAGCCGGTGCATCGACGATCGCATGGCGGCAAAGTCCACCAGCGCCGGAACCCCGGTGAAGTCCTGGAGCACGACCCGCGCGCAGCGGAACGGGATTTCCTGTTCGCCGGGGTCGGCGGCGTTCCAGTTGGCCAGGGCTTTCACGTGGTCTTCGAGTACCTGGTAGCCATCGACGTTGCGCAGCACGGCTTCCAGCAAGACGCGAATCGAGACCGGCAGCCGCGATATAGGACCAACGCCGGCCTTCTCGAGCGCATCGAGCCGGCAGATGGTCACGTCGCCGCCGGCAGTGGACAGTTTCGCACGGACACCGAAAGGGTCTTTGGACGTACTCATACCAGTCGTCTCCGTTCGTGATCGCCGTCTTCGTTCGTGACGGCACGCAACAATCGCGCCAGCCAGGTTTGAAAGCCGAAGTGTACCACAGCCCGTCGCACGCGGCGATTCCCCGCGCACACAAAACAGCGGGCGGGCTGCGCCGAGAGTCTCCCCCGCGGGGCTCGGTCTTGGTGGCCGCGCGACCCACCATCGCGGGATACGCGCCCGTTGCCCGTCCGCGACGCGCAAGTCGGCATCGAGGTTGCCTCCCGATTTGGCCGATGAAACCGCGGGCGGCTGCGCGCCGCCGACGCCCGATGGCCCGCAAACCCCAGGAGGACCGCCGTGGGCAGCATAAGTACAGGCATAGGCTTGATTTCCGGAATCAACTACGATCAGCTCATCGAGCAGATGCTCACGCTCGATGCGGCTCCCCGCGATCGCTTGACCGCCCGGATCAGCAATATCGACGCGCAAAGGACGGCATATCTGGATGTTTCTGCGCGAATCAGTGCGATTCTCGCGAAAATCAACACGCTATCCAGTACCGATTTTTTCCACAACACCACCGCCTCGTCGTCCAACCCCGACGTGCTCGGGGTGACGGCGGACGCCAACGCGATCCCCGGATCGTACAGCTTCATCGTCAAGGCCCTGGCGACCACGCACCAGGTCGTCAGCCGCGGGTTCACCTCGCAGGATGCACCCTTGCCACCGGGGCAGGTGTACCTCGAATCCGCCCGGGCACGCGTCAACGGGCACACGCAGCTCGACGAGCTCAACGGCTACCAGGGTGTGCAGCGCGGCTCGTTCCAGATCACCGACGCTTCCGGAAACACCGCGACGATCAGTCTCGGCGACGCCGTCACACTCGATGATGTCGTCGATCGCATCAACGCCGCCGACATCGACGTGACCGCCGAAGTCCGCGCCGACCACCTCGTGCTCCGCGAGACCACCGGCGGAACGCTGCGGGTCCGCGAGGTGGACGGTGGACACGTGGCCGCCGACCTCGGTTTCGGCGCCGGACACACATACGATGGCGGCGGGCGGATCGAAGGCACCGACCTCGTGTATCTCAGCGACTATACCCCGACCCGCGCGATCAACGACGGCAACGGCATTCGTCATGCCCGCGCCGGCGACGACTTCACGATCAACGGGATCGCGGTGAGCCTCAGCGATATCCTGACGCCCGATACGCGCCTCGGGCGGCTCAACCACGGCCTCGGCGTCGAGCTGGGAACCATTCGTATCACCACCCAGGACGATGCCGGCCGATCGCAAAGCAGCGAGATCGACCTGAGCGGATTCGACACCATCGGGCAGATCAAGGACGCGATCGAGGGGAGCGTCGAAGGTGTCAGCGTGACGCTCGCCGACAACAAGATGGTGATCACGGCCGGCGGCGATGACGCGGGAGACACGCCGTTGACGATCGAGGACGTGAGCGGTCACGCCGCCCGTGATCTGGGAATCGCCGGCACCTCCGACACGGGCAAGATCACCGGCAGCGGCATTCTTCACAGCGACACGCTCGCGGATGTCGTCGCCGCGATCAATCACGCGACCGATAACGATGGTTCCGTGACGGCGTCGATCGACGGGACGCGCCTCGTGCTCCACGGAGAGGGTGGCCTGGAGCTTGCCGCCGTCGGCAGCTCCCATGCGCTCGAGGACCTCGGTTTTGCGGAAGGCTCGTTCGACGCGACGGCGACCGGCCGGCGGATCGTCGGCGGAATCGACAGCGTATTGTTGCGCACGCTCAACGGCGGGCAGGGATTCACGCCCGGCCAGATCCGCATCGAAACCGGATCGGGAGCGGTAACGCTCGACTTGAGCGACGTGCAAACACTCGACGGGGTCATCGACCGGATCAACCAGGTTTCGGCGGACGAAGGGCTCGGTATCGAGGCCTCCACTGACCACACCGGCACCCGTCTGATCGTGCGCAGCATCGATGGCGTGACGCCGATCTCGATTCAGGATGTGGCCGGCGGCGGGACATTCGCGGCCGACATCGGCCTCGCCACCGATACGCCCGCCGCCACGCTCACCAGCGACAATCTCCAGCGACGCTACATCTCGGAAAACACCGCGCTGAGCAGCCTGAACAACGGCGCGGGCGTTGCGCTTGGAACCATCCGCATCACCAACACGCTCGGCGAGGCACGCTCGTTCGATCTCTCGTCCACCACCGGCGGAACGCTTCAGGATGTCATCGACGCGATCAACGCTGATGGGACGTTCGGCGTCGCGGCCCGGATCAACGACACCGGCGACGGATTGGTGATCGAAGACACCGCCGGCGGCGACTTCGCGCTCAAGATCGAGGACGAAACCGGCAGCGCCGCTCGCGACCTGAACATCCTGGGCGAGTCGGACGCCGGCGTGATCGACGGCAGCTACGAATTCAACCTCACGCTCACCGGGCACGAGACCCTCGCCGATGTCGCCGCCCAGATCAATGACCACGCCGGAATCGCCCAGGCCAGCGTGCTCAACGACGGCACGGGCGTGTCGCCTTACCGGCTTCAAATCGCGTCGAGCACGAGCGGGGCGGCCGGCGAGCTGCTGGCAGACGGTCTCGACTTTTCGACGCTCAGCAACGCCCAGGATGCGAAAGTCATCCTCGGGTCCAATCCCGATTCGGGCGTGCTGATCACCAGCGCCAGTAACACCATCAGCGGCGTCGCCCCGGGCGTGACGATCGACCTCGCCGCGGTTTCGGACGATCCGGTCACCGTCACGATCGGGCGGGACGATACCGCCGTCGCCGACGCGATCGACGAGTTCGTCAGCAGTTTCAACGACGCGCTCGACCGAATCGGGGAGTTGAGCAGCTACAACCCGGAGACGGAGGAAAAAGGGCTCCTGCTCGGCGAAGGAACGCTGCAAATGGTCGAGCGCCGGTTGACGCGCACCGTCGCGACCACGTCGATCGACGTGGGGGGTGGCATCCGGCGGCTGTCCGACCTGGGCATCCGTTTCCGCGACGGCAAGCTCGAGTTCAACCGCGACGAGTTTCTCGAAACGTTCGAGCAGCATCGCGACGAGATCACGCACTTTTTCGCGGACGAGGACACCGGCTTTGCCGCGGTGATGAAAAAAGAGCTCGACGGCATCACCGAATCGAACGGACTGATCGACCGGCGAGAAACCACGCTGGAGAAGCAAAAAGAGCTGATGAGCTCGCGGATCGACCAGATCAACGCGCTGCTCGAACAGAAACGCGCCCGGCTCAAGCGACAGTTCGCCGCCATGGAGTCCGCGCTTTCTGCGATGCAGACGCAGCAGGGCGCGCTCGCCCAGCTCGGCTCGCTCGCCAGCTCGTTCGGAACCCAATAACCGGGGGGAGAAACCGTTTGTTATCGGCCGGCAACCCCTCCCGGCCGGCGATTCAGAAACGAACGAAAAGCAACCGATACCTTCGGCATGAATGCATCCGCGCGAGCATCACGGGAATACCTCAAGAACGCGGTCATGACCGCGTCGGCCGAACAGTTGCAGCTCATGCTCCTCGACGGGGGTATCCGGTTCACCACCAAGGGGATCGAAGCCCTCGACGCGGGCGACCTGGAAGGCATGTTCAACAACTTCGAGCGTGCCCAACGGATCGTGCTCGAACTCAACAATGGCCTGCGACGGGAGGTGAACCCCGAGCTTGTCGACCAGATGGCCGCGCTCTACGACTTCATCTACCGCCGACTCATCGACGCCAACATCCATCGCAACCGCAAGGCGGCCGAGGAAGCGCTGCAGATTCTGCGGCACCAGCGCGAGACGTGGTCCATGTTGATCGAAAAGCTCGCTCGCGAGGCGGGCGCCGCGAAACCTTCCCCCACCGACCCGCCCGCTGAAGATACGCAGGAGTCCTCGTTCAGTGCCGAAGGGTAGCCGCGCGCGGGGCACGCCGGCCGGGCATCAGGCAACCAGGTGCGAAGGGCGGATACGGACGCGAAGCTTCGGGGCGATCCGGGCCAGCGAGATGCCGATGTATTGCCGGGCGGTGAGCAGATCGCAACCCTTGACGCCCAATTGTCGCAGCGTCATTTCGGCTTCCTTGACGCTCCAGTAGCCGCATGTGTCGAACAGGACCGTAACGCGCCGGCGGCGGCGCAGCAGCCCCAGCACCAGCATGCGGACGGTGTTTTCCAGTGGAACGCCGAAGACGACGAAACTGCGGGCGGGGATTTCGGTGAGCAGCCGGTCGAGTTTGGGGTTGGTGAATGGATCGCGGTGGACCTTGGTGAAAATGACCTGCTGCGCGCGCCCGAGTGCATCGAGCGGCAGCGCAAGTGAGTTGTCGCATTCGACGACGGCATATTGTGGCAAAAGCGAGAAGGGTGCTTTGCGTCTGGCGGGTTCCAGGCCGGGGGCGACGTGCACGAAATCGGCACCGATCCGGTTCGCACAATCGACATCGACACACGAAACGACCGGCAGCTTCGCCAGTCGGGCATACGCCATGACGTGTTTGACGTTCGCGATGACTTGGGGGGCGTTGAGACACCGTTGGGGCTGGTGCTCGTCGAGATACGCACGCTGGATGCAGACATCCAGCAGGATATCACGCTGACTCGTGGTCATACCGGCCGCTCCTGCCGGGCGCAAGCGCGCATTCCCTGCACAACAACGAACAGTTGAGATGCGTGGCGGAGATTTGATCTGGGTGATTCGCTGTTGTGGATCGGGGGGCGACTCGCCCGCTCGCACCCATCGCTTCTTTCCTGCCTCCGCTCGCCGGGATTCTAGATCGCACCCGGTGCGTTTCGCAAGCAAAAAATGCGGTAATTCGTGAATTCGGCGGTGGTTGGAACGCTGGCCCCGGCGGAGCGATCGCCCGCGGGTGATTTATGGGATGCGGCCCGCGAATCCGCCGGGACCGATAACGTCGCGACGGCACCCCGCACGTCCCCCGCGCCGCGGTCACCCGTCTGGCTGAGACCACTCGTCTCGGCACGCCAACGGGCTTCGACCGCGGGGCCGCGCGCCGGCGGATCGGCCGCTTTGAGCGCCGGGTGTCGAAAGGCTACACTTGCGCGCCGCAAAGGGACATCACGGATATGCGCATCAACATCCCCAACCAGATCACGCTGGCCCGGCTCGTGCTGGCGCTCGTGTTCTTCGCGCTGCTGTCGTTCTATTCGACGGAAGGCGACGGCCGGCAAGGACTCCTGGCGGTGTGCTTCTGGATCTTCCTGGTCGCCGTCGTGACCGACATGATCGACGGTTACCTCGCCCGCACCTGGGAGCAGGTCACTTCGTTCGGGCGGATCGTCGATCCGGTGGTGGACAAGGTCATCGTCTGCGGGGCGTTCGTGTTCTTCGCCAGTGGACTGTTCTACGATGCCCGCACCGGCCGCAACATCACGGGCGTTCAGCCGTGGATGGCGGTGCTGATCCTGGTGCGCGAGCTGCTCGTGTCGGCGATCCGGTCGTTCAGCGAGGCCGGCGGAAAGAGTTTCGCCGCGAACTGGGTCGGCAAAGCCAAGATGTTCGTGCAATCGACGGCGGTGTGCGTGATCCTGGGCGTGCTGGCATGGTACGAAGATACGCTGGCGTGGTTGCGGGTTCTCAGCGTGTGGGTGACCGTGGTGGTGACGGCGCTCTCGATTATCGCGTATGTGAACCGGGCTCGAGCGTTCGTGCTCTCAGCCGCCGCGATGGGTGGTACATCCGCCGCACCCCCCGGGTCTGATGCGCCGGCGCCGCAGGCGGAGGGGACCACCTCTGTCGGGGAGACATCGGATTGAACGACACCGGAAACGATCGGCTGCGTGAAGCATGTATCACGGTACTGGGTAGTGGGCACTTGCGGCCGGCACCGGGAACCTGGGGTTCGGGGGTTGCGGCGCTGATTTTCGTGGGGTGCTGGTGGGTTCTGGCGGCGACGGGGGCGCCGGCGCACGCGATCGACGTCGTGGTGCTGGTCGGGGTGGGGTTGTCGTCGTGGCTTTCGGGATTGTGGGGGCACTGGGCGATCGCGAAGTTCGGGAGCAAGGATCCCCGGGAATTCGTGCTCGACGAGTTCGCGGGGCAGTGGGTGGCGCTGCTATGGTTGCCGGCGGTGGCGGGGCGGGGGTTCTGGCCGCTGGCGTGGGTGGTTGGGGGGCAGTTCGTGCTGTTTCGGGTGATGGATGTCATCAAGCCGCCGCCCGCGCGGCAGTTCGAGCGTTTGCCCGCGGGTTGGGGGATTCTCTGCGATGACCTGATGGCGGGGGTCTACGCCGCGATTGTCGGGCAACTTATCTGGCGGTTCACGCCGCTGGCGGCGCTGCTGGGTCTCTGATCAGCGTTTGTGGCAGGAAGGGTTGGATTGGCGGGGATGCTGCGCGCCGGGG
>Ga0256841_1003383_pt1 | contig 11974 bp, 12 predicted proteins | sample 356308metaG_FD_185971 | JGI IMG/M metagenome (GOLD analysis project Ga0256841, IMG submission 185971) | Hydrothermal vent microbial communities from Mid Atlantic Ridge, Atlantic Ocean - 356-308 | ecosystem: Environmental > Aquatic > Marine > Hydrothermal vents | place: Atlantic Ocean: Mid...
CCTTTATGGATGCCGACCCGCGCATCGGAATTGCCGGGCCAAAGTTGGTGCTGCCGGACGGCCGCATGGATCTGGCCTGTCGGCGCAGCTTCCCGTCCCCGGAAATCTCGTTCTATCGGATGACGGGGCTGTCAAAGCTGTTTCCGCGCAGCCGGCGTTTTGGTCGGTATAACATGACCTATCTGGACCCCGATCAGGTGACCGAGGTGGATTCGGTCGTCGGGGCCTATATGCAGGTGCGCCGGGAGGCGATTGCCGATGTCGGTTTGCTGGATGAATCGTTCTTTATGTACGGGGAGGACCTGGATTGGGCGTATCGCGTGAAGATGGCGGGGTGGACGGTGTGGTACAACCCCGCCGTGACGGTACTCCATATCAAGCGGGCGGCGAGCCGGAAGAGTCGCCGGGCGCAGTTCGAGTTCTACCGGGCGATGCTGATCTTCTATCGGAAGCATTACCGGAGGCAGACCCCGCTGTGGCTGCACAGCCTGATTCTGCTGGGGCTGATTCTGCGGGGCGGGCCTCGTCTCTGGCGGGAGATCCGGCGTCCGACGCTGTTACGCGCACCATGATCCGGGCACAGGCGGCCCGCAGGCGCAATCGCCGCATCCGCCTGGCACTCAAGGCCCTATTGGTGGGCATAGACTTGACCATGGCGACGCTGGCCTTTCTGGTTGGCTATTCGATGCGTCAGGCTTTCCCGCTGACGCCGCTGCCACCGGATCCGCCGGGCCTGGATTTCTACGCGCCCACGATGGTGGTGCATGTGGTGTCGATCATGCTGTCGGCCTATTTTGCCCGGCTGTATCACCTGCCGCGCGCCGCCAGCCGTTTCGATGTCGGCTACCGGATTCTGGGCGCGGTGTCACTGGCGGTATTTCTATCGGTCGCTTTCCAGACGGTTATCTTCAAGAACAGTCCCCTTGAGACAGACTACCCGCGCACGCTGCTGGTCTATGTGTGGTTTTTCTCGGTCGCGCTGATGATTGCCGGACGTGAGGTTTACAATCAGGTCGTCTATCGTCTGCGGTCGCGAGGGATTGCGCGGGACGACGTGCTGATCGTCGGCGATGGCGAAGCGGCGCGTTATGTCGCCCAGAAAATTCAGTGGTCGCCGCAGTTGGGTTATGATCTGGCCGGGCTGGTCACAGAAGACGGGCGGGGCAGCGTGTTGGGGATGATGGCCATCGGGCGCTATGAAGACCTGCCATCCCTGATTGATGAGTTTGAAATTGACAACGTGATCATTGCCCTCCCGGAGCTGGATCGCCGTCAGCTCGTGCACCTGATCACGCTCTGTCAGCGTGGACAGGTGGATATCAAGGTTTACCCGGACGTCTTTGCCTATATGGCCGGTGATCTCTCCGTGGACGATCTGGCCGGGCTGCCGCTGCTGCGTGTGCGCGATGTGGCGCTGCGAGGGTGGAAGTTGAGCATCAAGCGCGGCCTTGATATTGTCGGGGCGGCAGTCGGGCTGGTTTTCCTGTCTCCGCTGATGCTTATTCTGGCGCTGCTGGTACGCTATTCATCGCCCGGGCCGGTTTTCTTCTACCAGGAGCGCATGGGGTTGGACGGAAAGCTGTTCCCGGTGCTCAAGTACCGCACCATGCGTCAGGACGCCGAAAAAGACGGCCCCGGCTGGACGGTCCCCGACGACCCGCGGGTCACACCCATCGGGCGCATTCTGCGCAAGACCAATCTGGACGAACTGCCGCAGTTGATCAATGTCTTGCTGGGTCAGATGAGCCTGGTCGGGCCGCGTCCGGAGCAGCGTGCTTATGTGGAACGGTTCCGGTCGTTTATCCCCCGCTACATGGAGCGCCATCAGATGAAGGCCGGTATGACCGGCTGGGCACAGGTCAACGGGCTGCGCGGCGATACGTCAATTGAAGAGCGCACCAAGTACGATCTGTGGTACGTGGAAAACTGGTCGCTCTGGCTGGACATCAAGATTTTGATCCGTACCGTTATCCAGACAATCCGGGGGCGTAACATCAATGCCTACTGATGAAAAGGCACTGACTTTGCAGGCGCTGACGGAGGCAATGCATGCCTTTGTCCGGGCGAAAGGCTGGTATGAGGAAGACTCCCCGCGTCCCCAGACGCCGCGCAATATTGCCACGTCGCTGGTGATCGAAGCGGCGGAGGTGTTGGAACACTTCCAGTGGAATGGTGATGTGCAGGATCGAGAGGCACTGGCCGGGGAACTGGCTGACGTGGCGCTGTATCTCCTGCAGTTGGCCAGCCTGACGGGCGTGGATTTGCAGCAGGCCATACTGGATAAGCTGACGGTCAATTACAAGCGTTCCTGGGATTGAGTGTGATGGGCGTCCGACAGGATGAACACATCCGGTCCCCTGCCGGGAGTCCCTGGCCGTTCAGCCGCCCTGCACTGATGGCGGGCCTGCGGCGTTATCTGGATGCGCCGCGCCTGCGCCTGCTGGAAATTGAGCCGATGCCGCTGCCACATGTGCTGCCGGGCGGTGCGCCGGACCCCCTGAGTGATCTCCATGGGATGCGCGTCAGCGTGGATATTGACGGTCAGGTGCAGCAGCTTGCCCTGGTTTTGAAGAAAGCGCCGGTCACTGCCGGGGGCCGTGTGCTATCCGCCGTTGGCAGGCGAGAATACGGCGTGTATAAACGCCTGGCTCCCCATTTGCCCGTACTGGTGCCGGGACTTGTTGCCGGCGACCCTGTGCAGGGCTGGATCGTTGTCGAGGCGCTGACTGGGCTGCGTCCGCCTGATGCCTGGACGCGAGAAGACTATATCGAGGCGATAGTTAACCTCGCTGCCATGCATGATCGTTTCTGGGGACTGGGGCAGGACCTGGCGATCTTTGCCTGGCTGGGGCGTCCCCTGGACGCAGATTATGAGGCGACGGTGATGGCTGCGGCGGAAGCGGTGCAGTCGCTGGTGCGCGAGGATCGTTTGCCGCCGCTCAGCACGCCCCGCAACTTCCTGGCCTTTGGCACGCTGGTGCAGCATGCCGATGAGATCGTCGCTCCGCTGCGAGAGGAGACGGACACCCTGCTGCACGGCGATTATTGGCCGGGGAACATCGCCTGTCCGATAGATGGGCGGCAGATCGTGTTCGATTGGCAGCGCGCGGGCATAGGGCCTGCGATCCTTGATCTGGTGGCCTTTGTGAAAACGACGGAGATGACTCTGCAGCCAGCACTGCCGCTGGATGAGGGCATCGCTCTGTACCGACAGGAAATGGCGCAGCGTGTCGAGCCTGCCTGGGACGATGAACGCTTCGCCATGCTCTGGGATCACGCGCTGATGTGGCTTTTCCTGACCAACTGGCTGGGCCGTCTGGCAACCATGTCACTGGAGGATTATGAGCAGCTTCCCCCGCGCTTTGAGCATGTCTGGCTGCGCCCATTTATCGAAGTGCTGGAGCGGCGGTTGGGGATCACGCTGCCTGAGGATGCACACGACCCTAAAACGCCCTCCGGCAATCGGCCCTTGTAAGCGCCCCCTGCCATCTGTTATAATAAGTGTTGTTACAAATTCTCTGTTCGTCTTAGACCGGTTTGCCTACGTCCGGCAGGCCTGGTGTCAGTAGAGTAGGGACGGAATATCAATGACGCTGTCACGTGACGAAAAAGACCTGATTGTCCGCGAGTTTGGCCGTCATGAAGGCGATACCGGCTCACCAGAAGTGCAGATCGCACTGCTGACCGAGCGCATTCGCCAGCTCACGGAACATCTGAAGGTGCATAAGCACGATGAACATTCCCGGCGCGGCCTGTTGAAGATGGTCGGCCTGCGTCGTCGGCACCTTAAATACCTGAGCCGTACTGATCCGGAAGCGTACCAGCAGTTAATCCAGCGCCTCGGTCTGCGGCGGTAAATCTATGATGGAGGGGTATGGGGGCGGGTAATCGGCCCCCTGTACTTTTGCGGAATCTATTGGTGACCACGCGATTTTTTTGTTGGTCAGTATCTGGCCATCCCTGTGATGGCCATGCGTTTGTACTTTGCCCGGAGCGACAGGAATTGGAAAATGAGGCCAAACCTGTGCTGTTTGGCTGTGTTTTCCAGTCCCTGACCTCCGGGCCATTTCTTTTCTGGAGGTTTTTCTATGGTAGGTAATATGGGAGAGTCCCACCGCTATTCCGCGATGGTTGGCTCGCAAGAAGTGATCATCGAGACCGGCAAGCTGGCGGAGCAGGCCGGCGGCGCGGTGACCGTGCGCATGGGGGATACCATGCTGCTGGCCACAGCGACGATGAGCGCCCATCCCCGTGAGGGCATCGATTTCTTTCCGCTCAGTGTGGACTATGAAGAGCGGCTGTACGCTGCCGGGCGCATTCCGGGCAGCTTCTTCCGCCGCGAAGGTCGCCCCAGCGAACGCGCCATCCTGACGGCACGTGTGACCGATCGTCCGCTGCGCCCGCTGTTCCCCAAGGACATGCGCAATGAAGTCCAGGTGATCCTGACGGCGCTCAGCCATGATCAGGAGCACCACATTGATATGCTGTGCATTATCGGGGCCAGCGCCGCGCTGACGATCTCGAACATTCCTTTTGGCGGGCCGGTGGGGGCGTGCCGCGTCGGGTTGATTGACGGCGAACTGGTCGTCAATCCCACCATCCCGGAGATGGAGAACAGCCGTCTTGATCTGCGCATGGCGGGCACGTCGGAAGCCGTGATCATGGTCGAGTGCGGCGCGAACGAGGTGGATGAAGAGACGATGGTGCGTGCTCTGGACCTGGGACACCAGTCCATCCAGGGCATCATCGCTGTGCAGAACAGGATGCGCGAGGAAGTCGGCAAGCCGAAGGATGAATACGAAGCGCCGCAGGTGGACGAAGCCCTGCGTGCTGAGGTGTTCAGCAAGGTTGAGGCAGACATCAAGCGCATCGTTGCCGAGATTACCGATCGCAAGGAGCGCAACGCCGCGGTGGATGAACTGCGTGAGCGCATTCTGGCCGAATATGAGGCAGCCGCGTCGGAAGATTCACCGCCGGACTACGTGGCAATTCGTAATTTCATTCAGGATGCCCTGAAGGCAGAAGTACGCCGCCGCATTCTGGAGGATGGCATCCGGCCCGACGGGCGTGACTATGTCACGATCCGGCCGCTCGCTGCTGAAGTGGGAATCGTGCCGCGTGTGCATGGATCGGGCCTGTTCAAGCGCGGACAGACCCAGGTGCTGAGCATTGCCACGCTGGGCACGCCGCGCGATGTACAGACGCTTGACGGCCTTTCGCCGGAAGACACCAAGCGCTACCTGCATCACTACAACTTCCCGCCCTATTCGACCGGGGAGACGTGGTTCCTGCGCGGCCCCAAGCGCCGCGAGATCGGCCATGGCGCACTGGCGGAAACGGCCCTGCTGCCCATGATCCCGCCCGAGGATGAATTCCCCTATACCATCCGCGTGGTGAGTGAGGTGCTCAGTTCAAACGGCAGCACCAGCATGGCCAGTGTTTGCGGCAGTACGTTGGCGCTGATGGACGCGGGCGTTCCCATCCGCCGTCCGGTGGGCGGGATAGCCATGGGCCTGATCAAGGAAGGCGAGCGCTATGCCGTCCTGACCGATATCCAGGGCATGGAAGATCACCTTGGCGATATGGATTTCAAGGTGGCCGGTACGGAAAGCGGCATCACCGCGCTGCAGATGGATATCAAGATCAAGGGTATTTCTACGGATATCATGCGTCAGGCGCTCCAGCAGGCCCGTGATGCGCGGATGCAGATTCTGGATGTCATGCGCCAGGAGATCGCGGAGCCGCGTGCCGAGTTGAATCGTTACGCGCCGCGTATGACCGTGGTCAAGATCGACCCGGAGAAAATCGGCGCGGTGATCGGCCCGGGTGGCAAGGTGATCCGCGGCATTCAGGAAAAGACCGGGGCCAAGATTGACATCGAAGAAGATGGCTCGGTCTTTGTCGCCGCAGTGGACGGCCCGGCTGCTGACCTGGCGGTGGAAATGATCCAGGGCCTGGTAGAGGAGCCGGAAATCGGGCGGATCTATACGGGCACGGTGACCCGTGTGGAACCTTACGGGGCGTTTGTGGAGTTCCTGCCGGGGCGTGAGGGCATGGTGCATATCAGCCAGATCGCTGATTACCGCGTGGAACACATCACGGACGAAGTGCGCGTTGGTGATGAGATCATGGTCATGGTGACCAATATCGATCCGGCTGGCAAGGTGCGCCTGAGTCGTCAGGCCGTACTGGAAGGCTGGACGGCTGAAGAGGCGCGTTCGCGCGACCGCGGCGGCAGCCGTGGCGGCTCACGCGGTGGGCGTGGGGGCAATCGTGGCCGCAGCCGCCGCGGCGGCGGTGGACGCGACCGCAACTAAACCGTCCCTGAATCGTTATTACAGGCAGGTCTCCCGCCCATTTGAGGCAGGGGCCTGCCTGTTTGCATTGCGGCGGCACATGGTTCATTGTGAAAAATCATTACAAATAATCCGGTATGTAGTGATCAAGTAATTGGATTATTGCCAGTCGCTGCTGGCTGACGTACAATACAAATCGTGCCTGCCGGTAAAAAGGTGGTCGGGATGTCTGAGAACGCTGGAATTGCCTCGCCTCGTTGGTCCCTGCGCACCAAGCGCACGGTGGCGCTGATTCTGCTGCTGGTGTTGTTTGTGTTTACCTGGCGGCTGGGTGATATGTGGCCGCCGCTGATTGTCTCGCTCGTGCTGGCCTATTTGCTCAATCCGGGCGTATCGTTCTTCGATCGATACCTTCCCGTGCGCAATGCGAACATCCGGCGGATGTTGGCTACAGTCCTGACGTTTTTCCTGGCGGTGGGGCTGGTGGTGCTGGTGCTCGTGATTCTGGTGCCGGCCATTGTGGCGCAGTTGCGGCAGTTCGGCGATGGCATCCCGACACTGGCAGCACAGATCAACGACGCGCTGGAGCAGGTGCTCAGCACGCGCTTCACGATCGGGGGGCAGACGATCGTGCCGCTGGATGTGCTGCGCGATCAGCTTGGCGTAGAGCCGGAAATGCCGCTGGACATCCATGCCCTGATCGGCACTGTGGACGTGGCCTCTGCTGTACAGTCATTCCTCGGCCCGCTGACTTCCCCTGTCCTGGGGGCCTTAGGTACGGCTGTCAGCGGCATCGTGAGTATGATTTTCGTGCTGACGATGGTCTTTTACCTGATGAAGGACGGCCCGCAGTTCCTGGACTATATCGAGGCACTGGCGCCGCCTTCATATCGGGCCGACATTCGCTATCTCCTGCATGGATTGGGAGGAGTCTGGAACGCCTATTTGCGCGGTCAGATCGTCCTCAGTCTGATCATGGGCGTTGTTGTGTTCTTCTCTGCGACTCTGCTTGGTGTTCGCAGCCCGTTGGTGCTGGGGCTGCTCAGCGGCCTGCTGGAGTTCATCCCCAATCTTGGCCCGGCACTGGCGCTGCTGCCCGCGGCGCTGTTTGCGCTGTTCTTCCCCAGTACGACGATCCCGGGATTGCAGGGACTGGTGTTCATGCTGGTCGTGATCGTCGTCTGGACGGGGCTGCAGAATCTGGAGGCGATTTTCCTTGTGCCGCGCATCATGGGCGGCAGTCTTGACCTGCATCCGTTCATCGTCATCGTTGCCGTGATCGGAGGGGCCACACTGGCTGGAGCGCTGGGCGTGATCCTGGCCGCGCCGGTGACGGCTTCTCTGCGGGTACTGGGGGAATACCTTTATGTGAAGCTGCTGGATGATATACCGCCAGACCTGCGCCGCCGTACATTGCAGCACGCGGTGGCACAGGCGCGATCCCGGCAGCTTGCGTCCGTGGAAAGCGGCGGCTCCGTGACTGCCGGGCAGTCTGTACATGAGGAGCCGATGTCATGACGACACATGCCACGCCGACGGATGATAGGCGTGGGAAGCTCGACGACAACGATCTTGTGATCCGTCCTGTACGAGCTGCGGATCGTCCGGCGGTGGAGGCCATCGCTGCCCAGGTCTGGGAAGGGCATGACTATCTGCCGTTTGTGTTTGATGCCTGGCTGGCGGAAAAAGAAGGCATATTCTGCGCTGCGGTTCTCCATGATCGGCTGGTGGGTACTGCCAAACTGACTCGTTTGAGTGATGACCAGTGGTGGATGGAAGGGCTGCGCGTGGACCCCGCCTTCCGGGAGCAGGGGATTGCCCGGGCACTGCATCATTATCTGGTGAATTATGCGCGGCGATTTGCGCCCGGCACGCTGCGCTTCAGCACGGCGTCCGGCAATGCGGCAGTGGTCAGGCTGGCGGCGGAAACGGGCTTTCGGCAGGCTGCTGTTTTCGCGCCTTATGGTGCACCTGCCGAAGCCGTCTCTGCGGAAGGCCTGATCGAACTGCAGCCCGATGATCTGAGCCGTGTGCTGGCATTTCTGGAGTCAGCGCCGCACATTACGGATACGCTGCATACGGTAGAGATGCACTGGCGCTTCCTGCCGCTGACGCCGGCGCTGCTGCGCCGCAGGCTTGCTGCCGGGCTGGTCATGGCCTGGCAGCCGGAGGAGGCGGTAATCTCCGGGCTGGTGATCATCAACGCACCGGATGACCCCAAAGCTGACGATGAAGACAGCCGCCTCTATATCGGATATATGGATGCCGCGCCGGGGCAGTTGGTGCCGGTGGCCCGGGCGCTGCGTGGCCTGGCGTACAGGCAGGGCCATGCCCATGTATCCAGCAAAGTGCCGAGGCGAGAAACCATGCTGGCGGCGCTGCATGCCGCCGGATATGCCCGCCGCTGGGATATGGACGTGCTGCTGTTCGAGCACCAATTGGCCTGAGATATCGTGCGCAGGGAGATGCGATGATGAGCGATATGGAGATTCCAACCGAAACACTTTCCGAGACCGAGCATTATATGATCTGGGCTTCACAGGAACCGGACGGTGAAACCGTCTATCACATTGATCTGGGGCCGGTGACGCTGCACTTCTTCCGGGAAGAATGGCAGGAGTTCATGCAGCTTGTGCGGCAGGTCAAAGGCGTCTGAACCTGAAGCGGTGGTACTGTGCGAATCACCGGGGAGATTCTGTGCGGGTTGCCGGGGAATTTCCCCGGATTTTATTTGTTTTTCACGTGACATATGCGCCGGGGAATGTTATTATAATAAAGTGAGTATTGCCGAAGAATATAGAGGTGCCCAATGCAGGAAGTGACAGTTTATGGAACGACCTGGAGTGTTGCCTCGTGGGATGTTCGCCGTCTGCTGGAGAGCATCCATGTTCCCTATCAGTTCGTTGACATTGATGCCGACCAGGAATCCAGGGCCTGGGTGAAGAGTCTGGCCAATGGCGCTGAGGGGCTGGCGCTGCCGGTTGTCCGCCTGGTGGATGGCACGCTGCTGATCGGGGCCACCCGTCGAGAAGTTGCCGCGCAGTTTGGCTTTCGTCTGGATACCGGCTACCTCAAACCCCTGGCGCGCGGTCGAGGCTTCTTTTCCTCCCTGCCATGATCCGCGACGCCATTGAAGAACGTTCAGCCCGGGCATCCCTGACTTTGTTCGGGTTGTGATGCACTTTCCCACGTTCTGCTGATCCTGCGTTCTCCGAATATGATACACTCAAACTACCACGCGCTGGAGAGGAGGCGGGGACGTGGGGCGTTTGCTGCTGCTCTCACCATGCCCGGTGTGCAACTATCATGTGGAAGGCCCGCTGCATTTCGGCGGGAGCACGCGCAGCCATCTGTTCATCCACTATCAGTACAGGTTGGCTGTGTGTCATGACTGCCGGAACATCGTTTCGGTGCTTGTGCCTACGCCGGATTACGATCTGCCCCATATCCTCGAATCGGCAGCCGAAGATATCGAGACCCTGGAAGACCGCGCCTCCCAGGGGGATGTGTTTGCCCGCCAGCTCCTGCCGCTGCATCGCCGCGCACTGGAGGCGGATGCAGCCGAAAACGACGAGGGGCAGTACGTCGGAGTCTGTACGGTCTGCGGCAGCAAGAATCTGACCATCTTCACCCATCTTGGCGGCGATGAAGGGGAGCGCTTTGACGACGGCATTGCCTGGGTAGACTGTCCCCGCTGCGAGGAAGGACGGCTGCTGCTGCGCACAGTGGGCTACTGGGATGAACTGGATAATGCCCCGTAGCTGCTACAGCGCATTCAGGTGCTCATGCAGTCCGTCCCAGTCGGAGAAGTCCGCTGTCAGCGGGAAGGCCCCATTCTCCAGCAGCTTTTTATTCCCTGCGCTGCCGTTGTCCACGGAGAAGATCGGGCGGCCCTGTTTGTAGGCGAATCGCGCCGTGTACATGCTGCCGCTGTTCTCGCCCGCTTCAATGACGATCACGGCACGGCTCATGCCGGAGATCAGGCGGTTGCGTGCCACGAGTGCCGTGCGGGTAGGGGCCGCGTCGGGGTGAACTTCAGCGAGGATCGCACCGCTGCCGGTAATCTGTGCGGCCAGTGTCTGCTTGCTGCCGGGAAGCGGCGCGTGCACGCCTGAGCCTGTGATAGCAATCGTGCGCCCGCCGCGTACCGCGCCGCTGTGTGCGGCAAAATCCACGCCCCACGCCAGTCCGCTGACCACCGTCCAGCCGCGTTTTGCCAGCTCAAAACCCATGTGCTCCGCCAGCCTGCGGGCCTGCGGGGTCGGACTGCGGGTGCCAACGATGCCAACGGCGCGGTCGTCGTCCGGGAGCAGCGTGCCCCGGTAAAAAAGCACCGGCGGCGCATCATGTAAGAGATGCAGCCTGTCCGGGTAGTCAAGGTGTGACCATGTTAGCAGTTGGATGCCGTCCTGCTGCCACCGTTGGAGGGCTTCCGCTATCTGGGGAACGCTGATCATCTGTATGGCTGCCGCGATGCGTGGCCCAACGCCCGGTGTCTCCTGGAGTTCCTCCACGGATGCGCTCAGGATCGTTTCCACGTCACCAAAGCGGGCCAGCAGCGCCCGCAGGGTGACGCCGCCGATGCCCGGCGTCAGGCAGAGTGCAACAAGACTGGCCAGCGCGTTCATGGTTGTTGGAGCAGGGTAGACGGGTTTTCCAGTGTACGTGCCAGCTCGTAAAGCGACAGGTCGAGTTCCTTCTTGTGGCTGACAACGTCCGGGATCGGGGTGGTGATGATGTCGTGCCCCTGAATACCAACCATAACACCCGTGTTGCCCTGATAAAGATTGTCCACAGCCGCGCAGCCCATGCGTGTTGCCAGGATGCGCTCGAAGGCCGTCGGCTTGCCGCCTCGCTGGATGTGCCCCAGGATGGTTGAGCGCACTTCGAAGCCAAGCTCATCCTCATGTTCGCGCAGATATTGTTCGATGGCATGGGCGTTGTAGGGCGCACCTTCCGCGACGACGATGATGCAGTGCGCTTTGCCGCGGATGTAGGCCTCATCCAGGGTGCGTGCTACGTCTTCCAGCTCAAAGGGGTATTCGGGAATGCAGATCATCTCCGCGCCGGAGGCGATGCCGGCCATCAGTGCCAGGTAGCCGCAGTGCCGTCCCATGACCTCGATCAGAAAAGCTCGCTGGTGAGACGAAGCCGTCGCCCGGATCATATCAATGGCGTTCAGGGCGACGTTCAGCGCGGTATCCACGCCGATGGTCATTTCTGTGCCGTACATGTCATTGTCAATCGTGCCCGGCGCCCCGATGACCTTGACCCCTGCCTCGTGGAGTGACATCGCGCCGCGCAGCGAGCCATCACCACCCAGCACGACCAGGCCCTCGATGCCATGTTCGTTAAGTGTGCGCAGGGCTTTACGGCGGCCCTCGCGGGTCATGAATTCCTCGCTGCGTGCGGTTTCCAGGATGGTCCCGGCGCGGTCAATAATCCCTCCCACAGAGCGCGCGTTCATCTCAATGACGTTGCCATCACACAGCCCCTGGTAGCCGTGTTCGATGCCAAAGATTTCCATGTTATAGCCCAATGCCCGGCGAACAACTGCGCGGACAAAAGGATTCATGCCGGGGGAGTCACCCCCGCTGGTCAACACCGCAATGCGCCTCAATGTTGTTCCTCCTGATGGTTGGAGTCAGGTTTGCCTGTCAATATCAATACAGCCAGAT
>Ga0256841_1003384_pt1 | contig 11973 bp, 8 predicted proteins | sample 356308metaG_FD_185971 | JGI IMG/M metagenome (GOLD analysis project Ga0256841, IMG submission 185971) | Hydrothermal vent microbial communities from Mid Atlantic Ridge, Atlantic Ocean - 356-308 | ecosystem: Environmental > Aquatic > Marine > Hydrothermal vents | place: Atlantic Ocean: Mid...
GAGCGTGCGCAATTCGGCCAGTCGCGCGGCCAGGTCCTCGGCCCCGATCGCCCCGCGCTGGTGCGCCGCCTTCAGCGCCAGCGCCGCCAGCACCGTCAACTGGCAGGTGAAGGCCTTGGTCGAGGCAACCGAGATTTCGCGCCCCGCCAGGGTCGGCAGCGCGATGTCGCTTTCGCGCGCGATCGAGCTTTCGGCGACGTTCACCAGCGACACCACCTGCTGCGCCTTGCCGCGCATGTAGCGCAGCGCGGCCAGGGTGTCGGCGGTTTCGCCCGACTGGCTGATGAATATCGCCAGCGTGCCCTTGCCGACCGGCGGTTCTCGGTAGCGGAATTCGCTGGCCACATCGACATCGACGGGCAGGCGCGCCACCTGTTCGAACCAGTAGCGCGCGGTCAGGCAGGCGTAATAGGCGGTGCCGCAGGAGACCATGGAGATGCGCTCGAACCTGCTGAAATCCAGCCCCTCGGGCAGCAGCACGTCACTGCCGTCCGCGTTCAGGTAACAGGCCAGGACCTCGGCCAGCACGGTGGGCTGTTCGGCGATTTCCTTGGCCATGTAGTGCTTGTGCCCGGCCTTCGAGACGTTGGCCGCGTCGATGTCGATCTGCCTGATCTCGCGCCGGACCGGCTTGCCCGCGGCGTCGTGGAACTGGACGCCAGAGCGCCGGATCACGGCGCGGTCGCCCTCTTCGAGATAGGTGATGCGGCTGGTCAGCGGGGCCAGCGCGATGGCGTCCGAGCCGACGAACATTTCGCCATCGCCATGCCCGATCGCCAGCGGCGAGCCCTTGCGTGCGGCGATCATCAGGTCATCTTCGCCCTGGAACAGGAAGCACAGCGCAAAGGCGCCTTCGAGCCGGGCGATCGTGGCCTCGACGGCCTCGAGCGGCGCCAGCCCCCGGTCCATGTGCTGCCGGGTCATGAGCGCGACGGTTTCGGTATCGGTTTCGGTCTGCGGCGAAACGCCATCCGCGGCAAGTTCGGCGCGCAGCTCCTGGAAATTCTCGATGATGCCGTTGTGCACGACCGCCACCGGACCGGCGCGGTGCGGGTGGGCGTTGGCCACCGAGGGCGCGCCGTGGGTGGCCCAGCGGGTGTGGCCGATCCCGGCCTTGCCCGGCAGCGGTTCGTGCACCAGCAGGTCGGACAGGTTCACCAGCTTGCCCACGGCGCGGCGGCGGTCCAGCCGGCCGTCGGCATCCACGGTGGCGATGCCGGCGCTGTCATAGCCGCGATATTCCAGCCGCTTGAGCGCCTCGACAAGGATTGGCGCCGCCTCGTGGCTGGAGAGGATACCTACAATACCGCACATTTTCAGTTGTCCTTTTCGTGGCTTGCCCTGGCTGCCTTGAACTTTTCGAACAACCTGCGGGCCAGGCCGGGCTTGTTGACCTGTCGGGCGCGCCCCAGCGCCAGCGCGCCCTCGGGCACGTTTTCCGTGATCACCGATCCGCTTGCCGTCATCGCCTCGTCCCCCACCTTCACCGGCGCCACCAGCATCGTGTCCGAGCCGATGAAGGCGCGTCTGCCGATCACCGTGCGGTGCTTGTTGATGCCGTCGAAGTTGCAGGTGACGGTGCCGGCGCCGATATTCGTGGCCTCGCCCAGTTCGGCATCGCCGATATAGCTGAGGTGATTGACCTTGGCGCCGTCGCCGATGCGGGCGTTCTTGATCTCGACGAAGTTGCCGACGCGCACGTCGTTGGCAAGCTCGGCCCCGGGGCGCAGCCGGGCGAAGGGGCCGACGATCGCGCCCGTGCCCACATGGCAGCTTTCCAGATGCGAAAAGGCGCGGATGCGCGCGCCGGTTTCCACCGTGACGCCGGGGCCGAACACCACGTTCGGTTCAACCGTCACATCGCGCCCGAGCACGGTATCCAGCGCGAAGAACACGGTTTCGGGCGCCTGCAGCGTCACCCCGTTTTCCAGCGCCGCTTCGCGCGCGCGCGCCTGGAACAGCGCTTCGGCGGCGGCCAGCTCGGCGCGGGTGTTGATGCCCAGGGTTTCGCGTTCGTCGCATGTGACGACCCCGGCCGAAAGCCCGCGCGCATTGGCCAGGGCCACGATATCGGTCAGGTAGTATTCGCCGCTTGCATTGTCGTTCTTCACCGCCTCGATCAGAGCAAACATCTGCGCCGCATCGGCCATGACAATGCCGCTGTTGCAAAGGGTCAGGCGGCGTTCGGCTTCGGTTGCGTCCTTGAACTCGACGATGCGTTCCAGCCGGTTTGCCGCCATCACCAGGCGCCCGTAGCGCCCCGGATCGGCGGCCTCGAACCCCAGAACCACGATGTCGTGCCGCTTTCGCGCCCGGGCCATTTCGTCAAGGGTTTCGGGGCGCACGAAAGGCGTGTCGCCGTAAAGCACCACCGCATCGCCTTCGAACCCCTCCAGCGCCGCACGCGCCTGGGCCACCGCATGGGCCGTGCCCAGTTGCTCGGCCTGCTCGACGATGACGATCGCCGGGTCAAGCGCGCGCGCCGCTTCGGCGACTGCCGCGCCGCCATGGCCGGTGACCAGCACGGTGCGCGCCGCCTGCAGGGCGCGCCCGGCGTTCAGCGCATGGGCAAACAGCGCAAACCCCGCAAGCGGGTGCAGCACTTTCGGCAACTCGGAATTCATCCGCGTTCCCTGGCCCGCGGCCAGAACGATCAGGGCTGTGGGCATCGCATCCTCGTCACTATCCGCTCCTCGTCAATATCCCGTCTGCGCCGCATGCTGTCCGGTCCAGTTGCGCCTGTCGAGCCGCGGGCTTTGTCAGGCGGGATAACCGTTCGTGCATCCCAGGCAAGGCTTTAACCGATCACATGTTCTTTCACCACGTTTCATTGCCGAAAACAGGACGCCGGCGTTCCCTCGGCGCATCAAACCGTGCGGGCGCCGGAATCGTTTTCGCCCCGGAAACAATGGCCCCATTGACCTTGGCCGCCGGACGGGGCCATCTGTCGCCATGCACGACGAGTCAGCCAGCGTATTCACAGGCAGCTTCACCCAGCAGGAGCCGATCCCCGATGCGGCGATCGAGGCGGCGGTGGCGGTGATGCGCCACGGCCGGTTGCACCGCTACAACCTGGAGCCGGGCGAGGCCGGAGAAACCGCGCTGCTGGAACAGGAATTCGCCGCCTTTACCGGGGCACGATACTGCCTTGCCGTGGCCTCGGGGGGCTACGCGCTGAGCTGCGCCCTGCGCGCCCTGGGGGTCGGACCGGGCGACCGGGTGCTGACCAATGCCTTTACCCTGGCGCCGGTTCCCGGGGCCATTGCCTCGCTGGGGGCCGAACCGGTGCTGGTCGAAGTGACCCGGGCGCTGGTGATCGACCTGGACGACCTGGAACGCAGGATCGCCGAAAGCGGCGCCCGCGTGCTGTTGCTCAGCCACATGCGGGGCCACATCTGCGACATGGATGCGCTGATGGCGCTGTGCAACCGGGCGGGCGTGCAGGTGATCGAGGACTGCGCCCACACCATGGGCGCAAGCTGGCGCGCCACGCCCTCGGGGCGGCACGGGGTGATCGGCTGTTACTCGACCCAGACCTACAAGCATCTGAACTCGGGCGAGGGGGGGCTGCTGATCTGCGATTCCCCCGAGGTCATGGCGCGCGCCATCGTCCTTTCGGGCAGCTACATGCTGTATGCGCGTCACCGCGCCGCGCCCCCGCCCGAGGTGTTCGAGAAGGTGAAATACGACACCCCCAACATGTCCGGGCGCATGGACAATCTGCGCGCGGCAATCCTGCGGGTGCAACTGCGCGCGCTGCCCGATCAGTGCGCAGCCTGGAACGCGCGCTACCGCGCCATGGAAAAGGGCCTGCGCGGGCGCCCCGGGCTCGAGCTCATCGAACGCCCGGCGGGCGAATCCTTCGTCGGCTCCTCGATCCAGTTCCGCCTCGCCGCGTGCAGCAGCGACCAGATACGCGCCTTCATCGCGCGCTGCGCCGCGCGCGGTGTCGAATTGAAGTGGTTCGGCAACAGCGAACCCGTGGCGTTCACCTCGCGCTACGACAGCTGGCGGTATTTCGAAACGCCCCCCATGCCGCAGACCCGCGAGGCGCTGGCCGGGTTGCTGGACATGCGCCTGCCGCTGACCTTCAGCCTGGACGACTGCGCCCTGATCTCGGGCATCATCGCGGCCGAGGCGGCGGCCGTCGAACGCGTTGCCGCACAGGCCCCCGGGCGCGCAGGAAAGGGCCCCCCAGATGCCGGCTGAGCCGCCCGCCGCCGCGCCGGTCGCGCCGAAGCGCTCCGGGCCACGGCGCGTTCCTTCTTCTGTCGCGAAATATCCTCGGGGGTGAATTGGCCCGCCGGGCCAAGAGGGGGCAGAAAGCCCCCGATGCACCGCGACCGGTTGACGCCGGCGGCGGTGTCGTGGTAAATGAACAAACGTTCAAATAATGCCGGCGGAGGCCCGATGTTCAACGCCACCATGACTTTCGACCTTGGCGACGACGTGAACGCCCTGCGCGAGGCGGTGCACCGGTTCGCGCAGGAACGCATCAGACCGCTGGCCGCCGAAATCGATCGCGGCAACGATTTCCCGGCCCCTCTGTGGCGCGAACTCGGCGAACTGGGGCTTCTCGGGATCACCGTTCCCGAAGGCTACGGCGGCGCCGGAATGGGCTATCTCGCCCATGTTGTGGCGGTCGAGGAAATCGCCCGCGCCAGCGCCTCGGTCAGCCTGTCCTACGGCGCGCATTCCAACCTCTGCGTCAACCAGATCCGTCTCAATGGCAGCGATGAGCAGAAGCGCCGCTACCTGCCGAAACTGGTCAGCGGCGAACATGTGGGCGCGCTGGCGATGAGCGAGGCCGGCGCCGGTAGCGACGTGGTGTCGATGAAGCTGCGCGCCGAAAAACGCAACGGTTACTACGTCTTGAACGGCACCAAATACTGGATCACCAACGGCCCCGACGCCGACACGCTGGTGGTCTACGCGAAAACCGACCCCGAGGCCGGTGCGCGCGGCATCACCGCCTTCATCGTCGAGCGCACCATGAAGGGCTTTTCCACCTCGCCGCATTTCGACAAGCTGGGGATGCGCGGCTCCAACACCGCCGAACTGGTGTTTCAGGACGTGGAAGTGCCCTTTGAAAACGTGCTGGGTGAAGAGGGGCAGGGGGTGCGCGTGCTGATGTCGGGCCTCGACTACGAACGCGTGGTGCTCTCGGGCATCGGCACCGGGATCATGGCCGCCTGTCTGGATGAAATCATGCCGTATCTGGCCGAGCGCAAGCAGTTCGGCCAGCCGATCGGCTCTTTCCAGCTGATGCAGGGCAAGATCGCCGACATCTATACGGCGATGAACTCGGCGCGGGCCTATATCTACGAGGTGGCGCGCGCCTGCGACCGGGGCACGGTGACGCGCCAGGACGCGGCCGCCTGCGTGCTCTATGCCAGCGAAGAGGCGATGAAATGCGCCCATCAGGCGGTGCAGGCGATGGGGGGCGCGGGCTTCATGAACGAAAGCCCCGTCAGCCGCATCTTCCGCGACGCCAAGCTGATGGAGATCGGCGCCGGCACCAGCGAGATCCGGCGCATGCTGATCGGGCGCGAACTGATGAAGGCGCAGGGCTGATGCGCGCCGGCGCGAACCCGGCCGCCGGGGCTCTGGCGACGGGGGCTCTGGCGACGGGGGATCTGGTGAAGGGGACTGCGGCGAAGGGCTCTGGCGACGGGGACGGCGGCGACGGGGGGCTTCTTGCAGTGAGGGTGCTGGCCAGGAAGGCTCTGGCGGCGGCGGCGCTGGTCGCCGCGGCGGGCACGCCCGGGGGGGCGTCTGGCGGCGAAGACCTGGTGCAGCGCTATCGCGCGGCGCTCGATCAATGCTACGGCGATGCCGGCGACGGCGCGGCGCGCGAGGCCTGCATCGGGGTGATGTCCGATGCCTGCTTCAGCCGCGAGCCGGACGGCGAATCCACGCTGGGCATGTCGCAGTGCCTGTATGCCGAAAGCGAGGTCTGGGACGAACTGCTGAACGCCGAATACCGCCGAACCATGGCCTGGGCAGGGAAGATGGACCGCGACGAGGCCGCATATTTCCCGGAATATGCCGTTCGCGCCGACCGGCTGCGGGCTGCGCAGCGGGCCTGGATCGCGTTTCGCGACGCCGAATGCGGGCTGGACTACGCAATCTGGGGATCGGGCTCGATGCGCAACATCGCCGGCGCCGACTGCATCATGCGCCAGACCGCCGAACGCGTGATCGCGTTGCGCTCGAAACGGGAAACCTTCGAATGAGCCGGCTGACCTCGAGCCTGATCGCCGGCGCGCAGGAAGCGCGCGCCAACCGCGCCGCGCATCTGGAAATGATCGCAACCGTGCGCCGCGCGGCCGAGACCGCAGCCGCCGGCGGCGGTGAGAAATCGCGCGCCCGTCACCTGGCACGCGGCAAGATGCTGCCGCGCGATCGGGTCGCCAACCTCTTGGATCCCGGCAGCCCGTTCCTGGAAATCGGCGCCACCGCGGCCCATGGCATGTATGAGGGCGCGGCGCCCGGCGCGGGGCTGATCGCGGGCATCGGCCAGGTGCACGGACAAGAGGTGATGGTGGTCGCCAACGACGCCACCGTGAAGGGCGGCACCTATTACCCGATGAGCGTGAAAAAACACCTGCGCGCCCAGGAAATCGCCGCCGAATGCGCACTGCCCTGCGTCTACCTGGTGGATTCGGGCGGCGCCAACCTGCCCAGCCAGGACGAGGTCTTTCCCGACCGGGACCATTTCGGCCGCATCTTCTACAACCAGGCCAACATGAGCGCGCGCGGCATCGCCCAGATCGCGGTGGTGATGGGGTCGTGCACCGCCGGCGGAGCCTATGTGCCGGCGATGTCGGATGTCGCGATCATCGTGAAGGAACAGGGCACGATCTTCCTTGCCGGCCCGCCGCTGGTCAGGGCGGCGACCGGCGAGGTGGTCAGCGCCGAGGACCTGGGCGGGGGCGACGTGCACACGCGCCTTTCCGGCGTGGCCGACTACCTGGCCGAGGACGATGCGCATGCGCTTGCGCTGGCCCGCCAGGCGGTGGCGGGGCTCAACCGCGCGCGGCCCGATACCGTGCAGTGGCAAAGCCCGGAAGACCCGGCCTGCGACCCCGAAGAACTGCTGGACGTGGTGCCGGCCGACCTGCGCAGGCCCTACGATATCCGCGAGGTGATCGCGCGCCTCGTGGACGGCTCGCGCTTCGACGAATTCAAGGCCCGTTTCGGCGCGACCCTGGTGACGGGCTTCGCCCATGTGCAGGGCTGCCCGGTGGGCATCGTCGCCAACAACGGGGTGCTGTTTTCCGAAAGCGCGCAAAAGGGGGCGCATTTCGTCGAGCTGTGCTCGCAACGGCGTATCCCTCTGGTTTTCCTGCAGAATATAACCGGCTTCATGGTCGGCCGGAAATACGAAAACGAAGGCATCGCCCGCCACGGCGCCAAGATGGTGACCGCGGTGGCGACAACCGCGGTGCCCAAGATCACGATGATCGTCGGCGGCTCCTACGGCGCCGGCAACTACGGCATGGCCGGGCGCGCCTATTCGCCCCGCTTCCTGTGGACCTGGCCGAATTCGCGCATCTCGGTGATGGGCGGCGAACAGGCGGCGGGCGTGCTGGCGACGGTGAAACGCTTGTCGATCGAGCGGGCCGGCGGCCAGTGGAGCAGCGAAGACGAAACCGCCTTCAAACGGCCGACTCAGGAGATGTTCGAACGCCAGAGCCACCCGCTCTATGCCTCGGCCCGGCTCTGGGACGACGGCATCATCGACCCGCGCAAGTCGCGCGAGGTGCTGGCGCTTTCACTGCGCGCAGCGCTGAATGCCCCGATCGAGGAGTCCAGGTTTGGCCTGTTTCGAATGTGACTTCATGCCTCCGGCGGAGGTATTTTCGCCAAGAAGAAGTCAAATCCTTCTTCTTTTTGGTCCAAATACCTGCGGGGGCGCGGGGGCAGCCAGCCCCCGCCGGCCGGGGGGATGGCCTGGTGTTTGACCGGATCCTCATTGCCAACCGCGGCGAGATTGCCTGCCGTGTCATCGACAGCGCGCACCGTCTCGGTCTTTCCTGTATCGCCGTCCACTCCGAGGCCGACGCCGGTGCGCGTCACGTGGAACTGGCCGACCGGGCAGTGCAGATCGGCGGGCCCGCTCCCGCGGACAGTTATCTGCGTGGCGACGCGATCATCGCAGCGGCGCTCGAGAACGGCGCGCAGGCGATTCATCCGGGCTACGGGTTTCTGTCGGAAAACCCGGAATTCGTGGAGGCGGTCGAAAAGGCCGGGCTCGTTTTCATCGGGCCGGGTGCGGATGCAATCCGCGCGATGGGGCTCAAGGGCGCGGCCAAGCAGTTGATGGAACGCGCCGGGGTGCCGGTGGTGCCCGGCTATCACGGCGACAACCAGGACGACGCGCATCTGGCCGGCGCGGCCGATGCCATCGGCTGGCCGGTGCTGATCAAGGCGGTGGCCGGGGGCGGCGGCAAGGGGATGCGGCTGGTTCGGCGCGCGGCCGATTTCACCGAGGCGCTGGCCGCGGCGCGGGCCGAAGCGCGCGGCGCCTTTGGCAACGATGCGGTTCTTGTGGAAAAGTTCATCGAAAAGCCGCGCCATATCGAGATCCAGGTCTTCGGCGACGGCGACAGGGCAGTGCATTTGTATGAGCGCGATTGCTCGCTTCAACGGCGCCACCAGAAAGTCATCGAGGAGGCGCCGGCGCCGGGGATGACGGCTGAAATGCGAAGCGCGATGGGCGCGGCCGCCGTGCGCGCGGCCGAGGCGATCGGCTATGCCGGGGCCGGCACGGTGGAATTCATCGTCGATGCCTCGGACGGGCTGCGCGCGGACCGGTTCTGGTTCATGGAAATGAACACCCGGCTGCAGGTCGAACATCCGGTGAGCGAAGCGATTACCGGCATCGACCTGGTCGAATGGCAGTTGCGGGTTGCGGCGGGCGAACCCCTGCCGGCCACACAGGACGAAATCACGCTGAACGGCCATGCCTTCGAGGCGCGGCTCTATGCCGAGGACGTGGCGCGCGGGTTCCTTCCGGCGACCGGGCGGCTGGCGCATCTGCGCTTCCCCGAGGGGGTTCGCGTTGACAGCGGCGTGCGCGAGGGAGACGGGATTTCCCCCTGGTATGATCCGATGATTGCCAAGATCATCACCCATGGCCCCACCCGCGACATTGCACTTTCACAACTTCGGGCTGCGCTCAGGGCGACAGAAGTGGCTGGAACTGTCACAAATCTGACATTCCTTGAAAACCTCGCAAGCGATCCCGGTTTGAGCGCCGGCGATGTGGATACCGGGTTGATCGGCCGCAACCTGCCGGCGTTGTCGTGCGCCCCCCGGGCCTCGGAGCTGATCCGGGCACAGGCCGCTCTTTGTGCTGCCGGCCTTGTCGAAAAGCCGCGCCCCTTCCAGGGCTTTGCCCTGTGGGCGCCGCTCGAACAGACCCTCCGGTTGTGCGATGGCGCGCAAAGCTTCGAGGCGCGCATTCGCTGCCCGGACGCGCGGGGCATCATCGTGCGCATCGGCAAGGCAGAGCTTGCCTTTCGTCGTATCGCCGGGGGCTGGGCCGGCCCCGATGGTGCGCCCGTCAATGCCCGGCGGATCGGCGATCTGGTTGCGGTCTTCGCCGGCGCCACATTCGAGTTCCGGGTTGAGGACCCCCTGCTGGTTGCCGCCGACGCCGCTCATGGAAGCGACGTGATCGAGGCGCCGATGCCGGGGCTGGTCAGGACGGTGTTCGTGCGGCCCGGCGATAGCGTCGCCGCCGGCGACAGGCTGGCGGTGATGGAGGCGATGAAGATGGAGCACACGCTCAGGGCCGGGCGCGACGCAACCGTGGCCGAAGTGCTGGCGCGCGAGGGCGATCAGATCGAGGCCGGGGCGGCGCTGATCCGGCTGCAGGAGGACACGGCATGATCCGGCTGCACCACTGCCCGCAGGCCCGTTCGTTTCGCACGCTCTGGTTGCTGAAGGAGATGGGGCTGGCGTTCGAGGTGGTCTACCGCTCGTTCCTTTCCGGCGAATTGCGCGGCGACGGCTACCTGGCGCTTTCGCCCGCGGGGCGGGTGCCGGCGCTGGAAATTGACGGGCGCGTGCTGTTCGAAAGCGGCGCGATCACCGAATACCTGTGCGAGACCCGCGCAAGCCCGCTCTGGCGCCCGCCGGGGGATGCGGAGCGCGCCGACTGGCTGCAGTGGCTGCATTTTGCCGAAACCATCGGCCAGCATCTGGCGGCGCTCACCCAGCAGCATATCGTTCTTTACGAGGACCACATGCGTTCGGCGACGGTGATGAAGCTGGAAGCGCGCCGGCTGGAAAAGACGCTCGAGGTGGTGGAGCGGGCGGTTTCGCGCCGGGACTGGCTGCTGGAAAGCGGGTTTTCGGCGGTGGATACCAACGTCGGCTACGGGGTCATGGTGGCGCGCCGTTTCGTGGCGCTGGATCCTCTGCCCGCCACGAAGCGCTATCTTGAGCGGCTGGAAAACCGTCCGGCTTTTCGGGCGGCACTGGACGAGGATGGAAAGCCCGAAATCTATCTGAAACCCTTCTATGGCCGGCCCGATGGCTGATTTCGTCGAGATCTTCGAGGTCGGCCCGCGCGACGGTCTGCAGAACGAACAACGCTCGATCCCCACGGCCGAGAAGGTGGCGCTGATCGACCTGCTTTCACGCGCGGGGTTCCGGCGCATCGAGGCGGCAAGCTTCGTCAGCCCGAAATGGGTGCCGCAGATGGCCGACAGCGCCGAGGTGCTGGCGCGGATCCGGCGCGCGCCGGGCATCTCCTATGGTGCGCTGGTGCCGAACATGCGCGGGCTGGAGCGGGCGCTTGCCGCCGGCGCGGACGAGATCGCGGTGTTCGGCTCGGCCAGCGAGGGGTTCAGCCAGGCCAATATCAATTGTTCGATAAGCGAAAGTCTCAAGCGGTTCGAACCGGTGGCAAGGGCGGCTCTGGACGAGAAACTGAAAGTTCGGGGCTATATATCCTGCGTGACGGACTGCCCCCATGACGGCCCGACGCCCCCCGAAAGCGTTGCCCTCGTGGCTGCGGCGCTGCGCGACATGGGCTGTTACGAAATCTCTCTGGGCGACACCATCGGGCAGGGCCGGCCGGAGACCGTCCGGGCGATGCTGGAGGCGGTGCTGCGGGTGGTGCCGGCCGGCCGGCTGGCGGGGCATTTCCACGACACCGCCGGGCGGGCGCTGGAAAATATCGAGGTGTCTCTTGAGCGCGGTCTGCGGGTGTTCGATGCCGCCGTGGGCGGGCTGGGGGGCTGCCCCTATGCGCCCGGCGCGGCCGGCAACGTGGCGACCGGGGCGGTGCATGCGCATCTGCGCGACCTGGGATACGAAACCGGGCTGGACGCCGCCGTCTTGCGGCGCGCGGCGGCGATGGCCCGAAAGATGCGGGAAAGCTGATGGCAGAAACGATCACGATCGAAACCGACGGGCGGGGCATTGCCACGCTGACGCTGGCGCGGGCGCAAAAGCACAATGCCATGTCGGCGCAGATGATCGCCGAACTGACCGAAGCGGCGCACGCGCTGGGCCGCGACGACGCGGTGCGCGCGGTGATCCTGACCGGCGCGGGCAGGAGCTTCTGCGCCGGTGGCGACCTGGGCTGGATGCGCGACCAGATGCAGGCCGATGCCGCCACCCGCGCCGCCGAGGCGCGCAAGCTGGCGATGATGCTGCAGGCGCTCGACACCATGCCCAGGCCGCTGATCGGCGCGGTGCAGGGCAACGCCTTTGGCGGCGGCATCGGGCTGATGTCGGTGTGCGACGTGGTGCTGGCGGCCGATCACGCGCGCTTCGCGCTGAGCGAAACCCGGCTGGGGCTGATCCCGGCCACCATCGGCCCCTATGTGGTGGCGCGGATGGGCCCGGCGCGGGCCCGGCGCGTGTTCATGTCGGCGCGCATGTTCGACGCATCAGAAGCGGTGGCGCTGGGCCTGGTGGCGCGCACGGTGCCGGCGGCGGCGCTGGTCGAGG
>Ga0256841_1003385_pt1 | contig 11970 bp, 8 predicted proteins | sample 356308metaG_FD_185971 | JGI IMG/M metagenome (GOLD analysis project Ga0256841, IMG submission 185971) | Hydrothermal vent microbial communities from Mid Atlantic Ridge, Atlantic Ocean - 356-308 | ecosystem: Environmental > Aquatic > Marine > Hydrothermal vents | place: Atlantic Ocean: Mid...
CACGGAATTCCTGGCTTTCCCCTCGTTCATGGGGGAGGTTATACCGTGATCGGAAGACAAAGTCCAGCGCTCGAATAGGAACCTCAGCCTCTCAGAAGCTTGGGGTGTTAGATGACGTGGCCCTGAAGATACGGGGCGGTCGCTTGTATTGGTACCGGGGGGAAGGCTAACATCCTGCAATTCATGTTTCTGGCCGAGAGCGGTCACGATGTCCCGGTCCGGGGCAGTTTCAGGGGGTTCTCATGTTTCGCGGCAGTATGGTGGCGCTGATCACGCCCATGCACGAAGACGGCGGCCTGGACATCGAGGGCCTGCAACGCCTGGTGGATTTCCATGTGGAGCAGGGCACGGACGCCATCGTCGCCATGGGGACCACCGGTGAATCCGCGACCCTGGACGAGGAGGAACACTGTGCCGTCATCCAGCGGGTGGTGGCGTTCGCCGCCGGCCGCATCCCGGTGATTGCGGGGACCGGCGCCAACGCCACCAGCGAGGCCATCCGCCTCTCGGCCTGCGCCAAGGCCGCCGGGGCGGCGGCTGGCCTGTCGGTGACCCCGTACTACAACAAGCCCACCCAGGAGGGGCTTTACCGCCATTTCCAGGCCATCGCCGAGGCAGTGGATCTGCCGCTGATCCTCTACAACGTGCCGGGCCGGACCGCCTGCGATCTGCGTCCGGAGACCGTGGACCGCCTGGCCCGGGTCCCCGGGATCGTCGGCATCAAGGAGGCCAGCGGCGATCTGGGCCGGGTGGGCCGCCTGCGCGCCCTCTGCGGTCCCGGCTTCGCCCTCTACAGCGGGGACGACGCCAGTGCCCGGGCCTTCATCCTGGCGGGCGGGCAGGGTGTCATCAGCGTCACCGCCAATGTCGCCCCACGCCTGATGCGGGAGATGTGCGCCGCGGCCCTGAGGGGGGATCCCGCATCCGCGGCCGATCTGGACGCCCGCCTGGTGGCCCTGCACCAGGCGCTGTTCGTGGAGTCCAATCCGATTCCGGTGAAGTGGGCGGTGCACGAACTCGGCCTGGTCGAGGCGGGTATCCGCCTGCCCCTGACCTGGCTGTCGGAGCCCGCCCGGGCCGCCGTCCGCGAGGCCATGCGGCAGGCGGGGGTGATGCGCTCATGAGCCGTTGTCTGCCCGGGTTGATCCTGTTGGCAATGCTCACGGCGTGCAGCAGCGTGTCCAAGGTCCTGCCCGACAAGCGTATCGACTACAAACGCCAGCGCGTCGCCGAGTCCGACCTGGAGGTGCCGCCCGATCTCACCCGCGGCACGATCGGCGATGCCATGCCCATCCCCGGGACCGCGCGCGGCGCCACCGCCACCTATTCCAAGTACCGCGAGGAGACGACCGGCGAGCGCGCGGTGGCGGTCTCCGGGAGCGAGGTCCTGCCCGAGGTGCCGCATGTGCGCATGCTGCGCGACGGCAACCAGCGCTGGCTGGAGATCGACCAGCCCCCGCAGGCGGTCTGGCCGAAGCTCGTCTCCTTCTGGCGGCGCATGGGCGTGGTCCTGGTGGAGCAGAATCCGGCCCTGGGGGTGATGAAGACCGACTGGCTGGAGAACCGCGCCGACATCCCCAGCGGGATGCTCACCGACCTCTTCCGCAAGGTCCTGGAGGGGCTGCACTCGGCGGCCACCCGCGACCAGTTCCGGGTGCGCCTGGAGCGTGGCGACGCCCCGGGGACCACCTACCTCTACCTCACCCACCGGGGGATGCAGGAGGAATTGAGCAAGGACGTGAGCGGCGATACGGAGAACACCGTCTGGGTGCCACGCCCCAGCGATCCCGGCCTGGAGGCCGAGATGCTGCGCCGGATCATGCTCTATCTGGGCCTGACCGAGGCCCAGAGCAAGCAGCTCATGGCCCAGGCCGAGGAACGCAAGGCGCTCCAGTCGGAACTGCTCAAGACCCGCTCCGGCGTGGCCCTGGAGGTCCAGGCGGATCGGGACCGGGCCTGGCGCCTGGTGGGTATCGCCCTGGAGCGGGCCGGTTTCGAGGTCCAGGACCGCGACCGCGACCAGGGGGTCTATTTCGTCAAGTACGACGACCCCATGAAGGAGAAGGATCAGGGCTTCTTCTCCAAGCTGGCCTTCTGGCGCGAGGACAAGATCGACAGCGAGGCCGAGTACCGCATCCACCTCTCGCCGGACGGCGAGGAGCGCACCCGGGTGACGGTGGAGGATGCCCAGGGCCGGGCGGACCACTCGGACACCGCCGAGCGCATCCTGACCCTGGTCCACGAGCACATCGACTGATCGCCGCGGCCTGGGTACGGGGACATGCGCTTCGCCTCCCTCGGCAGCGGCAGTCGCGGTAACGCCACCCTGGTGGCGACGGATCGCACCCTGATCCTGGTGGACTGCGGTTTCAGCGCGGCCGAGGCCGGGCGCCGTCTGGCCCGCCTGGGCGTCGCCCCCGAGCGGATCGACGCCATCCTGGTGACCCACGAACACGGCGACCACGTGCGCGGGGTCGCCACCTTGGCGCGTCGTTACGGCCTGCCCGTGTGGTCCAGCCGCGGCACGGCCGCCCTGGCCGGTCTCGACGGCCTGGAGCAGGGCCACTGCTTCCCCTCCCTGGGCGGCGGCCTGCGCATCGGCGACCTCGACGTGTCGCCCTTCCCGGTGCCGCACGATGCCCGCGAGCCCACGCAGTTCCTGTTCGCCCGGGGTGACCGCCGCCTCGGCCTGCTCACCGACAGCGGCCATGTCACCCCGCATATCCTGGAACGCCTGAGGGCCTGCCATGCCCTGGTGTTGGAGTTCAACCACGACCCGGACATGCTGCGTGAGGGCCCCTATCCCCCCAGCCTCCAGGCCCGGGTGGGCGGTCCCTATGGCCACCTGGCCAACCCCCAGGCCGTGGCCCTGCTGCGCCGGCTCGATCCGCACCGCTGCCGGTGCCTGGCGGCGGCCCACCTGAGCGCCAAGAACAACCACCACGAACGGGTGCGTGAGGCCATATACGGCGTCTGGCCGCGGCACGATCCGGTCCTCTGGGAACAGGACCGGCCTTCGGTGTGGTGTGAGGTCTAACCATCCCCCCTGTTCGAAGGCCCGACAGGGTCGGGAAAGGGGGCCGCCGGACACCCTGATAGGCTTTCTCCATGGACAAACTCCAGATCGCCCTCATCTTCCTCGGCGGGTTCGTCCTGTCCCGCGCCCTGGTGCGTACCCGGGTGCCCGAGCGCCTGGTCTTCCTCCTCCTCGGCCGGCGTCACAACGGCCTCTCCACGGTGATCGGGATCCTCGCCCTGGCGGCGGCCCTGTTGTCCCTGTTCATCCCCAACCTGATCACCGTGCTCACCCTGCTGCCGGTGTTGGAACTCTTGCGCAGGGCCTTCGCCGACCGTGACCACCCCGGGGCGGTGACCCCCCTCACCCTGGCGGTGATCTATGGCGCCAACATCGGCGGCATGGGCTCGGTCACCGGCACCCCTTCCAACCTCCTGTTCCTGGGCTATGTCACCGCCACCCGCACCCCCGGGATGGAACAGGTGGGTTTCGCCTCCTGGCTGGCCTGGGGCGTCCCCCTGGTGCTGCTCTCGGTGGCGGCGGCCTGGTGCGTCCTGGTGCTGGGGTTTCGCACCTGGGGCGGGCACCTGCCCCAGGTCCACCTCCCCGTGGGGCCGGAACAGGCCTGCCACCCGTTGCAGCGCCAGGTGGTGATCCTCGGGGGGCTGTATCTGGTGACGGCCTTCGTCCTGTCCTGGCTCCAGGCCGCCCATCCCGAGGGGGGCGCGGCCTGGACCGCCGTCACCGCCCTGTTCACCCTGGCGCTCGTGGGCTGGCTCTACCTGTGGCCTCAGCCCGGCGGGGAACGGATCCTGCGCTGGCGGGACAGCTACACCGGCCTGCCGTTGCGCGGCTTCGGGCTGCTCGCCCTGGTGGGCCTGCTCGCCGGTCTGTTCTATGCCCTCCATCTCCAGGACTGGCTCTCGGCCCGGGCGGCGGCCTGGCTGCCCCGGGAGGGCGGTGCCTGGATGCCCCTGGCCCTGGCCCTGGTCACCTCCTTCTCCACCGAGGTCCTGAGCAACAGCCTGGTACAGGTGGGCCTGTTCCTGGTGATCGATTCCCTGGGGACGGCCCTGGGGGTCTCCCCCCTGAGCGCCATGCTCATCGTCACCCTGTCCTGTACCTGCGCCTTCATGAGCCCCATCGCCACCGGGGTCAACGCCCTCGCCTTCGGTGGGGTGCGCGGGGTGTCGCTGCTGCGGATGCTGGCCGTGGGGGCGTTGATGAATGGGGTCATGGCCGCGCTCGTCGCCTGGTACGTGCCCGCCTGGGTGCCCTGGGGATAGAATAGCCTTTCCTTCCTCAGTCCCGGTTTCCCCATGTCCGCCATCGCCGAAGTCTCGCCCGAGGGCGTCGAACGCCTGCCGCTCAAGGTCTTCACCGAGAAGGCCTACCTCGATTACTCCATGTACGTGATCCTGGACCGCGCCCTGCCGCGCCTGGCGGACGGGCTCAAGCCGGTGCAGCGGCGCATCCTCTACGCCATGTCGGAACTGGGCCTGTCGGCGGCGGCCAAGCACAAGAAGTCGGCGCGCACCGTGGGCGATGTCCTGGGCAAGTTCCACCCCCACGGCGACAGCGCCTGTTACGAGGCCATGGTGCTCATGGCCCAGCCCTTCTCCTATCGCTATCCGTTGATCGACGGCCAGGGTAACTGGGGCTCGCAGGACGATCCCAAGTCCTTCGCCGCCATGCGTTACACCGAGGCGCGCCTGGCCCCCTATGCCCAACTCCTGCTCGCCGAGCTGGGCCAGGGCACGGTCACCTGGGGGCCCAATTTCGACGGCACCCTGGAGGAGCCCGAGGTCCTGCCGGCGCGCCTGCCCAACATTCTCCTCAACGGCGGCGCGGGGATCGCCGTGGGCATGGCCACCGACATCCCGCCGCACAATCTGCGCGAGGTGGCGGCGGCCTGCATCCACCTCCTGTCCCACCCCGAGGCCGGCCTCGACGAGATCATGGCCCACCTGCCCGGGCCGGACTTTCCCACCGAGGCCGAGATCGTGACCCCGCCGGCGGAGATCCGCCGCCTCTATGGCACCGGACAGGGCTCCCTGCGCCTGCGTGCCCGCTGGCGGCGGGAGCAGGGCGACATCGTCATCGACGCCTTGCCCTATCAGGTCTCGGGGGCGCGCGTCCTGGAACAGATCGCCCGCCAGATGCAGGCGCGCAAGCTGCCGTGGGTGGAGGACCTGCGCGACGAGTCGGACCACGAGAATCCCGTCCGCCTGGTGATCGTCCCGCGCTCCAACCGGGTGGACCCGGAGCGGCTCATGTCCCACCTCTTCGCCACCACCGATCTCGAGCGCAGCTACCGGGTCAATATCAACCTCATCGGTCTCGACGGGCGGCCGCGGGTCATGGGCCTGGTCCCCCTGTTGCGGGAATGGTTGCGCTTCCGCACCCAGACGCTCCGGCGCCGCCTCCAGTACCGCCTGGACCAGGTCCTGGACCGCCTGCACGTACTCGCGGGCCTGCTGGTGGCGTACCTCAACATCGACGAGGTGATCGCCATCATCCGCCACGAGGACGACCCCAAGGCCGAATTGATGGCCCGCTTCGGTCTCAGCGAGCGCCAGGCCGAGGCGATCCTCAATCTGCGTCTGCGCCATCTGGCGCGTCTGGAGGAGATGCGGATCCGCGCTGAACAGGCGGAGCTGGAAGAGGAACGCCGCCGCCTGGAGGAACTGCTGGGTTCCGAGGCCGCCCTGCATGGCCTGATGCGCGAGGAGATCCAGGCCGACGCGGAGAAATACGGCGACGCCCGGCGCTCGTCGCTGGTGGAGCGTCCCCCGGCCGAGGCCCTGGACGAGCACGCGACCGCCCCCGCCGAGCCGGTCACCCTGGTGCTCTCGGAGAAGGGCTGGATCCGCGCCGGCAAGGGCCACGAGCTGGACCCCGAACGCCTCGCCTACAAGAGCGGCGACCGCTTCCTGGCCGCGGCGCGGGTACGTTCCAACCAGCAGGTGGCGCTGCTCGACTCCAGCGGCCGCGCCTACGGCCTCGCCGCCCAGGGGCTGGCCTCCGCGCGCAGCCAGGGTGAACCCCTCACCGGCCGCCTGAACCCGCCCTCCGGGGCGGCCTTCGTCGCCCTCCTGGGCGGCGAGCCGCAGGCCCTCTGGGTGCTGGCCTCCGATGCCGGCTACGGGTTTGCGACCCCGCTCCAGGGCCTGCTGGCCAAGAACAAGGCCGGCAAGGCGGTGGTGACCCTGCCGGCCGGGGCGCGCCTGCTGCCGCCCCGGGCACTGGGCGATCCCGAGTACGACCTGATCGCCGTGGTCAGCAACGAGGGCCGGCTGCTGGTGTTCCCAGCGAAGGAACTGCCGCGCCTCGGCCGCGGCAAGGGCAACAAACTCATCGACATCCCCCGCGCCCGGGCCGAACAACGCCTGGAGTTCGTGCGCGACCTGGTGGTCCTGCCGGCCGGGGCGGTCCTGAGGGTCTACGCCGGCAAGCGCCACCTCAATCTCAGGCCCGGCGACCTCGAGGCCTTCCGCGGCGAACGCGGCCGCCGGGGCAGCAAGCTGCCGCGGGGATTCCAGCGGGTGGAGCGGTTGGAGGGGCTGGATCGGGCCAAGCCGGCTTGAGGAAAGACACTCGCCGCATCGACATGGACGTAGGAGCGGCTTCAGCCGCGATCGGGCATAGCCGCTCCGTGCAAGAGTCGTCGCGGCTGAAGCCGCTCCCACGCAGTGCCCTTCCCCACTATCCGTGCTCCGACTCCCACTCACACCGGCCCTTTGTATGTTTGCACCCGGCAGGAAGCGTCAAGCTGTCACCGTTCACTCCCAGATGGAACCCCTGGGGGAAGTTTTGAGGGATGCCCTAATTCCATTCGTTGTGGAATCAATATTCTGCCAGTGCAGCATTTGGATGGCCGACAACGATTGAGAGATTTACTCCCTGGGGTAAATCGGTTTGGCGAGCGCCATCGCCCTATGCAGGTCAAATAACGCCGGGTCACCGAAGCGGCCAGGAATAGCATAGAGGCGACCTTTCCGGGCAAGTGGCGCAAAAAGATCGAGGAAGTTTTCGCGTACGCCACCGGGTTCAAGGATACTGGGATTCAAGACATAGACCTTGGGTAAATGCGGGTTGTCCGCCAGTGAGAGGGCGATAAAATGCCTGAAATAGAGGTCCGTTTTGGGCAGTGAATAGCCGATGAAGATAATGCGCCGGACACTCTCTAGTCCCTGGGAGATGTGGCCCCATTGGGCCTCGTAGGCGGGTTTGGTTGCCTGTTTGCGCCAAGTGGGTGGGACAATTGCCATGGCCTCTCCTTGACCCCCCCATGAGGAACTTTCTGTATGCTCCTTGTGAAATACCGGACAAGTATCTATACATATTTTATTGTCTGTCTTTTTGGGCCACCTGAAACAACCTACCTCGTTGCCGCTGTCTAACTCAGTGTCAATCCAGTTTATGCCACCGTGCGGGCGTGAAAGAAGTGGCCAGTGTCGGTAGCATAGGATTGACTTTGGGCGTTTGCCATACCATGGGAGCCATATTTTCTCAGTTCCGCATGGCTTCGGATTTTCGCATGTTTTTAGGTGGTTACGGACTCTTTTCCATTCTTCGTCAGTACTGGTTTCATTCGTGATCCGGAGTTTGATCCAATAACATAACGCTCTGTCCAATGCCAGGTCCCAGTTGAACTGGATGAACAGCGGGTAGGCATTGTTCTTGTCCTGGAACGAAGCGAGACAGAGATAGGCCATGAGAGTGGTCCAGTGGGTTCCGGTATTGCTGTGTAGCAAGGATTCCGTCGCACTCTCCCGCTTGATTTCCTCCAGTTGTTTGAGGCTCTGAGGAAATCGATCCGGTTTGGTTAGGAACTCTTCGCCCGCCGGTGATGCCAGATGAAAAATAGCCCTGTTGAGGGCCTTTTTTATTTCCATCGGGTCGAGATCACCAACTGATGGCCGAAACCCATACCATTTCTCTGGATAAGGGCAGCCCGCCGCTCTCCACAGATCCTCGTCCATGTCCGCCATGCCATACAGCTCTTCGATATTGAGCAGGTCAGCGTTGACATAGGCGGCCGCACCCTTGACCCGGGTGATAAATGTCTGGATAGCCGCCAGGTCATGCTCGGCCTTCGGGTAGTCCGTAGAGTCAGTGCTCACCTTTGCCAGTTTATCCATGACCGTGTCAAGGAACCCGGCCAGTGTTGGTATACCGAGGCCAACCGAGCATCCGCTGCCTACTACGATCGCAGTGTAAGGTTCCCCTTTATGTTCACTCATCGCGCCTTACCCGCTTCTCCAAACAAAGGCTCTACCCAACTGATACCGTCGGCATCAAGATCATAGGCATGGGGCCGCATATCATGCCCAGCGCCGCGCATCTTCAAGACTCTGAGATAGCGCACAATATCGCCGGAAGGATACTCATGATAGTTGAGTTGGATCACACCAGAGGCCAGGTAGCGTTCTTCCGTTCCCAGGAATAATGGGCGTCCCCCCCAGGTTTTCTCGGCATCGTGTTCCGCCTCACAAGCCAGGAATGTAGTTACTTGGTACTTCTCCAGCCAGCGCACCAGATTGAGCATGTTGAGTCTTCTGGCGGGTGATGCACTGGCCGATAGATCGGCCTCACCGAATGGGTTCATCAACGCACTCAGGGAGTCAATGGCGAGCAGGCGATGTTTGCACTCGGGGAAACGAATAAATACCTCTGCCAGCAAATCTTTGAGTAGCCGTACCCGCTGGAATGGATCAGAGATCGGACGGGTGATGAGGTTAAAGGTTCTGCGTGTTATCGAGTTATCACCGCTGTTTTTTTCTCGAAAAAAGAGTTCGGCATTATCTTTTAGTTGTTCAATGCGCTCGGGGTCTTTCTTGCCCTCTTGGTGATAGAGTCCAAAGTGCTCATCGTCATCCAGGTTGTATCCACCCAGAGTCAGGTCATAGCTGTGTTCAATCCAGGAACCTGTGTTTGTTGTTTTCTGACCGCTATCGACCTGAGTTTGATCTAGGCGTGGATAGCGCAGCCTGTCATCCAGGCGACCGCTCAGGAAGGCCGTGGCATCGATAAACACGAACTGATCGCCGGATGTATTCGATTCACACTGCTTCAATAGCCGACTATGGTTATCCAGAATACGGGAAATGTTATTCTCCAGACTGATGAAACAACGTAGTGTTGCAGACTCATTTTTACTTGAATATCCGCTTTCTGCTTTTTTCTCATTTGTCTGGGCCGGTGCAGGCATAAAGAGATTATCAATGGCTTGAAACGTAGCCTCTTGTCCGTCCGCCCTCTTTTTCAAACATACTACCTTCTGCCCGGAATTCTCTGAATTAGACTTCAGATTTCCATGAGCTATATAGGTAAGCAAAAAAGTTGTTTTCCCGGTTCCAGGGTCGCCCACAACGACCACGGTATTACCTCGTGGAATACCAGATGGCATATCGCCCTCACGGCCTTCGTTATTTTCTTCTCGAGATGACTTCTCTGTCACTGTGCTTACCTGCTTCTATACCATGGAGATGCATTCAGGGCGTTGAGACGGGACGGTGGTGGCGGTATAGGTTTCCGCAACCTGCCCAACGTTTGACCAACATTCCCCATCGACGACGATATGCCGGATGCCCAATGCATCCGCCAAGGGCAAGGCCTGTTCGATGGTGGCGGGCATGGGCCGTCCTCTGGGGTTGAACGAGGTATTGATTAACAGTGGAATATCCGTGAGTCGGTCTATTTCCATGAGCAGGGCATGGAAGCGCGGATGATCTGCCCGGTCTACGGTTTGCAGTCGCACGGTTCCATCGTTGTGCAACAGATGTGCGAGGCGTTCACGCCAAGCCCGGTGTGGCCGTACGGTCATCAGCATATAAGGCGTCAGCCTGCGTCCGGCGTCTGGAATCTCGAATAATGCATCGGCGTATTCCAGTGGTACGGCAAGCGCCAGGGGTTCGAACCAGTGGCGTCCCTTCAATTGATTGATGCGCTCGACGGGGTTTCGTTGCTGCGGCGATGCCAGCAGGGAACGTCGGCCCAGGGCGCGTGGGCCGAACTCGCAGCGACCGTCCAGCCACCCTATGGACTGTCCCCCTATGAGTAAACGCGCCACGGTAGTCAGGGAGTCCTGGGTACGCTGGCGTTGCCAGTTTTTTGCAGCGGCAGCGCCGGGTGTCCCGGGACTGGGGCCGCCCCCAGCCACCTGGGCCGTGGTATGGCGGGGCACAGGCAGCCCGGTCGTGTGTGTATAGACATGCCATGCGGCCCCGGCGGCGGTACCGGCGTCGTGGGCTGCCGGGCCAATGTGGATCTGAGCGAACGGGCCTTTCGCTGCCAGCTCGGCATTTGCGCGGCAGTTGAGGGCCACGCCGCCCGCATAGACCAAGGTCTGCTCATTTGTTTGTTGGTGCAAATCATCCGCGATGGCAAGCAGGGTCTCTTCAGTGGCTCGTTGCAATGCTGCGGCAATGCGGACGCGGGTCATCGTGTCCTGCTCCGCGTCCTCGCGTCCGCAGCCAAACCAGTCCTCCAGGCCTTCGTAGTGATCAGGATGCTCAAGTTCGAAGATATCCTGATTCGTCATCAGCCCCTCTTCATTCCATCGCATCTGGCCGATCAGCGTGTCGCCATGCCCGTTATCGAGGCCCGCAAGGGCCATGACCTTGCAAGCGTCGTATTCGGTCAAGCCCAGGAAGCGGGCCACTTTCTCCCAGGCCAGGCCCACTGAATGGGGGAACAGGGTCTGTTGGCTGAACTGCAACCGCCGACGATCACCACGGCCAAGGGATACGGTGGCACCTTCGCCAATGCCGTCCATTACCAATACCGCAGCGTGTTCGAATGGGGAGCTGCCCAGGGCATACCAAGCGTGACAGTCATGGTGCGAGACAAAGTGCAGTCGCGCCTCAGTATGCTCGCGAAGGATTCGCGGCACGCAGGCGAGACTGTGTTGGAACCGGGCCTCACCCAAAGGGTGGCCGAAGAGGTCGGGCCGGCCATCGTAGCCAATACAGGCTTGGCGCTGCCTCAGTACGGGGTCAAATGAATAGGCCACAGCATCGACTTCCCGCCAATCGATACCGGCCTCGCTAAAACAATAGTCAATGGCCGCCCAGGGTAGCTGGTGCGCATTGTCTACGCGCAGGGCCTTACCGTGCTTGCGACCGGTAAAGCGTTCTTCTTCCACTGCTGCCACCACACGGCCGTCGATAGCGATGGCTGCGGCAGATTCGTGGTAGGCGCTGTTGATGCCGAGGATCACATGAGCTGAGGGATCATGGCCATTATGTTTTGTTATTCCCATTATCGGCTCCCAGGATCAATATGCTCATCTGCTATCCGCGTGCGGATATAGTCTCTTTTTTCCCAGTTGCCGCCAAACTTATCGTTGTGATTACTATTGCCATTGAATTGCCAGTTTGGAAGGTAGACAAAATCCTTGTTATTTTGTGACTGGATCACCTCTGGCAGCACTTCGACATGAACTTGGGCCACCCTGGATCCATTTAGTATGCAAGGCTTAACTTTTACAATGCCGTCGAAGAAGGATTCCAAATAGCTCGCTTCCTGCGTGTCGAGCACACCTTCCTGCAAGACGGCGAAAAACAGGCCCGATTTGTTGGCAATAGTGTTTTCGTCTGATTTTGGTCCTGCTGACCAGATACTCTCGTTGAGCATGGTTTTCAGAAAGGCGGCTGTTTCAGAAAGCCCAAGGTTACGATACAGATTACTCAGCGAGGTGAGCAGAAACACATTGAGATCGGCTCCGGCCTGTTTATCCTGAACCTGTCGGAAGAAACGCATAATGGCCATTGGGTTGCCGGGGCCTGCTATCGATTTTGACCAGCACTTGTATTTTTCATCCTCTACTATTTCGTTGAGATCTCCGCCAGCATCATGAAAACTACCAAAGGTGTCCAGCCAAGCCGCCATCTTGGGTGTTTTTCTATTTTCTTCCCTGTTTAAGATATCATTGAAAAATTTATTCATAA
>Ga0256841_1003386_pt1 | contig 11967 bp, 11 predicted proteins | sample 356308metaG_FD_185971 | JGI IMG/M metagenome (GOLD analysis project Ga0256841, IMG submission 185971) | Hydrothermal vent microbial communities from Mid Atlantic Ridge, Atlantic Ocean - 356-308 | ecosystem: Environmental > Aquatic > Marine > Hydrothermal vents | place: Atlantic Ocean: Mid...
CATAACCAAAGCTTCTTTATTTGCCAACAATACAGTTTTCCCTGCTTTTGCCGCTGCAAGAGTTGGCAGCAATCCAGCAGCACCGACGATTGCTGCCATTACTGAATCGACCTGATCGAGCGTTGCAGCTTCTTCTAGAGCTTCAGAGCCAGTTAAAACAGTAATACCTGAAATATTAGATGAGGTTATTTTTTGTTTAAAAAGCCTTCCTTTTTCTTCATCTGCAACAACCGCATACTGAGGTTTATATTGCAGGCATTGTTGAAAAAGTGCATCAATATTTCCATTGGCCGTCAATGCAACGATTTTATAGTGGTCTTGATGCCGGGAAATAACATCCAGCGTACTGACTCCTATCGAACCCGTTGCACCCAGAATACAAAGACCTTTCACTAAGTCATTCTCCCTATTAAAAATACTCCCGCATAAAACACAGGGGCTCCGGCAATGACACTATCGATCCGGTCTAGCAAACCTCCATGCCCAGGTAATAGACTACTACTGTCCTTCACTCCTTTTAACCTTTTGGCATAGCTGAAGAACAAATCACCATAAATTGAAACTAAAACAGTCAAGACAGATAATAATGCAAAATCTGAAATGATGATTGCAGGAAAACCATAAATCAAACCAAGTATGACAGCGCAAACTATTGCGGATGCCAAGGCCGCATACATTCCTTCGATCGTTTTCCCTGGGCTGATATCAGGTGCGAGTTTTGTTATTCCATATTTTTTACCACCAAAATAAGCAGCGATATCAGCAGCCCATATCAGTAAAAAAAAGTAGATAACCATTTCAGCGCCATATAGTCTTCTGAGGCGCTCAAGAAACATCCAGGCAGCTAATAAAACAAACCACCCCAAAAATACTTTATAACCCGTTTTAATCTTTAAAGCCAATAAATCTTTTGGTTTGTTTCTTATCAAAATCATGATTATGAACCAAAACAAAACTGGAGCTATAACAGTCCATTCAATCGCCCCCGAAAAGTTTCGAATCTCCGGCATCTTGAACAATTGAGCAACAATTTCCAAAATGACAGTCCAAGAAAATACACCAAATATTGAAACACCTAAAAACAATAAAAATATAATTTTTTGATAAACTTTTTTGATATCAATTAAGCTAACCCATTCCCAGCCAGCAACTAAGATCACCAATCCCCACACAACTGCAAATTGAGGAGTGGACAAAAAATAAATCGCCAATAAAATTAATGGCGCAAGTATCGAAGCAGTAATAATTCGTTGCAATAACATTGTTCTAGCTCTTATTTTAAATTTTGTAGTTTATTGTTAATTTGTTCACCGGTATGACCGAAGCGTCTTTGTCGAGTTGAGAAGTCTTCAATTGCCTTTTTCATGCTTTCTTTGTCAAAATCCGGCCAAAGTTCCGGAGTAAAATAGAGTTCGGTGTATGCTAAATGCCATAGCAAAAAATTACTGATTCTTTTTTCCCCCCCAGTCCTGATAAATAAATCAGGTTCAGGCAAGTCAGCAATTGACAAACGTTTTCTAATTGCTTCCTCATTAATATCAGAAATTTGTAATTGCCCCAGCATAACTGATTCAGCAATGCTTTTCGTGGCTTCTTTGATATCCCAGCGCCCGCCATAATTAACCGCAATAACTAAATTAAGGCCATCATTATTACGAGTTTGATTTTCACCCTGATTTATTTTATTTTGCAGTTTTTCAGAAAAGGCACTTCTGTCCCCGATAAAATGAATCCGAATATTATTTCTATCCAATCTATCAATTTCGGTTTGCAAGGTTGAAAAGAAAAGATTCATTAACAGCGAAACTTCTTCCTTGGGTCTTCGCCAATTTTCACTGCTAAAAGCAAAAAGTGTCAGCACCTCAATCTCTTCACTGGCACAAAATTCAACGATTTTTCTGACAGTTTTTACTCCCGCCCGATGCCCCATTGCTCTAGGGAGAAGCCTTTTCTGTGCCCAACGTCCATTACCATCCATAATAATTGCAATGTGTCGGGGTTTTTTGGAATTAAGAAGCTCAACTTCTTCTGTTCGCATTATCAACCAAACCTTTTTAAATTGACAGTAAGTCCGCTTCTTTTTCTTCTAAAAGTTTTTCAATTTCTTTTATGAATTTATCGGTCAGCTTTTGAATTTTTTCTTCGCCTGCATGGGCTTCATCTTCAGAAAGTAATTTTTCTTTCAGCGCCTCTTTAATTTCCGAATTTGCATCCCGGCGGATGTTTCGTATTGAGATTCTGCCATTTTCAGCTTCTTGTCGAACTATTTTTACCAAATCACGCCGACGCTCTTCGGTTAATGGGGGCAAGGGTATGCGAATTACAGTACCTGACGTTGCAGGATTTAATCCTAAATCCGAACTCATGATCGCTTTTTCGATTGCCTGAACCATACTTTTTTCGTAAGGCGTAACTTTTAATGTCCGTGAATCATCGACCGCAACATTAGCAACCTGGGATAACGGCGTATCTGAACCATAATAGGAAACAACAATCTGATCCAACAAGCTTGGATGGGCACGTCCGGTTCTTATTTTTTTAAATTCGCCTTTTAATGCTTCAACACTTTTGGCCATTCGTGTTGCGGCTTCTTGCTCAATATCATTGATCATCAAACATTTCCTCTTTCTATCAGTGAGCCGATTTGTTCACCTTTTATTAATCTCATTACAGATCCAGACTCAAAAATATTCATTACCCGAATCGGCAGGTTATTATCACGACATAATACCAATGCTGTCGTATCCATAACATTTAAACGTTGATCCAAGGCCTCATCATAAGTCAAATGAGAGTAAAAAATGGCGTCTTTATTTTTAACTGGATCAGCTGAATAGACTCCTTTAACCTTGGTTGCTTTAATCATTACTTCGGCATTGATTTCGATTGCTCTTAGACTTGCAGCAGAATCAGTAGTAAAAAAAGGATTCCCTGTTCCCGCTGCAAAAATAACCACTCTTTGTTTCTCTAAATGTCTGACAGCCCTGCGCCGAATGTAATCTTCACAAACCTGGTTAATTTTCAAGGCTGACATAACTCGAACCTGTTGCCCTAAAAACTCAAGAGAATCTTGCATCGCTAAGGCATTAATCACTGTTGCTAACATACCCATTTGGTCACTGGTTACTCGATCAAGTCCTTCAGACGCTTTTTCCGCGCCTCTTAATATATTGCCTCCTCCAATAACCAAACCAACTTCCACTCCTGCATCGCAAAGATCCTTAACTTCTGTTGCCAAACGTTTAACAATATCAGGATCAATATTACCGCCCGTTTCGCTCATGAGCGCCTCACCACTCAATTTAAGCAAGATTCTTCGGTACCTCAGTTCAGTCATTTTTCAGTCCAATTCGAATATCGTTAGAAAATATCAACCTCTCACCTGAGCCATTACTTCTTCAGCAAAGTTCTCTTCTTTTTTCTCAATCCCTTCACCGACCTCGAACCTGGACACTCTGTTTATCGTAGCGCCTTTCCCTTCGACAAGCTTGCCAACAGAAATTTTATCTTCTTTAATAAAGGGTTGGCCTAACAACGTTATTTCTGCCAAAAATTTCTTGATTCGACCACTGATCATTTTTTCAATGATCTCAGCTGGTTTACCACTTTCTTCGGCCTGCGCAACAAAAATATCTTTTTCCTTCTGGATCAAATCAGAAGGAACCTGATCTTCGGAAACATAAAGTGGCTTGCTTGCCGCCACATGCATGGCAACATCTTTTGCCAACTCGGGATCAGCTTTGCTTAAGTCAACGATAACGCCAATACTTCCACCATGAGAATAGCAACCAACCCCACCTTCAGAGACAAATTTTTCAAAACGTCTGACTGTAATATTTTCACCCAGTTTTGCAATTAAACTCCGTCGTATTTCTTCTACAGTACTACCGTCAGAAAGTTTCATGCCCTGTAATTGCTCCATATTTTGAATGTCATTAGCCAGTAACGCTTCCGTAACAGAATCAACAAATGCTGAAAAATCATCACCTTTTGAAACAAAATCTGTTTCGCAGTTAATATCAACCATTGCTGCTATTTTGCCATCAGCATCTACTTTAACACCCACTCGACCTTCCGCAGCAGTACGATCTGACTTCTTATCTGCTTTAGCCAAACCAGACTTACGCATCTGCTCAATTGCAGCTTCCATATCGCCATTCGCATCAACCAAAGCTTTTTTACACTCCATCATTCCAGAACCTGTTCTCTCTCTAAGTTCTTTTACCATAGAAGCTGTAATACTCATTATCATTTACCTTAATTTAATCAAAATTCTGTAAAAACGCCCCCATATAGGAGGCGTCTGGCTGTGTCTTTATTCTTTATTGAATATTATCAAAAAAAATTGACTTTATTCTGCAGATTCTTCAGAAGCAACTTTTGTATCTTCTTCAATTTCTACTGTAGCTGCATCCTCTTCAACAAAGTCATCCTTATTTGCACTCATATCCAAACTTGCAGCTTTTGCTTCAAGAATTGCTGCGGATACCCCTTGGCAATATAATTTTACGGCCCGAATAGAATCGTCATTGCCAGGAATAATATAATCAATATCATTTGGCGAATTATTGGAATCTACTATACCTACTACTGGAATACCTAATTTTTTAGCTTCCTTAACTGCATTTTTTTCATATCCGACATCCAAAACAAAAAGCGCATCGGGCGGCCCCTTCATATCTTTGATACCACCTAGACTACGTTCTAGTTTTTCAAGTTCTCTTTCCATGCCCAATGCTTCTTTCTTGCTGAATCTCTGGTACATACTGCCATCAGCCTTAACTGCCTCAAGCTCTTTCAATCGATTGATCGACTTCTTGATGGTTTTGAAATTTGTTAGCATGCCACCTAACCAGCGGTGATTTACATAAGGCATACTACAACGCTTGGCTTCTTCAGCAACAGCTTTTCGTGCTGCTTTTTTGGTCCCGACAAAAAGCACAGTGCCTTTGTTCATGGACATTTGACCAAGATAATTCATCGCCTCATTAAATAAAGGCAATGTTTTTTCTAGATTTATAATATGTATTTTGTTACGAGCGCCAAATATATATGGGGCCATTTTGGGATTCCAATAACGAGTTTGATGTCCAAAGTGGACCCCCGCTTCAAGCATTTCCCGCATTGTTACTGCAGCCATCAGTTTTTCTCCTAAAGTTCGCGAAACTTTCTTTAAAAAAATCATTCCGCTTGGGTTACGCCTCCACCTACCCCGCCTGGAAACCACCTAAGATGATTTTAGATAGCACCCTACCAAGCGTGACGACAAGTGTGAGTATTAGTACAAAAATGAACTTATCTTTATAACATAAATTAGAAAATTTGACAAAAATGAGTCTTCTCCAATACTAAATGACATATTTTTCTTTAACCGTCATATTCAAAACAATTGTGGAAAAATAGGCAAAAAATTATTTCCCTACCAAAAAAAAAGGCCTCAACAAATGAGGCCTTAAAACAGGAAAAAACACACTATGAATATCGACACAATTGAATGTATCAAGTGCTATTCTAACCATATAAAATTCACAAGAAAATTGTACTAAGGTGCCATTACCGACCAAAATGATTGTCAAACCCAGGGCTTATAAAATAATAAAGTGACCGTTGCACCTTAAAAACATCACAACGATGATAGACACAACCGACATTATCAGAACCAATTTTTCTGTTATTGACATTTTCTGCTTATTTTTGAACTGATGCCCCACACCATAATATTTCTTAGTGTAAAGGTCTCAATATCAACAAAGCCGCAATCGATTACTAACAAACACATGTTAATTCGGTACTGTTTCTTTTATGATTACACCTCTTTATCACAAGCCATTGTCAAATTATGAATCACCATAAAAAAACACTACCTTTTTTATTGCTTTTTACTGTTGTTAGCATTGGCCATGCTGAAAAAATCAAACCAGCAGGAAAAATGCTGGTTTGCGCTTTACAGGAAAACCGCGCTGCATTTGCAACTGACTATTATGGCAACGTCGTTTTTTGCGCCCAGGATACCTGCCGAATTATTATGCAACGACCTGGGAATGCAGTTCCTGAACAAATAGCCTGCATGATTAACAACAATGTCGCCTATGTCGTATACAGTAACCATAAACTGTACCGATGCATGTCTGATACTTATAAACTTCTAAAAAACAATAAAAACGGCTGCGCCATTCAAGTAATGGAATAAATTTTCAATTTAGTTAGATAACATACCTTTAATTTCAACTTAAGGTTATCAGTAGTTTAAGCATGTTATGATCGTTGCACCGCCTTATATTCAGCAGCGAATATTAAGTTCTCTTTCACTAATTTCTACGGCTTCGTGAAATCATTCTGTCATGTCAAACAACCTTGTCACCCTAATTAAAGCAGAACTTGGAAATAATTTCCTTAATCAAACAGAAATGCTTATTGAGGAAGCAACAGACAAAACCAAAAAAGCATTAGACCAGGCAATATTATTACTTGTTGATGCATTTTCTAACACCTCAGCTTCTGACAAAAATCAAATATTAAATAATCAAGATTCTCCGAAAAGTAGTCATATTGAAAATTTTGCAGCCTTAATGAATGAAGGTGATTATGTAACGCTGATCAATAAAGGAACTGACCTACTTTCCATCTCGCTTGGTGAAAACAATTTGGCCAATATCTCGCGAACAATTGCTAGCTCTAACAATATTAAATATCAGTCCGCTTCAACACTCATCGCTTTGATCACACCCTTGATCGTAGGTATAATTCAGCAACAGAATAAAAAAACGTATTAGGAACAAATAGCCTATTAGACGCTCCACAGGAGCTAAAACGTAACCTTGTACAACAACCGACACATATTACAATGGATAAATCAGAAGATCTTGAAAAGCAAGAACCACTTAAGAGAGAAACCAGTAATGGGCCAAAATATGGCAAATTAATGTGGATACCTCTTTTTGTAATAATCGGGCTATCTGCCTACTTTTTTTTACCAACTTTGTTACCCCAGGATAGTGAACTGGATGTTGCTACTATCGTTGATAAATTAGGTGATGAATCCTCATCGTCAGATTATATTAATATCGGTAATGATCTTAGCAATATTATCAACAATATTACAGATAACCTGATTCTCATTACTGATGCTGAATCAGCAGCCACAGCTTTGCCTAAATTTAAAGAAGCTTCCTCAAAACTTGACTCTTTAATTGAGCGGTTTAATCAACTATCTGATTCGGCTAAATCGACGACAGCCAATATTGCTGAAAACAAAATCACTGCATTACAGCCAGTAATTGATCGCGTCTCAAAAATTCCAGCTGCAAACCCCGTCGTAATGCCAGTTATTAAAGATATTATGCAAAAATTGACTGTATTTTCTGTATAGTATGATTTTAGTTTTCTGAACAACGAATTTTTGAAATGGCTCTAGTTAAGACCTGAGCCATTCCCCAAAACAATCTCAGCTCAATTTTCATTCAAATTCTATAAAGGATACTAAACATTAAAGTCTCAATTCCAAAAAATCAATAACAACCAGTCATGAACTGAATTGCGCACTCTTTACTACTTGTGTTGTATTTTCTAGCTTTGCATAATCACGAAAATCAATATCTGGAAAAATGTCATCCAGGATTTCCAGAGCCGACAAAGTACGTTCGTCAATTACATTATTTCTTATACTTTCACTTAAATAGTTGAATCTGGCCAAGTGGTCAATAATGCGCTTTTTTGCATATTCTGTTGTGGTTCCGGACCTAATAATAAATGCCCAATCAGATGACTGCGCAAGTAATAATGATCGGGCAGCTTGATTTAATGCTCGCTCAATAATTGATTGAGAAGGAATCTGAAAAAAATCTGTTGCTAAATCCTGCATGTCTTTCCCGGCTTTATGCAAAACCGGATAAATCCAGTCATTTGTTTCATTAATCCAATAACTGGAATAACCTTCGGCTCCCCATGTGGAAGCTGATGGAATTGCAACCTGTTGCTTCTTGAACTGTTGCAAATAATCACTACAACTAACAGTCTTAACAGTACTGTTGGCTTCATCAGCAAAACGTAAAACAAATTCAAGCCAGATTGGCCCCTCAAACCACCAATGCCCGAAAAGTTCAGCATCGTAAGGTGAAATAATTATCGGCACCCTATCCATGAAATCAGACAATCGAGCAATTTGTTGTTGTCGTTTTTGCAAAAAATCCCGGGCATGGATTTGTGCTTTCTTATAAGCCTGAACAGGTCGATAATATTGTTTTAAATGAGTTCCAGTAACCCGATGATATTTAATACCAGTATTAACCCTGACTTCGCCATTAAGAATATAGGGCGAAATATAGTCCAAATCCAAATCAAAGCCAATATCTCTATGATATTCCCGGTAATCAAAATCGCCAGGATAGCCTTCCTGTGAACTCCAAACCTGTCTGGATGATTCGGGATCACGAGCAAAAACAGCTACACCATTTCCACAATCAAGAGGAGCATAAACACCATTTACAGGTTGTTGACTGGCATGTAAAACACCATGAGTATCAGAAAAAAAATAATTGATTCCCGCTTCTTCTAGATTTTTTTCTAGGCCAGGGTAAAAACCGCACTCTGGCAGCCAAAAACCAGTTGATGAAAAATCAAAATAATTATTAAAAACATCAAGGCCAATATTTATCTGATTACGAACCGACAACTCGTTAACATTCAACAACGGTAAAAAACCATGTGTAGCAGCACAGGTAATTAATTCGAGATTTCCCAATAAAAAATGCTTTTTAAATGCTGATAGTAAATCACCTTGATATTGATCCTGATATATTTTCAAGGTATCAGAAAATAATCCACGATACCAATTTGCTAATGAATGGAGATGTTTGTCGTTACGAGTTCTAATGATTTCCTTTTCCGCAAGTTCCAGTTGCTTTCCAAGATAGCTAATATAACGTTCTCGCAAAAGCTCATCACACAGCATTGAAATCAGTGTTGGAGACAAAGAAAGGGTTAGACGAAAATCCACATGATCCTTCTCTAAACGATCAAGGGTTTTTATGAGAGGGATGTAACATTCCGATATCGCCTCAAAGAACCAGTTTTCTTCAAAAAAACGGTCGTATTCAGGATGCCTTACAAAGGGTAAATGCGCATGGAGAATAATAGCGAGACACCCTTGTGTATTCATTATTTTAGAAAAATAGCCTTTGGCAAGATTAAGAATAAATGTTTTAGGAAATTTTGAGAAAAAAAATAGACTGTAACCTGACTGCTTTTAAAGCCTACCTTGCTCTCACTGATTAACACATTATTGCGTTAAAAGCGTACTTAAAAAGCTGTATTCTGGCATTTCTTGAGGTTTTTTGGCAATTTATAATTTGATGAACCAATACCTATATCCACTGCATGACTGGCGTCACCAGAACCTGAAGCATCGGAACTATCAAGTGTAAAAATGAAATCCTCTCGGTTAGTTTTTTTTCCAAATTTTTTCGTCTCTTCCAAGCGAGTCATGCTGTCTTTCATTTTTTCCTTCCCTTCTTCAGCCTGATTGTCACAATTTTGATTTTCTTGTATATCAGCTGGCACGACACGCTTATCGTTCCAAATCGAGTTCACACCACATCGTGGAGTATGAACAACATTTGAAAAAGCATAAATTGAAAAACCGGCTTCATCTGTCTGCCTGCCAATCACTGCAGAATAAACCGCATTATCATACGGAACCAATACTTTCTTCCGATGTGGAAAAGAATTAACAGGAATATCTAACCATTGTTCCCCCCCAAGGGCATTAATTGGAACAGCTGTTTGCCAGTAAATACGCAAAATCAAGACATCATTATCAATTGATATTTGTGGATACCTTTCACCGATACTCCAATATGTGTATACATGAAATGGATCAACAGGTAACAAAACCAATTCAGAAAAGTCTGAATGAATTTCCGGAGAATACTTAAGACTTACTTCTGTACTGATTTCAAGAAGCTCTTGTTGTGAAACCCTGATTTTAGAATTATATTTTGATTGCCAAAACTTCATGGCTCTATATTGATTTAATAAATTTATTTTGGTAAATGCCAATTTGGTAAATGAAAATAGTTCTTCAAAAAAGTATCTTCTGCATAATATATTTACAAGACATAAAGCCGGTATTATTGTAAAATAACCAAGCTTTTAGAGCTGCAAGTCAATCTACTTTAACCCTAAAACAAGTAGCCAATAACAAAACGCACTAGATTCGGTTATTTGTTCTTCTGACTTCCGTCTTATCATCTTTATTGTAAGGTATTATTGATGACACTTGATGTTTATTTATCAGTTTTCACCCTGATGCTGTTTTCACTTGGCATTAACCTGTTAGCGTTAAAAACACGAATACCCTATACTGTACTCCTGGTTATTGCAGGATCATTTCTAGTCCCGCTTTCTAAAATTGAAGCTTTTTCTTTTATTAGCAGTTTTCAATTGACGCCTGAATTGCTGTTTTTTGTTTTTCTACCAATTCTTATCTTTGAATCCGCCTATAACATCAATATACGCAACATTGAGGAAAACAAATTTGTTATTTCTGTATTAGCCATTTTGGGGCTATTGATTTCGACTTTTTTTATTGGTTATGTTGGGCAATGGGCTCTACATCTAATCGGTTTAGATATTCCTTTACTTGTCACATTACTTTTTGGCGCTGCTATTTCAGCAACTGACCCTGTTGCGGTTTTATCATTATTTAAAGAATACGGAGCTCCACACCGATTAACTTTGATTTTTGAGGGAGAAAGTCTCTTTAATGATGGCACCGCCTTTGCCATTTTCTTAGTATTCCTCGAAATTATGCAAAATAGTTTTCAGGGAACAGCGACTATTATAGAAGGCTTTTTTTCGTTTTTTACCATGCTTTTTGGAGGCATATTATTTGGCTTATTAATGGGGCTAACATTTTCAAAAATGATTGAATTGGTCAAGGGCAATGAGCATTTAGAAATCACCCTGACTTTGTTAGTTGCCCATTTTACCTTTCTATTGTCTGAATTAATATCTGAAAAATTAATCATTTACGGCCACCACATTCATTTATCTTCTATTATCGCAACACTGGTTTCGTCATTAGTTATGGGTAATTTGGGACGCTACAAAATGTCTAGCGGAGTAGAAGAATACATGGAAAAATTCTGGAGTTATTTTGCTTTTCTTGCCAACTCCCTGGTGTTTCTATTAATGGGATTATTGTTTACCGAACTATCCGTTTCTTTACATCTAACTATATTACCTATTCTATTGATGATACTGGTTGTTGCTGTTGCCAGAGCCTTATCAATTTACTTATCAATAGGCATGGTTAATCAAATAAAATCAGAAGAAAGCATCCCTGCAAACTGGCAGCATTTACTTGCATGGGGTAGCTTACGTGGATCTTTGGCTGTTATTATGGTCATGTTAATACCGGATAATTTAAGCTTACCCGATTGGAATTATGACTTTTCTATTAAACAATTCATAATTACCATCACTATTGGAAGTATATACTTTACTCTTCTTATTAAAGCAACGACCATCGGAAAAGTTATCCGCTGGTTAAAAATTGATGCTCTATTACCACACGAACAAATGGGCTATTGCAAAACCAAAGCATTAGTCTATCAATCATTGATCGAAAGAGTAAAAAGGCTTTACGAACATCATGATATCAACCAAATGCAATATGAAGCATTACTCGCCGAATATCAAAACCTTTATGATAAGGCTCACAAAAAATGTCGGGGTGAAACCGCTGATGCAAGACATGTAATTGAAAATCTTCTACGAATCTACACCTTAGCAATACAAAAAAGTGAACTGAAAGAATTATTCAGACGCGATGAAATCAACGAAAGAATCTACAAAAAAAATCTGCTGATTTTAGAAACCCAAACCGAATACATTGAACAAGACCGAGAAGAATTAGATTCTCTCAATACATATTTTGAATCTTTACTAGGAAAAATTTGGCATTTT
>Ga0256841_1003387_pt1 | contig 11967 bp, 7 predicted proteins | sample 356308metaG_FD_185971 | JGI IMG/M metagenome (GOLD analysis project Ga0256841, IMG submission 185971) | Hydrothermal vent microbial communities from Mid Atlantic Ridge, Atlantic Ocean - 356-308 | ecosystem: Environmental > Aquatic > Marine > Hydrothermal vents | place: Atlantic Ocean: Mid...
GACATCCCGACCCCCGAGCCCGCCAGCCTCGCGCTGCTCGTCCTCGGTGGCCTGGTTGTGGCCCGTCGTCGCTAAGTAGTTAGCGAATCGACAAACCGACGAATGACCCCGGGCGGACCCTTGTGGTTCGCCCGGGTTCTTTTTTGCCTCCCCCCTGCCGACACATGTTCCGCCTCCCCCCTCGATCGTGTACGGTGCCCCGTGCCACCATCAGGACACAAGGCTAAACACGGCGAACGGTCGGATGACGCCCGGACCGGCCCGTAAGCGGCGGAGGCGTTCCCGGCGGGCGTGTCATGGACCAGGGCAGGGTGACGATGAATTACCTGGGCCACTACGTTTACAACCATCATGTCGGTGATTTGCCGGCAGAGCCGTATTTCGTATTGGGCGTGGCGTTGCCTGACTTGTGGCCGCGCTTTTCGCGTCGTCGCCGACTGCGCTGGCGTGCCGTTCGGGCCGCTCGTCCCCGCCGCCGCGAAGCGCGGCAATTGCGCGCCGGTCTGTTGAACCATGTCGCGGCAGATCGACGGTTCCACACCTGCCCCGCGTTCATTCGTTGGCAGCGCACGCTGCGTGTGTCCGCCGCGACGGCGGCACCCACCCCGCCGGGGCTCGATATCGCAGCGCACATCGCCGTCGAGCTGGCGCTCGATCATGTACTTGTTCGGCGAGAGCCGTCGGCCGCCGAACGGTTCTACGACCAGCTCGCATGCTGTGACGTGGCGTTGGCCGAGCAGATCGTCGGCGTGTTGGGGGACGTGGACGCGAGGGGTTTGGGTGTGGAAATCCGGGGGTTCGTCGCTCGGCGATTTCTGCGTCGGTTCGCGAGGTGCACGACGCTGGCGCAGGTATTGCGCTACATCCTGAGCCTGACCAGCTTTCGAGGTGGTTTTGCATTCGAGAGGTTGTGTGCCCTGACCGAATCGGCCGTTAGAATCGTAGAGCCTGAGAAAATCTGGGCGGAGATGGGCCCGGTACGACAGCTTGACAGGCTATCGGACCGGGCGGAAGCTACCGACGTGGCGTAGGTGTCGGCGTCGCCAGCCGATCCGAACCGGTGGCGTGTTCGGGCAAGCCGCCCCGGGCGGCGCGCAGTTTTCACGTATCAGCAAGAAGGAGCAAGACAATGGCGGTTCGTGTTGGTATCAACGGATTTGGACGGATCGGCCGCCTGGTCGTTCGGTCGGCGATCAATGACCCTGAGATCGAGTTCGTCGCGGTCAACGACCTGGTTTCGGGCGAGGCGCTCGGCTACCTGCTCAAATACGACTCGACGCACGGGAACTACGAAGGCAACATCACGGGGTCGGAAGGTGCCATCGACGTCGACGGGCACACGATGCGTTGTTTCAGCGAACGGGATCCCGCGGCGATTCCGTGGAAAGACCTTGGTGTCGACTACGTGGTGGAGTCCACGGGGCTGTTTCGCACGCGTGAGGCGGCGAGCAAGCATCTGGAAGACGGTGCCAAGCGTGTCATCATCTCGGCGCCCGCCAAGGGGGGCGATGTTCCCACGTTCGTCATGGGCGTCAACGAGGAGAAGTACAACAAGGACACCGATTTCATCGTGTCCAACGCGAGTTGCACGACCAACTGCCTGGCTCCGATCGCCAAGGTCGTCAACGACGAGTTCGGCATCGCGGAAGGGTTGATGACCACCGTGCACTCGATGACCGCGACGCAGCCGACGGTGGACGGGCCGTCGAAGAAGGACTGGCGCGGGGGACGCGGGGCGACACAGAACATCATCCCGGCGAGCACGGGGGCCGCCATCGCCGTGACGCTGTGCATTCCCGAGCTGAAGGGCAAACTGACCGGCATGGCGTTCCGGGTGCCGACGCCCGATGTGTCGGTCGTGGACCTGACCGTCCGAACGGAGAAGGAAACGTCGCTGGACGCGATCGGTGCGGCGATGCGGGCGGCCTCCGAAGGCAAGATGAAAGGGATTCTGGGCTACACCGAGGAGATGGTGGTCAGCTCGGACTTCATCAACTGCCCGCTGTCGTCGATTTACGACTCGAAGGCGTGCATCGAGCTCAACCCGCGGTTCTTCAAGCTGGTCTCGTGGTATGACAACGAGTGGGGGTACTCGTGCCGCGTGGTGGACCTGATGAAGTACATGGCCCGACAGGACGGGTTGCTGTAGCGTTCGGCGGCCGGCGGGTCTTGAGGCATGTTCCGAAGCAGAGGGCAGACGCATGAAGCGGAAATCCGTTCGCGACATCAACGTTTCGGGTCTGCGGGTGCTGATCCGTGCGGATCTCAACGTTCCGCTGGACGATCGCCAGCACATCACGGACGACGCCCGCATTCGCAAGTTCCTGCCCACGCTTGATTACGTGGTCGAACACGGGGGCCGCGCGATCGTGATGAGTCACCTCGGGCGGCCCACGGGCGACCCGGACAAGGACCGCAAGCTTTCGTTGCGACCGGTCGCCGATCGGATCGCCGAGCTGACCGGACGCGCCTGCAAGTTCGTGGAATCCATCACGGGGCCCGAAGCGCTCGCGGCTTCCTCGGGGCTCGGCGACGGCGAGACGTTGCTGCTCGAGAACCTGCGGTTCGACCCCGCCGAAACGATCATCGACAAGGCCAAGAAGAATCCCAGCGGCAAGCTCACCCCCGCACAGGAGGAGGCCCGCCAGGTTTTCGCGAGGGCCCTCGCGGCTCACGGCGACGCCTATGTCAACGATGCGTTCGGCACGTGCCACCGGAAGCACGTGAGCATGTACGACGTTCCCCGGCTGATCCAGCCGGGGCTGCGCGTGGTCGGCTTCCTCGTCGAGAAGGAGCTGATGTACCTCGGCCGAGCGATCGAGTCGCCCAAGCGACCGTTCGTGGCGATCCTCGGCGGCGCCAAGGTCAGCGACAAGATCGGCGTGATCCGCAACCTGCTGGACAAGGTGGACCACATTCTCATCGGCGGGGCGATGATGTTCACGTTCTGGGCCGCGTGTGACCGGGCCGTGGGCAAGAGCCTCTGCGAGCGGGACAAGCTCGACCTGGCCCGCGAGCTGCTCGACGCGGGTGGCGACAAGCTCCAGCTTCCGTCTGATTGCGTAGCCGCCGCCGAGCTGCGCGAGGGTGTGGAGTCCACGGTTGTCGCGGGCGAGTTGCCGCCGAACCTGATGGGGCTCGATATCGGCCCGCAGACGCTGGAAGCGTTCAAGCGGATCATCGCGTCCGCCGGGACGATCGTCTGGAACGGGCCGGTGGGTGCTTTCGAGGTCAAGCCGTTCGACGCGGGCACGTTCGCGATCGCACACGCCATCGCCGAGGCGACGGACCAGGGGGCGGTTTCGGTGATCGGCGGCGGCGACAGCGCGGCGGCGGTGGCGCAGGCGGGGTTGGCGGAGCGCATGACGCACGTGAGTACGGGGGGCGGAGCGTCGCTGAAGTTCCTGGAGGGCAAGCGTTTCGAGGCCCTCGAGGTGCTCGACCAGGCGTAGTCGCGCCGCCCCGCGTTTCAGCGGCCCTTGGCGAAGAACTCCTTGATGCTGTCGTAGATGTCGTCCTTGGTGTTCACGCGACTGGTGACCATGTTCTCGACATCGGCCAGTTGTTCGCGCAGGACGTTGATGAAATGCCCGCTGCCGTAGGCGCTGGCCACCTGGCAATAGCCGAACTGGTTGGAAATGGGCAGCAGGTGTTCGCGTAGGATACGACAACACTCCCGCGAGTCGGACTCGGACGAATTGTCGCCGTCGGAGAAATGGAACAGGTAGATGTTCCACTCCAGCGGGTTGTAATGGCGTTCGATCACGTCGCGGCAGCACTTGAACGCACTGGAAATTTTCGTACCGCCGTCTTCGCGCAGGTGGAAGAACGTCTCGCGATCGACCTCCTGGGCGTGCACGTCGTGGACGATGTAGCGGCTCTCGATGCCGTCGTAGTTCCGCCGCAACCACGCGTCGATCCAGAAGGCCTCCAGGCGGACGAGTTCTTTCTGCTCGTATCCCATCGATCCCGAGACGTCCATCATGTAGACGATGACGGCGTTGGAATCGGGTTTCTTGACGGGTTTCCAACTGCGGTACACCTTGTCGCCGCGTTCGAAGATGATGACGGGGTGATCGGGGTCGTAGACGCCGGTCATGATCATGCGGCGGAGGGCGCGTCGAAAGGTGCGTTTGAAGTGCCGCAGGGACTCGGGGCCGGTCTGTCGGATGCTGCTGTAGCGATCCTTGATGGTGGTGATGCTGTGTTTGCCCTTGGGTTCGATCCGGGGCAGTTGGAGCTCTTCGCCCAGGATGTCGGCGAGCTCGTCGAGGGTGATATCGACTTCGAGGATGTGGCGGCCGGGATCGGTTCCGCCGAGGCCTCCCTGTCCGTCGCCGTCGCCGACGCTCTGGCCGGGTTCTCCTTCGCCTTGGCCGACGCCCTGATCGTTGTTGTTGCCGTAGCGGAAATGGGGGATGTCGATCCCGTGGATGGGGATGCTGACGAGGTGCTTGCCCTCCTTGCCGATCAGTTCGCCGCGGGTGAGGAACTTGCGCAAGTCCTTACGGATTTTGCCCTTGACGATCTGGCGGAAACGCTGATGGTCTTTGCGGATCTTCAGGATCATGGCTCATCGGCATCCGTGGCCGCGTGTCTCACTCGCTCTGCTTGGCGTCACCGCGGGCGAAAATGCTGGCGACGTAGTTCAGCACGTCGGTGGCGCTGTTTTCGTTGTACCCGAAGAACTTGATCAGGCGTTGCTTGACGACGTCGATCTTGGCCTGGGTTTCGTCATCGACGACGCCGGAGACGACGCTCTTGAGCTTGATCGTATCGCGTGAGTCCTCGAACAATTTGAGCTCGAGGGCCTTGTGCAGCCGGGCGTTGGTGTGGTACTCGAACTTTTTGCCGTCGAGTGCGAGGGCACCGATGTAGTTCATGATCTCCTGGCGGAAATCGTCCTTGCGGCTCTCGGGGATGTCGATTTTCTCCTCGATCGACCGCATGAGGCGTTCGTCGGGTTCTTCGTCCTTGCCGGTGTACTTGTTGCGCACCTTTTCGTGCTGGGTGTAGGCCCGCACGTTCTCGATGTAGTTGGTGCAGAGGCGGGTGACGGCGTCTTCGTCGGCCGAAATGGCCCGTTGCACCTCGCCCTTGAGGATGTCTTCGTACTCCTCGCGGACGACGCTGAGAAGCTCCTTGTAGCGTTTCTTGGTTTCCTCGTCGGTGATCAGCGAGTGGTGGCTCAGGCCGTTTTCGAGCTCGTTCATCACCATGAACGGGTTGATCTGGCGTTCCTGCTGGGCCTGCTCGCTGACGAGGGCGTTCGAGATCTTGTCCTGAATGTAGCGGGGGCTGATGCCGGTCATGCCCTCGCGGGGGTGTTCCTCGCGCAGCTCCTTGACCGAATCCTCGGTGAAGCCGGGGATGCTGCGACCGTCGTAGAGTTTGAGCTTCTGGAGCAGCGTCAGGCCGGCTTTTTTGGGTTCTTCGAGGCGGGTGAGGATGGCCCACATCGCGGCCGTCTCGATCGTGTGCGGGGCGATGTGGATGCCGGGCACCTTGTCCTTGTTGAAATCCTTCTCGTAGATCTTGATCTCGTCGGAAAGCCGGATGTTGTAGGGCACGTCGATCTTGATCGTGCGGTCGCGGAACGCTTCCATCAGGTCGTTGGACTGGAGTTTCTTGTACTCGGGCTCGTTGGTGTGCCCGATGATGACCTCGTCGATGTCGGTCTGGGCGAATTTCTTGGGCTTGATGGTGTGCTCCTGCGACGCGCCGAGCAGGTCGTAAAGGAACGCCACGTCGAGCTTGAGCACTTCGATGAACTCGCACAGTCCCCGGTTGGCGATGTTCAACTCGCCGTCGAAGTTGAACGCCCGGGGGTCGGAATCGGAGCCGTACTCGGCGATCTTGCGGTAGTTGATGTCGCCGGTCAGCTCGGTCGAGTCCTGGTTTTTCTCGTCCTTGGGCTGGAACGTGCCGATCCCGACGCGATCCTTTTCCGAGAGCAGAACCCGGCGCACGATGACGTGATCGAGCACCTTGCGCCAGTTGCCTTCGTAACGAATGAGCAGGTCTTCAAACGTCTTGCGGCAGAACGGGTCGAGGTCGCCCTCGACGCGGATCTGCTGGTCGGCGGGCAGGTCGGCGTTGATCTGCGCGAGAATGTCCTTGCGGGCCTCGCGCGGGATCAGTTTGAGCGGTTCCTCGTGCATGGGGCACGGCGCGATGCCGCGCGGTCCGTCGCCGTCTTCGAGCTTCCAGGCGAACGTGTAGAGCGCTCCCTCGTCGAGCTGGCTGTAATACTCGAGCCCCTTCTTGAGCAGCCGCGCGATGGTACTCTTGCTGGAGCCGACCGGGCCGTGCAGCAGGAGGATGCGTCGATCGCTGCCGAAGCCCTGGGCGGCGGACTTGAAGGTCTCGACGAGGCGCATCAGTGCCTGGTCGAGCCCGAAGACCGCATCAGCGCCGCCCCCGAAAGGGTCGTCGAAGAACTTGTAGTGGGTGATTTCCTGTTTGAACGACGTGTACCGCTCGGTGCCGAAGTGGCGGACCATGTCGTAGACGCGCTGGAACGCGTTGCGGGCGATACGCGGGTTCCGAATCACCAGGTCGAGGTAATCAAAGAACGACCCTTCCCAGTGCTGCTGCCTGAACTTTTCGGTATCCAGGTGCTTGTCGATCACGGCGAGGATGGCGTCGCGCTTGGGCATTCCTGGCTCCTCATCCTTTCCAACGATTCCTGGCCTGTTCGCATCATGGGCTGCCGTCACGGCGTGCCCCTCGGCGGCCGAGAACGACCGATAACCGCGGGCCGCGCTGCTCCGCGACGGCGTAAAGGTTATCGACCAATCCGCGAGCCTTTCTTCGGATTATAGGGCGAAAAACAATGTCACGCGGGACACAACAGGCGGAACATCGCTAACAGCTTGCCCGCACACCGGTTATGAATCTCAACCCAACCTCGCACCTACCTCGCGCGCCGCAACCACCTCGCCAACGACCGGGTCGCCGGGAGCTCGACCCGAAACGCACAAACGGCCCACCCAGGGCGGCGATCATGACGGCGACGGCAGCGCAGAAACCGGGCGACAAGGCTCGGCCGAGGGGGCACGGCGGTAGTGTTCGGCGGGCGTGCTCGACATGCTGCCGGAGACGATGCCGAGGTTCGTGCTACCTTACCAGCATGGCGGCGAGAATGATGTTGACGAGGATGCTGATCGCCGCGATCAGTCCCAAGGTGATGGTCAGCGCCACGGGGGCACCGCGTTTGCGTGACGTGGCTGGCTCGCGGTCGATCGCCTGTGCTTCGCCGGATTCGAGCTTGGCGAACACGTCCTGTCCGAGGGATTGTTCGGCGTACTTGGGAGGCTGTCCGGCGGCGAGCAAGTCCAGGTCTTCGATGATCTCGCGGCAGTTCTGATAACGTTCTTCGCGGTTCTTGGCCATCATTTTTTCGATGGTGGCCGCGAAGCCGGCGGTGAGCTGGGTGTTGATGTGGTCCGGGGGTGTGAGCGGTTCCTTGAGGTGCTTGTGCATGACGGCCGAAGGGGTGGGACCTTCGAAGGGCACGCGGCCCGTGACCATGTGGTAGGCGGTGGCTCCGAGGGAGTAGATATCGGCGCGGTGGTCGATGTTGACTTCGCCGCGGATCTGCTCGGGGCTGATGTAATAGGGTGTGCCATAGGCCCGGCCGGCCTCGGCCATGGCGGCTTCGACATCCGATGCGGCGCGGGCGAGTCCCATGTCCGCCAGCTTGGCGACATGGTCCTTGGTCAGCATGATATTCTTGGGCTTGACGTCGCGGTGGATGATGCCGCGTTCGTGGGCGTGCTGGAGGGCGGCGGCAACCTGGCGGATGATGCGGATGGCCTCGTCCTCGGGATAGACGCGGTTCTGGACGATCTCGTCGTAGACCGTATCGCCTTCGACGTACTCCATCACGAAGTAGTGGTACCCGCCGGACTCCCCTACGTCGATGGCCTGGACGATGTTGTTGTGGTTCAGCGCGGCGGCGGCCTTGCCCTCACGGTAGAAGCGTTCGACGAACTCCTTGTTCTTGCTGAGGCGTTTGGGGAGCACCTTGATGGCGACGGTGCGATCGAGGCTGAGTTGTTTGGCCTTGTAGACGACGGCCATGGCGCCGGCGCCGATTTTTTTCTGTAGTTGGTAGCCGGGGATTTGCTGGGCGGGGCGCCCGCCGGAATCCTCGCTGTCGCCCACCGCCCGTTGGAGCTGGGTACGGGTCAAGAACCCCATATCGACGAGGATTTCACCGACGGGTCGATCTTTTCCCGCGTCGGCGAGCTTGCGTTTGCGTTTTACGGCTTCGCGCAACTCGTCCTTGCTTACCAGGTTGCGCTCTACCAAAATGCGAGCGACTTGGCTATCTTCAGGGGCGTCGGACACCTGCGCCTTTCCGTTGGGTTGGTCAGGTTTTTCAGCTTAGTCGCGTAATTCTAGGCACTTGCAAACAGCCGGTCAATGAACACCACGCGCCGCCGCATCCCGCCGCTCCGTCCCGCGACTTCACCCGTGCGCGGGCGTTTTTTCGGGACGCGGGGGTTCGTGGCAATCCTGGTGTTGTTTATATCGGTCGTGTCGGCGCGGGCGGATAAGGTTCCGGTGACGGACCAGACGGTTGACGACGCCATCACGCGTGCCGTCGCGTGGATCAAGTCGCAGCGAAACGAGGCGGGGCACTGGGAACGGGGCGAGGACAGCACGGCGCGGTTCTGGGCCGGGGACAGCGCGTTGGCGTTGCTCGCGTTGCTGTACGCGGGGGAAAACCCGCGCGCGTCCGATATGGCGGCGTCGCTCGCGTGGCTCGCGGCCCAGCCCATGAAAGCGACCTATACGCGTGGCACGCGCGCCCACGTCTTCGCGCTCGTGCCGGGACGCACATACCGCGGGCAACTCCAGGAAGACCTCCGCTGGTTGATTCGCGCGGTCCATCCGCCGTCGTCCCCGCACGCCGGCGCTTACGGTTATCTTTCGATGCAGGAAGCTCGCGGCGGCTGGTACGACAACTCCAACAGCCAGTTCGGCGTGCTGGGCGTGTGGATGGCGACCGAAGCGGGCGCCCGGGCGGGCGATCTCAAGAGATACTGGACGCAGACCGAAAAGCACTGGCTCGCCGACCAGCGTCCTGATGGGGGCTGGACCTACCAGGACCAGCAGCAAAGCACGGGCAGCATGACCGCCGCCGGGCTCGCGACGCTCTACGTGGTACTCGATCACCTGCATTCCGGCGGCCGCGGCAAGAAAGCCCAGCCGGTGAACGAAGCGATCGGCCGGGGACTCGACTGGCTCGGCCGGAACTTCAGCACGGAGAACCCTCACGGTGCCCAGCAGTGGAAATACTATTACCTGTACGGGGTCGAGCGGGTCGGCCGGGCGAGCGGTCGCAAGTACCTGCGTGGGCGCGACTGGTTTCGGATCGGCGCGGCGGAGCTGCTTTCGACGCAGCGTGACGACGGGAGCTGGAACCACCAGTTGCGTGATACCTGCTTCGCCCTGATGTTTCTCTGCCACGGGCGGGCGCCGCTGTTGTTCAACAAGCTGGATTTCGGCGGCGACTGGGACCGCTACCTGCGTGACGTGGCCGGGCTCGATCGCTACGCCCAACACGCATTCGAACGGCTGCTCAACTGGCAGATCGTCTCGCTCGATGGCACACTCGATGACCTGCTCGAAGCCCCGGTGCTGTACCTGACCGGGCACGATGCGTGGACGCCGACGGACGCCCAGGTGGAGCGGCTTCGCGAGTACAGCCGGCGCGGGGGGCTGATTTTCGCGGTGGTGCAACGGGGAGGCCACGCGTTCGCGGCGTCGATCCGCGCGCTCGCGGGCAAGATGTTTCCCGGCTATGCCCTCGCGGCGCTCCCGCCGACGCATCCGTTGTTCACGGGGGAGGTGCAGTTTTCGATTTCCAAGCCGCCGGAGGTGCTGGCGGTTTCCAACGGGGTGCGCACGCTGCTGTTGTTGTGCCAGGAGGATGTCGCCGACGCCTGGAACCGGTACCGGGTCCGGAGCACGCCACGCGAGTTCTGGTTGGGCTGCAACGTCTACATGTACGCTACCGACAAGCACATCGTGCGCAGCCGGCTGCAAACGCCGACCATCGTCGCCCGGCCCGTGCGGATTCGCCGCACGATCGAGGTGGCCCGCGTCCACTACGCGGGTGACTGGGACATCGAGCGCTACGGCTGGCAACGGCTGGCGGCGTGGATGAACAACACGGCCGCGACGCGGCTGCTCGTCGAGCCGGACGTCGCGCTCGATTCGACGGAGTTGCAGGATTTCCGGGTGGCGTACATGACCGGCACCCGGGCGTTCGAGCTGACGGCGGGCGAACGGGCGGGCCTGCGCCGGTTCCTGGCCGGTGGGGGAACGCTGCTGGCGGATGCGGCGGGCGGCTCGACCGCATTCGCACGGTCGTTCGAGCGTGAGCTGCGCGCGATTCTGGGGCATCCCGCCGCGTACCTGGAACCCGACGACCCGATTTTGACCGGCGAAGGCATCCCCGGTGCGCGGCCGCTGCGAGGCGTTGGTTATCGCCGCGCTGTACGCCGGCCGGGGCGAGGTCGTCGTTTGCCCCCGCTGCGCGCGTTCCGGCGTGGGCGGCGGGCCGTGGCGGTCTACTCGCCGCTGGATCTGAGCACGGGGTTGCTGGGCACGCCGGTGTTTGGCTGCCGGGGGTTTGCGCCGGCCTCGTCGTTGGAGGTTGTCCGCAACATGCTTCTCTACGCCGGGCTCAGCTCCGGCGAAAAAGCGCGGCTGGGGAAGCGTCCATGAGTCAACCGGTCCGAAGTCCCCTGCCATGACCCACGACGGCGCCCCCGCCTCCGCGACACCACCGGCCGACGAACCCGGTCCGAACCGCTCATCGGCGGTCCAGGAGGCTGAACCGCTCGATTGCCCGGCCGTATTGACGCATCACTGGCTCGTGCGGCGGCGCGGGGGTGAGCGTGTGCTCGAGGCGTTGCGTGCGTTGCTGCCCGGGGCGCCGGTGTACACGCTGGTGTACGATCCTGGCGGATTCCACACGCCGCCCGACGCCCCCGCGTGGGAACGCTGGGACCGTGAGGCGGTCACGGTGCATACGTCGTGGTTGCAGCACGTGCCAGGCGTCGCGCGACATTATCCGAAGCTGCTGCCACTGATGCCGTCCGCGGCGCGGCGCATGATGCTCCCGCCGGCAGATCTCGTGGTCTGCTCTGACGCGGCGATCGCGAAGGCGATGACGCCGGCCGGGGGGAGCCGAGTCGTGTGCTACTGCCACTCGCCGATGCGGTACGCGTGGGACCTGGCGGGAACGTACCGGGACACGCTGCCGGCGTTGTTGCGGCCGTTCTGGGGGCCGGTGGTACGACGCCTGCGGCGGGTCGATCGCGCGGCGGCCGATCGCGTGGATCGTTTTGTCGCGAACTCGCGTCACGTCGCCGCCCGCATCCGACGGCACTATCACCGTGACGCCGTCGTCCTCTATCCCCCCGTGGACCTTCCCGAGCGACCCGCGACCGCCCCCCGCGACGATTACTACCTGTGCGTCGGACAACATGTGCCTTACAAGCGGCTCGATCTGGCGGTGGCCGCGTGCCGGCGGCTGCGCCGGCGGCTGGTCGTGGTCGGCGCGGGGCCCGACGTGCGGCGATTGCGCGAGCGCGACGATCCGTATGTCCAGTTCGCCGGCTACCAGCCCGAAGCGGTCGTGCAGGCGCACTACCGGCGGGCGCGGGCGCTCCTGTTTCCCGGCGAGGAAGACTTCGGCATCGTGCCGGTGGAGGCGATGGGCCACGGGTGCCCGGTGATCGCCTTCGGCGTCGGTGGAGCGACCGAAAGCGTCGTGGACGGCCTGACCGGCGTATGGTTCGAGCGGCAAACGGTAGACTGCCTCATGGATGCCATCTTGCGTTGCGAAGCCGCGACGTTCGACGCTCGTGTTCTGCACGCGCATGCCCGGCAATTCGGCCGCGGTCGTTTCCTGCGGCAAATGCGCGATCTGCTGGTCGAGACGCT
>Ga0256841_1003388_pt1 | contig 11963 bp, 9 predicted proteins | sample 356308metaG_FD_185971 | JGI IMG/M metagenome (GOLD analysis project Ga0256841, IMG submission 185971) | Hydrothermal vent microbial communities from Mid Atlantic Ridge, Atlantic Ocean - 356-308 | ecosystem: Environmental > Aquatic > Marine > Hydrothermal vents | place: Atlantic Ocean: Mid...
ACCATGACGCACGGAGGCGGCTTTTGCGAACGGCACGGGCCTTATGACCCACCGCACACCACGTGCCCCTACTGCGCGCTGGAAGCTCAGCAACGCCTGGCTTACGGCCCACCGGAAGCTACCGTCCACACCGCCGCGACCGCCGTTGAGCCAGCAGACGATAGCGACTTCGCGCGCTATGTGGCCGTGCCTCGTCTTGCGGCAGACGAAACGGAGGCACTGGCTCAAGACGCCGCCGAACGTCTTCCCGACGCCGAAGACGCCACCGCAGCCGACGGCGAGGCGCTCACCGTGCCGCTGGCTTGGCTGATTGTCAAAGCGCCGCCCGCACACCGTGGAGCAGTGTTGCCCGTGCAACCCAACCAAGTGATCGGGCGTGAGGGCGATATTCGTTGGGACGACCCGAGCCTTTCCCGCCAACATGCGCGCTTCACGCTCGAACCGCCCGCCGACCAGCCGGACAGCGCTCCCCTTTTCCATATTTGGCCCTTTGGCCCCACCCATCCGGTCTACGTCAACGGCCAGCCGGTGCGCGGAGCAACACCGCTGCAAGAAAACGACGAAATCCGCTTGGGAGAGACACTTTTTGTCTTCAAGGTGCTTTGGGACTGACCGAAACGCACGCACTGCGTAAGTTTTTTGACGGACGCCGCTGCAACACCGCGAGGTAAACGGAACAAACGATGAGCCAGCCACCCGCCGACGCGCTCGATGTACGTGTTGCTATGCTGACCGATGTCGGGCGCAGCCGTACCCAAAACCAAGACGCCATCGGACGCCTGACGCCCACCGATCCGGACGTGTTGCACCGCTGGGGTGAGATCGTCGTGCTGGCGGACGGGGTGGGGGGGTTGCCCGCCGGTGACCTTGCCAGCCAATACGCGGTGAGCACCATCCTGAGCAGCTATTACGATGAGGAATACACCGACGACGACCCCGCCCGTCGGCTGGCGCGCGCTGTTGCGGAAGCTAACCATGTGGTCTATCAGGAGGGGCAAGCGCAAACCCCGCCCAGCAAGATGGCGACGACCGTTGTGGCGGCGGTCATTCGCGGGCGCGAGTTGGTGATCGCCAGCGTGGGCGATAGCCCGGCCTTTCTGTTGCGGGACGGTGTCGCTCGCCAGCTTACCCGCGCTCACACTGTCGAAAATGTGGCGCGCGAAGCCGACGCCGAGGTGCCGGACGAGTTGCGCCATAAGCTGGTGCGCGCGTTGGGCACTCAGCCGCGCGTCCAAGTGGACGTGGTCAGCGGACGGGTGCGTGACGGGGACTATGTGGTGCTTTGCAGCGACGGGCTGACGCGCTATGTGACACCCGAGGAGATCGTCGCCCACGTCACCGAGCAGGAGATCGAGGGAGCGGTGGCGGCGCTGATTGCTTTGGCGAACGAGCGTGGCGGCGCGGACAATATCTCCGTGATTGTGCTGGCGTTGCGCGACGAGAGTTTGCTCCACGCACCCGACCCGATGCAGTTCTGGGGGCATCCGCGCCGCGCCGAACGCGCTACGCGCCCCGACCGTCCACGCCCGAGCACACGGTCCGCGGAGCAAGCTCAAGACGCCGCCGCCTTGGGCGAGGCTTGGCAGGGCGCATGGCGTTTTGTGCGCAGTAATGCGGTGGTGGCCGGTGGCAGCATGGCCGCGTTATTGCTCGCTTTCGTGTTGGTGATGTTGGCGTTGGCACGGTTGGGCGGCGACGAAACCCCACCCACGCCCACACTGCTCCCGCCCACGCAGCACACCGCGACCGCTGCGGCGGCAGTTTTGTTGACCGAAGAGGCCAATTTGGCCGCGACTTCTGCCGAGATCGCACGGCTGACGCTCACCCCGCCCACAGCGACTTACACACCGTCCCCCGTGCCCACCAGTGGCCCGATGTTGGAATCTGGCACATGGTTTCGCGTGTTGGACGGTGAGCCGATCCCCGCCTACGCCGAGCCATCGGTCGAAGCAGAAGCCGCGACCCCGCTCCAGGCGGACGCAAATTATCGCGTCACGCGCGTAAACCACGACGCCCCGCGTGGCCCCTGGTATCAAGTCGTGGACAATTTGGGGCTGGAAATGCGCTGGGTCAGCGGCCCGAGCTTGCATCAGCGCGTGTTGGCGATTGACGCAGGCGGTAATCCACTCCCCGAAGGGTTACAGCCGCCGGACGTGCCTCCACCCGAAGAATATCTGCCGCCGACGGCAACTTCTGCGCTTCCGCCGACCATCACGCCCGCGCAAACTTCCGCGACCGGGGCACCGACGACGGCGACCGTGCCCGCGCCGACAGCCACCCCGAACATCACCTACGGCGTGGAAAATTGGACGGCGGGCGTGCGTGTGCAGGCGAAGCTGGCGCTCGATCTGTGCAGCGCGCCGAATGTGCACGCTTGCGACTTGGGGCAAGTGGCCGCCGGAGAAACCGGCGTGATCGGCGAGGGGCCGGTCGCTTCCGGCGAACATTGGTGGTGGGAAGTGGACTTTGCGGACGGGCGCAAGGGCTGGGTCGCGCAGGTGTTGCTGGGCCTCGCGCCGTAACTTGAGCTGTCCTATTCGGCACGCGGCGCTTGCTCAATATGGAATACCAGCGCTGTATCCCCGATCTCGATGCGGTCGCCGTCGTGCAGCTTTTGCGCCATCACGCGCTCTCCGTTGATCTGCGTCCCGCGTGAGCTTTGCTGATCCTGCAAATAGAACGCGCCGTTGCCGTAACGGATGCGAAAGTGTTTGCGAGAGACCTTCGGATCGTAAATTTGCACGTCGCACACTGTGGAGCGGCCTATGAGCGTGTCGGCTTGTTGCAAGATAACGCGCTGGCCGATCATCGCGCCGCTGACGCCTTCCAGCCAAGCGTGAGGCATATCCGGTGGGCGTTGAGGGCGCACAGTGCGCGGCGCCGATGGGGGCGAAAGGGGCGCGGCGACGCTCGGCGATGTGATGGGGCGGCTTTCCGGCGCGAAGGTGGGGGCGTCTGGGCGTGGAGCTACGACGGGCGACCCCATCGGTCGGGTAGAGGGGGGCGCCGGATAGGTGGGGTAGGGCGGTGGCGGTTGATAGCCGTGTGGACGGGGGAGCGGGGCGCGGCAATTGAGGCAAGCGGCGCTTTCCAGCGGGTTCATATAGCCGCATTTAGGGCATTGCACCAGGTTACCGTAGATGGCCGGTTCGTGGGGGCGGGCGTGGCTACGACGGTTGGCGCGCCAATAGAGCGCCAGGAGCACGATACCCGTGATGAACGCACCCAATGCACTGACGGCTACGATGAGTAGGATCGCACTTTCCACCGGCTTCACCCCTTATGCTGACTTTAGCGCTCACTTCCCAGTATAAAGTCCTGGGCGGGCGCTGGCAACTTGTGGGCGTGCGTGTGCTTGTGCAATCGGCCACTTCTGGGCATAATAGACCCATAGAGGCAATAGAACAAACCACACGGCTGACTTGTGGAACTCAAACAGGGCTTCGAAAGTCGCCCTGAAAGATTTTGGCTGCGCACCGACCCAATCCGTCATTCGTTACCGAAAAAAAACGGCCTAAGTGACGCACAACAAGTGCGCAGAACAAATCGCAGTACAGAAAAAACGCCTTTGGCGGCGTGGCAAAGGGTCTCTCGCCTTCACCTTGCAAACGGAGGGAGAAGCTCGCCCTTTGAGGAGATGTGCTGAGCCAGATATGTAGCGAATATGGCTGCCTACCCACAGGGCAAAAGCGGGTTTTTTCCGCGTATCTGATGCCCTGAACCATGCAGACTATCGCGCCCGTGTTTGCCAACAAACGCGGGAAGTAAGCGATGGTGTGAGTTCCTCATCCATTATGATTTGCGTCTATTCCACAACAGCCGTGGTGGTATGCCAACGGCTGTTGTGTGTTTGTGTGGGAGCGACGCGGTGAGCTATCGCACCATCACGGCCCTGGAAGCCCAAAAACGGAACGTCGAGCGCGTCAATCTCTATCTGGACGACGAATTCGCCTTCGGCCTGCCCGCGATCGTGGCCGCGCATTTGCGCGTGGGGCAACGCTTGACCGAGGCGGAGATCGAGGCTTTGCGCCAAGCGGATGCGGTCGAACGGGCCACCGACCGCGCCGTGCGTTTGTTGGCGCGTCGTCCTTATAGCAAAGCCGAGCTGCGCCGCTATTTGGCGAAAAAAGACGTGCCGAACGCGGTGGTCCAGGCAACACTCGCCAAATTGGAGCGCTTGGGCTATGTGGACGACCGCGCCTTTGCGGACTATTGGGTGGAAAACCGCGAGCGTTTCCGCCCGCGCGGGCTGCGCGCTTTGCGCTACGAGCTGCGCCAAAAGGGCATCGCGGCGGAGATTGTCGAAGCGGCGTTGCAAAACGTTGACCCGCACGCTTCCGCTTATCGTGCTGCACAAACTTACACACGCCGCTTGCGCGGTTTGGCTCGCCGCGACGCCCAAAACAAACTGGCGGCTTTTTTGCAACGCCGAGGCTTTGCCTATGCCGTTGTCCGTGAGGTGGTCGAAGAGGTGTTAAGCGAGCTGGAAGCGACCCTATCGGACGAGGACTTTGCGGACACGAACGAGACCGACGAGATATGACAACACTTGACAGTGCGCAGGTTTCAGAAAGGAGGCAAGCGCCATTCCTTGCCCCGCTTTAGCGGGGTGTTCCCCGGCGCAATTTCTATGGAAATCGTCATGGCTTTGATAGGGTTGGTAATTGGCATCGGGTTGGGAGTTGGTGGGCTGATCGTCTACCAAAACTTGCAGGGACAAAAACGCCGACGCGAAGCGGAGAGCGAAGCCGAGCGTATCTTGAAAGAAGCGCAACATCAGGCCAAGCAAACGGCGATGGACGCGCAAGATGAGGCGCTACGTATCCAACGTGAGGCGGAAAAAAACGCCAAGCGTCGCCGTCAGGAGCTGGACCGCGAGAGCGACCGTTTGCAAAAGCGGCGCGCCGACTTGGACGCGCGCTATGAGCGCTTGGAGCAACGCGAGCAAAACCTCAACAAACGTCAGAGCAAGCTCGACAGGCGTCAGAACGAGATTAACGCCATGTACGAGGAGCAGAAAGCCGAGCTGGAGCGCGTGGCCGGTATGACGCGCGACGAGGCCCGCCAAGAGCTGCTGACGATGGTGGAACAAGAGACCCGCCAAGATATGGCCCGCCGCATCCGTGAGATCGAAGCGGAAACCAGGCTGGAAGCCGACCGCCGCGCCCGCGACATCATCGCTTTGGCGATCCAGCGTATCGCTTCCGAGCACGTCAATGAAATCTCCGTGAGCGTCGTCCCGCTGCCTTCTGAGGATATGAAGGGGCGCATCATCGGGCGCAATGGGCGCAATATCCGCGCCTTTGAACAGGCAACGGGCGTGGATGTGGTGGTGGACGACACGCCGGAAGCGGTCACGATCTCCAGCTTCGACCCGGTGCGCCGAGAGATCGCGCGGCGGGCGATGGCGAAATTGGTGTTGGACGGGCGTATCCACCCGGCACGGATCGAAAAACTGGTGGAAGACGCGCGCAAAGAAGTAGAGCAAATTGTGCGCGAAGAAGGCGAGCGCGCCGTCTATGAGGCGGGCGTGCCCGGGCTGCATCCGGAGCTGATCAAGTTGCTGGGGCGGTTGAAGTTCCGCACCAGCTATGGGCAAAACCAGCACGCGCACTCGATTGAGACCGCGCATATCGCCGGCATGATTGCGGCGGAGCTGGGCGCAGATGTGGCGACGGCCAAAGCGGGCGGTTTGCTTCACGACATCGGCAAAGCCATTGACCACGAGATCGAGGGCACGCACGCTCAGATCGGCGCTGATTTCGCTAAGCGGTACGGTGTGCCGCCCAAAGTGGTTAACTGTATCGCGTCTCACCATCACGAAGTGGAACAGGAATGCGTCGAGGCGATCATTGTGGAAGCTGCAGACGCGATTTCCGGCGCTCGGCCCGGAGCGCGACGGGAAAGCCTGGAAACCTACATTCGCCGTGTCAAGGCTTTGGAGGACGTGGCGAAAGAGTTTAAGGGCGTGGAACAAAGCTACGCGCTGCAAGCGGGCCGCGAGGTGCGTATCATGGTCAAACCGGAGGAGATTGACGATCTGGCGACAACTCGCCTGGCCCGTGACATCTCCCGCCGCATTGAAGAGACGATGCAATATCCCGGGCAGATCAAAGTGACCATCATCCGTGAAACGCGCGCGATAGACTACGCCAAATAGCGCGCCACGTGACGCAAAACGCAAGCAAACGGCGGGATGCTCCGAAGCGCATCCCGCCGTTTTGTTGACCGCGCTCGTCAGGCGGACTTTTGCGGCTCGTCGCCCAAATACAGGCGGCGACGGTGCGCATGCACCTGAGCCAACGTCAGCCCCAGCGCGTCGATTAACTCATCGGCGCGCGCGTTGCTTTTTTCTCCTGCGCTGAGCCATGCGACCAGGCGGCCTTCCTCGTCCACGTGCAGATCGTGGATAAGGGGGCGCAGGTCGTAAGTTTTTTTACGTCGCACGCGCTCGATGTGCGGGCGAGCGAGCAGCTCTTCGGCGCGGGCGCGGAGATCGTCGGGAGTTAACGCCGGATCGCGGGGCGTGAGCACGTACTCGGCGCTGGTGACTTGGGGAGGCAGTGCAGGAGCGCGGATCGGCACGTCTTCCAGCGTATAAATTCGCAAGCCGTCGGGGGCTTTGGCTTGCAGACGTGCTATCCATGTTTGCGGAAAGTCGCCGTCCAGCCGAGCGGTGAGCCACACGTCGAGATATTCCCACTCGCTGGTCAGCCCCAAGGGCAAGGCGGCGGCAAATTGCAACCGTGGGCGCGGGTTGAAGCCCTGGGTATATTCCAGCGGCACATCGGCGCGGCGCAGCGTGCGTTCCCAAGTGGTAGCGAGGTCCAGATGCCCCACATAGCGCAACGCGCCAAACTTGCCGAAGCGGATGCGAATACGTTGGCGGGTCAGAGCCTGGTTCATAGCGCGGTGTCCTGGTCACCAAAGCGTGTTGCCAAACAAAAAGTGCCCATGCAGGCACTCATCCTACGCCGTATACAGGTAGGGCAGGTGAGATTCGAACTCACACGAGGTTCCCCTCAGCGGATTTTAAGTCCGCGGCGTCTACCGTTCCGCCACTGCCCCATATGTGAGCGTTTTTAGTCTAGCATGAGCGCGGGAGCGCGTCAACGGCTGGACGGGCTTTTTTGTGAGCGGATGCAGGGGGCCACGCAGCGGCAAAAAACGCCCCGATCATAGCATTGAAAAAGCTTGCCCGCTATGCTACAATGCTCCTCGCCTCGGCGGCCTGCGCACTTCCGGGCCGCTTCATTGTGTACATCGGCGGCGGTGCGCGGCTTGCGGCGGCCTGGGCGCACGCTGTAAACAAGTCAATTTTAAGGAAGCGTCCGATGAAGGAAGACCTGATCCGAGCACTGGAAGAGCAGTTCGTCCCCGAATACACCCATCCGGAACTCGCGCCCGGCGATACGGTGAAAGTCCACGTGCGCATCGTGGAAGGCAACCGCGAGCGTGTGCAGGTGTTCCAAGGGTTGGTGCTGCGCATTCGTGGGCGGGGCAAACAACAAACGTTCACTGTGCGGCGCATTGCCAGTCATGGGATCGGCGTGGAACGTACCTTCCTGCTGCACAGCCCGCGCGTGGAAAAGATCGAAGTGGTGCGCCATGCGAAGGTGCGTCGCGCCAAGCTCTATTACATGCGCGAACGTCGCGGCAAGGCTGCGCGGCTCAAAGAACGCCGCAACTAGCCCATCCCCAAGGTTACCTTTTGCGCCCAGCGTCTCTGTGACGGTGGGCGTTTGGTTTTGGGGCGTTTTTTCGTGTGGGGCGCTACCCCATGCTCCGCAGAGGGTGCAGGAACGTAGGCGGACAAAAAGCGTTCGCCGCCGTTGAGCGCCCGCCGTCGGGGGCGCGCCGCCTAGCCGCGCTCCGCGCGGCTGACGCGCGGCTCTGCCGCGCGTGGTGCGCCGAATGGCGCACGGGCGGCGCGCCCAACGGCCCACTCACCGCAGGCGCTCCCACGCTTCGCTCCGCGAGGCGTGCGTCAGCGCGGCTCGCGGGGGGGGCAGGGGACACTGTCCCCTGCTGGGGGCGCGGGGGCAACGCCCCCGCCGCTATTCCAGCTCCACAGCCAGCGCCACCGCCTCCCCGCCACCCAAGCACAAACCCGCCAGTCCACGCCGCAGCCCACGTCTCCGCAGCGCGTAGAGCAAGGTCACCAGCACGCGCGCGCCGGAAGCCCCAATCGGGTGTCCCAGCGCAATCGCGCCCCCGTGCACGTTCAGCTTCTCTAGCGGGATCGCGTGCCCGTTTTGCGCCAAGCCCTTCAGGTCGGCCAACACCTGCGCCGCGAAAGCCTCGTTCAGCTCCACCAAGTCCACGTCGTCCATAGTCCAACCTGCGCGCTCCAGCGCGCGCGGCAGCGCGTGGATCGGCGCGGCGAAAAGCCACTTCGGCTCGACCGCCGCCTGCCCATAGCCTACAATGCGCGCCATCGGCTGCAAGCCGTGCGCCTCGGCGTATTCCCGACTGGCGACCACCAGCGCCGCCGCCCCGTCGTTCAGCCCGGGGGAGTTGCCCGCCGTCACGCGCCCGCCTTCCACAAAGGCGGGCCGCAGCTTCGCCAGCGCCTCCAAGCTCGTGTCGGGGCGGATCGGCTCGTCCCGATCCACAACGGTCACCTTCCCCTTGCGCCCGCGTATTTCCACCGGCACGATCTCGTCGCGGAAAGCGCCCGCCTCGGTGGCCTGGTGCGCCAGTTGATGGCTGCGCAACGCGAATTCGTCCATCTGCTCGCGCGTGATCTCAAACTCACGGGCGATGAACTCCGCCGCCTCGCCCATCGCCCAGTTTTCCATGTGATCCCACAGCCCGTCCCAAAGCGCCGCGTCGGTCAGTTGCACGTGGCCGAACTTATGCCCTTTGCGTCCGCCGAGGTCCATGAACGGCGCGTTGGTCATGCTTTCCACGCCGCCCGCCAAGTACAAATCTCCGTCGCCCGCGCGGATCATGGCCGCTGCGATCATCACCGCCTTGAGACTGCTCCCGCAGACCTTGTTCACCGTCATACCGCCTACGTGCGGCGGCAGGCCCGCGCCCACCCAAATTTGGCGCGGGACGGCTTGCCCCGCGCCCGCGCCGAGCACGTGCCCGATGATCACCTCGTCGAAGTCCGCAGGGTCAGCGCCGCTGCGTTCCACCGCCGCGTTTACCGCAATGCGTCCGAGCTGCGGCGCGCTCAGCGAGGCCAGCGCGCCCAGCAGCTTGCCTTGCGGCAAACGCGCCGCGCTGAGGATCACCGCCTCCCGTTTATTTTTGTCGTGCGAAGTCATGGCGCTCAAAGTCCTTTCTTAAAAAATGTGTCTAAGTGCGTAAATTTCTCATGCCCAGGCCGCGCGCAACTTCTCCCATGTGTCCGGCAGCAACTCCGGCATCACGCGCGTACCGCTGATCACGGTCATAAAGGGCGTGTCGCCGCGCCAACGTGGGACGATGTGCAAATGCACGTGCTCGGGGATTCCTGCGCCGGCGCCCGCCCCGATATTCATGCCCACGTTGAAGGCGTGCGGCTGATACACCTTGCGCAGCGCCGCTAACGCTTTGTTGGTCGTCAGCATGAGGTCGGTCAACGTTTCGGCGGGCAAATTTTCCAATGAACGCACATGCGCGTAGGGGATCACCAGCAAATGGCCGGTGTTGTAAGGGTACAAGTTCAGCGCCACGAAGACATGCTCCGAGCGCGCCACCACGTACTCGCGGCGGTCGTAGTCTGCGTTGTCCGCCTCGCCCCGTCCTTTGAGGCAAAAGACGCACGCATGATCGCGCTTTTTGCGCTCCTCGTCTACCAAATACGGCATTCGCCAGGGCGTCCACAAAATTAAATCGTCCACCGTCGCCTACCTTCGCTGTCGCGTTCTGCGCTTCACCGTGCCCAATTGTATGCCGTCGCAAGCGGAACTGCCAACAAAAACTCGCCGCACGTCCGTAACCCCCGCGCGGGGACGGGTTATAATCTGTAGCCGAAAACGCAAGCGCCAGGGAGCAAAACCAACGCCATGAGCAAAAAGCTACAGCAAGCGAAAGCCGACTGGGAAGCGCGCACGCTGCAAAAAGCGCTCTCTCGCTTCCCCGAGCGCAAGGAACGCTTCACGACCAGCTCCGAGATCGAGTTGGAGCGCGTGTATTTGCCCGATGAAACGCTCGGCGAGGCCGCCGAAACCCGTTATCTGGAGCGGCTCGGCTTCCCGGGGCAATATCCGTATACGCGCGGCGTGCAACCGACCATGTATCGCGGGCGCTTTTGGACAATGCGCCAATACGCCGGTTACGCCAGCGCGGAAGAGACCAACGCCCGCTTTCGCTATTTGTTGGACGCGGGCCAAACCGGGCTTAGCGTGGCTTTTGACCTGCCCACCCAAATCGGCTACGACCCCGACCACCCGATGGCGTTGGGCGAAGTCGGGCGCGTCGGCGTGAGCATCCCCAGCGCGCGGGAAATGGCGCGGCTTTTCGAGGGTATCCCGCTGGACAAAGTTTCCACCAGCATGACGATCAACGCGCCCGCCGCCGTGTTGCTGGCGATGTATATCGTGGTGGGCAAACGCCAGGGCGTCGAGCCGCACAAGCTGCGCGGCACGGTGCAAAACGACATCCTCAAGGAATATATCGCGCGCGGGACGTATATCTTTCCGCCCAAGCCCTCGATGCGCCTGATTACCGACCTTTTCGCGTACTGCGCGCGCGAAGTGCCACGCTGGAACACGATCAGCATCAGCGGCTACCACATCCGCGAAGCGGGCAGCACCGCCGTACAAGAGGTGGCCTTCACACTCGCCAACGGCATCGCCTATGTGCAAGCGGCCATTGACGCCGGCCTGGACGTGGACAGCTTCGCTCCGCGACTCTCGTTTTTCTTCAACGCGCACAACAACTTTTTGGAAGAGATCGCCAAGTTCCGCGCGGCGCGCAGGCTCTGGGCGCGCATCATGCGCGAGCGCTTCGGCGCGCAAAACCCCAAGAGCTGGGCGCTGAAGTTCCACACGCAAACCGGCGGGAGCACGCTCACCGCGCAGCAGCCGGAAAATAACATCGTGCGCGTGACGCTCCAGGCGCTGGCGGCGGTGCTGGGCGGCACGCAGTCGCTCCACACCAACAGCATGGACGAAGCATTGGCGTTGCCCACCGAAAAGGCCGTGCAAGTTGCCTTGCGCACCCAGCAGATCATCGCGTATGAAAGCGGCGTGGCCGACACGGTAGACCCGCTGGCGGGCAGCTACGCGGTCGAGCAGCTCACCGACGAGATCGAGGCGCGCGCCCAAGCCTACATCGAGCACATAGACGCGCTGGGTGGGGCGCTGGCCGCTATCGAGCAGGGCTACATCCAGAGCGAGATCAACGAGGCGGCGTATGCTTATCAGCGCGCGGTGGAAGAAGGCGAGCAAATCGTCGTGGGCGTCAACAAGTTCACAAGCGAGGAAGCCGCCGAAGAACCGCGCGACATCCTGCGCGTTGACCCGGCCATCGAGGCGGCACAGCGCGAGCGCGTCCGCAAGTTGCGCGCGGAGCGGGACAACGCGCGGGTGCGCGAGTTGCTGGGTCGGCTGGAAACGGCAGCGCGTGGCTCGGAAAATCTGATGCCGCTTTTCATTGCGTGCGTGGAACACGACGCCACGCTCGGGGAAATTTGCGGCGTGTTGCGGGACGTTTTCGGCGAGTATCGCCAGAGCGTGACGCTGTAGCGAGGGCTTCGCCCCCGCGCCCCCAGCAGGGGTCGGATGACCCCTGCACCCCCCGCGAGCCGCGCTACCGCGCGCCTCGCGGCGCTTACCGTCCGCCGGTGGCCTAGCGTTTACGGCGAGTGGGCCGCTGGGCGCGCCGCCCGTGCGCCATTCGGCGCACCACGCGCGGCATCCGCCGCGCGTCAGCCGCGCGCAGCGCGGCTCGGCGGCGCGCCGATCCGGCGGACGCTCAACAGCGGCGAACGCTTTTTGCCCGCCCACGTGCCCCGCGTCCTCTGCGGG
>Ga0256841_1003389_pt1 | contig 11961 bp, 7 predicted proteins | sample 356308metaG_FD_185971 | JGI IMG/M metagenome (GOLD analysis project Ga0256841, IMG submission 185971) | Hydrothermal vent microbial communities from Mid Atlantic Ridge, Atlantic Ocean - 356-308 | ecosystem: Environmental > Aquatic > Marine > Hydrothermal vents | place: Atlantic Ocean: Mid...
GACGTCACCGGCATCCTGTGCGGCGGCACAGCACCCTGCGCAGCGACCTCCGGTCTGGGCTTTGCCCCGGGCTTTAGCGACTTCGATAATGACGGGGACCTTGATTTATATCTGGTCAACGACAATATCGGCGGCAATTGGTACCACAACGTGATGTGGCGGAATGATGGCGCAGCATCCGGCTGGACATTCACCGATATCAGCACATCTGCCGGAGTTGATAAGAGCGTGAACGGCATGGGATTAGGAATCGGCGATTATAATAATGACGGCTGGATGGATATTGCCTTCAGTAATATTGGCGCCAATACCCTTTATCAAAACCTGGGCGGAAATACTTTCTCCGATGTTTCCGTGGCCGCCGGTATTGACCGGCCGACCACGCCATCGGGCGCCGGGGCAGTTACCTGGGGAACAGTCTTCTTTGACCATGACAACGACGGCTGGCTGGACATCTTCTTTGTTGCCGGTGAAATCAACCCCCAGGGCGTGTTGCAACCCAATGCTCTATTTAAAAATAATCAGGACGGCACCTTTACCGACATTTCCAATCCCAGCGGCATCGATGACACCGGTCGCGGTCGAAATGCTTCCATCACCGATATTGATGGTGACGGCTTCGTGGATATTTTTGTCGGTAACTATGGGGAAGCGCCGAAATTATATCACAACCAGAGCCTGCAAATGGGCAACACTTCACATTGGCTGGTTGTTACCGTGGAAGGTACTGTTAGCAATCGGGATGGCATTGGCACCCGGATGTGGCTAACCACTCCGGACGGCATTACCCAGATGCGGGATATTACCAGCGGTCCGACCCATGGCGGCGGCGATTACCGCGCCGGATTCTTCGGCATTGGCACCAACACCACTGCCGACTTGATCGTTCGCTGGCCCACCGGTGTCATGGATACCGTCGGAACCGTGGCAGTGGATCAGTACCTCCACCTGGTAGAACCTTCTGTGGTCCCCAAAGTGGGTGTTCAGGCAACTACCGGTCTGCCCCGGCAGTTTGAACTGCATCAGAACTTTCCGAATCCGTTCAATCCTACTACCACCATCAAATACGACCTGCCCCGGGATATTAATGTGCAGTTAACCATTTACAACATGCTTGGTCAGCAGGTTCGTGTTCTGGTAAACGGATTTCAGGGGGCCGGATATCAGCAAGTGTTGTGGGATGGAAGAGATGATGCCGGGCAGAAAGTTGCCAGCGGACTCTATCTCTATCGCATCGTTGCCGGCACTTATGTGGAAACTCGCAAGCTGATGCTATTGAAATAAGATGGCTGGAGAACTCTTCTCTTACATACAGTTAAGTTCCATTCATGGATGAAGCAACCTCACGTTCCCTTCCGGGCTGCCGGGAGGGAACGATGGGGAGATGCAGTAACCGATTTATTGACATTACTCGTCATTCGTCACTCGGTAAAAAAAACACCGAGTGACGAGTAACGGGTAATTTTGTGTGTTTTTTCTTTCACCTGCTGTCAGGTTATTCCGCCGCTTTGGGGAATGGGTTGGCAGCTTCCACCCCACATAACCATCATCACCATCTACTCTAAATCTCAATCGTTTTCGAATTCCAGGGAGATATTGCTATGGATTTCTCAATGACAGAAGAGCAAAAAACACTGCGACGGGAGATCATCCGTTTTGCTCAAAACGAACTAAATGAAAATGTAATAGAAAGAGACCGGGAACAGGCTTTCCCGAAAGAATTATGGAAAAAATGCGGTGAAATGGGCTTGCAGGGATTACCGGTGCCGGAAGAATACGGCGGAAACGGGTTTGACCCGCTGACTACCGCTATCGCCCTGGAAGCCCTGGGGTACGGTTGTCATGATTCCGGGCTGGTGTTCTCCATCTGCGCCCATCTGCTGGCATGCGTTATTCCCATCTGGAAATTTGGCACCGAAGAGCAAAAACAACAGTATCTTCCGGCACTATCCCGTGGAGACCTGATTGCGGTAAATGCCATGACCGAGCCCGGCACCGGTTCCGACGCCTTTGCCCTGCGTACCCGTGCCGAACCGGACGGCGAGGGTTATCGAATTAATGGTTCCAAAACGTTTGGTTCCAATGCCCCCGTAGCCGATGTGGCGCTCACCTTTGCCATGACCGACCCGGAAAAAGGCTACCACGGTGGAGTAACCGCTTTCTTAGTGGACACCACTACCCCGGGTTTTCGCGCCAGCCCCAAATTTGAAAAAATGGGGTTGCGCACCTCTCCGATTGGAGAAATGTCCTTCGAAGATGTGTACGTGCCGGCAGATAAGATTTTGGGCGGAATAGGCGCCGGGGCAAACATTTTTACCCATTCCATGGATTGGGAACGGATATGCCTGTTTGCCACTCATGTGGGTACCATGGAACGTATTCTGGAGAAAGCCATCGAATATTCCCGTACCCGAACCCAATTCGGGCAGACCATCGGCAAATTTCAGGCGGTTTCTCACAAAGTAGTCGATATGAAAATCAAGCTGGAAGCTGCCCGGCTGTTGGTGTACAAAGCTGCCTGGGAGTTAGAGCGAACCCGAAGCGTCTCCATGAATGCTTCCATCGCCAAAGTGTTTGTCAGCGAATCGCTGGTGAAGACCGCCATGGATACCGTTCAGATTTTCGGCGGTTACGGATTTATGACCGAATACGAAGTGGAGCGGGCGCTAAGAGATGCCGTGGGCAGCACCATCTACTCCGGCACCAATGAAATGCAGCGCAATATCATTGCCCGCTGGTTAGGACTGTAATTGCTATAACACATCATTAAGGGAATAAACAGGATGCTACCTTTTCTAAGCGCTTTACCTTCCGATACCCCGGGAACAAGTTCGGAAAAACCGGTCACGATACCACCGGATTCCCCCTCTGCAAAACCAACCGCGACAATCCGGCAGTTGTTGTTTATCATCTTCTGGTTCGGTTTATTCACCGGGTTTACGGAAATTGCCATTATGGGCATCCGGCGGCTGTTCGGGCATAAAATTTTCCTGGTCAGTAAATTTGTGGTCTGGATGGCACCCCTGTCGGACATCATTTTCTTCCTGGTGGTAATCGGCTTTTGCCTCTTTATCGCCCATTCATGGAAGCAGATCAACACCATTCGCCTGGTCATCATTCTGGGCATTTTCTTTTTCAGTCTTACCCTGCTGTTTATGGTTCCGGGACTCCACCCCTACGCGTCGGTGGTGCTGGCGCTGGGTATTGGTATACGGCTTTCTACCTTTGTGTATCAAAAATGGAAGGGTTTTTACAAATTTGCCCGAAAATCCCAGTGGTGGATGGCGGGATTGCTGCTGCTTACCACCGGGGGAGTGCATGGCACCGATTTTTTTCGGGAATGGCGGGCATGGAAAAATTTACCCGTTGCCCGGAAAAATTCTCCCAACATTTTATTGATTGTGCTGGATACAGTGCGGTTTCGGAATTTAAGTCTTTATGGATATCACCGGAAGACCACACCTCACCTGGAAGAGTTTGCCCGGAAAAGTATAGTCTTTGATCACGCTTTCTCCACCGCCCCCTGGACGCTTCCTTCCCACATCAGCATGTTTACCGGCAGATTTCCCCACGAGGTTTCCGGAAATTGGGAATCCCCCTTAGATGATACTTACCCGACACTGGCGGAAGTTTTAACCCATCAGGGGTATCATACCGCCGGATTTGTCGCCAACACCCGGTATTGTAGTTATGAACACGGCTTAAATCGCGGCTTTATTCATTATGAAGATTTTCGGATATCCTGGCGGGAAGTATTGAACAGCTCTGCCTTAACCCGGATGATTGCCAGAAACAACCGGGTGCGCACACTCCTTAAAACCGACGAACTGCTTAGCCGCAAGGAAGGCTACCGGGTGAATGCCAGTTTCCTGAACTGGCTGGATAAACAAAACCGGCAACCTTTTTTCGTGTTTCTCAATTATTATGATGCCCATACTCCTTACCTGCCGCCTGCTCCGTTTGATAAAAAATTCGGACCGGGAAGACGCCGCGGGCACATCAGCCCCATCCAGCGGTTGTGGGAGAGCGGCGGACACCTATCTCCCGAAGATTTACAGGAAGAGATCGATGCCTACGACGGCGCCATCGCTTATATAGACGATCAATTGAACAAATTATTCACAGAACTGGAAAAGAAAGGGATTTTGCAGAATACCATCGTTATCATCACTTCGGATCATGGAGAAGAGTTCGGGGAACATGGCTTTTTCACCCATGGGAAAAGTTTGTACATGTTGGAAATTCATGTACCATTGATGATTGCTTTGCCGAAGCAATCCCGGGTGAATAAGCGAGTAGAACATCCGGTAAGCCTTCGGGACATACCCGCTACCATAGTCGATCTCCTCAATCTCAAAATAGACAGCCCCTTTCCCGGAGAACCCCTGGCACGTTTCTGGAATTCATCCATACCGGAAGATTCCATTCCCTACCAATATTTGTTAAGTGAAGTTGATTTTGCCCGCAACCTCCCGGATCGTTACCCGATTTCCCGGGGAGATATGAAATCGATTGTCTACGGAAATCTCCACTATATTCAAAACGGGGATGGAAAGGAAGAGTTGTATGATTACCTGCAGGACCCTGATGAGATGGAAAATCTCGTTGACTCGAACACCACTCCTTTTGATTTAACGGTTTTTCGCAGCCGACTGGAGGAGCTCATCGATCGCAATCGGACACGGGATGCACTTTCAAAAAAATAATGTGCTTGAGAGACGCAGGCTTTACATCTGCGCTAATTCACTCTCCCATTTTTTGCCTATTGCCGATGAATAGATAAATGGTTGACAAATTTTACGTTTCACGTCATTTCACATTCCTAATTTCTTCTTCAAATGAACCACAGGTTTTTTATAATTCTGAATAGTTATGTATTCCCAAACGGAGAGTTGTAAATGTCGAAGGAACAACATACCCCGGAGACCGTTTCGGTTCGCCAGGGTGTTACCGTGGCAGTACAAATAGCGGTCTGGTTCGGATTGGCAGCGGGTTTGATTGAAGTGGGGATCGTTTCGATTAAACGACTGTTTGTCTTTCCAATCCGCATAAGCCGGGATGTGGTGTGGATGGCGCCTTTAGCCGAAGTGACTATTTGCCTGGTGGCTGCCCTCAGCATTTATTCCCTGGCAAAACTTATCCGCCAAAGGCGGTTGCTTACCGGCGTTATTTTTGTCAGCGCCTTAATCGCATTTTTCAATTTATTTTTGATGGTGCCCCGGTTGCATCATTATGCCGCATTAATCCTGGCTGTCGGATTTGCCGTACAAGCTACCCGCTGGATTGGAAAGCATCGGGAAGTTTTTACGAGGTTGGTTCGCAAATCGATTCACTGGATGGTTATTCTTGTGTTCATCCTCGGTTTCGGGCTACGAGGATGGCAGTGGGTTCAGGAGCATCGGGCGCTGGGCAGCTTACCGGAAGCTCCCGGGTATTTGCCGAACATCATTCTGATTACCCTTGACACGGTTCGAGCTCACAACTTAAGTGTTTATGGTTATCACCGGCAGACCACCCCGAATCTGGAAAAGCTGGCAGCCGGAGGGGTGGTGTTCGAACAGGCGTTGTCAACCGCTTCCTGGACATTGTCCTCTCATGCCAGCCTGTTTACCGGTCGCTATCCCTTTGAATTGGGAGTTGACTGGCGGGTGCCGCTCGACAACAAATATCCCACCCTGGCGGAATATTTACGCGACCGGGGATACAAAACAGCCGGGTTCATCGCTAACACCGGTTATTGCAGTTACGAAAGCGGCTTGAACCGCGGATTTGTGCACTACGAAGATTATCGCGTCACCCTGGGGGAAATTGCCGCCAGTTCCACCCTGGTAAAGACCATTGCCGATAATTTTCGCTTGCGCCGGCTGATTCAAAATGATGAACATCTCAACCGGCAGCCGGCGGATGTGGTCAATCACAAAGTGCTGAAATGGCTCTCCGCTAACAAAGACAAACCGTTCTTTATGTTTATCAATTACTACGATGCCCATGAGCCGTACCTGCCGCCACCGCTTTACGACAAAATGTACGGTGCGGGCAGGAAACATGGCAAATACAGCCCCCTACACCATTGGAATTGGGACCCGGCTGCCGGGCACAAGAATATGAACGAAGAAAACATCCGGGAAGAAATGGATGCCTACGACGGCGCATTGACTTATCTTGACCACGAACTGGGTGTCTTTTTTCAAACACTTGAAAACATGAACCTTTCGGAGAACACCCTGGTGGTTTTGACTGCCGACCATGGTGAGGAATTCGGCGAACACGGCGTTTTTGACCATGGGAACAGCCTCTATTTACCTTCCTTGCACGTACCGCTCATCATCTCGTTTCCCGGCAGGATTCCCATGGGAGTGCGAATTTCCCGACCGGTTAGCCTGAAAGATATTCCCGCCACCATCGTGGAGTTGATAGATTCTACCGCTGCCGCACCTTTTCCCGGACCCTCGCTGGCACAATTCTGGCGTTTTCCGATTGACACCGTGACGACTGCTGCCACCCCCCTGCTGGCAGAGGTGAATCACGCTACCGGGCAGCCTGACTGGTTTCCGGTGAGTAAAGGCAATATGAAATCGATATTTTATAATAAATACCGCTATATTAAAAATGGCGATAACACGGAAGAACTCTATGATTTCCTCAATGACCCCTGGGAAAAACATGACCTGGCACAACGGACGGAAATGCAATCGTATCTGGTTGAATTCCGGAATCTCCTGAGGGAAATTCTTCGCGAAAACCGAACCACTTCACTCGATTAAACGTAATCAAACACCATTGAAATCTGCTCCGCAACAAAAATATCGTTATCTGACACTCCTCTTCACTTTCTTTATTCTCGCCGGGAGCCTCATTGGGATTGTTACCCCGGCAGGGTTGGGATGGGATTTTGCCAACTTTTATGATACCGGCCGGCGAGCTGCTGCCGGGCAGGTTCAGGATATCTACCTTCCGGAGACGGAAATCAACGGGCAGCCCCCCCAGGGCAAGATGCAGTTCTGGGGAACGCCAATCTCAGCGATGTTTTATGTGCCGCTCAGTTACTTTTCAGCCCGAACCGCTTCGATTATGTTTAAGATTGAAAACACGCTGGCAATTTTTGTTACATTGCTCCTGCTCTATTTTTACAACCGGCAATTCATACCGAACGACCGGATTGCACAAGCAAAATTCGGGGCGCTTTTTTCTTTCCTGGCACTTATCTACCAACCGTTCTGGACCGTCTACCGGGTAGGAGGGCAAACCACCCCCACGGTGATGCTGCTCCTGACCATCGGGTTCCTGGCATACGTTGCTAACAAAAATTTTTCGGCGGCGCTGATGGCGGCGCTGGCAATTCTCATTAAACCGGCAATGGTATGGATTGTGGTCGTGTTAGCCCTGGTAAGCGGCAGAGATTTTTTTAAGTACCTGATGATCAACCTGATGGTGCTGGGTGTTCTCTCCCTGCTGGTGATGGGGTGGGAGATTCACCTGGAATTTCTGCAGCGGATGCTGAAAGGGCTTTCAAAATCGTTCCCCTGGTTTTATAACAGCTCCCTTTACGTCACCTTCGATAATTTTCGGGTGTTGTATCACGCCGGCGATCTCTCCGGTTGGCAGCAACTGATTCTGAAAATTCTCCAGGGTATTCTCAAATTATCCGTTGTCGCTTCTATCGGCTACTTTATTCTGCAAGCCCGAAAATTCAACTGGCAAACCACTGCCCGGCGCCACTTTCACTTTTTGATAGCGCTTTCGTTTTTTTTCCTGTTTTCACAAACAATCTGGGAGCATTATCTGTCCATTCTGTTTATTGTGCTCATTTACCTGACCATCATTTCTCTCAATAATAATCGGGATGCGACGATATTGATTGGCGCTATTTTCTTTTTTTCCTTAGGGCAAAACCTGATTTTGATCAACCTCCTCCGCCGTCATTTTGAATTCGCTACGGTTCCGAAATTACTATTGGCAGGATTGTTTAAAAGCGCCCCTTTAATTTTGCTCTATATTTTCTGGTGGAAATTTCGGAAACATATCTATCAGGCATATCATTCACCGGTTTGGCACTCCCAATCCCAGGACAAAAAGCCCAATTCACAAAATTGAAGATGAAGACCGTTCTTACATCAAAAAGCCAGTCTCAACCGGCACCGGAACCGCGTACCGCCCGGATGCCAAAAGACAATGAGTCGCCAATCGTAAGGGTGGTTCTCTTTTCCGGCGGAAGAGGTTCTTCGGTACTTTCTCGACAGCTCATCAATCATCCGGCGGTTAAGTTAACGGTTGCCATTAACGGCTATGATGACGGGGCATCCACCGGAGAGGTACGTCGCTTTTTAGGTGACTCCCTGGGACCTTCCGATTACCGCAAGAACGCCGCCCGGCTGGCGGCAGAGCTAAATTCCTGTGAACCGGCATTAATCGAGTTGCTGAATCTTCGTTTTCCGGTAGGATATACCGAGGCGGATGCCATTCGTGCGTTTAAAATTCTTCACGGTGCCACTTCTGCCGGTGAGGGAGATTTTGAAAAAAAATTAGAGGAGCTGACACACAAAGTGGAACAAGCTTCCAGAGAGTTAATCGATCACAAACTCGATTACTTCCGGCAGGAACTGGAAGCAACACACCACCCCTTCAATTTTTCCGATTGCAGTATCGGCAATCTGGTCTTTGCCGGGTGTTTTTTAGCCATGAACCGGAATTTTAACGACGCTATCGAGGATTATTGTGCCATCCTCCGCTTACCGCCCCGGATTATCGAAAACATTACTGACGGCACCAATGCCTTCCTGGTCGCCCTGAACGAAGACAACCGACTGCTGGTGAGTGAGGCGGAAATCGTCGATGACAGCAATCAGGATAGAATTAAGGAGATTTACTTAATCGACCGGCCACCCACTCCGGAAGAAAAAACGATGCTGGAAAATGCACCGCTGTCGGAAGTGTGCTCTTTTCTGGAAAAGCACGCTGTAGAAGTGGCGCCCAATCCCCGGTTGTTACGGAAAATATCGGAAGCGGATTTAATCATTTATGCCCCGGGCACCCAGTACTCCAGCCTCTATCCGTCTTACCTTACCCCCTTAATCGGGATTACCATTGCCAAAAACTTATCCGCCATTAAGCTGTTGATTACCAACATCCAGGAAGATGCGGAAACCAGCGGGAACAGTGCAGTGGATTTAATCAATCGCGCCGTCTACTATTTGAAAGAAAAAGATTCCCGGCAAATTCCCACCCCGTGTTTGATCACCCACTATCTGGTGAACGATCCCAGTCATAATGAGCCGCACATCCCTTACATCCCCCTCGGGGAAGTTGAAAGCCTGGAGGACCCCCGCCTGCTGCGAATCGGGGATTATGAAGAAGGGCTTTCCGGCAGGCACAATGCCGCCAAGGTGCTGACGCCTTTTATCGAGACTTTTTTGAAGCGGGGCAAATTCCAGCGGGTGGGAATATTATTGCTCAACACCCGCTCACTCAACAAAATCGGACAAACCATTTTAGAAATGCTCCGGGCAGGCATTCAGGAGGTACGGGTTTCCATCACTGTTTATTATTACAGTGAAGAAACGTTCCACCAATTTTTTACCGATACCCTGCCCTTCAATCTGATCAATGTTTATACCCCGAATGAGGACATCAACACCTCTTTTCAGAGAATCTTAAATAGCGATCAATTCGATTATTTTATTTTATTTGAATCCTCGGGCATGTATAATGGGGAAGACCTGGTCAGCATCGCCTCTCACATTACAAACGGCAGGTTGGATGCCGTGTGGGGCAGCCGCCGCCTCTCGGTAAAGGACATTCATTATTCCTACAAATTACGCTACCGGAAAAATTTTATTTTAGGCGCCATCAGTTACATTGGCAGCCAGGGATTAAGCTTAATTTACCTGCTGCTATACGGAAGATATATCACCGACACCCTCTCCGAAGTGCGTGCTATCCGAGCGAGCTATTTGCAGCATATGGCAATCGATATCTCATCGAAATCCCTGAACCAGCAGTTGTTATCGATGTTGCTAAGAACCAAAGCCAACATTTTCGAATCGCCGGTACAATTTTTCTCACTCTCACCGGATAAGGTCAAACGGACCACCATCCTCGACGGGATAAAATCGCTGCTCACCATCATGTTTTGGCGATTCAAACCACTGCCGCACATCCCGGTACCGGAGAAACCGGAAATCGATTGAACCCGGTAAAAGAGAACTTCGTATGACTCTTCCTCACATCGATTTTTTTGATCTCATCATTTTTGACATGGACGGTGTGTTGATCAACTCCACTCCCTGCCATGCCCAGGCCTTTGCTGATTTGTGGCAAAAAATTGGTATCGAGGGACCGCAATATGAGCAGATTGCCGGGCAGAAAACCATTGATGCGGTAGCATCCGTGACGGCTCCCCTGCATCCTTCGGAGCGGCAAATACAGGAGTGGGTGGAATTTAAGCAGCAGCGGGCTCTGGAATACCTGGCGAAAATGCCCATCGTTTACGAAGACAGCATTCCCGCACTGGAATGGTTAACACGCTCCGGTAAATTGATCGCCCTGGGCACCTCTGCTTCCGGCCGCTCAACCCGCTTAGCCATGAAAAAACTCAATGGGGAAAAATATTTCTCCCTGGTGGTTACCGGGGATGATGTGGCAAACGGGAAACCCGCCCCGGAGGTCTACAATCGAATCATCAATTCCATGCAGGTGAACCCCGGGAAAACGCTGGTCATCGAAGACAGCGCCTCCGGGATTCAGGCAGCGTTAGCCGCTAACGCCAGTGTGGCGGTTGTTCGAAGTGGTCTTACGGTTCACCATCCCAATTTTTTGGGAAGCTTTGAAAATCTCTTTTCGTTGTTATCTTTCCTTGGGCTCACAGTAGAATAGCACATACGCCGGTTCAAGTTCTTAAAACAGGTCTAAATACATTATGAAACGCATCATGATTATCCCCGCTGCCGGCAGGGGGTCGCGACTGAACTCATCTATCCCAAAAGTGCTCTATCCGGTGAAGGGAAAACCCATGATTGATTATCTGTTTGCCCTTTACAATACTTTTGTGGACCGATTTATCCTGATCCTGCACCCTTCTTTTGAAGAAGCAGTTCGGGAGCACTCTTCATCCACCCCGGTTTCCGTGGAATACCATGTGCAGGAATCTCCCACCGGCATGCTGGATGCCATTTTAATCCCGCGAGAAAAAATTCAACAACTGGCGCCGCAACATATCTGGATCACCTGGTGCGATCAAATCGGGGTGCGACCGGGCACCATTCGAAAATTAGCTGCCTTAACGGAGCAGCATCCCGATGCGCCCCTGGTGTTTCCTACCATTCACCGGCCCAATCCCTATATTCATTTTGTAAGGGATGAAAAAAATCGAATTGTCAACGTGCTGCACCGGCGGGAGGGAGATGAGATGCCGGAAATTGGGGAGGGCGACCTGGGGTTGTTTTCGCTTTCCTACCCGGCGTATGCTCACGAACTGGTCGCCTTCTCTGGGCAATTGCAAACCGGCTCCCGGACCCGGGAACGCAACTTCCTGCCTTTTATTCCCTGGATTAATCGCACAGCGGAAGTCATCACCTTTTCCGGGGAGCATGAAAGCGAGTCCATCGGAATAAATGATGCGGCGGATTTGAAATTATTGGAAGGAATGTTACCGGATGAAATCTAAAGTGCTCTCGGTGATCATACCCGCTTACAATGAAGAACAATTCATCGGACCATTGCTGGAAAAAGTCATTGCGGTCGATCTTACTCCATTTCAAATCGGAAAAGAAATTATTGTGATTGACGATCATTCCACGGATAGAACCGCTGAGATTGTTACCCAATTTGAACAAGTGCGGTTGGATTCCCTGCCTCGCAACAGCGGCAAGGGTGCGGCAGTGCGGCGGGGGATTGAGCTGGCTTCCGGCGATTACATCATCATCCAGGATGCCGACCTGGAATACGACCCCAATGATTATATAC
>Ga0256841_1003390_pt1 | contig 11960 bp, 6 predicted proteins | sample 356308metaG_FD_185971 | JGI IMG/M metagenome (GOLD analysis project Ga0256841, IMG submission 185971) | Hydrothermal vent microbial communities from Mid Atlantic Ridge, Atlantic Ocean - 356-308 | ecosystem: Environmental > Aquatic > Marine > Hydrothermal vents | place: Atlantic Ocean: Mid...
TCTAATTCTACAATTCTGAGTCCAAAGTTTTGTTGTGCCCCGTTAAATTCCATTGAAGATATTTTCATCTTATACAGATTGGGTTTTCCAACATCCCACGTCCACCAAAGAATTATATCTTTTAAAATTAAAGCAATCTCAATAATGTTCTTACCTTTTTTAAGATTCGTTTTATAATTATAAATCTTTCTTGTTCCCTTTGGAGAAGTAACTTCAAGCTTAATATTTGTTTTTGAGATTTTATTTTTAGAGAGGATAAAAAGTTTAACGGACAATTTTGACGTTTTATTTTTCAAATTTACAGCCGGTTGTATTTTTACATCAGTTAAAAAAGATGACTTTGTAAAAAATAATTCAACATTATTCCAAATACCTCCCGTGTTTTGGTCTTGCCCGTTTTTTAAATTCCAACCACCCGGGCGACAATCGTGATGGTTAAAAATTCCTTTTATCAATTTTTTTTTATTAGGCCATACTTTTCCTGGTTCTTCCCTTGGTGAGGTAACTTTTACTACTAATAAATTCCGTTCATTCTGTTTAACGGCATCCGAAATATCAAATAAGAATTTTTGGAAATAACCTTCATGATGACCAACATATTTATCATTTAACCAAATATCTGCAAAATAATCAATTCCTAAAAATTTAATTATTGATAAATGATAATTATTATTATCTAAGTTTATCTTAAATTGCTTTATAAACCAGATGGAACCGGAATACTCTTTAATACCACTCAACTGCCAATTGGACGGGATATGAATTCTTCCTTCAAATGAATTACTTTTGATGAGTTGTGAGACTTGGGCAAATGACTTATTCATTTTGGAATCAAGGATATAATACCAGGTTCCATTTAGCGATATCTTAATTGAATTACTCAACTGTAGAAAACTGACCTAAAACTACTTTAACATTTACCACAGATTTTTCAGAATAAGGTTTTATTAAATTTCCTGTAATTTCCTTTCCGTCAACTTCCATATATTGTATTCCACAACAACCGTGATTTTTATTTTGGATTTCAATAATATATATTGTTCCTCTAAAGGTCCTTTTAATCTTAAAATTCTCCCAATCCTCAGGTATTTTAGGATCAATAACAAGTCCTTCATAAATTGAGCGGATTCCTAATATCCAATCGACAATAACTTTTTGAAACCAAGAAGCCGAACCCGTGTACCACGTCCATCCCGCCATACCATAATTCGGCGAATCGGGACCGTCAATATTACCGGGCATTACATAAGGTTCGGCTACATATTTATCCGGATCCATTCCGGCAATAATCGGATTCAATTTTTTGTAAACTGCTAACGCATTATGTACATCATTAAGTTTACAAAAAGCCCAAATAGCCCATGTGGCAGCATGTGAATAAACTCCCCCGTTTTCGCGTCTACCTGCAGCATAACGGGAAAGATATCCAATATATTTATCCGATTTTGAATACGCAGGGTACAAAAGTAAAGGACCATTATCCTTTAATAGATATTTTTTTACAGCTTCCATTGCCAATTCAGATTTATCTCCAGCCGATATATCGCTAATTACAGACCATGTTTGAGGGTTAAGATAAATTTTTCCTTCAACTGATTCCTTGCTTCCTAATTTTTCGCTCGAATCTTTTGAAGCCCGCCAATACCATTTTCCATCCCACGCATAATTTTCAAAAGCGCTTTTTAGATTTTTCTTTTCCTTTTCTAACTTTAGTTTCTTCTTGTCCATTCCCATCTTTTCAACGAACGGGATAAACTTTTCGATAACATAAAAGAGAAATTCAGTTAACCATATAGATTCACCTTTCATTTCAAGGCCCACCGCACTTAATCCGTCATTCCAATCGCCTGCACCAATGAGCGCTAAACCCCGCTTACTCCTTCTGGACAAAACTTTTTCAATTGCTAACATGCAATGCTCAAATAAACTTACAGATTTATCGGTTTCATCATAAAAAGGAATTTTTTCGTATAGTATATCAATCTTACCAACTTCGTTAATATATTGTATAGTAACAAAAGGCAACCAAAGCAAGTCGTCGGTCATTTCAGTTTTTAATCCTGTATCCGTAATTGGATGCCACCAATGCAGAACGCTTCCGTCTTTCATTTGATGTTCTGCATGCAACAAAATTTGCTTTTTGGTTAATTCTGGTTTAACCGGTAAAAATACTAAACTGTCTTGTAATTGGTCTCTATAACCAATAGCGCCACTCTGTTGATAAAAAGCTGTTCTTCCCCATATTCTACCGGATATAGCCTGGTACCGGAACCATCGGTTTACCCCTATATTCATGGCTTGGTCGGGAGTATCTATTTCCATCGGTTCTAATAATTCTTTCCAGAATTTTTTAATATTATTTAGTTCATTAAGTACTTTTTCATTTGAATTAAATTTTGACAGTAGGGATTTAATTTCATTTTTAGCTTTTGCGAGTCCCAGAAAAAAGTTAATGTTTTCATTCTGATTTGGTTCAATCCGGATATCTACTTTTAGCGAGCCAATGGAATCATAATAAGAACCAGTAGTATTTGATAAGCTTTTCCGTTTAAGCGCCTTTGCATTGGTAAGTGAATTATACTGGCCGATAAATGTTTCTTTATCACCTTCATAAGATTCAATCTCTTTATCACAACTGATAAATCCGGTATATCTATAATCGATATTCCAATGACCTTTATCTCCTAAAGGGATGTCCCATAATCTTTTTGTAGCAAGCAATGAATTTAACTTTTCGGAATATTCTGTTTCCAAAAATTGTTTGTGAAATTCCCTGTGAAAATCGTTAGATGATCCTAATACCCATTCAAAATACGTAATTAAAGAAAGATTAATTTTCTTGTTTGTAAAATTATTAATGTGCACATTCCAAATTTCAAGGTTTTCATTAAGCGGTACGAATAACGTTAAAACAACCTGAATTCCCTTGAATTCACTCTTAATTGTTGTGTAACCAAGTCCGTGCCTGCATTCATAAAAATCCAGAGGGGTTTTAGTCGGCATCCAGGCAGGATTCCAAACTTCCCCGGAATCATTATCGCGTATAAAAATATATTTACCCCAATCGTCTTTAATTAAATCTTGATGCCATCTGGTAATTCGGTTAAATTCAGAGTGTGTTTTCCAGCTAAACCCGCTTCCGCTTTGAGAAATTGTAAATCCGTATTCACCGTTTGAAATAACATTTATCCAAGGTTTTGGTGTTTTTGGAGTAGTGATTACATATTCGGAACCGTCATTTGTAAAATAACCATACTTTGTGGAAAATTTTGCCATAATTATTATTTCTAAAATGGAATTGTTAGTACTATTAAAAAGAAAAACGGGAAAATTTAATTTTCCCGTTTTCGATATATTTAACTTTAATTATTTAAGCAGAACCATCTTTTTGCTTTTCACAAAATGACTACCGTCAATTCCTTGCGCATCAATTCTATAGAAATAAACGCCTGACGATAATGATGCGGCATTAACATTAACAGAATGATTTCCAACACTCAATTTTTGATTTAAGAGAGTAAGTACTTTTTGTCCGAGCAAATTGTAAACCTCTAGCCTAACATCAGACCTTACAGGCAGATTGAAATTCACAGTGGTAGTAGGATTAAAAGGATTAGGATAATTTTGTTGCAAGGAAAAACTATTAGGTATTTTGGACAGATCGGATTTCACATCCACTAATTTATCTTCAAGAGTCAAAGTTCTTGTATCCGGACCCCATTCACTTCCCCACCATTGTTTTCCATAACTACCAACTTCACCCCAAGCCGGGTCACCGTCGCTATAACCATCGGGGTCAAAGATGTTTATTAAGACTTGAACCGAAGAAGGATTTGTTAATCCCAAGCTGTTTAGATCTATTCTCAGCTCGGCTGTATAGCCGCTATCAACTCCGGAAGTATCATTGACAACCGTCCCCGGCATTTTGTACCCTGCACCTTCCGAACCGGCAGGTGCATTTGTCTCAAACACAATATCAGGATCAGTTCCCGTAGCATTGAAATATAATTTATATTCCTTTTGATCACCGTTATTATCTGCTATTTTCATAAACAATCCGTCGCCTTCCCAACTATCACCAAATTTACAAACCGATTGATCGTTTGATTTAAGTGCTATATACAAATTTGAATCATCATGTAAAAATCTAACTTCACAAGTCGAAACATCATTGTATGGAGGTTTAACCACCGCATAACCTGTAGGCATGTAAACATTATTAGAAGGAACACCTGCCATTTTAAATTTCAACCGTGGAACATCTTCAGACCAGTCGGCTTCATCCAACATACCATCAATCGTAATCGAATCGCTGACTCTATATACAGGTAAAGACATAGGGTCAATATTTGTACTGTCAAGTAAAAGGGTTCTTGTTTCGGGTCCCCACTCACTTCCCCACCATTGTTTTGCATAATTACCGTTTGGTCCCCAAGCTGTTGTACTGTCACTGTAGTTATCGGGATCAAAAATATTTATAAGCACATGAATAGCTGAAGAGGAATCTAATCCCAAACTTGTTAAATCCAGTTTTAATTCTGCGGTATAACCGCTATCAACGTTTGTAGAATCATGAACAATAGTACCGGGCATTTTATATCCAACGCCTTCAGATCCGGCCGGTCCGTTAGTTTCAAAAACCATATCCGGATCTGTTCCCGTACCGTTGAAATATAACTTATACTCTTTTAATTCACCTGTACCATCTTCTATCTTCATAAATAAACCGTCGCCTTCCCAGCTATCGCCAAATCTTGTTACATATTTATCATCGGATTTTAAACCAATATATAAATACGAACCTTTTTTAAGAAATTTAACAAAACAGGTAGAAGTATCTTTATATTCAGGTTTTACAATAGCAAAACCTGTAGGAGTAAAATTATTTCCTGCCGGAGTTCCTCCGATTTTAAACATCAATTGGGGAAGATCAGCCGACCAGTCGGACTCATTTAACTGTCCGTCCAGAACCATTGTGTCGGTAGTTGTATGCACCATCAATGCAGAGGGGTCCTGCATACCTTGAGCATTTACTTTAATTGCAAAAGCAAAAAAGAATGTAAATATTAAAATATTAAATAATTGAAAATACTTTTTCATACTACCTCCATTTAGTTTTATTATTTTTAACATGATTCACCAATAATAATTCCCGTTGTAATTTTACGATGTTGGACTTCGTGATTCTCATCATCATTTAATATTTTAAATAACAACTTTGCCGCCGTTCTCCCAATTTCGTCTGTCGGAACATGTACCGTAGTTAATTTTGGAGTTAAGAATTCCGATAACGAAATATGATCAAAGCCAACAACCGCAACATCTTCCGGTATTTTTAATCCTAATGAACTAATTACTTTATAACATCCTGCAGCCATCATATCATTAGCTGCAAAGATTGCTTTAGGTTTTTTAATAAGGCTTAATAATCTACTGCAAGCGAGCTCTCCCCCTTTAATGGTAAAGTCGCCATTAATTATCCAATCATCCTGATATTCGATGTCATTATCTTTAAGAGCGGCAAGATAACCCAACTTTCTTTGTTCCGCATCCGAATTAATTGAAGGTCCTCTGATAAATGCAATATCTTTGTAACCTTTTTTATTAATAAGATAATCAGTCATTGAATATGCTCCTTGAAAATTGTCTATCCCAACAGAGTCAACACTTTCAACTTTATTATATCCGTTAATCACAACTATAGGGAATTTCTTTGTTGCTAAAATTTCTTTAAGTTGGTTACTGATGGAAGGAACCATTAAAATAACACCGTCAACTAAACTTTGAGCCATAAAATTTAAAATCGATTCAACGGTATTTCGTTCACTGTGTGAACTGGCCACAACCAAATGATAATTATTCCTATACGCAATTTGATCAACACCTTTAATAATTTCGGGGAAAAATTCTCCGCCTACCTCGGGTAAGATAATGCTAATGACATTTGTTTTTTTCTTAACCAAAGTACGTGCCACAAAATTCGGGGTATAATTTAATTCCTTCGCAAGTTTTTGAATTAATTCTTTTGTGCTTTTTTTAACATTCTGATTATTATTCAATGCGCGGGAAACCGTTGCAATTGATACATGGGCACGATCGGCTATTTCTTTGATTGTTACTGACATAATATTTCTGTAAACGCTTACATTTTTATTTCCAAATTAGTTATATTTAGACAATAATTCAAGCATGATTTAGATTTTTTTTATCAAATTTATTTTATTTGTTATGTTTTATGCCTTGTTCATTGAGTATTTACAATGTTTCAATTAACTGTTTTCATCTGTTCTTTCTATTATAATTATGTAAATTTATGTAAATGATTACATTTAAATAAGTCTGGAGCTTCTAAATGTTGTTAAAATATGTACACCTATTATTTTTAGTTCTGCTTTTCTTTTTATTATCATCTGCTTTAATTGCACAACAAACTTTACTGGATAAGTCCAACTCCACAAAAAATTGGCGAATAGTAAAATCGGATGGTGTTGAAGCATCAGTTAAAATTGCTAATATCTTTAACAGGAAATCAATTGAATTTGATATTAATTTTGTACATGGAACAGGTTACGGTGGTATTCAGAAAAATATTTCACTGGACCTATCCGATAATTTTGAATTCTCTTTCTATTTAAAAGGAATATTACCAGCTAACAATTTGGAATTCAAGTTATTAGATTCTGCCGGAAATAATGTTTGGTGGAATATTAAACGGAATTTCAACTTCCCCAAAAAATGGACAAAAATAATTATAAAAAAAAGGGATATAACTTTTGCTTGGGGTCCGGCTAAAAATAAAAATTTATCGAAAATTGGTAAAATTGAAATCACAATATCTTCGGCAAAAGGCGGAAAAGGTAAAATTTTTATTGATTCTTTATCCTTCGTAAAATTACCACCTCCTCCAACAATTATACCTAAAATCAAAGTTTATGCTTCCACATTTTTTAGGGATAACTTTCCATCGAATGTCTTAGATAAAATTTCAAACACTAAATGGATAAGTGTATCAAATAAAAATAAATTAGAATTTTTAGTCTTTGATTTTGGTTATAATAAAGAAATTGGCGGTTTAGTTATATATTGGGATTCATTAAACATTCCGCAAAATTTTAGAATATTAGCTTCAACAAATCAAACGGAATGGGATACACTAACCGTTATAAATAATAACAACAGAAGGATCAGTTATATTCAACTAAAAAATCTTACAACTAAATTTCTCAAAATTCTTTTACTTAAAACTGAGCTTACAAAACAAGTTGGAATACAAGAAATAGAATTTGAAGATTATCATTTTTATGAGGATGATAATTATTTTTTCAAAAGAGTGGCGGAAGATTATCCCAAAGGTTATTACCCAAGATATTTATATGATGAGCAGACTTATTGGACTGTGGCAGGCGTAAACGGCGATCGCAAGGAAGCTTTAATTAATGAAGACGGAATGGTGGAAGTTGACAAACAAAGTTTTTCGATTGAACCGTTTTTAAAAGTAGACGGAAAAGTTTTTAATTGGAATGACGTACGGAAAAATCAAAAGTTGAAAAATAATTACTTGCCAATCCCTTCTGTTCAATGGAAAAAAGACAGTATACAATTAACTATTACCGCTTTAACCGATGGGCAACCGGGCAATTCTTATCTTTACCTCCATTATAATTTACTAAACGAAGCTGATATTAAACATTCAATAACTTTATATTTAACCGTAAGACCTTTTCAGGTAAATCCTCCTTGGCAGTCGCTTAATTTTGAAGGCGGGGTTTCAAAAATCAGTAAGATAACTGCAAACGAAAATTTAATATCTATTAACAATAAAAAGATTATACCGTTAACAAAACCAAGCAATATCCAATATTTAGATTTTAATAACTTAAGCTTATATAATCTTTTAATTAATAGCAAATTTCAATTTAATAACTCAAATATTGAATCAAACGGTTTCTCATCCCTAGTAATTAGCTATAATTTTGTTCTTCAACCAAAAACTGCAAAGCAACTTACATTGCTTATCCCTTTTTATCCCGATAAATTCAAACAAGATTTAACAACCGGGCTCAGAAATAATTTTCAATTCAAAAGTTTATTACAAAAAGTTTCAAAATATTGGGATACGAAGATTAATCATGTTAAAATCAATTTACCCAAACCAGCAACTGAATACTTGAACACTTTGAAATCAAATCTTGCTTACATTTTAATTAACCGGGATAGCAGCGCTTTGCAGCCTGGCTCAAGATCATACGAGAGGTCCTGGATTAGGGATGGATCATTAACATCCGCCGCATTACTAAGATTCGGGATTAAAAAAGAAGTACGTGATTTTATTGAGTGGTACAAAGAATATCTATTCCCATCCGGGAAAGTTCCTTGCGTTGTTGATAGCCGTGGAGCCGATCCCGTTGATGAAAATGACAGTAACGGTGAATTTATCTATCTGATTTACCAATACTTTGCGTTCACAAGAGACACTACGTTTTTACGAAATAATTTCTCTTATGTTCGAAGGTCGGTTGACTATCTTCAGAGCCTGATTAAAAAGGGGTCCCTTCAAAAATATAAATTTGGAGATGACAGATTATTAAGAGCATTTTACGGTCTTGTGCCCGAATCAATTAGTCACGAAGGTTACTCCGCTCATCCCGAACATTCTTATTGGGATGACTTTTTTGTTTTGCTCGGTTTAAAAGATGCCGCAAAAATCGCTTCGGTTATTGGTTATCATTCCTTAGCTTCCAGTTATAAAAATATGGCCAATACTTTTAGAACAAATTTTTACAGCTCAATTAAACTCTCTGCAAAGTTACATAATATAAATTTCATTCCCGGAAGTGTTGAGTTGGGAGATTTCGATCCTACTTCCACTACAGTAGCAATTTATCCTTGCAACGAAACAAACCTTCTGCCACAATTTTTATTGCATAATACGTTCAGCAAATATTACAATTTCTTCGAAGAAAGATTAGCGAACGACAATTGGATCAATTTCACTCCTTACGAAGTAAGAACCGTTGGGACATTTAATATAATGGGAATGAAAGATAAAGCGTTTGAGCTGCTGGATTTTTTTATGCAGTACAGGAGACCAAAAAACTGGAATGAATGGGCTGAAGTTGTATGGAAAGATAAACGGGCTCCTAAGTTTATTGGCGATATGCCTCATACTTGGATTGGATCCGATTTTATAAATTCATTTAGAACATTTTTTGCCTACGAGGATGAATTAAACGATGCTTTGATTCTTTGCTCCGGTTTGAAAAAAGAATGGGTTGACGATCCCAAAGGAATTGAAATTGAGAACTTGCCGACTTATTATGGAGAAGTAAATTATTCAGTTAAAAAAACCGGGACTAAAAAATATAGAATACAAATCTGGGGCAAATTGGATAAACCTGCCGGCGGAATTATCATTAAAAACTTCTTGAATAAAAAACCTAAATCCGTAATTATAAAAAACAAATTATATTACAATTTTAATATATCAGGAATTAAATTAAACCGGATTCCTTGCAATATAGATGTTATATATTAAAGAAGAAATCAATACAATCTTTTAATAAAACTAATTCCGCCCAATTGATACATTTGATCCATTATTTCCTTTTCTCTTAATCTCAAATATTTTGACGGATTGTTGATTTTAAACTTAACGGGATTCGGTAAAACCGCCGCAAGAAGTGCAGCATCATATTTGTTTAATTTTGAAGCGGGTTTGTGATAGAATAATTTGGAAGCTTTTCCCACCCCGTAAACATTTTTTCCAAATTGGGCAATGTTTAAGTATACTTCAATAATTCTACGCTTACTCCAAAAAAATTCTAACAATAATGTGTAATAAGATTCTGCCAATTTCCTAAAATAATCTTTACCCGACCACAAAAATAAATTTTTAGCCACTTGTTGAGAGATTGTACTGGCGCCTCGCAATCGCTTACCTTTTATTTTATCTTGAATAGCTTTTTCAATTTCCGTTACATCAAATCCGTGATGGGATAAAAATTTTTGATCTTCGGAAGCAATTACTGCAAGGACAACATTTTTAGAGATTTTATTGAAATCTACCCATTTTATTTCGCTAACATCAAAATTTGTTCTTAATAACTTTGTATTCCTAGCGGTATTTTGAATGAATGCTGTTGTCGGAGGGTTTATCCATTTAAACATCAAAACTATTAAAAGTGAATACATTAAAAAACTAAATAAAACCGGTATAAGAAATTTAAAAAATACTTTTTTTACAAATCCTTTTGATCCGGCTGTTTTTGTTTTCTTTGCCATCTCAACTTTACTTTATACTTTCTACTTTCTACTTTACTTCAAGATACGCAATGCAAAAGTAATTATTTTCATCAGTCCAATATTTTTTAATTGTAAAATAATCTTGTGCAAGTTCTTTAAAGCCTTCTATAGTATATTTATGTGAATATTCGGTAAGAATTGTTTCACCTTTATTAAAATAAAATTTTTCTTCCCCTAACCGGACGGTTTGATCTTCAAGACTAATCAGGTGCATTTCAATTCTACTTTCCTCTTCATTAAAAATTGCATTATGTTTGAATGATTCAATATTAAAATCCGTACCGAATTCTTTATTTAGTCTTCTTAATATGTTCAAATTAAATTTAGCAGTAATTCCTTCTTTGTCATTGTAAGCCGCCAGCAATACATTCCGGTCCTTTATCAAATCAAAACCTATAATCAGTCCACCTCCAATACCGCATTCCTCTGCAATAACGGTTAAAAATTCCTTTGCTTGAGTATTGGTAAAGTTTCCAATTGTGGAACCTGGGAAGTATGTTATTCTATGTTCAACATCTCTTGAAATCTTCGGAAGTCTCAATGGTTTTGTATAATCCGCTGCCAACGGATAAACATCCAAGCCGGGATATTCTTTTCTTAACTTTTCCGCTGATTTATGCAGGTGTTCTTCGGAAATGTCAATAGGCACATATCCGCTCAAGTGTTTTATCCTATCTAACAAAAGTCTGGTTTTAGTACTGCTGCCGCTGCCAAACTCTATTAAAAGTGAATTTTTAGGAATCGCTTCTACTATCCCGGAAATATTATCCATCATAATCTGTTGTTCGGTTCTCGTTAAATAATATTCCTTTAATTCACATATTTGATCGAATAATTTCGAACCGTATTCATCATAAAATAATTTGCTCGGGAGCGATTTCCTTTCGGCTGAGAGTCCGGCTATGATTTCATCTAATAAAGTTTTGTTGCTTTCCAAAATTGTTTCCATGGTTTTTCCTTATAAATCTTTTGCTAATCTGATTCCCGTAAACTGCCATCTTGCATTAGGCGGGAAAAAATTTCTGTATGTATTTCTTATATGAGTTATAGACGTTGCACAAGAACCGCCGCGCAATACCATTTGATTCGACATAAACTTTCCGTTATATTCGCCGATTGCACCCGGCGGTGTTTTATAACCCGGATAAGCAGTATAAGGGCTTTGTGTCCATTCCCAAACATCTCCGAAAAGTTGATTTATTTTATGATCATCAATTGTTTCTTTTAATGGAACAGGATGAAAGTTTTCATTCTCAACAAAATTACCTTCGACTTTTTCTGTTTGAGAAATCACTTCCCATTCGGCTTCGGTAAGCAAACGGGAATTTGCCCATCTTGCAAACGCATCCGCTTCGTAGTAAGAAATATGTGTTACCGGCTCTGCGGGATTCACTTTACGAAATCCATTTAAAGTGAAATTCATCCATTCACCGTCAACCTTTTGCCAATATAACGGAGCTTCCCAATTATTTTGTTCGACCGTTGCAATTCCATCGGACAACCAAAGTACAGAATTTTTATATCCACCGGATTCAATAAATTCAATAAATTCTTTATTCGTAACCAATCTGTTTGCAGCTGCAAAAGGATTTAAAAATTCTTTGTGGACAGGTTTTTCATTATCATAAAAAAATCCGTTGCCATTGTAACCAATCTCA
>Ga0256841_1003391_pt1 | contig 11958 bp, 8 predicted proteins | sample 356308metaG_FD_185971 | JGI IMG/M metagenome (GOLD analysis project Ga0256841, IMG submission 185971) | Hydrothermal vent microbial communities from Mid Atlantic Ridge, Atlantic Ocean - 356-308 | ecosystem: Environmental > Aquatic > Marine > Hydrothermal vents | place: Atlantic Ocean: Mid...
CCAGCGACTTTGCATCTATTGAAGCAGACAATACATCTGCTTTCAACTGCCGTGCAGTAACAGGTGGCACCAAATGGTCCAAACACTCATACGGCAGAGCGATAGATATCAATCCGCTTGAAAATCCATACATATCAAGAAGCGGCAAAATCGCCCACAAAAAATCCCTAAAATACCGCTCAAGAAAACACAAAAACAGTTCACCATCAGATAGAGCGATCATTGTCAAGGGTGACAGGATAGTGTATCTATTTAAATCCAGAGGATGGAGATGGGGAGGCGACTGGCACTCTATCAAAGATTATCAACATTTCGATAGGCTTTACAAAAAGTAACACTTTCTGAACTAGTTTCAAAAAAGTTTTATATTAATCTTAGCTTAATAATAATTCTCCTATCATTTTTTATTATCCTTCTTTATTTTTTAAACGACATAAAGAGGATAGAAAAAAATTAAGGAGAAGAAATGACCAAATTGACCAAATCGATCATTGCAGCATCAGTAATGTTTGCAGGCTCAGCTTCGGCTGCTCAGTTTATCACTATCGGAACAGGTGGAGTAACAGGAACATATTACCCAACAGGTGGTGCAATATGCCGAATGATGAACAAAAACAAAAAAGAGACAGGGATTAGATGTTCTGTTGAATCCACCGGAGGCTCTGTATATAATGTAAACACTATAAATGCAGGCGAACTAGACTTTGGTATATCCCAGAGTGACACAGCGTATCAGGCATTTAATGGTGAAGGCAAGTTTAAGGGCAAGGCAATCAAGGGACTTAGATCTGTAATGGCTATCTACCCTGAACTTTTGGCGTTTGTCGTAACTAAAAAGTCTGGCATCAAAACACTTATGGATGCAAAAGGCAAAAGAGTCAATGTGGACACTCCGGGCTCAGGAACTCGCATGACAACTGAGATTGTTCTCAAGGCGTTTGGTATCAAAATGAGTGATTTTAAATCTGTAGATGAGCTAAAATCATCTGAAGGACCAACACTACTCAAGGATGATCATATTGATGGATATTTTGCAGTATTTGGGCATCCAACAGCCAATATCAAAGATGCTGCCAACTCTGTAGATATCGATCTTGTTCCAATCGAAGGTAAACCTATTGATGAACTGGTCAAAAAATATCCATACTATGCTAAAGGTATCATTTCCGGAACATTCTACAAAGGTGTCACTCACGATACTCCAAGTATAGGTGTCAAGGCTGTTTTATGTACAAAGGATAGTATAGATGAAAAGGTTGTATATACTTTGACCAAAACTATACTTGACAATTTTGAAGCGTTTAAAAAACTTCACCCGGCATACAAAACAATCACAAAGGCAAGCCTACTTGATGGTTTGAGTATCCCTCAACACCCAGGTGCAGTCAAAGCATTTAAAGAGGCTGGCTTACTCAAATAGTCTATCTAATGTATCTTCACAATTGTGAAGATACATTGAGCACAGTACTTATTCCAAGCTTTTATCATTGGATATACCAATAACAATAACTTGCCCATCTTAAAAGTTTGAAATAGAAACTACAAGCAGGAGGATAATTGTGAAAAAACAACATGAGCATACTGATGAGTATCTAGAAGATATAGAAGATAGCAACAAGGAGGCCTTTGATACTCTTTCCAAACTCGACAGTGGAATTCCTCCAAGTGAAGAGAGAATGGATTATGAAGAGGAGCTTATAAGCGAGCTGGAGGGTCAGCGCGAATTTGAGAAAGGCTCTATATATTGGTGGCTGGTTGCGGTAGTTGCATTTGGTTGGTCACTTTTTCAACTGGCTGTTGTAGTTCACCCCATCAATAGTGTTTATATCAGATCTATACATCTGGCTTTTGCACTTGCACTGGCATTTATGGCATACCCAATCCTAAAGAGACCAAAACTTCGCAAAAAGATTACCTGGTATGATTATATATTTGCAATAGTGGCTGTCATAGCTGCACTATATCAATGGTATGCGTATAATGATCTTGCTATGCGCTCAGGTGCCTGGACAACAACTGATATAGTAATCGGTGTGACCGTGATCTTTGTTGTGCTTGAGGGTGCACGCAGGGTTATGGGGCTGCCTCTGCCTGTAATTGCGATTCTGTTTTTGATTTATGATATATTTGGTCCTGAAATGCCAGATCTTATAGCGCACAAAGCGGTAAGCCTAAATAAACTGATGGGTCAAATGGTTTTGACTACAGAGGGGATATTTGGAGTGCCTCTGGGTGTAAGCTCTGCGTTTGTTTTCCTGTTTGTACTATTTGGAGCCTTGCTGGATCGTGCGGGTGCCGGTGAATACTTTATCAATCTGGCCTACACGATGCTGGGCAAATATGACGGTGGACCTGCCAAAGCATCAGTAGCAGCATCCGGACTTATGGGGATCATCTCCGGCTCATCAATAGCCAACACTGTAACTACCGGTACATTTACGATACCGCTGATGAAAAAGCTTGGCTTTCCTGCACATAAAGCCGGTGCAGTCGAGGTGGCTTCATCGGTCAATGGGCAATTGATGCCACCTATTATGGGAGCAGCGGCTTTCATTATAGCCGAGTTTTTGGGGCTTAGTTATACAGATGTTGTATTTGCGGCGTTTGTGCCGGCATTTACTAGCTACTTCGCCCTATTTTATATCGTGCATCTTGAGGCAAAAAAACAAGGAATCAAAGGTGAAAAAGGATTGGGCAGAGTATGGCCGATATTCATAAAGGGTATCCACTATATCGTGCCTATTGGCTTTTTGATGTATACACTTATCATACTCAGACACTCAGCCCAAAGTGCAGCATTCAATGCTATTATGTTTATGATGCTTATTATGGTAACACAAAAGCCAATAGCAGCACTCATTGAGGGGAGAAAACTTGATTTTCACATACTTACAAGCGGGTTTACGGATATAGCACACGGGATGGTCAATGGTGCCAAAAATATGGTGCCTATCGCTGTGGCTACCGGTGTTGCCGGCTTAGTTGTGGGATCTGTGACGCTAACTGGAATAGGATTGATACTTGCAGATGTGATAGACCAGCTCTCACACGGATATATTATTTTGGTGCTTCTATTTACCGCGATCACATCGCTTATACTTGGAATGGGGCTTCCTACAACTGCCAACTACATAGTAATGGCTGCCTTGACAGCTCCTGTGATAATGCAGCTTGCCGGTGACAATGGCTACATCATACCGGCGATCGCTGCTCATATGTTTGTATTTTACTTCGGGATACTAGCCGATGATACGCCGCCTGTGGGGATGGCCGCCTACGCGGCGGCAGGTATCGCCAAATCAGATCCTATCAAAACAGGTTTGCAGGGATTTTATTATGACATCAGAACAGCTATATTGCCATTTATGTTCTTTTTCAACAACAAGCTCCTTCTTATAGAGAGTGTTGATCCAAATGATCCAAATGATCCAGGCAAATGGCAGTGGGTAAGCAATCCGCTAGAGATATTGGTGATATTCGCCGGAGCTGTAATGGGAATGTTTGCTTTTACCTCTGCTATCCAAGGATATATGGTTACTAAGCTAAATGCATTTGAGAGATTGATGCTGCTTGTAGTCATTCCATTTGCTATGCTTCCTAATATAATGTCTGAAAAATTGCATCTTGGAAGTGAATATATATCATATGCTATTGCTGCAGGTATATATGCTACAATTTATTTGATGCAAAAAGCTAAAGCAAAAAAATTGGCTTAAAATTTCATTTAAAGTCAAAGGCTTTTGCCTTTGCAAATGCATTTGAAATATCTTTTGATATAATCTCAACAAAAAAGAATACCATAATGGCTATTGATAGAAAAAAACTTCTTGGGCACATATTTGCATTTACTACGATCGTAATCTGGAGCATAGCCTTTGTAAGCAACAAGGCCCTACTCTCATATATCACTCCTATTGAAAATATGATATTTAGATTTGCCATTGCTTACTTTATACTGCTCATTATATATCCACAATATAGGATGCCAAATTCACTCAAAGATGAAATACACTTCTTTATTCTCGGCTTTTTGGGGATTTTTATCTACTTTATACTGGAAAATTTCGCACTAGAATACACTCAAGCTACAAATGTAGGGCTATATATGGGATCCATACCGCTATTTACTGCTATTTTTGCTCATTTTATGACCAAAGATGAAGAGCTTAGTAAAAATATTATAATCGGCTTTATTATAGCTATCATTGGAATTGGGCTAATACTTCTAGAGGGATCCAAGTTTGAGCTTAGACTCAAAGGGGATCTTCTTGCCCTTGGAGCTGCGATGATATTTTCTCTATACTCCGTGATGCTCAAGCTTGCTCCAAAAGGCTACAACTATATACTAATAACACGCAAGAGCTTTTTTTATGGCTTGATTTTGATGATGATATATCAACTGATAGCGGGAGGATCACTGCCTATTTCAAAACTGCTTATCCCTGCCGTTGCACTAAATATAGCATTTCTTGGTATCCTCTCATCTGGATTGGCATTTATACTATGGCAGCAAGGGATTGAGAGAATAGGCTCTATCGCAACAAGTAACTATATATATCTTGTTCCTCTTATTACTGCAATTGCCGGCATACTGTTGCTTGACGAGAAAATTACTATGCAAATGAGTATAGGGGGGCTCTTGATACTTATGGGACTATATGCTGCCCAAAGAAAATAGGGATATAATCAAGAGAAATCCAGAACAGTTTTCATAAATATATCTTCATCGATTATCTCTTGAAGATATCCACCGTTCAAAAAATCTGCACCAATAATTCTGACATAATCATACTCTTGCCTATCATCTACTTTGCTTGCGATTGTTGTCACATTATATGTATGGGATACTGATATGATAGATTTCAGGAGACTTGTTCTTCTTGCGCTTATCAATTCATGATTTAGATATAGATAATCGAGTCTAATTTTATCAAGGCACTTCACCGGAGCAAACTTTGATCCAAAATTATTTATAGATATTTTAAATCCATATTTTCTTAACTCCTCCGTACCTTTATATACATATTCATAGTTTGTTATCAAAAACTCTTCGGAGATATTAAATACAATGCGTTTGGTATCGCATTTTTCAAGGGTTGCAATATTTATAATCTCATTAATTGTATTTTTTGTAAAACACTTATAATTTGGGATATTTATCATAAATTCAAGATCGGATTCCGGGCTTCTTTTTATAAAGTTACATACTTTTGAAAATGTTTTTATAAAAAATTTATTGATTATTTGCGGATCAGCTATAGAGCAAATTGAGAGCATATTGTCGTCCATTTTCATATTTTCACCCGGCACTTTGGGTATTATCTGTGAAATTACCGCATTACCCTCTTTGTTGAATATTTGCCTAAAATAAAAAAGAAGTTTGTCGTTTTCAATGATATGAGATACTTTTTTTCGAAATATTTTTGTTTTTTGTATCTCTCTGTCAATGCTTTCATCATAATAAACATATTTATTTTTTCCCATCTCTTTGGCTTTGTACATGGCCATATCAGAATTTCTTATTATGGATTCAATATCATTGACACCGTTTGGAAATATAGCTATTCCCATACTCGCAGTCGAAGCAATTTTGCAACCGTCTATATCGTATGGCTCTTCAAGAGTTTTTATTATTTTACTGCATATATTATCTATTTTTAAAGCTGCACTATTTTTATCGTCCCCAAGATCAACAAGAATCAATCCAAACTCATCTCCGCTGATTCTTGAAAGGTAATCCTCAGCACGAATTACCTGTTTTATCCTTCCTGAAAACTCGATAAGCAGCCTGTCGCCCACTTGATGGCCAAAACTGTCATTGATGTTTTTGAAGTTATCAAGATCTATAAAAATAAATGCGCTATAGAATTTATGCCTTTTCGATCTTGCAAATTCATTCCTGAGTCTTCCTCTCAGTGCCTGCCTATTTGGAAGAGCTGTCAAAACATCTATTTTTGATATCTCTTTATCTTTGTCTTTTGCTTTTACTATTTTAATACTGTATTCAGATAGCTCAGACTCTTCATGCCCTACTATCTTATAAAAGGAATTATCTGCGCTGATGATGTTTTTATCTTCATCTATTACAATGGTAGATGCATAACCATTTTTTGGATACAAATTCTTGTCAGATCTGTTCTTTCCAGGCCACTCAATTTTATTGTTTTGGAATAGCGCAAAAAACAATAAAAGCATCAGAACAACAGCAGACATGATAAAAAAGAGTGTAGTTTTTTCCAAATTTGAAAGAAAAAAGTATATTGCCATCTCTACAATAATAAGAACAAAGAATATAAATATCACTCTTTTATTATCAATTATCATTCCATAAACCTTATATATATTGAATTATACAACAATTTTATAAGATTTTTTTGACAATTCAACCCATTTTCAGCAAAAGCCTATCAAGTAAACTGCTGCTCAATACTCTCTTTGCCAAACCAAGAAGATATGTTGCTTTGGTAATATAGTACCTGGGTGCCGGTTTTTTGGAGAGTATAATCTTATGTACTACTGAAGCAACTGCCTCAGGTTCTTCATTGAAAGGAACTTTTTTACCTCCACCATTTATTTTACTAAAATATAGATCTTTAAATATAGAATGTTCAATATCTACATTTTTTTGGAGCATCTTTATGGCAGTTTGTCTGAAGTTACTTGTTATAGGGCCTGTATTTAGCAAAATCGGATATATTTCTGTCCCTTTCAGCTCAAGTCTCAGTGTATCAGTAAGTCCCTCAATGGCATATTTGCTGGCATTGTAGGCACCTCTACCAAATAATGAAATCAGCCCTAATACTGAGCTGTGCTGAATAATTTTGCCATGTCCTTGCCTTCTCATTACCGGAAGTATCTGTCTGGTACACTCATGCAGACCTATTACATTGGTCTCAAACTGCCCTCTCAAAGCATCAGATGTGATATCCTCTATAGCTCCTATCTGTCCATATCCTGCATTATTGAACCAAACATCAATAGTCCCCTCTTTTTCCAGCACGCTATCAATGACCACTTTAATCTCATCTGCTTTTGTAACATCAAGTTTCATCGCATCAAATCCAAGTCCCACAAGCATATCCACATCTTTTTGCTCTCTTGCTGTCGGATATACCGTAATAAACCTATCTTTTAGATAGAGCGCGGTCTCCAAGCCTATTCCTGTAGAGCACCCTGTTATTACTATTACAGGTTGTTTATACATATCAACTCCTATATTACAGCTCTGTTTCTTTTTTTATCTACCAAAACACTGTCAAATCTCATCCAATTGCCGGATATATCTTCGCTACTCTTGATCTCAAGGCGATTAAAATATTGATCAAGTCCGTTGTATTTTCCATCATTGCTCTGTTCGACCAGTACATGAAGATTACTTCTGTGTGCCTGTCTGAAAATATAGTTTTTTTCAGATATTATGGAGCTTAGCTCTTTGTGCCTCTCTTTGGCAATATCCCCTCTGACAATATCTTTCATTGACGCAGCAGCCGTACCATCACGTTTGGAGTACGTAAATGCGTGTATGTGAGTCAATGGCAACTGCTCTACTCTTTTGATAGCCTCTTTCCATTCAATCTCTCCCTCGCCTGGATGCCCAACGATAAAATCTGTTCCTATGGCATAACCTGCTTCTGATATCTCTTCCAAAAGCCTCCAGTCATCTGCATAACTGTTTCTACGATTCATCAAATCCAACATCCTGTCACTTGTATGTTGCAATGCTATATGCAAGTGCCTCGACATCCAAGGCTCAGGCAGCAACTCCTTGAATGCATCATCTATTTGAACAGGCTCAAGACTGCCTATTCTAATGCGCCTGACTCCTCTAATCTGAGATATTTTTTTCAGAAGTTCACTTATTGAAGTGTCTCTGTCCTTGCCATAACTACCCACATTGGTACCGGTAAGGATAAACTCCCCGAAACCATTGGATGCCAGTAGCTCCACCTGGGCAAGAATGGTCTCCTCCCTATGGCTCCTTGCGCCTCCTCTGACAGTTGGTATGATGCAATACGAACAGGCAAAATCACACCCCTCCTGAATCTTGATAAATGCCCTGCTCTTTCCCACAAACTTTTCAACAATGGTCCTGTCTATATGATTCAGATCACCTATTTGGTAAAATCTATCTTTATGCTGAAGTATTTCATTTATCTTCTCTTTTTCAGAGTGACCCATAACTCCAAATACTTTCTCTTCTTCAAATAACGACTCCCCTTTGGAATGAGAGCCACATCCTGCCAAAATAACTTTGGCGCTTGGATTTTTTCTGGATATTGAGTTGATATATCCCCGGACGGAACTGTCAGCTCCATTGGTTACCGTACATGAATTTACTACTATTATGTCAGCATCGCTTTCATTTGTACTTGTTTCAAAGTCCTTGAGATTGCTAATCATTACCTGTGTATCAAATTGATTTGTTCGGCACCCAAAGGTCTTGAAATATACTCTTTTTTTATTAGACATCCTCTCTCTCTTTTTGTTCATCTATCTGAGGGTATGAGGGTTTTGGTATATGCCCATTTAGGTATAGAGAGTGAGTCTGATAAGCAAGTCTGATATCACTGCTTTCCTGTATTCTTTGAATTATCTCTTGGGATATTTTTGATCTAAGAGTAAGTGTTGCATATGAATTCGTCAAATACCAGGCGCTAATAACAATACCGCTCTCTCCGATAAATGAAAGTATTCTTGGCTCAACATTTGTATTTTTTATATGATAGTGGCTTCTAAGCTTATTTAGCTGCTTTCTTGTGATGTCCGTATATCCTTTGGAGTATTTTTTTGTCACCTCTTTGGCGATCGAAAGGGCTGCATCTATATTTGAATCAAATGTGATAGTAAAATCTATGCCATCCCAGACAGTCTTGAGTCCATCGTGAGAGTAGTTGGCTATCATATCAGTAAATACATAGTTGTTGGGGATAAATATAATCCTTCCCGAGCGGCGATTGTGCATAAATGATGTCAGCGTTACATCCTCCTGCATGGTCATCCTCAAAGGAGAGATATCAACTATATCACCCACATATTCCACTCCGTCTCTAACAAATTTTACACGATCTCCAACATGCACGGTGCCACCAATGACTATAACCCACCAGCCCATAAGGGACATAAACCAATCTTTCATAGCAATAGCTATACCGGCAGATGCAAAACCCACTACAGTAGCAAGATAGCTGACATTATCAAGGTATGAAAAAAGCAATACTATTGCCAAAAATGTTAAAAATATGAAGTTGACAGCCTTGTTCATTGTATAAAAACTATCTTTGTTGGCAAAATATTTATGGAGCAAAAATTTGATAATCAAAAATATCACAAAAAATATAAGTATAAAACCACCCACCCTGAAAAGCTTATGATACTCCTGTGCAATATCATTATCAAGCTTGATTTTTATCTCATCAATCTTTTTATTATAGACATCTTTGGTAGTACCAAATATCTCAAGCAGAGAACTGAATGTCTCTATCTCTGAATTGATATACTTAAGCTGCCCTATTATATCCACAGAATTTGGTTTTATGGCAATCAGCTTCATAAGTATCTGCTGCTTCTTTCTGAGTCTCTCTATCGTTTTTTTAAGAGCTTGATATTTCTGCTCATATCTTTTTTTATTCTCTTTTAGAGTTTTTTTAAAAGTGAGAGCACTAATTGCTGCTATTGGATTGTTTACTTGTGGTATATTTTTGATTTGTGGAGGCTCTATGCTTTTTTTGAATGGATCATTTTCAAACTCTTTAAGCAGTGCCAGCTTGCCTTTGATCGTTTTGAGTTCAAAACTGTACGATTTAGACATAGCAATATCGCTCTCCAAAGCTCTTCTCTTGGCCTTTATTTTGGCTATCTTTTTGGAAAGTTCGCTCTCTTTTTGTTTTAGCTCTTTGTATGTTTTATAGTTGCTGTAGATTTTGATCCAGACATTTTCGTTCTCCTTTTCTGCGTCAAACTCTCTAAGCTTCTCTTGAAGATCTACAAGATTTTTTGTCTGTATATCACTCTTGTGTTGCTCCTGCAAAATGTTGTTTGTGATATTTTGATCAGCATAAACCATCAAAAAAAGAGATAAGAAAATCCAAATAATACGCACAACTATACCCCCGAAAACCTATTCAAAACTTTTTTTACAACAGATTTATCTAAATCATCTCTTATAGTGTAAGTACCTATTTTTCCATTCGGCAATACAAATTTAATCTTTCCGTTACTGCTTTTTTTGTCAATAAAAAAATGCTCATAAAAACTATCAATATCCTTGATATCATATCTCGTAGGCAATGAGTTGTTTTGAAGCAGATTTAATATTCTGTCCGCCTCTTCTCTTCCCAACATGCCTAGCTCAACTGCAAGTTCATTTGCCATAACTATCCCAATTGCTACTGCCTCTCCATGCAGGTATCTGCTATAGTGGGTCTCATTCTCTATCACGTGAGCAAAAGTATGACCATAATTTAGTACCGCCCTTATGCCGGTCTCTTTTTCATCTTGATTTACCACATCTGCTTTAAGTGTTACTGAACGTCGTATCATCTCCGTAATGCTCTGCCCATCATGCATATTGTGGCTCTCAATATAATCAAAAAAATCCTCATCAAACATTACTGCCATCTTGATAACCTCAGCCACACCGGCAGCAAACTCTCTATCAGGAAGCGTTGTCAAAAAGTAAGGATCTATATAGACCGCCTTAGGCTGATAAAAACTTCCTATAAGATTTTTGCCAAAGCTATTATTGACTCCTGTCTTTCCGCCCACACTTGCATCCACTTGGCTAAGCAGGGTAGTTGGCATCTGAACAAAATCAATCCCTCTTTGGTAAATACTTGCAGCAAAGCCTGTCATATCCCCTATTACACCGCCTCCAAGAGCTATCAAAAGAGATTTGCGATCAAATCTACTTTCAAAAAGCTGATTAAGCATAGCTTCAATAGTTGATAGATTTTTGAACTCTTCACCATCAGGGACTGTTACTGTTTCTACAAGGGGAGCATCGATTTTGGAAAGTACTCTTTCAAGATGCAAGGATGAGACTGTGGGGTTTGTAACAATGGCCACCTTGCGATCGAATTTCAAATCAGGAATTGTTCCGATATTAATATCATAGTTAGTCTTTGAACTGTTTATGAGATTAATTGGTACCACCATATCTGTATCCTGAATAGTTGAATTTATATATTATAATTTTATCTTAATTTTGATAAAAACCATCACTGCTCTACAATCACAGGTATAAGAAGTTTTGGGTGCTGAGTGCTATCAAACAGATGATCTTTTAGTTTGGTGGAAAATATGGAAAACCATGACCTATGATCTACATCGTATGTCAAAGGTGCGATCTGCAGTATATTTTTCATATTCTCCAGAGAACGAATCGGGTTTATTTTTTTCTCCTCTATACTCACCGGATAATGTGTTACATTTGAAAGTGTCTCATAATGCTCTACGATCATTTTTTTGCTTTCAAAATCACCTTCCGGATCATAGTTGCACAGATGTAGATCCAAGCCGAGTGTTTGTGATATATAAAAACTTGTAGAGGAAATGGTTTCCATCCCTTCATCATCATCCATGAGAATTACCGATCTCTCTACCAGACTAAGCGGCGTCTGTCCAAATATGTATATAAGTTTTTTCATATCACGAACTACACTGGAAAGATCATCATTGATAAAAGTATCACCCGAAGAGAAGATCAATCCTATGTTGTGCTTTTGCATATCCGCCATGATAATGTTGTCAATGCTTTTTGTGCTATATTCGACCAATACCTCTATGCCCTCTCCATCAAAACTTTTTATTCGTTCGAGTATATCAAATCTTCCTGGATTCATTATGCGAACAACAAGTTGTTTATTTGTCAGCCTCTCCTGCATATACATTGCTTCATTTATATAGTTAAGTGCATGATCTGCATCATAATTCATATCCAAAATAATATAGAGATCTCTG
>Ga0256841_1003393_pt1 | contig 11957 bp, 11 predicted proteins | sample 356308metaG_FD_185971 | JGI IMG/M metagenome (GOLD analysis project Ga0256841, IMG submission 185971) | Hydrothermal vent microbial communities from Mid Atlantic Ridge, Atlantic Ocean - 356-308 | ecosystem: Environmental > Aquatic > Marine > Hydrothermal vents | place: Atlantic Ocean: Mid...
CCGAATCCACCATCGCGCGCGAAAGCGACGCCATCTTGCGCACCTATGCCGGGCCCGAGATCGGCGTGGCCTCCACCAAGGCCTTCACCTGCCAGCTTGCCGTTCTCGCCGCCTTCGCCATCGCCGTGGCGCGCGCCCGCGGAGCCATCGATGCCGAAGAGGAAAAGCGCCTGGTCGATGCCATGAGCGGCCTGCCGCGCCAGCTCGTCGAGGCCCTGCGGCTCAATGACAACATGGACGAGGTGGCGCAAGGCATCGCCCATTCCAGGGACATTCTCTACCTGGGCCGCGGCATCAATTATCCCATCGCCCTGGAAGGGGCGCTGAAACTGAAGGAAATCTCCTATATCCACGCCGAGGGCTATGCCGCGGGCGAGCTCAAGCACGGCCCCATCGCGCTCATCGACGAAGGATTGCCGGTGGTGGTCATCGCCCCGCGCGACGGGCTTTTCGGCAAGACGGTCTCCAACATGGAGGAGGTGGCCGCCAGGGGCGCGCGCATCGTGCTCATCACCGATGAGGACGGCGCCCGCGACCATGGCCACAACACCTTCCAGACCATTGCCGTGCCCGATGCCGACCCATTCATCGCCCCCATCCTCTATGCCATTCCGGTGCAGCTTTTAGCTTATCACGCCGCCGTTTTCCTCGGCACCGATGTCGACCAGCCGCGCAACCTGGCCAAGTCCGTCACCGTGGAGTGACCATGAGGATGCGGCGCACCTCGTCCAGCACCACCTTGCCCATGGCGTTGCGTGGCAGGTGCGGCGCGAATTCGATGCGGCCGGGAATCTTGTAGCGCGCCAGGGTTCCCTCCAGGGCGGCGCGGATGTCCCGCGCATCCAGACTTGCACCTTCTTGCGGCACGATCAGGGCGGCCGGCGTCTCGCCCCATCTGTCATGGGGGATCCCGGCGACGGCGCAGGCCGCCACGCCGGGTATGCGCATCAGGGCCTGTTCGATTTCCGCCGGATAGATGTTCTCTCCGCCGGAAATGATCATCGTCTTCTTGCGGCCGCGGAACCACAGCAGGCCGTTTTCGTCGCGGCTGGCCATGTCGCCGGTGTGAAACCAGCCATCCCTGAAGGCCGGGTTTTCCGGATCGTTCCAGTAGCCGCGCGCCAGGTGCCGTCCGCGCACCAGGATTTCACCGCTCTTGCCTTGCGCCACCTCGCGGCCCGCCTCGTCCACCAGCCGGATTTCGCTGTGCAGTCCCTGCCGGCCGATCGAGCCGGTGCTGGACAAGGCCTCCCGCGGGGTCTGGTAGATGCAGACAGGCCCGGTTTCGGTGGCTCCGTAGATCTGGATCACCGGCACGCCGCGCTCCTGCACCGCCTCGATCAGGGGCAGCGGAACGATGGTCGAGCCCGTGGCCAGGGCGCGCAGTGTCGAGATGTCCGCCGTCCGCCATTCCGGCAGCGCCATCATGGCCTGCAAGGTGGCCGGAACATGCAAGGTCAGGCTGGCGCGCCACCGCGCGATATCCATGAGCGCCCGGAGCGGATCGAAGGTTTCGTGCACGATGACGCTGGCGCCGCAAAGGAAGGCCGGCATCGTCTGGATGTTCAGCCCTCCGACGTGAAACAGCGGCAGTACCGAGAGGATGACATCATCCGCCCCCATGCCATGCATGTGGATGGCGTTGAGGGCGTTGAACAGGATGGCGTCCTGGGTCAGCACCGCGCCTTTCGGCCGCCCCGTGGTGCCGGAGGTATAGACCAGCAGGAGGGGATCCTCCGGTCCGCCCCGCGCCACGCCCGCGCCTTGCGCCTCCAGCGCGTCCGAAAAGGCCATGGCGTCATCCCCGGACGGGCCATCGAGCAGCATCAGCCGGCATCCGGCGGGCGCGATCTCCCTGGCCCGTTCGCCAAAGGGATCGGGCTGGGCCACCAGCAGCCGCGCGCCCGCGTCTTGCAGGATATGGGCCTGTTCCGGCGCCGCCAGGCGCCAGTTGAGCGGGACCACGATCATTCCGGCGCGCGCCGCGGCGAAAACCAGCATGATGAATTCCGCCCTGTTGTATCCCAGCCAGCCTATGCGCGCTCCTTTCTCCAGCCCCGCCTCGTCTTGCAGGAAGGCCGTCAGGGCGCCCACGGCGCGCGCCATTCGCCCGTAGCTCCAGGTCTTTTCGCCGCACGCCAGCATGCGCCGGCCGGGGCCGGTTTGCGCATGCGTTTCGATCCACGCATCGAGTGTCTTCATCCCCCATCTCCCCATCTGGACAAGTCCATCCACGCGCCCGGCGCATGGCCGCGCCCCCCGGTGAAGCGGGCAGAGTGTATGAAAAAAATCCCCTTTGTGCTATGGTGCCGCGCGGGGAACGATGCGGCGCGCCATGACGCGGGTGCGCGCAAGGCCTCCCTGTCCCTGTCCATGCGGACCGGCAACGGCATGGACCAATAACGAACACGGCCCGGCAACGGCCGTGAAAACAGGCATCCGCGAGGGATGCAAGGCCCCATGATGCGAACAGGAGGAAAGACAGCATGAGGAAAGGACTTGTCACCGCCGTCATGGCCCTGATCGTCACCGGCATCTTGTCGATGCCCGCCCGGGCGTTGGACTTGAGCCGCATGATCGGCAAATGGAAATGGCAGGATTACGTGGTCCAGGTCGCCAAGGGTGGCGCCTACGGGATCACCGCCAGGGTCGTCTCCGGCCCCTCCAACGTCGGCATGGAGATGATTCGCTCGCCGCTCGCCGAAAAGGATGGCAAGGTCGTCGGCCGCATCCGCCATCCGGGCAACGGCAAGGTCTACAACACCCGCATGTCCATGCCGGATGCCAATTCCTGGAAGCTGGACGGCTGCACCGATGATGGCGCTTGCGCTTCGGGCGTATTCGTGCGCATCAAGTAACGCCTCTGGCCGGTTTGTCCGTGCGAATCGGGAAATGATCGCGCCAGCTCGATGACCCCTCCGCGGGCCGCGTGGCCGCCCTCAGGCATCTTTCCGCAAGCGGGTCAGCGCGATCAGCACTCCCCCTCCGCCCAGCGCCACGAGGCCGATCTGCCAGAAGGGCACGAGCAGGAACTGCATCTTGCGCGCGTCGCCGAAATTGATCGAGGGGGAGGCCCCCAGCAGCGCTCCTAAGCCCTGCGCGGCGATGAAGAAAAGGCCGATGCCCAGGGCGCTCCAGGCGGCAAGGGAGGCGCCGCGCCGCCAGCCGCCACCGCCGACCAGGGCCAGCGCCAGCCCCGCCAGCAGGATCAGGCCGGCCAGCCATGTAAGCGGCTTCATGAACGGCATGAGCGCCGTCATCATCTGCATGAGCGTCACCCGCATGGGATCCACCATCCTTTCGCCCGCGACTATCCATCATCACGGCGCGCGATGCAACCCACGCACGCATGTCCTGCAACCTCTCCCTGGCGCGCTTTCAGGCCCGCAGGGTGGTCACGCCCGAATCGCCGGCCACGATGGCAAGCGTGGCAATGCCGCAAAACAGCCCCTGTTCCACGACGCCGGGAATGACCCGCAAGGCCCCGGCCAGCTCCGTCGGGCGGCTGATGTGGCCCAGGTGGCAGTCGATGATCAGCCCGCCGTTGTCGCTGATGAGCGGACCATCCTCGCCCTGCCGTATCCGCACCTCGCCGGACATGCCCAGATCGGCGATGGCCGCCTCGATCTTGAGGATGGTCGCCCGCGCGCCGAAGGGCAGGATTTCCACCGGCAGCGGAAAGCGGCCGAATGTCTGCGGGCGCATGAGCTTGGAGGAATCGGCGATGACCACCATTTTCGCCGAGGATGAAGCGACGATCTTCTCGCGCGTCAGCGCCCCTCCGCCACCCTTGATGAGCACCAGGCCTTGCGGGTGGATTTCATCGGCGCCATCCACCGTGACATCGAGCCTTGGCTCCTCCTCCAGGGTGGCCAGGGGGATGCCCAGCGCCGCCGCCCGCTCCTGGGAAGCCACCGAGGTGGGCACGCACAGCACCTTGAGCCCCCCGGCCACCTTGCGCCCCAGGGCATCGATGAAACAATTGGCCGTGGAGCCGGTTCCCAGCCCCACCTTCATGCCCGCCTCGATATGTTCCAGCGCCGCTTCCGCCGCGGCCATTTTCATTTCCTTGGGACTCATGCCATCCTCCTTCACCGGAATTGTTGGTGCTTATAGCCTCTGGAGGAAAAAAGCAAAACCGGACAGGTTGCCGCCGTTCCGCCGCCCGCCCGGACCCCGGCCTGACGAAAGTCTTTGAAATGACCGCCCGCTTGATCTAAACCGCTGATCGGAAAAAACGGCTTCGCCAAGATCCGTTTTCTCTCTCATCGCTTGCGGAGATCCTGCATATGAAAAGAATGCTCAAGACCCTGGCGGCCTGCCTGGGAGTGGCTGTGCTCACGGCGGTGGGGACCGCCTGGCTGTTCTTGAGTGGAAGGATCGATGTCAGCCATCTGCTCTATCAGCTTCATTACAATCCCTGGGTCACGGCGCGCAATCCGGTGGAGAGGAAGCGGGTCATCCAGACCATTCTTGTCAAGCTGGACGTGGATGAATACTCCCTGCCTTCGATGAAGACGAAGCAGCCTTTCATCAGCGGCGGAGGGGCCATTCTGCCCTTGCCCGGCGGGGCCATTCTGGTGCTCGACAAATATGGCGGTCTCTACCGCTTCCACCGCGGCGGAGCAGGGGAGGGACCCCGTCTTGAGACCCTGGGCAATGCCGTGAAGACCAACAACGATCTCTATGGCGATTATGCCCGCTCGCAAGGCTACAGCCTGCGCCCGGGCACCAATGTCGGCTATGCGGGATTGGGCATGCGCGGCATCGACCTGTTGCACCTGAAGAAGCATGGCATGATCGCCATCTCCTACACCCAGTGGCAGCCGGAAAAACATTGCATGGTCAACAAGGTCTCGGTGCGCAAGGTGGATGACCGGCTGAACTTTCTTCCCGGCTCGGTCTGGAAGGAGGTTTTCGTCTCCCATCCCTGCATCGGCCTGAACAGGCGCAACAGGAAAAAGCCCATGGCGGGTCATCAGACCGGCAGCCGCATGTACGAGCTTCCCGACGGGCGCATTCTCATGGGATTGGGGGATGTCAAGCACGATGGCGTCAACCGCCCCAATATTCTTGACGATCCGGATGTCGATCTGGGCAAGTTCTTCATCATTGACCCGGTGAGCGGCCGGCGCGAGCTTTACAACACCGGCCATCGCAACCCCCAGGGGCTGACCATCGCCCGCGACGGCACCATCTGGGAAACCGAGCATGGCCCCACCGGAGGCGATGAGCTCAACCGCATGGTGAGGGGCAAGGACTATGGCTGGCCCCATGCCACCCTTGGCAAGCTCTGTCTGACCTGCAAGGGCGTGCTCAATGGCCGTCACGATGGCTATTTCCCGCCGGTTTTCGCCTGGTCGCCGGGGCTGGGCATCAGCAACCTGATCGAGGTGCGCGGCATTTCGGACGCCTGGGATGGAAATCTTCTGGTCGCCTCGTTGAAAAACCAGAGCCTGCACCGGCTGACCCTGCTCGATCATCATGTGCAGCAGGATGAAGTCATCCATATCGGCGAGCGCATCCGCGATCTCTATCAGGCGGACGATGGGGATATCGTTTTGTGGACCGACAGCGGCAAGATCATCTTTCTGGCCGCCGATACCCGCCGTTCGGCGACCGGCAGGCTCATCGCCTCCCTCTCGCCCGAGGCGCGCGCCGCCATTCACGACTGCAAGGAATGCCACATCTTCACCAGGGGCGCGCAGCAGCAGGGCATGATCAACCTGTGGGGCGTCTATGGCCGGGCCATCGCTTCGACAAGTTTTCCCTCCTATTCGCAAGCCCTCAGGAGCAAGGGCGGCAAATGGGATGAAAAAAGCCTCGATGCCTTCCTCGCCGACGGCGAAAGGTTCGCCCCGGGTAATGCCATGGGCGACAATGGCGTGCCCGATGCCAGACTGCGCGCGCGGATCATCGCCTTTTTGAAGAAACTGCGCTGAAAACCCGCCGCGGCAAGAATGCCGCGATAACATTTGTATTCGGCCGCAAAGAGGTTGTAGAAGGCCCTTGCATGAAAAGTTCGGGAGTTTCGTCCATGTTCAATGGCAAGTCCATCTTCATCACCGGCGGCACGGGCTCGTTCGGCAAGCAGTATGTGCGCACCATCCTGGAGCGCTTCACGCCGGCGCGCATCGTCGTCTATTCACGCGACGAACTCAAGCAGTTCGAGATGGCCCAGCATTTTTCCGCTCCGGCCATGCGCTATTTCATCGGCGACGTGCGCGACCGGGAGCGGCTCACCCAGGCCATGCGCGGCATCGATTTCGTCATTCACGCCGCCGCGCTCAAGCAGGTGCCGGCGGCCGAATACAATCCCATGGAGTGCATCAAGACCAACGTGCACGGGGCGGAAAATGTCATCCAGGCGGCGCTGGACAACGAGGTGGAGAAGGTCATCGCGCTTTCCACCGACAAGGCGGCCAGTCCCATCTCCCTCTATGGCGCCACCAAGCTGGCCTCCGACAAGCTTTTCGTGGCCGCCAACAACATCGCCGGCGGACGGCGCACCCGCTTTGCCGTCGTGCGCTATGGCAACGTGGTGGGCTCGCGCGGCTCCGTGGTGCCATTCTTCCAGAAGCTGATCGATGAAGGGGCGAGCAAGCTGCCCGTCACCCACGAGCAGATGACGCGGTTCTGGATTTCCCTCCAGCAGGGGGTGGATTTCGTGCTGAAAAACTTCTCGCGCATGCAGGGCGGCGAGATTTTCGTGCCCAGGATCCCTTCCGTGCGCATCATGGATCTTGCGAAAGCCATGGCGCCGGATCTGGACATCGAGATCATCGGCATTCGTCCGGGCGAAAAGCTGCACGAGGTCATGTGCCCGGCCGACGATTCCCATTTGACGCTGGAATTCGCCGATCATTTCGTCATCACGCCCTCCATCCGCTTTTATGACGAGGACATGGATTACAGCATCAATGCCCTTGGAGAAAGGGGACAGCCGGTGAAGCTGGGATTTGAATACAATTCCCATGACAACACCCACTTCCTCACCGTCGAGGAGATCGTCGATTTCAACCGCAAGGCCATGGAGGGGATGTATTCATGATTCCCTACGGGCGGCAGGACATCACCGAGGACGACATCGCCGCCGTCGCGGATGTCCTGCGTTCGGATTTTCTCACCCAGGGGCCGCAAGTGCCCGCCTTCGAGCAGGCGCTGGCGGAAAGGTGCCAGGCCGCCCATGCCGTGGCGGTCAATTCCGCCACCTCGGCGCTGCACATCGCCTGCCTGGCGCTCGGCCTGGGGCGGGGGGATATCCTGTGGACCTCGCCCATCACCTTCGTCGCCTCGGCCAATTGCGGGCTCTATTGCGGCGCGCAGGTGGATTTCGTGGACATCGACCCGGCCACTTTCACCATTGCCCCCGCCGCCCTGGAGGAAAAGCTGGAGGCGGCCGAAAAACAGGGGCGGCTGCCCAGGGTGCTGGTGGTGGTGCACATGAGCGGCCATTCCGCCAACATGGAGGCCATCGCCGCCTTGGCGAGGCGCTACGGGGTGCGCATCATCGAGGATGCCGCCCACGCCATCGGAGCCAGCCAGCATGGCCATCCGGTGGGCTCCTGCCGCTACAGCGACATCACCGTGTTTTCCCTCCACCCGGTGAAGATCATCACCTCCGCCGAGGGCGGCATGGCGCTGACCAATGACGCGGAGCTGGCGCGGCGCATGGCTGAATTGCGCTCCCACGGCATCACCCGCGACCCGGCGCGCCTGCGCCATGACGATGCGCCCTGGTATTACGAACAGCAGGCCCTGGGGTTCAATTACCGCATGCCCGATGTCCTGGCCGCCCTGGGCCACAGCCAGCTGGCGCGCCTGGATGACTATATCGCCACACGGCATGCCATCGCCGGGCGCTATGAGGAGCTGCTGGCGGATCTGCCGCTCATCCTGCCGCGGCGCGATCCCTTCGGCCGTTCGGCCCTGCATCTGTATATCGTGCAACTGGACGAGACCCGGACGCAGGAAAGCCGCCGCGCCGTCTTTCTGGCCATGCGCGCGGCCGGCATCGGCGTGCAGGTGCATTACATTCCGGTGCATTTGCAGCCCGTCTATCGCCAGATGGGCTTTTCGCCCGGCATGTTCCCGGCCGCCGAGCGCTATTATGCCCGCGCCATGAGCCTGCCCATCTTCCCGCGCCTGCGCGACGAGGAGCAGGAGCAGGTTGCCGGGGCCTTGCGGGAGGCCCTGCAATGACCCTGGCGGTGATCCCGGCGCGCGGCGGCTCCAAACGCATTCCGCGCAAGAACATCCGCCCCTTCCTGGGCAAGCCCATCATCGCCTGGTCCATCGCCGCGGCGCGCGACAGCGGTTTGTTCGATCATGTCATCGTCTCCACCGATGATGAGGAAATTGCAGCCGTTGCCCGGCAATGGGGAGCGCAGGTTCCCTTCATGCGTCCGCCGGAGCTGGCCGATGATCATGCCGGCACCATGGAGGTCACCGCCCATGCCCTGCGCTGGGCGCAAGAGCATGGCATGAAGGCCGATCCCGTCTGCTGCATCTACGCCACCGCCCCCTTTGTCACCGCAGGCGACTTGCGCGCCGCGCACCGCATGCTCATGGAAGAGGGCAGGGATCATGTCTTTGCCGCCGCGCCCTATCCCTATCCCATCCAGCGCGCCTTGCGCATCCTGGAGGATGGCGGCGTGGCCATGTTCCAGCCCGAGCACGCCGAAACCCGCTCGCAGGATCTGGAGCCCGCCTGGCACGATGCCGGACAGTTCTACTGGAGCCGGGCGAGCGCCATCATGCACGATATCCCGGTCTTTTCCGCCCGCGCCGCGGCCCTTGTCCTGCCGCCCCACAGGGTGCAGGATATCGACACGGAAGAGGACTGGAAAAGGGCCGAGGTTCTCATGCGCGTCCTGCGCGAAGATCGAGGCGAGGGAGCATGAGCAGGATTTTCATCCGCGCCGATGCCTCCGGCGAGATCGGCTCGGGCCATGTCATGCGCTGCATTACCCTGGCCGATGAGCTGGCAAGGCGCGGCGCCAATGTGGCCTTCATATGTCGCGACATCCTGCCGGTGCTGGCGGAGAAGGTGCGGGCACACGGCCATGCCCTGCATCTGTTACCACCAGCCAGCGACCCGCGCCCCAATGACGGCGCCGCCCATGCCCACTGGCTGCAGGCACACTGGAGCGAGGATTGCCGCCACACCCGCGAGGTGTTGCAGCAAATGGAGGGCGTGGATTGGCTGATCGCCGACCATTACGCCCTGGATGCGCGCTGGGAAACCCCTCTACGGGACGTGGCCCGGCAAATTATGGTGCTGGACGACTTGGCCGACCGCGCGCATGACTGCGATCTGCTGCTGGATCATGCCATTTACAGGAAGCCCGGCGACTATGATTCCCTGATACCTGCAACCGCCAGATTGCTGACAGGTGGAGAATATTTCTTGTTGAGGCCGGAATTTCATGAACTCCGAAAGAAATCACTGGAGAGGAGAAAACAGATAAAGGGCATAGAGAAAATCCTGATCAATTTCGGGGGGACATTCAAGAATGAAGCCATTGAGGCGGCCTTGCATGCTGTCGAGCGTGTTTTTGGAAACAGGGCATCGGTGATACTTGTTCAGGGAAAATCCGGCGGGGGTGAAGATGAAGCCGAAAGGCATTTCCGGAAAAATTTTTCATTCCCGATTCAGGTATATGAGTTTGTTGAAGACATGGCGGCGTTGATGTGTCATGTTGACTTGGTCATGGGTGCTGCCGGGATGAGCAGTCTGGAGCGTTTTTGTCTGGGGCTGCCAGCAATATCGGTATCCGTTGCCGACAATCAGGAGATTGCCGTGCGCGCCTACGCAAGAACGGGGGGCGTGATGCATGGCAGCGTCGATACTGAAGAGCTTGCACTCCTCTTGCAACAGTTGGATGAACAGCCGGAAATGCTGTATGGCATGAGCAAGGCGGCGGCGCGCATTACGGATGGCCTGGGTGTGTATCGCACTGCCGGCATCATCATGCAATGACGAAGGGATGCAATGCAGGTGGCGTCAGCACTAGTGGAATGTGACAAGAGATTGTAAGCATGTCGGAAAACATCGTGCGCACATTAGCGCAGCACTACGATGCGCTGGTCAGGAAGCATGGCGATGCGCCTGAAGCCAGTCAGTGGTCGGATAGGGACACCCAGTTTCGACGTTTTGCCGTGCTGGCAGGCATCGCACCGGATCTTGCCGTCTCCAGCATTCTGGACCTTGGTTGCGGCACGGGCGCCTTGCTCACCTTTCTGAACGAACATGTCGGCTTCAACGGATCATATACCGGGCTCGATATCTCGCCTGAAGCCATCAAGGTCGCCCGGCAGAACCATCCCGAAGCCCGCTTTCTGCATCATGACCTGCTGACGAGCACACTTGATGAATATTTCGATTATGTAATGATAAGTGGCATATTCAATAACAAGATGAAAGACGAAGAAACATGCATGCAATATTTGCAGGATATTCTAACCAAGGCATTTGGCCTTGCAAGAAAGGGAATGGCTTTCAATGCCATGTCGAAATATGTGGATTATGAAGATGAAAATCTGTGTTATTTTCAGCCAGAGGACATAGTTTCTTTCTGCAAGAAGAAGCTGTCCTCTTGTGTCACATTGAGGCATGATTACAGGGTAAAGGACAATGTAATACCTTTTGAATTCACGATGTATATCTACAAAGATGGGAAGGCGTGAGCCCATGCGGTGCGCCATCATGCAGCCCACTTATCTTCCCTGGATGGGCTATTTTGCCTTGGTCGATGCAGTAGATGTTTTTGTATTGCTGGACAATGTGCAGTTCGTTCGGCGTAGCTGGCAGGCTCGCAATCGAATGAAATTAACTTCGGGATCCGAAATTATCCTTTCTGTTCCTGTAAAGAAAACAGAGCATAGAGATAAATTAAAAATTTGCAATGCAATTATTGATGATACTGTATATTGGAGAAAAAAGCACCTGAACACCTTCTATTTAAATTATGCAAAGGCGTCTTTTATATCTTCTATTTTTTCATTATATAAAGAAAATTTAATGGATATTTCCGCCATAAATATTGCACAGTTAAATGTTCGTCTGATCACTAAGATAGCAGATTTTCTTGGAATTGAATCCAGGATAGTCCTTGCATCCAGTCTTGAAACAAGCTGCTCGGATAGAGTGTTGCGGCTTGTCAACATCTGCAAGGAAATGGGGGCTACCACTTACGTTTCGGCGGCAGGATCAGCAGAATATCTACATCAAGGCAATGCCATTGAAGTTTTTGCGCAATATGGCATGGACATCACGATTCAGAATTATCAACATCCGGTATATCCCCAAATCAACGGCTCCTTCTTGTCCCACATGTGTATTCTGGATCTCATTGCCAATACTGGGCCGGAAGAAGCTCTGGGTTGGATTCGCAGAGGACATCAGGAAATCTCTGCCGGAGATTTCTTTGCCATGCAATCGAGGGAAAAGGATGCAAAATAACTCCGTGTCTCCCCTCACTTTTGTTGGGCGTCGCATCGGCTCTGACGCATCTCCCTTCATCATCGCGGAGGTCTCGGCCAATCACAACGGCTCGCTGGAGCGGGCGCTCAAGATCATCGAGGCGGCGGCGGAAGCCGGGGCGCATGCGGTGAAGCTGCAAACCTACACGGCGGATACCATGACCATCGACCATGACGGCCCGGGCTTCGTCATCAAGGGTGGGCTGTGGGATGGCCATACGCTGCACAAGCTCTATCAGGAGGCCTACACGCCCTGGGAGTGGCATCAGCCGCTGTTCGAGCGGGCGCGGGAGCTGGGCATGCTGCCCTTCTCTACCCCCTTTGACTTCACCGCCGTGGATTTCCTGGAAGATCTGAACTGCCCCATCTACAAGATCGCTTCCTTCGAGGCTATCGATCTGCCGCTCATCCGCTACGTGGCCTCCACCGGCAAGCCCATCATCATGTCCACCGGCATGGCCGACGAGGAGGAG
>Ga0256841_1003394_pt1 | contig 11954 bp, 8 predicted proteins | sample 356308metaG_FD_185971 | JGI IMG/M metagenome (GOLD analysis project Ga0256841, IMG submission 185971) | Hydrothermal vent microbial communities from Mid Atlantic Ridge, Atlantic Ocean - 356-308 | ecosystem: Environmental > Aquatic > Marine > Hydrothermal vents | place: Atlantic Ocean: Mid...
CGACCTTCGTGTACCCGGCCCTCACCCATCCCCACAAGGACCACGGGGTGGCCATAGGGGCCATGGCCGTTCTGCGGGAGCGCGGGGTGTCCGCCCGTCTCATCCTCACCGGGAGTCCCGGGCGGGCCGATCAGGGTGTTCGCCAGCTGGTCGAGGACCTCGACCTGGGGGATCGGGTCGAGATAAGGGGTCACGTTCCCCGAGCCGAGCTCGACGAAGCCCTCGACGAGTCCGTCGCCCTGGTGTACCCCTCCCGCTACGAGGGCTTCGGCGCCGCCGCGGTGGAGGCCATGTCACGCGGAGTTCCGGTACTGGCGGCATCGGGCACGGGCATGGCCGAGGTGGTGGCGGAGGCCGGGATGCTGCTGCCCCCGGGTGACCCTCGGGTGTGGGCCACGGCGATGGCCGACCTGATCGCCGATCCGGAGGCCCGACGGGCCATGAGCGAGGCCGGACGAATCCGGGCCGCCGATTTCGGTATCGAGGCCTCCACCAAGAGACTCATCGAGGTCTACCGCACGCTCTGACCGGGTGGCCCGCCGTCGTTGACATACTCGGTGGTCGATGATGTCAGCGGGTACCCCAGGCGTAGGTCTGCTTCTTGAGATCCAGGTATGTGAAGAGCTCCACCCTCCTCACTCCCGGGAGTTTCCTGAGGTTTCCATCCACGATCTGGAGGAGCTGCTCATCATCGTCGCAGACCAGCTCCACCAACAGGTCGTATCTACCCGAGCAGATGACTACGTAGCTGACCTCGGCCACTGCGTCTATGAGTGATGCGGTCTCACGCACGGGACCCTCCACCTCCACGCCGGCCATGGCCATGGTGCGGAATCCCAGGGTCAGGGGATTGGTGATGGCGACGATGTCGACGACGCCGGTCTGGAGGAGTCGCTGCACCCGGAGTCGGGTGGCGTTGCTGGAGAGGTCCACGGCTCGGGCCAGGTCGGTGAACGACTTTCGGCCGTCCTGCTGCAGCTCGCGGATCAGCGCCTTGTCGATTTCATCCAGATCGTCGATGACCCCCGCTCCGGACGGGTCACCGTTCGGGTGGGGGCGGCCGTTCGTCAAGGTCATTCGTCGAGGTCTCTTCCCACTTCCGTAATGGCTGCGCTGAGTATTTCCATGGCGGCACTGAACAGTTCGGGTTCCATGTTCAGCGCCGGGAGACCACGGTAGTGGGCCACGTCGTCCTGGATCCCGATCAGACCCATTCGAACGCACCTCTGGTGCACGCGGGCCGATATCTCCGGTGCCCTTCTGCCGGTGGCGGGATCCATGAACTCGACAGCCAGGTACAGGCCCCTGATCCGGATGTCGGCGACGATCGGACTCGCGGCACGGAGTGGTTCCAGGGCATCCCTGGCGATGCCCTCGAGTATGGCGACGTTGTCGAGCACTCCCTCGGCGGTGATGATGCGCAGGCTCTCCCGGGCGGCCAGGCAGGCTGCGGGCTGGCCGGCCCAGGTGCCCCCGGTGTGGACACCATCGGTGGCTTCCGCCACCGCCTCCGACATCAGGACCGCTCCCAGGGGCAGGGCTCCGCCCGACAAACCCTTGGCGAGACACATGAGGTCCGGCTGCAGTTCCCAGTGATCGGCGGCGAACAGCCGCCCGGTGCGACCCATACCGGTCTCCACCTCGTCCAGGGTGAGCAACCATCCGTGGGATCGGCGCAATTCGTCCAGCTCGCTCCAGAAGGCGGGCGGAGGGGTCAGAACCCCGCCCTCGCCGATGATCGGCTCGATGACCACCCCGGCGATTTCCTCGGGCGGAACCACGTGGAAGCACAGCCTCTCGCGGATCCATTCGGTAACGCAGGTGCCGTCGCACGGGCCGTCGTGACGAAAGACGCATCGGCTGGGGTCGGGATAGGGCACGTGGAGGTACCCGGGCATGAGGTGACGCATCCCCCCGTGGAACTCCGCCTGTTGGGCGCTGAGCGCCTGGGCGGCGTAGGACTCTCCGTGATACTGGCCGAAGAAGGAGATGATCCAGGGCCGGCCAGTGGCTGCCCGCATCAACTTGAGGGCCGTTTCCACCGTCTCGGTGCCGGAGACCTCGTAGGCGACACGGCTCAGCGAGGACGGGGCGACGGAGAGCAGGGCCTCGGCGAAGGTGCTGAGGGGTTCGGCGGGAACGTAGTCGGTGTTCTCGACGCTGTACCGGTGGAGTCCCTCCACCGCCGCGGCCATGACCCTGGGATGGTCGGCGCCAAGTGGGGTCGAGCCCCATCCGCCCACGAAGTCGATGAACCGGTTTCCGTCGACATCGGTGAGTATCGAGCCCTTCTTGCCGGCGAGGACGATGGGCACGGTGCTCCGCGAAGCTGGCTCTGCCCCGTGTATGAGGGTGGCGGCCCGGTCCAGGGCGGCGCGGCTACGGATACCGGGAACAGCGCCACCGAGGTTCACGGGATCCGAGGTCGGGAATGGGGACTTGCTCTCGCTCATGCTGTTGTGCCTGTCGTGTCACTGGGGCTGATGGTCTCGCCGACCAGGTGGCTCTGCTCGATTCTCCAGGTGGCCCATACCTCACGACCAGGTTCAAGGTCCGGGATATCGAATCCCGCGGCGGCGGCGGACAGGTGGGGACCTCCATCGCAGTCCAGGTCCACCCGCACCACCGACCCCTGGAATATCACCCGGCGAACGCGCCCGCGAAACCCGCCCGTGGTCGTGTCGGCGGGATCGGGGGCGGATCCGGCCAGGCTGATACGGCTGGGGCGTAGTACCAGAGTCGCCCGACGGGTGTCGGAGGTGATACCGCTAGTCGTACCGACCATGACGCGTGTCCCATCGGGCAGTGTCACGTTGACCCTCGGGGCATCTGATCTTGAGTTCACCTCGACCGGCACCAGGTTCGCCTCACCGATGAAGTCGGCGCAGAATCTGGTGGCCGGACGATTGAAGATCTCCTCCGGCGGAGCGATCTGTTCAATCCGCCCCCGGTTCATCACCGCTATTCGGTCTGAGAGGGTGAGGGCCTCCTCCTGATCGTGAGTGACGTAGACGAAACTTATTCCGACCTGTCTCTGGATCTCCTTGAGCTCAATCTGCATCTCCCGCCGCAGCTTCAGGTCCAGGGCACCGAGGGGTTCGTCGAGGAGCAGCACCGCGGGTCGGTTGACGAGACCTCGTGCCAGGGCCACCCTCTGGCGCTGACCTCCGGAGAGGGCACGGGGTAGTCGGTCTGCGAATTCCCACATCTTCACGGTCCGTAGGGCCTCCTCCACCCGTGCGGTCACCTCGTTGCGGGATAGGCGGGACCGGCGAGGTCCGTAGGCCACGTTGTCCCTGACCGTCATGTGGGGAAACAGGGCGTAGCTCTGAAACACCAGATTCGTACTTCTCTTGAATGGAGGTAGTCGGCTTCCCTCCTGTCCGTTGAGGAGCAACCTGCCCGAGGTGGGTTCTTCGAACCCGGCGATCATCCTCAGGGTCGTGGACTTGCCACAGCCACTCGGGCCCAGAAGGGAGAAGAACTCTCCGGGCTCGACCCGCAGTGAGATCCGGTCCACCGCGGTCACGTCACCGAAGCGTTTGGTGATCCCGACGAGTTCCAGGGCCGACGTCCGCCGGGGAGGGGGGTCGCCGGTGGGGCTGGGGGACTTGATTCGGCTCATGAGGAGGTGTCCAGATTCCTGACGCGTGCGATCCGATATGAGAGGTAGACAACCAAGCCGGAGACCACGAGCAGTAGGAAGGTCAGCGCTGAGCCCACTCCCCATTCCCCCCGCCGGGTGAACAGGTCTTCGATGACCGAGGCCAGCATCCGGCCACTCGTGCCACCAACCAGACCCGGAGTGGCGAAGTCGGACACGATCGGTATGAAGACGATGACCATCGTGGCCACGAAGCCGGTGGCGGTGAGGGGGAAGATGACGTAACGGAAGGTCGTGAACCAGCCCGCGCCCAGATCGGAGGAGGCCTCCAGCACCCGGGGGTCGATGGTCTTCATGGCCGCGTACAGGGGGATCACCGCGTAGGGCATCCATGAGGCGGTCAACACCAGTACCACCGAAAACCGTGTGAAGAGAAGCCAGTCGAGCGGTGCATGGGTGATTCCGATGCCCTGCAGAACCGTGTTCACCAGACCATTTCGGGCCAGGATCGTACGCCAGCCGAAGATTCTGATCAGTGGATTGAGCTCATCGGAGAGAGCGAGGGCCAGTAGCAGGGGCACCTCCCAGCGGCCGACCTTCATGGCGATGAAGTACGCCAGTGGGTAGGCCAGCACCAGGAGGATGACCATGGAGATGGACGCCAGAATGAAAGTGGTTCCGGCGACATGGAGGATGTTCGGCTGTACGGCCGCCCGGTAGTTCGCCAGGGTGAAGGATCCGTCTCCGGTTCGGCTCCGTCGTTGGAAGCTGTAAATCGCCAGCAGAACCAGGGGACCGGAGAAGAATGTCAACAGGACCCCAACCGGCGTGGAGATGAATGCGTACGGAATCCAGCGCCGTCGTCGACCCCTTCCGGCGTAGGAGATGTCGAGGACCGCTTCCTCTTGATCTCCGGGTTGGTGTTCGAGCCCTTCGAGGGATTTCCCGACGTCAACCATCGGTGCTCAGGCCCCCGCCACCACATCGCGGATGTCCTGGCCCCGCCGGTCCATCCTGATCTTCAGAAGCTGCCACACACCGACTATCAGGAGGATCTGAATCACTGACACCAGTGTCGCCAGGGCGTTGACGACCGGTAGGTCCCGGGCCCGGCGCAGTGACGAGAAGACCCAGATGGGGAAGGTGTTGTCGAACCCGGCGGTGAAGAACGAGACGATGAAGTTGTTGAACGACCAACTGAACACGAATACGGCCGAGGCGCCGATGGTCGGGAGCAACAGGGGGACGATCACATGTCGAAGGGTCTCGGTCTCGGTGGCCCCGAGGTCGAGTGAGGCCTCGTGAATGTGGGGATCCAGGCGCACGAGTTGGGCCGAAAGCAGGGCCGTCACCAGGGGGAAGGCGATGACCACGTGCATGACCCCCACCGTCCACAGCGACAGCCGGACATTGAGCAGGGAGAAGAAGATCAGCCCTGAGACCCCGATGAGCAACCAGGGAATGACAAGTGGCAGGAGTATGAAACCACTGGCGGTTCCCCGGAAGCGGAACCGAAAGCGGGAGAGAGCGAAGGCTGAGAGGAGTCCCAGTAGCAGACACACCGGGGTGACGATGACCGCCACCTGCAGTGACGCCCGCAGAGAGTCCCACGCGGGGGTCTCCGCCATGGCCTGCCGGTACCACTCGAGGGTCGGCTGCCCGAACGGAAAGCCGATGACTATGGAGTCGTTGAAGCTGAACACGGCCAGCACGATGATGGGCCCGAACAGGAGCAGAGCCATCGCCACCAGGAAGGCGGTCCGCACCAGGGCCGCGGCGCGGCGCCGCCGGGACATGGTCCAGAATATGGACCGGTCCGACTGACGCATCGCCTGGCGGTCGGCGGCCGGGTTGGTGGAGTCTGACACCAACCCGGACCCGGACCCTCTGGGTGAATTCATGAGGATGGCCGATCGGCGGGTCGGTCAACCGGCGAAACGGTTCCACTCCTCGTCCCAGAAAGCCTCGTCGTCCGGCAGGCCCTCGGGGATCGTGACCTGGTCAATGGCCCCGGGATCGTCGAGGCCCAGATCGTCGATCAATTCGGCGGGAGCAACGTCGAGGATCTTGGAGTTGCTGGCCAGGTAGTCGTATTCCTCGGCGAAGACCAGCTGGCTCTGGGGGTCGAGGTAGTGGTTGATCAGGGCGTAAGCGGCATCGAGGTTCTTGGCGTTGGCTGAGATCCCGTGCCCGCAGGTCCAGAGGATCTGTCCCTCCTCGGGGGCCACGTACACGGCGTTGATTCCCTCATCCTGCAGCTCCGAGGCGATATCGGGAGTGGCGTGATTGGCGGCGACGATCTCTCCGCTGGCGAACAATTGGACCAGGTCCCCGTCCCCGGACCACGTGGTGCGGATCGTGTCCAGGGCGCTCAGGGCGTCAACGGCCTCGGTCACCTGTTCATCGGTGATCTGGTTCACCTCGGGTCCATAGCCCAGGGCCATGGCCATGTCCCAAATGGTGTTGACCGGCTCGTCGCTCACGGCGATGTCACCGGGGAATTCCGGGGAGAACAACTTGGCGTAGGAGTCGACGGATTCGGGCACCTCGTCCGCCAGGTACACGATGCCGAAGGGACCGGCCTGGAGGGGGACTATGTAGACGTCTCCGTTCTCGGCGATCACCTGGTCACCCTGCTTCACCGAGTCGAATATCGAATCCCAGTCGTCTATCCGGGAGGTGTCTATCGGTTGCAGCAGCCCGGCGTCGATCATGGAACCGGCCTCTCCGGCACAGAGTTCGACCACGTCGGACTGAAATCCGGCCCGGAGCTTCGTCTCCGTTTCATCCTCATCGGCGAAGGCGGGTGTCTCGACCTTGATTCCCGTGGCCTCCTGGAACGGATCCAGCACGTCGGGGAGGAAACTGTCCTCGTAGCCGAAGAACACGACCGTCCCCGAGGGGCTGGCCGGGTCGCTGCCGGAGTCGGTCGTCGGAGATGCCTGAGATCCACCCCCGCTGTCACCGCAGGCCGCGGCGATCAGGGTCAGGCCCGCGAACACCGCCAGAATCCTCCACTTTGCCTTCGCCATGATCTCGAGCCCCCCTGGACCTCTGGCGCCATTCCTCGGCCCCCGGGGGTGACGAGGAATGGCTGAGTGTGCTGTGGTCAACCGCAGCTCCACATGGACAATCGCGACCATCGGAACTGAATCTGCGAATCTTTCACCAGCGTGTGGGGAAAAACGCAGTTTACGATGACGTTGTTGAGAATAAAGCTCATTCAGGTGGTATGTCAACCACCACCGACGGCCTAGCCAGGCGGGGCCGCAGGGAGGTCAGGGCCAGGGCCCAGGAGGTGAGGGTCGCGGCCAGGAAGCCCCAGGTGACCCGGGACACGGCGTCTCCCCCGAGGGTCAGGACCAGGGCTCCGGCGGCGAGACCACCGGCCCAGGCCCCGATCATGGGCAGGGGGGATCTCAGGGTCAGCAGGGCCTGGGTACTCGCCAGGGCCAGGACGAACACGCCACTGGCGGCGGTGAGCAGGGCCAGGGGCCCGGCATCGAGGACGAACTCCGATCCGAAGGCCAGTCCCATGATCGTCGGGCCCACGGCCAGGGTCAGCCCCACACCGAGTCCGACCACGGCGGTCATGGCCACGAGCAGACGGCCCAGGGTCGAGCGGAATTCGACCAGGGCCCCGGTGGACTCCAGATGGGCCAGGCGGGGGATTAGTGAGGCCTGCACCGCCTGGTACATGAACAGGGGCACCCGGGTGAGGATCACCCCGGCGCTGAGGGCCGCGGCGCGCGGGTCGTCGCGGGCGACGAGGGCGAAGGCGATCGGAACCGAGTTGACCAGGGCCTGGGAGAGGAACTGCGCCCCCAACAGGCGGGGCAGGGAGGAGCCGAACTCCGCCCGGTGGACCGGTGGACCCGGGTCCAGCCGGGGGCGGTGGAGGGCCAGGGCCCCCGCCAGGGCCAGCAGGGGTGAGACCGCGGTCGTCAGTCCATAGGGGCCGGCCCTGGAGACACCGAGAACCAGTAGGGGCGTCACGGCCAGGAGCCGGATCAGACCTTCTCCGCCGAAGGTCATGCCGTACCCCCCGAACAGGCCGGACCCCGAGAGCAGTCCCCTCCCCAGATGCAGAAGGCCATAGGCGGGTACGGCCAGGACCAGGGCCACGACCAGCTGCCCCTGGGAGGCGAACAGGCGCTCGCGTCCCACGAGGGCCACGACCAGGGCCAGTCCGAATCCCACCGCTGTCCCGACCGCGGCCCAGACGAGCCCTCTCCTCACCAGGGGCGCCGTGCCCTCCCCCGCGGCCCGGCGGGCCGCCACGGCCCGGGCGAATTCCTGCTCCAGGGGGAGGAACAGTCCCGGGGCGAGGACGAAGAGCACGAACCAGAGTCTGGTGAAGGCCGTGTACTGCCCGGGGTCCAGCACCCCCAGCCGGGCCGGGAGTACCAGGAACGCGTAGCTGGTGAGTCCGTTGACGACCACGCCGGCGGCCACCGGCGACGTACCCACGGGAAGAGCGGTCCGCCAGGTGGACCGGGGGGTGTCGGTCACCGTGGGGACTCCCCACCGCGGGGTCGTCCGGTGGGCGGTGCGTGGCGGGCCCGCCTGTCCTCGACCAGGCTCAGCACCGTCTCCGCCACCAGAAGCGACAACCCGATCCAACCCAGAACGTGGGCGGTACCGAACAGACCCGGCCAGTGACCTCCGGGGGGAATGTCGAAACGGACCTGCTGGATGAGCACGTAGGCCCCGGCCGCCCCCACCGAGCCCAGGAGGAACAGGCCCGACAGGAGCCGCCCCCGCCTGACCCACACGGCGAGGAGGGTCGCCACCCCGGCCAGCAGCCCGATCCAGGGGCGGGTCAGCGAACCGGCCACCAGGATCACCGCCGTGGTCATGGCCATCACCGTCGTCGGCCCGGGACGGAGTCCCCGGCGACCACCTGAACCTCCGGGGACTCCGGGAATCTCCAGCCGGGGGGATACGAATTCGGGGTCTCCCGGCCCGGGGTCCCGACGCCTCCGTCGGGGAAGCAGGACCAGGGACAGGGCGAGGAGGACCATGCCCAGGCCGAGGGCGAATCCCGCCCGCACCCGGGCCCGTGGCCGCCACACCAGGCTCACCTCGAAGCGGTCGGCCCCGGGTGGGGGGGTCACCAGCCAGCCATTGGCCATACCGTCCACCAGGCGGGCCGGACCCAGATCCAGGGATGTCGCCCCGGAGCCGCCGGGGCCGGCAAAGGTGACCGTGGCCTCCCATCCGGGGGAGTAGCCCTCCACCAGCTTCAGCCAGAAGGGTGCTCCCGCACCCCTTCCCCGGGCCCGGACCGATGAACGGCCCATCTCCACCGTGTCGAACCGAGGAGGAGGCCCGGAATCCGGTCGGGCGGCGCCCACGTCGCTGGTGAGCACCAGGCGGTCGAGGTCCAGGCCCAGGTCCCGGCCCACCGCGGTCCTCAGGAGGTGGCGTCCCGGTCCCAGCACGAGCGGGGAACACCCTCGCAGCCGGATGCGGGTGGTCGCATCATCGGGGACTGAGAGGCGCACCGGAACCGCCCGGCCGTCGATATCGAGGAGGTCGGTCCGACAGGCCTCCAGGGTCGAGGGGTCGGGCTGCGCCGGTGGACCGGGAAATTCCATCTCCGACACGCCGACCGGCATGGTCACCGCGGACTCGCTGAACCAGTCGGTGGTGGTCCTCTCCTGGATCTCCTCGATGGTCACCCGGAGGGAGGTGGCACCGACCCCGTCGAGGACCAGCCGACCGTCGGAGGGTACCCCGACGCTGATGTGTTCCACCGCGGAACCGGTGGTGTCGATCCCGACCCGGGTGGGCCGGCTGTGTCTTCCGTCGACCAGGAACTGGATGGCGATGGGGCCGGTCGGCAGTCCACCGGGGTCGTCCACCTGGATCCACTGTCCCACCTGGGGACCGAAGGGCGTCTGCCAGGCGGTGGCGGGGTCGCCGTCGAGGGCCGACCGTCCCCGGTTGGACACCGGTCCGGGCAGACGGGCCGAGGTGGTGACACGGGGGCCGGGGTAGCCCAGCAGGGAGTCGATCACCGAGCCCTCGGCCCTCGGCGAGAGGCGTACCTCCCCGTCCAGCTCGAAGGTGCGCCGGCCGCCGAGTTCGAAGGAGCGGACCATGTGGGTCTCGGTGTCCCGGCGGACGGCGTTGGTGGGATCGGTCCGCAGCCGGGTCATCACCAGGGTCAGATCGGTGCCGGCCAGCGTCTCGGGGTCGATGCGCCTGACCGCGTCGCTCGGGAGGTCGGTGATCTCCTCCACCCTGAGGTCCCCGAGGGTGATCTCGGCGAATCCCACCGGGCTGAGGCCGCCGAAACCGGGGCGGCGCCCGGCACTGGTCTCCACCACCTCCAGGGAGAGCTCGGTCACCTCGGTGGAACCGATGGGGATCGTCTGCCCGGGAAGAGAGAGGGAGCGGTCGTCGAGGGTGACCGAAATCGGGGGTCCGCCGTTCACCCTCACCCTCAGGTCGGTGATGTGGCGGTCCCGGTGCCCCTCGATGGGTTGCAGCAGGGTGATCGAGTCGGCCGGGACGGGTTCGGTGGGTACCACGGTGATCGTCTGGCCCCGGGCGTCGGAGAAGGCGGCGGTGCGCCAGGCGGTGAGGGGGTCGCCGTCCACGGCCATGGCCGCCCGGCTCTCGGGGTGGAAGGAGATCGGGTTCCCGTAGCCGGTGGCCCGCACCAGGGCACCGTCCTGTTCGGTCACCGTGCTGGATCCCTCCGGCGGATCGGCGAAAACCTCGAGGCGGGCGTCACTGGGATCGGGGATGCGGTCGGCCCCGTCGCCGCGCTCGGTGAAACCGACGTTGTCCCGGACCGTCTTCCAGCGACGCCCCCGGAGCCGGTTGGAGTCGGTGATCACCAGACCACCCCCCGAGGCCAGGGCGGCGTCGAGCTCGTCGGCCGTCAGGGCGGCCGAGTACAGCACCACCCGGTCCGGGGGAAGCAGGTCGGCCTCGGCCAGGTCCACGAGACCCTCACCGTCCCCGGACACCACCAGCGGGGCCTCGGCGGCGGAGGTGGTGAGAACCGTGGGGTCGCCCTGCACGTGGAAGACGGCGACGGGGGGTGGATCAGGCAGATCGGGGGGCAGGCTCAGGGCCAGCTCGTCCTGCATCGGGAAGCGGGGCGTGGGCAGGTTGGGTATCCGGGGCCCGAACTCCTCGGGCCCGTTCAGGCCGGGTGGCGGGCTCTGCGGGCCGGGGCCGGCCGATCCCATCAGGCGTGACCACATGTCCCGGGGCCGGGGAGTGCGGTACCTCTCGTACTCCAGGTCTGACTGGATCACGATGTCGGAGGATCCCAGCAGCCGGGCCACGGGGGCCAGGGAGGCTGGATCCCACACCCCCTCCTGCAGACGGCGGTCCAGGGCGATCAGCAGGTCCGACGCCGGCGGGGTGGAGAAGGCGATCAGTTCCCGCACCGCCACCGGACGGTCGGTGAGGCCGGGCAGGACGTGGTCGATGGTGTTGCCCCACCGATGGGCGGAGAAGTCGGCCCCGGGCAGGATCAGGATCCGTCCCCCCGGGTCCCCGGCCGAGAGGGAGGAGGCGGCCTCGGTCCACTGGGCGGGGAGCTTCTCGTCGCGGGCCAGTTCGGGGCCCACATAGGCGCCGGTGAAAAGGGGGATCTGCTGGATCACGACCAGTGCGGCCGCCACCCATGTGAGGATCCGCCCCATGGCGGGCGAACGTGAGCTGAGGGCCCGCAGGGCCATGGTCAGCGTGAATCCGGCCCCGAGGAGGAACAGGGGCATGGCCCGAGGTGAGCTGCGCAGGGCCAGACCCAGGGTGCTGGTCTCGCCGGCGTCCCGCAGAACCCGACCGAGGGGCGAGGGGTCGGAATGGGGGTGGAGCCCGATGGTCAGGGTCAGGCCGGTGATCATCATCACGAGCATGTAGCCCCGGTAGCGCCATCTCACGGTCAGGGCGGACAGGAGGACCAGGCCGGTGAGGGTGAAGCCGGTGGCGATGAGCCAGGGGTGCACCATGTACCCCACCCCGGCCGTCACCCAGGGGCCGATCTTGTCCCCGCCGTAGAAGATCCAGTAGCCCAGACCCCTCCAGGCCTCGATCGAGGTGGAGGCCGAGGCCACCACCTCCAGGGTCTCGGAGAACTGCAGTACCGGTGGCCCCCAGGCCGCCTGGACCATGAGGGGGATCCACCACCACGCCGAGGTTCCCAGGGTCATGATCCCGATCCGGGTCATGGTCGCCAGGGCCCGGCGGAGGTCCATCTCCCCCGTCACCCAGACGGCGAACGGGAACCACAGGATCACACCCAGCCCGGCGTAGAACAACGAACTGGCGTTGACGCTGCCCACCGACATGGCCACCAGACCGAGCAGGGCCGGGTACCTCC
>Ga0256841_1003395_pt1 | contig 11952 bp, 13 predicted proteins | sample 356308metaG_FD_185971 | JGI IMG/M metagenome (GOLD analysis project Ga0256841, IMG submission 185971) | Hydrothermal vent microbial communities from Mid Atlantic Ridge, Atlantic Ocean - 356-308 | ecosystem: Environmental > Aquatic > Marine > Hydrothermal vents | place: Atlantic Ocean: Mid...
ATGCTCAAAATTTATTTAGCTCAAAATTGGGCTACAATTATTTCTCTAAAAAATTCCTGCGCTTCCCAATTCTATTGGTATTTTGGCTTTTCATAACGAAAACCTATGAATTTTTCGGGTTAAGATGGTTTTGTTTTTTTCGGTATTTTAAAAACCACCATATTAGAGGAATAGCAATAAGTAAAAAATAGAACAATAAGGTGATTGTATTTCCTTTTTGCACCACTGACGGCACAAATTTAAAGGTTATTGTGTGTTTCCCTTTTGGAATTTCCATACCTCTTAACACATAATCTACTTGGTAAATTGGTGTTTCTTTTCCATCGATAAATGCTTTCCAATCTTTAAAATACATTTCCGAAAAAACGGCAAATTGTTTTTTATTGGAAAACGAATGATACGTAAATTCATTAATTTTTTTAGCAGTCAATTTTATAATTGCAGTACTGTCTTTTGGATATTCGGTAAGTAATTTATCTTTATTTTTTATTGATGTTACAGCTGCAATTTTAGTGTGTAAAGTATCTAATATTTGCATTTGTTTGTCTGCATTTTCGGCAAAATAAAGATGGTTTACAAACCAAGCATTTCCGTTAATATCCGGATTTTTCTGATATGTTAAATTACCTTGTTTGTCTTGAAAGATAATGTATTTGGTATTTAACATATTTAGAGTTTCGTCATTCATTTTGGCTATTTGTCGCTCAAAAAGCTCTTGGTATCGTCTTGGCTTTGCTGCGTGGTAACCACCGATAGAATTATGAAAATAGGATGTTCTTGCTTCGTTCATCGGATTTCCGGCAAGGTTTAAAACGCGATAATGACTTTTGTCTTTATTGATTTCTGTATCAATTTTTGTAGCTTTAAAGGGTTTTTTTAAAACAACCGGATCTACAAAATTATGTTTATTTACGTAGCGTTTATCAACGCCAAACAAATCAAAAACAATTAAAAATCCGATTAATATTAAACTAATTTCTTTTTTAAGTTTGTTTTTAATCGTAGCGAAAATAATTCCGGAAACGGCAAGAATTAACAATAAAGAGCGAAAGCTGTCTTTTAAAAACATCGCTTTTCTATCGGCAATTACAGCATCCGAAAATCCGGTAATCATTTTGTCTAAACTGCGATCGCTTTGTCCTTCAAAATCAAATAAAAATTGTCCTAAAAGTAAAAAGAATAATGCAATTCCTCCGGTAATCAGAGTTGCTTTAAGCAGTGATTTTATTTTTTTATCTGTTGCTGTTTTATCGTTTAATATTTTATTCAGAGCCATAATGCCGAGTAGCGGAATACCTAATTCTAATAAAACTTGGATAGATGTTACGGCTCTAAATTTGTTGTAAAAAGGAATGTAATTAATAAAAAAATCAGTTAGTATCGAGAAGTTTTTTCCGTAACTAAGTAACAAAGCAAATATTGCTGTGGCAACGAGCCATTTTTTATATTTTGATTTGATTAAAAACAAACCTAAAACGAACAAAAAGATAAAAACAGCTCCAATATATGCCGGAGCGGCAACATAAGGCTGACTTCCCCAATAAGTTGGAACGCCGTTTTCTACAAATGATTTTGCTTGCTTTTTTCCGTAATCTTTTGCTATGAATTTGTACGTATGTGAATTTTCGGAGAGTTTCTCATTACTGGCTCCTCCCATAAATCTTGGAATAAACAGATTAAAAGTTTCCAATTTTCCGTAGCTGTATTCAGTAATGTAATCTTTGTCTAAACCGGTTGTTTTGATTGGATTTCCGTTTTGGTCTTTGGTGAGTTCGCTTGCATGTCTGGTGCTTACTTTTTGGTATTGTCTGGTTGCCATAATTTTTGTGGCATTTACACCAATTCCGATAAATACGGCAAAAATAATTAATGTAAGTTCTTTTAAAAACGGAATTGTTTTTTTGTTTTTAACGGCTTCCAAACCATAAAAAAGAATTAAAAAACCAACCATAAACATGAGGTAGTAGGTCATTTGTAAATGTCCGGCATTAATTTCAAGAGCCATAGCTATGGCAGTTAAGGTAAAACCAAACAGATAGCGTTTTTTTAAAATGCTAATAATTCCGGCAAGGACCAACGGAAAATAAGCAATAGCATCAGCTTTAGCATTATGACCTACACTTAGAATGACGATTAAATACGTTGATAATCCAAACCCTAAAGCACCGATAATGGCAATTTTCCAATCTATTTTTAGAACTTGAAGCAAGACAAAAAAACCAAGAAAATATAAAAACAGGTAATCGGCAGGTCTTGGTAAAAAACGCAAGGTTCTATCTAATTGATGGATATAATCATGCGGATATTTAGCACTAACCATATATGCAGGCATTCCGCCAAATGATGTGTTCGTCCAATAAGGTTCTTTGCCGGTTTCTTTGCGGTAATCTTGTATTTCTTTTGATGAACCTTGAAACTGTACAATATCGCTTTGTTTTATTTTTTTTCCTTGTAACACAGGATAAAAATAAAGGAGACTTATTGTACTAAAAATTGCAATAGCGATGAAATATGGATAGTATTTTTTTATAGACATAGGTTTACATTTCAAGAAAAACAATAGATAAATCTGTTGTTATTTATGTGGTTAAAAATTTGTTTATCATATGGTAGTGCAAAAAAATTAGACTAATTTCTAAAATAGAAAAAATTTAAAACATAGTATAATACAAGTGTTTACTCGTCAACTTCTTCATAATCTACATATTCGCCAACCGAATCGTTTGATTTTTTATTTTTAGGAGCTTTATCAACAACCGTTTCACCAATTTTAGTTTCATTTCGTTTTGAATAGCCTTGTTGATCTTGCATTTTTTTTTCCATTTTCTGCATAAAATGTTGTAACATATGCGGAAAAGCCAATCTGGCAATAAATTTAATCGCATAATAAATAGCGATTATAATAAGTAGTGTTCTTAATAATCCCATTGTTTGATTTTATTTTTTTCAAAAATAACAATTATGAGCGACTTAAAACGTTTAAATATTTATAAAATCTTATATTTACCCAATAATTTTACATAATATGAAAAAAAATTTGTTTGTTTTTGCCTTGTTTTTTGGATTTCAGATAATTACGGCACAATACACGGAAATAATAAATTCTAAAAGACCCGGGTTTTCGGAAAGTCCGTATGGCGTTGGTACCAAAGTTTTTCAAGTGGAAACCGGTATTTTTTATAACAAAAGAGCCATTTCGCAATTGTTTGATACTTCAAAATCTCTTGGAGGCAATTTATTTTTACGATATGGTGCTTTTTTGGAAAAACTGGAATTTAATTTAGACCTTGCTTATCAACAAGACGAACGTGTTTTTAATAATGTAATTCCTACATATTATTACAACGTAAGCGGATTAAGTAAATTGCGATTTGGAGTAAAGTATTTAATTCACTATCAGAAATACACTGATAAATCCAAAGAAGTTAGAAGTTGGAAAAAACGGACTGCCTTTGATATGAAACGTTTAATTCCTTCGGTTGGAATGTATGTTGGTGTAAATCCTAATTTTTTGAGTAAAGATTTTAAACAAGAAGGAGTTAGTTTAAAAGGAGCAGTTTTATTGCAAAATGATATTTCAAGTAGATTTGTGGTTTTAACCAATCTTATAGTAGATAATATCTTGTTAAAAGATAAAATGGAATTCGGTTATATCCTAACAGCCACATATGCCGTAAATACCAAATGGTCTATTTTTGGTGAAAATCAAGGAACTTTTAGTAAATATAGAGATAATGAATTTCAATTTGGAGCAGGCACGGCATATTTGTTAAATAATAACGTACAATTTGATATTTCGGCAAGAAGTGATTTCTTTGCAGATAAATTAAACTATTATCTAGCACTTGGTGGTTCTTGGCGTTTAGACAAACATACCAAAAAACATTCTAGTGAAGACGTTTTAAAAGGGGAAAAGCAAGGTAGTTTCTTCTCTCGATTATTTAAGAAAAAAGGAAGAGGAAAACACCGTAAAGTAAAAAAAGTTAAAGTAAAAAAACGAAGAGTTAAAAAAGCCAAAAAAGGAACACCTTCATTTTTTAAAAAAGATAATAAGAAAAAACGAAGAAAGAAAAAGAGATAATTAAAATCTTACAATGATAACGATAAAAGAAGCAAAGACAAAAAAGGAGATGAAGCAATTTGTAACATTTCCTTTTCGTCTGTACAAAGACAATAAATATTGGGTACCACCGATTATAAAAGACGAGTTAGATAGTTTTAATCCTAATATTAATCCGGTTTTTAAACATGCTAAGGCGAAGTTTTTACTCGCTTATAAAAATGGTAAAATCGTAGGAAGAGTCGCAGCGATAATCAACAATTTTGAAGTAGAAAAACAACAAATTAAAAAAATGCGTTTCGGTTGGTTTGATATGATCGATGACCTTGAAGTAACCAAAGCACTTTTACAAGAAGTAGAACGTATCGGTAAAGAAAATAATCTCGAATTTTTGGAAGGTCCTGTAGGTTTTTCAAATTTAGATAAAGTAGGTGTTTTAACCAAAGGTTACGACCATATCGGCACGATGATTACCTGGTATAATTATCCGTATTACGTTGAACATTTAGAGAAATTAGGATTTAAAGTTGCAAAAAAATATCTCGAAAATTATTTTATGGTAAACGAGTTGGATCCAAGTAGTTTTCAACGAGCAGCACCTATTTTAAAGCGTAGATTTGGTTTAAAAGAAAAGAATTTTACCAGCTCAAAAGAAATTATGCCTTATGTTGAAGAAATGTTTCAACTGTTTAATGAAACGTATTCAAAATTGTCTTCTTTTGTACCGATTTCTGATGAACAAATTGCTTATTTTAAGAGAAAATTCATCTCTTTTATAAATCCGGAATTGATAAAATTTGTATTGGATAAAAATGGTAAAATAGTGGCTTTTTCCATAATGATGCCTTCTTTCTCCAAAGCATTGCAAAAAGCAAAAGGGAAGTTGTTTCCGTTTGGGATTTTTTATTTGTTAAAGGCAAAATATAAAAATGATACTGTAATTGCCTACCTTATCGGAGTAGATCCTGCATACCAAAATAAAGGTGTTACAGCAATAATATTTGATGAATTTTATAAAACCGTAACCAAAAAAGGAATCACAAAATTAGTGCGAACACCAGAGTTGGAAGATAATATTGCCGAAGCTCAAATATGGAAAAGAATGGATAATATTAACCATAAAAGAAGAGCTACCTATACCAAAAAAATTGACGCATAATGCAACTGTTTTATAATAAAGAAATAGATACAAATGTAAAAATATTTACTTTTGATAAAGCCGAAAGTAAACACATTGTTCGTGTGCTCAGAAAAAAAGAAGGTGATGCCATTTATATTACCAATGGTAAAGGCGATTTTATTACGTCTAACATCATCTCTGCAAATGATAAACGTTGTCAAGTTGAAATAGTTTCGGTAACCAAACCAAAGAAAAATTTTGCCTACTATTTGCATCTTGCTATTGCTCCAACAAAAAATATGCAACGTTTAGAATGGTTTTTAGAAAAAGCAACAGAAATCGGAATTTCTGAAATCACACCTATTTTATGTGAGCGTTCCGAAAGAAAAGTAGTAAAACACGAACGATTGGAAAAAGTATTAATTGCAGCGATGAAGCAATCTTTAAAATTTGATCTTCCAAAATTAAATGAAATGACTCCTTTAAAGAATTTGTTACAGAATAATTTGCAAAAAAAGAAGTATATTGCACATTGTATGGATCGTGATAAAAGTAGTTTAAAAGAAGAATTATTATCAAGTTGTACAGATAATAATAAGATGGAAGTGCTTATTGTTATTGGTCCCGAAGGTGATTTTACGGAAAAAGAAGTTACTATGGCTTTGGAAAATAATTTTAAGCCTGTTTTCTTAGGCAAATCCAGATTACGAACCGAAACAGCCGGAATTGTAGCAACGCATAGTGTTGCTTTTGTTTGTGAATAAATAGAATTAAAATGAAACGATTATTCCTTTTTATAACGATATTGTTGATTTCAATATCTGTAGTTACAGCACAAGATGTTGCGATTTTAAGATACGATGGAGGAGGTGATTGGTATGCAAATCCAACATCAGTTCCAAATTTAATTAAGTTTGCCAACAAAAATATACATACCGTAATTAATGAAAAACCGAAAACAGTAACAACGAATAGCCTGGAATTATTTAATTATCCAATTGTTTTTATGACCGGTCACGGAAATGTTTTTTTTGATGAAGATGCTGTTGAAAACCTTCGTAATTATTTAATTTCAGGAGGCTTTTTACACGTATCCGATAATTACGGAATAGACGTATATATACGCAGAGAAATGAAAAAGGTGTTTCCGGAATTAGAGTTTCAAGAAATTCCATATACGCATCCGATTTATCATCAAGCTTACGATTTTAAAAAAATACCCAAAATACACGAGCACGATAACAAACCGGCACAAGGATTTGGTATTTTTTATAAGGGCAGATTAGTTGTTTTTTACGATTATCAATGTGATTTAAGTGATGGTTGGGAAGATCCGGAAATGCACCATGATCCACCGGAAATTAGGGAACAAGCTTTAAAAATGGGTGCAAATATTATTTCTTATACTTTTACAAATTAAAAGAATCAATTGATTATGAAAAATATTTTTGATAAAGAAATTGCAGAAGAGGTTATAAATCGTGTTAAAGCATTAAACACTAATCAGAAGGCAATTTGGGGAAAGATGGATGTTGCTCAAATGATGGCACATTTAAATATTCAATATCAAGCAATGTATGAAAATGACAAATTTAAAAAGCCCAATTTTATACAACGATTTTTTATGATAAGATTTATAAAACCAATTGTTACCGGTAGCAAACCGTTTAAAAAAAATAGTAGAACGGCACCTTATTTTGTGGTTAATTCCAATAAAAATTTTGAAGAAGAAAAATTAAAATTAATCGATAATATTACAAAAACACAAAAAAATGGCGTATCTGTTTTATTATCGAGAGAAACGAAAGCTTTTGGCAAATTAACTGCAGAACAATGGAATAATATGTTGTATAAGCATATAGACCATCATTTAAAGCAATTTGGAGTTTAGTCTGATTAAATTAAAACTCCCTTTTTCTTCAAATTATAGCTGTAAACGAGTAATCCTATTACTACAATTAATACACAAAGCGCTAAAATGGTGTTTGGAGATCCATAGATAAATGTTCTCATATCGATAGTGAACTTATAAAATAAAATACCAAGTGTCCCCAGCAATGATAATCCAAAAAATAGTATACTAATTTTTTTTTGTAAGAAAAGAGCAACACTACCTATAAAACCTGCAAATACAGCAACAGAATAAGAAACATAAAACCATTGTGGTAAGGTATAAATCATCCTTGAATCATCTGGTGGTAAGTTGTCTAAAGCTTCTTTAGGCATAAAAGTAAGTGATAAATACGCCATAATACCAAGGACAAACCAAATGATAGCTGTTACACTATTAATTTTAAGTCTACGAATTATTTTTTTTCCATAACAGTAAGATTTTGTGATTTATGTTTCAAATATACAATTTTTTCTAGTATTTATTTCGCTTATATAATTGTATTTAAGAATAAATATCAGAATATAGCTTGCTTTACTCGTATAAGTAAATATTTAAAGGGTATGTTTAGTTCGGATATGGGTTAAAAAAATCACTATTTTATCAAGATAGTGATTTTAAAAACAGTATAAAACAGTTTTCATTTTAAATATCCTTCTTGAAGTAGTCTTTTACTATATGCATATAAAAATATGGCTAAAATTACAACAAATAATGGCAATATTGCACTGCTGTATCCGTAAACAGCAAATGTATTACTTATAAAAAAAGTGTAAAATGTTTGGGTTAAAACTCCTATTAAGGATAGTAGATATAAGCTTACACTTATTTTTTTGCGTAAAAGCAAAAAGATACTACCTAAAAAACCGGCAATTACAGCCAAGCCATAGGCAACAGTGTACCAAGCAGGTAAATTGGTATATAAACTTTGTTCCGCTTGCGGCAAGCTTTTAATCATTTCATCTGTCATTAATTGTTGCATGATAAATGCAAGAAGTCCTAAAAAATTCCAGGCAATAGCAGTATATGAAATGATTTTGTGTCTTTTAAGTGTAATAGCGTCCATTTTTTATTTTTAAAATTTGGATTGCATGATAATTAAAAATGTTAAATATCTTAGTAGTATTTATTTTTTGTAAAAATTTATTAAATTGCACCATCATTATTTTACTAACAATTTAAAAACTAATATTATGAAGGGGATAATATTACTGTTTTTTACATTTTTCTTTTATGTAAATAACACGCAAGCATCTTGCGGATGCGAAGAATTAACCGTTAAAAAAGCATATGAGAAGTCCGATTTGATTTTTACCGGTAAATTGATAAAAAAAGAAATTTTATCGAAAGAAATTAAAGCTCCTAAAATAGCTCAAAAACAATTATACACAAGAGTGCTTTATACTTTTGAAATAGAAAAATTATACAAAGGAAAAGTACAGAAAAGAACCATAAAAATACAGGCAAAGTACAATAATATTAATTTTGTAAAAGGAAGAAAATATCTTGTTTATGCCTATTTGTCTAAATACTTATTAACCAATAATTTTTACATTAATGGCGAAAAAGTAACGCCTTTTTTAGCAACTGATAATTGTACTAAATCAAGAGAATTGCGTTTTGTTGAGAAAAAGGAGCTCAAAAAATTAAAGAAATGTGCTAAAAGAGAGCATTAGAGATTTTATTACCAACAAATGGGTTTTTTACCTACTTTTTTTAATAGGTTATTTGTCTTTGAAAAATGTTTATTTCCAAACCAATAGCCTCTGTTTGCACTAAGCGGTGACGGATGTCCGCTTGTTAGAATAAAATGTTTAGAGGAATCTATTAATTTTGTTTTAGATTTAGCAAATCCTCCCCAAAGTAGAAAAATAACATTTTCCTTTTCCTTTGATATTTTTGTAATAATAGCATTGGTAAATTGCTCCCAACCTTTATTTTTATGACTTCCTGCTTTATGTGCCTCAACGGTTAAAACAGCATTTAACATTAAAACGCCCTGTTCTGCCCAATGACTTAAATCTCCGTTTAATGGAATTTCTTTTCCAACATCAGTTTGTAATTCCTTAAAAATATTTTTTAATGAAGGAGGAACTTCAACATCTTTATTAACCGAAAAACACAAACCATTAGCTTGCCCTATGTTATGGTATGGATCTTGACCAATAATAACCACTTTTGTGTCTTTAAAAGAACAGTATTTTAAAGCGTTAAAGATGTTTTCTTTATCCGGAAAACAAGTTTTGCTTTGGTACGCATTATCAACAAAAACACTCAATTTTTTAAAGTATTCTTTTGTAAATTCTTCCTTTAAAATTTCTTGCCAGTCATTTGGAATTGCTTCTTGCATAAAAATTGAAATTGTTTCGGTAAAAGTAGTATTTTTGTGCAAAATAATTTCCTTTTGAAAAGTTATATTTCCAATAAAACATTAGAAGATTTAGAATTTAATCAAGTTTTAGATACCTTAAATCAATTTGCTAAGACAGATTTGGGTAGAGATGCTATTCGCAAAATTAAACCAATTGCAAACAGAGAAATACTTATCACCAATTTGCATTATGTAAATGAATATTTATCTTCTTTTCAAAGTGAAAATAAAATACCAAATCACGATTTTGAGGAAATTACACAAGGTATCCATCTTCTTGGTATCGAAGGGAGTTTTTTAGAGGCGGAAATGTTTAATAAAATAAAATCCGTTGTTAGTACTTTAAAAGAATTAGATACATTTTTTAAAGAATTTAAAGATTATTTTCCCTCTATTTTCCATAAAATGGAAGAGATTACAATTCATAATGAAATTATTCCCATTATTGACAAAAAGATTACACCGTTTCATACTGTAAAAGACGATGCATCGGAAGATTTAAAATACATTCGTGCTCAAATAAAAAAAGTTAATGGTATTTTAAGTGGCAGCTTTAATAAATCATTGATGCATTATAATAAGTTAGATTATTTAGATGATATAAAAGAATCTGTTGTAGATAATCATCGGGTTTTGGCAGTAAAAGCCATGCATAGACGAAAAGTAAAAGGAAGTATCGTTGGTAGTTCTAAAACCGGAAGTATTATTTTTATTATACCGGAATCTACCTTACAAACCGTACGAGAGTTAGAAGTACTTCACTTAGATGAAAAAGAAGAAATAACTAAAATATTAAAAGAATTAACCGATGCTTTACGTCCGTTTAAAGAAGATTTAATCGTTTATCAAGATTTTTTAACGCAATTAGATGTAATTGCTTCTAAGGCACTTTATGCAAAATCCATTAATGCAGTTTTACCTAAAATCGTTAAAGAGAAAAAAATATTTTTTAGAGATGCATATCATCCTATTTTATTAGAGAAAAACAAAGGAAGTAAAGAACCTGTAATTCCGCAAACATTATCTTTAAATAACAAACAGCAAATTATTGTTATTTCAGGTCCAAATGCCGGAGGAAAAAGTATTACTTTAAAAAGTGTTGGCTTGTTGCAGGTAATGTTACAAAGCGGACTGTTAATTCCGGTTCACGAAAAAAGTGAAACCTATATTTTTGAACGGATCTTAACAGATATAGGTGATAATCAATCTATTGAAAATCAATTAAGTACTTATAGTTATCGCCTAAAAAATATGCGTAATTTTTTAAAAAAATGTAATGATAAAACGCTTTTTTTAATTGATGAGTTTGGTACCGGTTCCGATCCGGAATTAGGTGGTGCTTTGGCTGAGGTTTTTTTAGAAGAATTTTATCAAAAAGGAGCATACGGAATTATCACCACACATTATGCTAACCTTAAAGTGTTGGCAGATGAATTAGATTTTATGGTAAATGCCAATATGCAATTTGATACACGTACATATGAACCGATGTTTAAACTGGTAATCGGTCAAGCCGGAAGTTCCTTTACTTTTGAAGTAGCTCAAAAAAACGGAATCCCTTTTCGCCTAATAAACAAAGCAAAAAAGAAAGTTGAGCGTGAAAAAATACGATTAGATAAAACCATATTAAAGCTACAAGGAGAACGGAATAAATTACAGAAGAGCAATCAAAAATTAGCTGTAGAACAAGAAAAACACGAAAGAGTTTCTAAAAAATTATTAGAAAAGCAAGAGAAAATTCAACGTAAGATTGAAAACATTCAAGAACTTTACGATAACAATCAAAAAATGTTAGTGATTGGTAGAAAAGTAAATGAATTTGTAAATCGTTATTTTCAAACCAATAATAAAAAACAATTGTTAGCCGATTTTAATAAATGGATTGCTATAGAGAAATCAAATCATTTAGAAAATAAAAAGAAAAAACTTGAAAAAATAGCTAAGCCAAAAAAGACAAAAATTAATTTACAAGAAACTGATAAAATTGAATTGACTATTAAAAATCCGGATAAGCCTTCAAAAAGAGATATGCGTATCTTAAAAAAAATAGAAAAACGTGAAGCCGAGAAATTGCAAAAGCGATTACAACAAACAGAGCAACAAATAAAAGGACAATTATCTACAATACGTAAAGAGAAAAATAAATTAAAACAAAATGAATTACAACGGATTAAAAACTATGTTTTTAAAATCGGTGATCGTGTGCGAATTAAAGATACTACAATGAAAGGTACAATTGAAAAAATAGAAAAAAACACCATTTTTGTTAATTTCGGTAATATGATTTCAAAAACTACAAAAGATAAGATTGAATTAGCTTAAATATATTGATGATTTTCCGTTTATAAGATTTATCAAATCCCCCAGTTACACTGTGTAATAATCTTTTGCATTTGCCAAACCTCTGTGTTAATCTGTGTATTCAATTCAATCAGAATAAAAAGTTTCCATAAAAAAAAGACCATCTTTTCAGACGGTCTTTTTGAAATTATAAATTGAATTTATTATTT
>Ga0256841_1003396_pt1 | contig 11951 bp, 9 predicted proteins | sample 356308metaG_FD_185971 | JGI IMG/M metagenome (GOLD analysis project Ga0256841, IMG submission 185971) | Hydrothermal vent microbial communities from Mid Atlantic Ridge, Atlantic Ocean - 356-308 | ecosystem: Environmental > Aquatic > Marine > Hydrothermal vents | place: Atlantic Ocean: Mid...
TTCGAAATCGAAGTTGTCCAGCCTGGCTGCCCGCTTGCCGGCCCGCGTCGCGGCGGTGCCGATCCCGTCGAGATCGTCGCTGACCTGCCGGAAATGGGTGTGCAGCCTGTCCACCCGTTCCACCACCAGTTCCACGTCGCGGTGCAGCAGGCGCAGGGTCTTGCGAATGGCGCCGGCCTGTTCGCGCATCCGCGCATCTTTCAGGATCGCGCGCATGGTGTTCAGCGTCGCCATGCAGGTTGTCGGCGACACGATCCAGACCCGCGCCGCGAAGCTTTCGTGCACGAGGTCGGGGAAGTTGCCGTGCAGTTCCGCATAGATCGCCTCGGACGGCAGGAACATCAGCGCCCCGTCGGCGGTTTCGCCTTCGAGGATGTATTTCGCGGAAATGTCGCGGATGTGCTTGCGCACCGAGGTCTTGAAGAAGGCCGTGGCCTCCTTCGCCTCCCACTGGGTGCGGGCCTGGCGCAGCGCCTCGTAGGCTTCCAGCGGAAACTTGGCGTCGATCACGATCGGCCCCGGCGGGTTGGGCAGGTGGATCAGGCAGTCGGCGCGCTTGCCGTTGGACAGCGTCACCTGCAGCGCGTAGCTGTCCTTGGGCAGCGCCTTGCCGACGATGTCGTTCAGCTGGATTTCCCCGAAGGCGCCGCGGGTCTGCTTGTTGGACAGGATGTCCTGCAGGCTCAGCACGTCGCCCGACAGCTTCTCGATATTGGCCTGCGCCCGGTCGATGGTGGCAAGGCGCTGCTGCAACTCGCCCAGGCTCTGCGCGGTGCGCCGCGACGCGCCTTCGAGGTTCTCGCCCATGGTGCGGGTCACATCCGCCAGGCGCTGCTCCATCAGTTGCAGCATCTGCGCCTGCGACGCGGCCTGCGCTTCCGAGACATGCGCCAGCCCGCCGGCAAGCTGGCTTTGCCCGTCCGACAGCCGCTGCACCTGCCTGTCCAGCGTCCCCATCTGCTGCGCCACGGGGGCGATCATCCGCGCTGTCCGCCCGGCCCGGCGCACGGCCACGATCAGCAGGATCAGCGCGAGGGCCGTCGCCAGCACCGCCAGCGCCACGCCGATCACCGCCGGATCGCTCAACGAATAGGTCTGCCCGCCGATCTGGATCATCGCCGACCGAACAGTTTTTCGATGTCGGCCAGCTTCAGTTCCACATAGGTCGGCCGGCCGTGGTTGCACTGGCCCGAATGCGGCGTGGCCTCCATTTCGCGCAACAGCGCGTTCATTTCCTCGGGGCGCATCCGCCGCCCCGAGCGAACCGAGCCGTGACAGGCGACGCGCGACAGCACCGCTTCGACACGCGCACGCAGGCTGCGGCTGTCGTCCGCCTCCGCCAGTTCGTCGAGCACGTCCAGCAGCAGCGCGCGCGCATCCACCGCGCCAAGGATCGCCGGGGTCTCGCGCACCGCAATGGCGCCGCCGCCGAAGGGCTCGATTCGCAACCCGAGGCGCGAAAGCTCGTCGGCGAAGCCCAGCAGCCGGGCCGCGTCATCCGCGCTCATCTCGACGATCTCGGGGATCAGCAGGGCCTGGGCGGCAACGCCGTTTTCGGCCATCTGGGCCTTCAGCTTTTCGTAGACCAGCCGTTCGTGCGCGGCGTGCTGATCGACGATCACCATGCCGTCGGCGGTCTGGGCGACGATGTAGTTTTCGTGCAACTGCGCGCGCGCCGCGCCCAGCGGGAAACTCTGCGCCTCTTCGGCCTCCGGGTCATCTCGAGGGGCGGTCACCGGCTCGACACGGGCCGACGGCTCGACATGGCCGGAAACCGGTGCTTCGGCAAAGCCCGGCGCCTGCGCCTGGAACGCGCGCCCGATCGCGCCCGCCGACGGGCGGTCCATCTGGTAGCTGCGCGGCTGCGCCGGCTCGGGGCGGAAGGCGCCCAGGGTTGCGCCGGCAAAAGTGGTCGAGGCGCGATGCCCGGCCTCGGCCAGGGCGTGGCGCAAGGCCGAGACGATCAGCCCGCGCACAACGCCGGGGTCGCGAAACCGCACCTCGGACTTGGCCGGGTGCACGTTCACGTCCACCAGTCGCGGCGCACAATCGATGAACAGCGCCGCCGCCGGGTGCCGCCCGCGGTGCAGGAAATCGGCGTAAGCCCCGCGCAGCGCCCCGACCAGCAGCTTGTCGCGCACCGGGCGTGCGTTGACAAAGAGGTGCTGCGCCACCGCCGAGCCGCGCGAATAGGTGGGCAGGGCGGCATATCCCGTCAGGCGGATGCTTTCGCGCTCGGCCTCGATGCGCAGGGCGTTTTCGGCAAACTCGCGCCCCATCACCCGCGCGAGCCGGTTGTGCAGCGCATCGAACAGGTCGCCGGTTTCGGGCTCGACGCGAAAGACCACGCGCCCCTCGCCGCCGCCCGACAGATCGCGCAGGGTGAAGCCGACATGGGGTTCGGCCATGGCCAGGCGCTTGACGACATCGTTGATGGCCTGCGCCTCGGCCCGGTCGCTGCGCATGAACTTGAGGCGGGCAGGGGTGGCGAAAAACAGGTCGCGCAACGCCACGATCGTGCCCTGCGACAGGGCCGCGGGGCGCACCGGGCCCAGGGCGCCGCCACTGACCGAGAGCGTCGCCGCGTCGTGTCCGGCGGCGCGCGAGGTGATGCTCAGTCGCCCCACGGCGCCCAGCGAGGGCAGCGCTTCGCCGCGAAAGCCGAAGGTGTGAATCGCCAGCAGGTCCGAGCCGTCGATCTTGGAGGTGGCATGGCGGGCGAGCGCCAGCGGCAGGTCGTCGGGGGCCATGCCGTGCCCGTCGTCGGTGACGCGGATCAGCGTCTTGCCGCCGTCGGCATAGGCGATGTCGATGCGCCGGGCCCGCGCATCGAGCGCGTTTTCCACCAGTTCCTTGACCGCCGAGGCCGGGCGTTCCACCACCTCGCCGGCGGCGATGCGGTTGATTGCGGCGCTGTCCAGTTGGCGAATCTGCGGATGGCTTTGGCCTATATTGGGGGCATGGCTGTTCATGCTACCAGACTTAGCACAGCATCTGGCGATTCGACCATCCATTTACGCCCGCGCTCATCGCCTGCCGGATAAACGGGCCCTGTCCCTAGTCGTCGGTGCTTTTCACCCCGTCCGGGTGACCGACCACTACGAAACGCAGCTTGTCGGGCTGGAAAATCCGGTGCGCGACCCGGTTGATATCGGCAAGCGTCACGGCGCGGACCTGATCGTTTCGGGTCCTGATGTAGTCGATCGGCAGTCCGATCATCTGCATGCCCACCAGGATACGCGCAATCGGTGCGTTGCCGTCGAAGCGCAATGGATAAGCGCCTGTCAGGTAGGTCTTGGCATCTTCCAGTTCCTGCGCGCTCACGCCGTTTTCGGCGATCTTGCGCCATTCCGCCCGGATCACGTCCAGTGCCTCGGCCATCTTGGAATTGTCCGAACGCACCTGCCCCATGATCAGTTCGCCATGGTCCATCGGCAACAGAAAGGTGGAAACGCCATAGGTCAGTCCGCGCTTTTCGCGCACCTCCTGCATCAGGCGGGATTCGAACCCGCCGCTGCCGAAGATCTCGTTCAGGATATAGGCCGGGATATAGTCCGGGTCGTCGCGCCTTATGCCCTTGTGCCCGAACAGCGCAACGGCCTGCGGCGTGTCGAAATCGACCACCGTCACCCCGGGTTTCAGCTGGTATTCGGCCCGCCCGACCTGTGCCTTGTGCTTTTCGGGCATGTCCCCAAGCAGCTTGTCCAGCAACGCGCCCAGCTGTTCGGCGGAAATGTCGCCCACCGCCGCGACATACAGCTGGTCGCGGGCGAAAACCCGGCCGTAGGCATCCACAATGTCGTCGCGCGTCAGCGACGAGACGCTTTCGATGGTGCCATCGGATGCGGAACCGTAGGGATGTTTGCCCCAGGCCAGACGATCAAACGTCTTTCTGGCCACGGCGCTGGGGTCGGTGGCGTCCGAGCGCAGCACCGCCAGCACCTGCGCGCGCACGCGCTCGATCGCATCCTGATCGAACCGCGGTTCCATCAGGGCGCTTTTCAGAAGCGCGATCGCCTGATCCCGGTTTTCGGTCAGGAACCGGGCCGAAACGCTGGCCGCATCGTTGGAAACGCGAAACCGGAAGCTCGCGGCCAGCGAATCGCGCGCCTTGGCAAAGGCCCTGGCATCCAGGGCGCCGGCACCTTCTTCCAGGGTTGCCATCATCAGATTGATCGCGCCGCGTTTGCCGGGGGCATCCAGCGCCGCCCCGCCGCGAAAGCGGATTTCGAGCGCGGTGAAGGGGATCGAATGCTCTTCGACCAGCCACGCCTTGATGCCGCCGGGCGAGGTGACGGCCTGGACATCGACGGCGGCGCGCAGCGGCAGCGCCGAAAACGCCGCGAGCAAGGCCAGAGCGACTGCTGCGAAAAGCCGTTTCATTGCCCGTCCTCCATTGCCGCCGGCATCGCCCAGCCGGTGACCGCCTTGTGTCTGTCGAAAACCTCTTTGGCCGCGGCGATCACCTCGTCGGCGGTGATCTGCTGCAGCAGCGCCGGCCAGGCCTGGACATCCTTTTCCGTCAGCCCGGATGTCAGAGCCGTGCCGTAGTCGCGTGCCAGAGACTCCACGTCGTCTTCATCGTAGATGCGCGTGGCGCGAAGCTGCATCTTGACGCGGGCAAGCTGATCCGGGTCCACGCCTTCGTCGATGAATTCCGCCACGGCCTTGTCCAGGGCCTCTTCGGCCTCCTGCATGGAGGTGCCGGGCGTGGGCACGATTACCAGTGAAAAGGTGGTATCGTCCAGCGACACACCGTCATAGCCGGCGTTCACGAACAGCGCCTTCCTGCTGCCGAACACCAGCTTTTGGCCAAGCACCGAAGTCGCCCCGTCGCCGCCCAGAAGCTCGGCCAGCATGGTCAGCCGCGCCGCGGCGCGCTGGTCGCCGCTGTCGCGTTCCGGGGCCAGATAGCTGCGCACGATGAACGGTTGCGCAATGCGCGGATCGCGGAAGGTCAGGCGGCGTTCGGCCAGTTGCGGCGGCTCCTGCGGGCGGTGGCGCGCCGTCAGTCCGGGCGTCGGGGCAAGCGGCCCGTAGTATTTCCTGGCCAGGGCCAGAACATGGTCCGGGTCCACGTCGCCCGCAACCACCAGGACCGCGTTGTTGGGCGCATAGAAGCGCTGATAGAACGCATAGGCATCTTCGCGGCTCAGGCGTTCAACCTCCCGGCGCCAGCCAACTACCGGAATGCCATAGGGCGAATTCAGGTATTGCGCCGCGCGGCGTTGCTCGCGAAACAGCACGCTCGGCTGGCTGTCGGTGCGCTGTGCACGCTCTTCCAGCACCACCTGACGCTCGGTTTCCACGTCGTCTCTGGTCATCCGCAGATTGCGCATCCGGTCCGCCTCCATGCGCATCATCAGTTCCAGCCTGTCGGCGGCGACGCGCTGGAAATAGGCCGTGTAGTCCCAGCTGGTAAAGGCATTGTCCGAACCGCCATTGCGGGTCACGATCTTCGACAACTCGCCAGGCCCGAGCGTATCGGTGCCCTTGAACATGAGGTGTTCCAGGAAATGCGCAATGCCCGATTTTCCCGGCGGCTCGTCCGCCGCGCCGACCCGATACCAGACCATGTGCACCACCACCGGCGCGCGGTGGTCCTCCAGAACCACGATCTGCAGGCCGTTATCCAGCGTGAAGGTGGTCGTTCTGGCGGCACGCGCGGGCAGCGATGCCGCAAGCATCAGGCTCAGGGCCAGGAACAGGCGCTTCATCGGACCTCCGGTCGTCTTGCGTGATGCGGGAAGTGTAGTCCGTGGACCGGGACGCGCAAGAGGATCAGGCAGAATTGATCGCGCAGCTCAAGCCTACCTGCCCGCAGGCGGCGGCGCAGGCGTGACCACCCCAAGCGCCTGCAGCCGCTCGGTTTCGGCATAGGGGTCCAGCGCCTGCCCGGTGAAGCGCCCGGACGAAAGCCAGCGCCACAGGAAAAACCCCCGGCCGTTGGCCGAACGGCGATGCCGGGCCGATCCCCTTGCCCGGCTGTCCGCCGGAACGCCGTAGCGCCCGGCATACGAAACCAGCGCCGCATCGGCCCCGGCAACCGGCGGCGAAACATGCCCGCCAAGGGCGCGTGCGACGTCGGCTTCGGGTGTCGGGTCGGTCAGGTTTGCGCCGCCCGGCGTGGGCTCGGGCAGCGTGGACACATCGGCGGGGATTTCCAGCGGCTTGATCGGCAGCACCGCAAATTCGTCCGGGCCGCTATCGGCCGCCACGGGCGGGCGGGCGCAGCCGGCAAGCAGCAGCGCCGCCGCAATCAGCATCAGAGCTCCGTTTCCGTTGTGCAGCACCCGCATCGCCGGTTCGTTCCCTACCCAGTTCCCCGTTTCTAACCCATCCGGCGCAGGTCGTCACGCCGCCTTTTTCCTGTCGGTGAACAGGATCAGCCCCAAAGCCCCGGCAAAGATCGCGATATCGGCGAGGTTGAAGGCAAACGGATTGTCGATCCCGCAACACGACATGTTCAGGAAATCGGCAACCGCCCCGTAGATCAGCCGGTCGATGACGTTTCCGGCGGCCCCGCCCACCAGCAGCCCCGCCGAAATCAGGGGGGCGGTGCCGGCCCTGCCATCGCGCATCCAGTGGATCACCCAGACCGAGATCGCCACCGCCACCGCGACAAGCACCCAGCGTGACGACGCGTTTGCGCTGGCGAGCAGGCCGAAGTTCACGCCACGGTTCCAGGCCATGTGGAAATTCAGATAGGGCGGCAGCACCGCGATCGAGCCGACTGTCTTGAGATCGAGCACATGCACGACAAGAAGCTTGCTCAACTGATCGGCGACCACCACAGCGGCGGCGGTTCGCAGGAGGAGACGCTTGTTCATGGCCCCTTAATGCCGGAAATGCCGCATGTTCGTAAAGACCATTGCGATCCCGGCATCGTCGGCGGCGGCGATCACCTGGTCGTCGCGCACCGAGCCGCCGGGCTGGATCACTGCCGTCGCCCCGGCCTCGGCAGCGGCGAGCAACCCGTCCGGGAATGGAAAGAACGCATCCGAGGCCACCACCGAACCGCGGGTCGGCGGCGCCTTCAGGTCCAGGGCCTCGGCCATGTCCCGGGCCTTGCGCGCGGCAATTCGGGTGCTGTCCACGCGGCTCATCTGGCCGGCGCCCACACCTACCGTCGCGCCGTCCTTCACATAGATGATCGCGTTGGATTTCACATGCCTGGCCACGGTCCAGGCGAACAGAAGATCATCCAGTTCGGCCTCGCTCGGCGCCTTTTTCGTGACCACCTTCAGGTCGTCGCGCCCGATGTGGCCGGTGTCCTTGTCCTGCACCAGGAACCCGCCCGAGACCTGGCGCACCGTGGTGGCGGCGGCGCGCGTATCGGCCAGCGCGCCGGTCACCAGCAGGCGCAGGTTCTTCCTGGCGGCGAAGATTTCCCGCGCTTCCCTGTCGGCGTCCGGTGCGATCACCACCTCGGTGAAGATCTGCACGATTTCGCGCGCGGTGTCCCCGTCCAGCGGCCGGTTCAGCGCCACGATCCCGCCAAACGCGCTGGTGCGGTCACAGTCGAAGGCGCGCCCGTAGGCCTGCGCCAGTGTCGCGCCGCGGGCGACGCCGCAGGGGTTGGCGTGCTTGATGATGGCGCAGGCCGGGCCCTGCGCGGGGTCGAATTCGCTGACCAGTTCGAAGGCGGCGTCGGTATCGTTGATGTTGTTGTAGGACAGCGCCTTGCCCTGCAACTGGCGCGCGCTCGCCACCCCCGGCCGGTCCGAGCCGTCACGGTAGAAGGCGGCCTTCTGATGCGGGTTCTCGCCGTAGCGCAGCGGCTGGGCAAGGGTGCCGGCAAAGGCGCGCCGGCGCGGGGTTTCGATGCCGACGGCCCCGGCCATCCAGGTAGAGACCGCAGCGTCATAGGCGGCCGTGCGCGCATAGGCGATCTGCGCCAGCTGGCGGCGGAACCGTGCGCCGGTGGCGCCGTCCTGGCCGTCCATTTCCTCCAGCAGCCTGTCGTAATCCTCGACATCGGTAAGCACGGTGACAAAGGCGTGGTTCTTGGCCGCCGCGCGGATCATCGCCGGCCCGCCGATATCGATGTTCTCGATGCAGCTGTCGTAATCGGCGCCCGCCGCCACGGTGGCCTCGAACGGGTAGAGATTGACCACCAGCAGGTCGATCGGCGCGATCCCGTGCGCCTGCATCGCCGCGACATGTTCGGCATTGTCGCGCAGCGCCAGCAGCCCGCCATGCACCGCCGGGTGCAGGGTCTTGACCCGGCCGTCCATCATTTCGGGAAAACCCGTCACCTCGGCCACGTCGGTTACCGCCAGCCCGGCGTCGCGCATCACGCGCGCGCTGCCGCCGGTGGACAGCAGTTCGACGCCGAGCCCGGCCAGCGCGCGGGCCAGCTCCACAAGGCCGGTCTTGTCGGAAACGGAAATCAGCGCGCGGCGGATGGGCGTGCGGTCGGTCATGTCGGATGTCCCCCAAGGATCAGGTCAGTGGCAGGTCGTCGTCCCGGTTCAGATCGCGCACCGCATCGGGGGTGAACTGGGCCTTGGACAGCGACCAGCGGATGCGGGTCGCATACTCCAAGGCGGCGGCAGATAGAACCACCTGTTTGGTCGCACGCGGCTTCAGCCGCCCCTTTTCGAGGTAAACGCTCGGTTCGATGGAAAGTTTCGTGGTCCCGTCATGGCGGAAGACCCAGATTTCGCCGCTCTTGAGCGCCATGGAAACCGCCGCCCCGCCCATGTCGAGTTCGGCATCGACATCCGGGTGCAGGTGGAAATGGATCTTGAAGCCGATCCCCTGCAGGGCGCTCCTGTCAAGCATCCTGTCGAAAGTCTTCTCGTCGGCGGTCTCGATCGCGGCCAGGGTATCCTCGCCGGTGATCGCGCGTCCGTTGGGGGTCACTTCGATCTGGCGGATATGGGTCAGGCCGTGGCTCTTGAGATACCCGTCATGTCCGGCGACCAGGCCGTGGGTTCCGGTGTCCACCAGGAACTGCACCCGCACATCGCGCGGCCCGTCGGCCAGCAGCTCGCGCGCCTGTCCGCCAAGGCTCCCGCGCCGGCCAAGCTGTGCCGACGAATACCCGTCGAGCGCAAGCGTGGAATGCGAGGCCGTCGCCCGCCCGGCCCGGCGCCATTGCGCCCCGAAGCTTGCGCCCGAGCCGCAGTTGACCACCAGCGGCCGCCGCCCCGAGGTGATCTCGGTCGCCAGGGTCGAGGCATGAGCATTGGCAGACGCCTTGCCCAGGGGCGGGGGTGCCACGTCCATGATCACCGTGGTGCGCCCGCCGTGAAGCCGGGCAAATCCCATGGACAGTCCGCCCGGTGCCACCGCCTTGACGCCCGAGGCCGCCAGCGCATGATCCAGTTTGCCCTCGGCCCCGCGCCCGCCCCCGTGAAACCGGGCAAGGCCCCCGTCGGCATGGCGCAGCGCGCGCAGCGTCGGGGCGATCCGTTCGATGGCGTGCAGATGGTCGGGCGCGGCCATCTTGCCGGCCTCCGAAAGAGCCGACGCCGCCCAGTTCAGCAGCGTGAACACCTCAAGCAGTTCTTCCGGGTTGCGGGTGACGATCCCGCCTTCGAAATCGATCTGTTCGCGGCATTCGCGGGCCAGGGCCCTGACCGCCGGCTCCACCCGTGCCTCCATGCCGCCCAGCGCCATGCCGGCATAGATCAGCCCGGTCAGGGCCTCGAACCGCGGCAGGCCGGCGGAGGCCGCCTTCCAGCGGCGCGAAAGGAAGCGGGTCTGCCGGGCAAGCGACGCATGATAGGCGCGCGAAAAGGCGCCTGGCTGACCGTTCAGCAGAAAGATGGCGTGGTTGATCCAGCGGATCAGACGACGCCCGGTCAGATCCGGCGTCCAGCCGCCGCCCCTGCCGCGCCCGTAACGCTCGATCCATTCGGCGGTCCAGTCCTGCGCCCGTTTGCGCGCCGGCAAATCCGCCACCGCCGCCAGATCATCAAGCCAGACGAAGCCCTGAAGTTCGTCCTCGAAGGCCCGGTCCGGTTTTTCGATGTCCCAGATCGAACGCGCCTTGTCTTCGACCAGCGAACCGGCGAACAGGAAGTTCCCGGCAACCAGCTGCCGCCCGCGGGCGAAAGAACCGATGGTGCGGGGTTCGGGCTGAGAGACGAACCCGGAGGCCGGCCGTGCGCGCATCGACAGGGCCGCGTGAAAGCGGTTCATCCAGCGCGTCAGGCGCGCGGACAGGGTTTCGTCTCGGAACACGGGAAATCTGCCTCGCCGCGTGTTGCAGGCCCTTCCGGGCCGTGTTTTGCCGACACATTACGACCTGCGCGCCGTCCTGTCATCGGCGAAAATGGCTCAGGCAAGCTTTTGCAGGCGGGTCATGAAGAAACCGTCCATGCCGCCACGGGCGGACCAGTAGTCGGGGCGCGTGCGCAGGCCCGTGTCCACGCGCCAGGAGGCGGGCAGGGCGCTGCCGGCGGCCGGATCTAGACGCACGCCCGGGGTGCGCGCTTGCAGGTCGCGTATCTGTTCCTCGCCCTCGTCGATCAGCAGCGAGCAGGTGCAATAGACCAGCCGCCCGCCGGGACGCAGCAGGCCCAGCGCCCGATCCAGCAGGCGCGCCTGCAAGGCGAACAGCGCCGGGAACTGGCCGGCGTTCTTGGCATGCGGCAGGTCCGGGTGGCGCCGGATGGTGCCGGTGGCGCTGCATGGGGCGTCCAGAAGGATGGCATCGAAAGGCGCGGCCTCGTAGTCCAGCGCATCCGCCACCAGGACCCTGGCGTGGAGCCCGGTTCTCTTCAGGTTTTCGCGCGGCCGCGCACTGCGCGATCGCGAAAGGTCAAGCGCGGTCACGCTGGCACCGCTGGCGGCAATCTGCATGGTCTTGCCGCCGGGCGCCGCGCACAGGTCCAGCACCCGCTCGCCTGGCTGCGGATCAAGGAGCGTCACCGGGAGCGCCGCCGCCGCGTCCTGCACCCACCAGGCGCCCGCATCGAAACCGGCCAGCGCCGAGACCTGCCGACCGGCTGCCAGGCGCACCGTGCCCGTCGGCAGGACCTGCCCGCCCAGTCGCGCGGCCCAGGCCGCCGCATCCGCCGGCGTCTTCACGCTCAGATCCAGCGGCGCGTCGCGGGCATGGGCGGCCTCGATCGCCGCAACGGCGTCCTTTCCGTAGTCCGCCACCAGCGGCTTGCGCAGCCACCTGGGCAGGCGCGGGGGCGGCAGGTTTTCCCAGGCCTCCGCCGGCAACCCGGCCGCCTTGCGCAGCACCGCGTTCACCAGTCCCGACAGGTGCCGGGTCTGCGCCTTTTCGCGCATGATCGCCACCAGGCTGTTGACGACGCCATGCGCCGGCGCGCCCTCGGCGAACATCTCGACAACCCCCAGCCGCAGGGCGTTCAGGCCGTCGGCCGGTGGTCGCCGGCTCAGGAACGGGCCCAGCAGCCGGTCGGCCCGATCCATCCAGCGCAGCGTGGTCGTGGCCAGGCGCAATGCGCGCGCGCGTTCGTCCGGGGGCAGCCGGTCCAGGGCGCCGGGCAGCATCGCGGACAACAGCCGCCCCTGCTGCACGACCCCGTCAAGCAGGCACAGCGCGCCGCGGCGCGGGGCAAGGCCGGGTTGTGGCATCTGTGCTGGCATCCTTTCGCCTGAGCCGACCGGAAAGCGTCCGGGCGCGCGCCCCTTGTGAGCGGACCTGCGCCGCTATAGCATGACAGCAACCGGGAACAAGCCTGGCCGTGGCCGTATCTTGGCCGGGGAAGGCAGACTGACGCAAGGGACAAGGCGATGAGCGATCAGGCGGAAAACCGTCGCCCCGCGCTTCCGGCGGCGGCACGGCGCGCGCTGGAAGAAGCCGCCGCGCGCCGCAGGAAGGCAGACGAAAAGGCCGAGGGGCGACCCACCGAACTGGGCGGGCGCGACGGCCCGGAGCCGGTGCGCTATGGCGACTGGGAAAAAAAGGGTATCGCGGTCGATTTCTGAAGCCGCGCGCCGGATCGGGCCGGAATCGGGCCGGA
>Ga0256841_1003397_pt1 | contig 11951 bp, 7 predicted proteins | sample 356308metaG_FD_185971 | JGI IMG/M metagenome (GOLD analysis project Ga0256841, IMG submission 185971) | Hydrothermal vent microbial communities from Mid Atlantic Ridge, Atlantic Ocean - 356-308 | ecosystem: Environmental > Aquatic > Marine > Hydrothermal vents | place: Atlantic Ocean: Mid...
CCGCGTCGCTCGCGGTGGACCAAGGCCGCCATGGCGGCAGGACTGCTGCTTGTTCTGGGAGGCGTGGGTTCTTTGGCCTTCGACCTGGGGCGACGGGATGAGCCGGCGGACGCGACGTCGCGGATCGCCGCGGAGAAGGCTCCGCCCGTGATCGAAGAGAAGCCCGTGGACGCTCTGCTGGCGGGGCTCCCGAAGAAGCCGGCGGGACAGCGACTCAGCCGCTTCCACCGCACGCTCGCCCATTTGGGCGCACTCACCGATCTCGGCGCCGCCGCCCGCACGCCGGAGATCGTCGACGTGATCAAGGAGAGTCTGAAGGCTTTTCCGGTGGAGGCCGATGCCGTCGTCCTGGAGGAGATGGATCAAGCCAGCTTGGGCGATTGGCAGGCGCGCGTTCACCACTTCGCCGGCAAGGGACATCGGTGGGTGACCACCGCGGAGTCCGTGCTCGCGGATGAGAGCGTTTCACCCGAAGTACGACTGGCTCGGCTGAAGCGCCTCACGAGCGACCAAGGGCTGGAATCCCATCTCGCGGAACTCAGACGTCTGGCGGGTCTTTATGAACCCATGCCGTTCGAGCTGCGATGTGCAAAGGCCGACACCGTGGCCCCCATCCTGGAGGGGCTTCGGTACCGTATCCTGGACAACCGGAAGCGGGCCACCCTCGTCATCCGCGAGGCCCTTCGTACGAAAAGGGGAGATCGGCGGTTGATTCGTCTCTCCTCGCCTCTCAGCGTCTTGTTCTCGGGACCCCGAGTTCGCACCCGTGCCAACGATTCGCGGCGCACGCGGACCTTTGTCATCGAGTTTTCCTCGAAGGGGTCGAGCGGAGTTCAGCAGCGAGAACTCGAGGGGGCTCTCCGCTCCTGGTTCCCCGGCGAGCCCCACGAGATGTCCATCGAGGTCGAACTCGAGACTCCCAAGCCCGGCCGCGACTTCTGATCTCGCCCCTTTCGCTCCGCGCGGGTCTCACGGTTTGTTGGAACTCGAAGTTTTTCCCTGCGTCCAGAGTGTTGTCCTGTCACGGATCGTCTCGAGGGAGGCCCCATCGGATTCGGCGAGGAATCGTCGATCTCCCCCTCGAACCTCGAGCTAGGAGCGACACCATGAGATCGCGAATCATCTCTTCGTCAACCGGATTCTTCTGTCTTCTACTCTTCGCCGCCGGCGCCATGTCGCAGGGCATCGTGGATCTGCGCGTTCACGGGGATCACTTTCGGCCGACGCGCCGCCCGGATCTGAGACCTCTTGTCGTCGAGAATCAGAGAATCGATGTCGTCATCGAGGCCGGAGTGGCCACGACCAAGGTGGAGCAGACGTTTCAGAACCCCAACGGCATCGGCCTGGAGGGAACGTATCTGTTCCCGATTCCGGAAAACGCGTCCGTGACGACGTTCTCCATGACCGTGAACGGGAAGACCATGGAAGGCGAGTTGATGTCGAAAGAGGACGCACGACACATCTATGAGGGCATCGTGCGTCGCCGCAGGGATCCCGCGCTCTTGGAGTACTTCGGGTACGGTCTTTTCAAGGCCCGCGTGTTCCCGATCCCGGCACGGGGAAAGGTGAGCGTTTCGCTGGCCTACGTGGAGCAGCTGCGACGGGATGGGAATCTCGTCGAGTACACGTTTCCGCTGAGGGGAAGAGCGTTCAGCGAACAGAAGACCAAGAAGGTGTCGCTCACGGCCAAAATACTGTCGAGCGCCCCCATCGGGACCGTCTTCTCCTCCTCCCACTCCGTGGAGCAACATCGCAAGGGCGATCGCGAAGTTCTCGTTGCCCTGGAGGGCGGAACCTCCCTCAGCCATCGAGACTTCCATCTGTTCTACGCGCTGAACGGAGACCCGCTGGGGATGGAGTTGCTCAGTGAGCACACCGTTCGGGACGGCGGCTTCTTTCTGCTCACGCTGGCGCCTCGGCGCGATGTTTCCACGGAGACGGTCGTGTCGAAGGACATGGTTTTCGTCCTCGATACGTCGGGCTCGATGCGTGACGATCAGAAGATCGAGCAGGCGAAGGCGGCCCTGATCAATGGTCTGAAGGGGCTGAGGCCCGAAGACCGCTTCAACATCGTCACGTTCGCCGCCCAATCGCGTACCTTCTCCGACATGCTGCTGAAAGCCGACAAGGATGCCGTCGCCGAGGCCGTGCAATGGGTGGGCAAGATTTCCGCGAAGGGCGGTACGAACATCCAGGCGGCGCTTCGTGACGCCATTCATTTCCTTCCACTGCGTGACGTCGAGGGGCGGGTCCCTCTCATCGTCTTCGTGACGGATGGGCTGCCCACGGTGGGGGAGACGAACACGAAGTCCCTGCTGGATTCCATCGTGTCCGAGAACAAGGTGGGTGCTCGCATTTACACGCTGGGCGTCGGTTTCGACGTCAACGTGCAGTTCTTGGATCTGCTGACGAAGAAGTCTCGCGGCATTCGAGACTACGTCACTCCGGGGCAGAACCTGGAGATGAAGCTCTCGTCCTTCTATGAGAAGGTGGCCCATCCCGTTCTGGCGGATGTGAAGCTCACCATCGAGGGGGTGAAGACCTTCGAGATCTACCCGAGTCAGTGGCCCGATCTGTTTGTTGGGGACCGCCTTTTCGTCAGCGGTCGATATACGGGTTCAGGCCATGCGGTCGTGAGGCTTACGGGCCGCGTGGGGGCGGACACGAAGGAATTCGTCTTCGAGGCCCGATTCGTTGACAAGTCGAAGGGCAGGGATTTCGTTCCGGTTCTCTGGGCCCGGCGCAAGGTGGCCGATCTGTGGGACACGATTCGCCTCGACGGCGCCCATCCGGAATTGGTGGACGAAGTGAAGCGATTGGGGATCAAGTACGGAATCGCCACGCCGTACACGTCCTTCCTCGTGGCGGAGGATGAGGTCGCCACGCGCGGGCCCAGGCCCGTTCCCCCTCGTCGTGGGAAGGCGGGTACCCTCCGCCGCCAAGTCCGCTTCGGCCATGGGAATGCCCCCGCGACCGGGGGCGGCGGGTCTCTCGGCGCGCCTCCCGCCACTCAGGGACGGGACGCCGTCATGCGAAGCCTGCAGACGAAGAAGATGGCCGAGGCGGCTCCCGCCGAGTTGGCCAAGGAGGAAGGCGAAGAGTGGCTGCTTCTCGATGTGGACGACGCCGCGCGTCCCGATGGAACCCTCATTCGGGTGGGAGGTCGGACGTTCGAGAAGAAAGGGAAGGTGTGGGTGGACACCGCCATCAGCTCGTCGAAGCCGGAAAAACTGCCCGTCCTCGAGAAGGTGGATCTCTTCTCCGACGTTTGGTTCGATCTCTTGAAGGAGCATGGGGAACTCGGCCGGGTGGCCGCGCGACTGAAGACCTTTGAGGTTCTCATCGGGGATCGCCGGATTCGCGTGGAGACTCCGGCTCCGAAGTCGGTCCCGAAACAAACCCCTGCTCCCTTGGGGAAGTAGGGAGCGGGGCGGCTTCGACACCGTCCGCCCCGGTGCGACGCTCGGCCTCCCGAAAGGCCTCCATGAGGGCCTTTCGGGCTGGCCGGGCGGAGTCCTCGGGCCTGCCGGCCTTGCGCCAAGCCCGCCACAGCGCCCAGAGAAGAGCCCCCACCGCCAGCCAAAAAACTCCATGGGCCACCGGATGCTTGAACGCGACCTCGTGGACGAGCCGAATACCCCCGCCGGCCAGGAGCGCCAGGAGGAAGACCGCACTCCCGAGGAGGATTCGGCTCGTCAGACTTGCCCTGGGGATGTCATCCTGCCTTGGCACTTTGCTGCGTCCTCTCGCATTCCTAAGATCTCTTCCAGCGGGCCGCCCCGGAATGCGGCCCGACTTCGTGAAGGGATTCCAGCATGACCGCCTTGCAGCATATCACCGTTTCGATTCTCCTCGGGTTGTTCCTTGGCGCCGGCTTGCAGCAAATCGTGGCTCAGGACGATCTCCCCTGTGCCTATGTCGGCTCCGACCTCGAAGGTCTGCGCGAGGCATTGAGCAAGGAGCCCGACAATATCGGCCTCCGCATGCGCATCGTCCGGAGGCTTCTCGAGGACTGGCGGGACTCCACCGACCCCAAGGGACAACGCCGTCTTCTGAAAGTCGTCGAGAAGGAGCTGGCCGAAATCCGAAAACTCGGTCCGGACTTCCCCTACGTGTACCGTGTGATGGCGCTGCAACATTTTCGCCGGGGAGAGTACGAGGAATTCCTGAAAGACATCGCCGCGTACGAGAAGGTGGCCACCCTTGATTATGAGTTGCGCACTCTCGTTGTGAAGAGCTACATGCGGTTGGCCAGCCGAAAGGAGAATCCCGAGCCGGAGCGGAAAATCCAGGCGGCTACGTATGTGGGCAAGTGGTTCGAAGGGGGGGAGGCTCCTGTTTTCGGCGTGACGCTCGGCGCCGTGGCGACGTGGTTGATCGATCCTTCCTTTCGCGATGAGCTCATTCGGATCTTCGAGACGAGCTACGAGGCGAACCCGAAGAACATCAATCTCGTCATCAGCTATGCCGCGTGTCTGACCAACCTTGGGCGCAATGAGAGCGCCTGGGATCTGATCCACGCGGGCGAGAAGGTCGGACTGGCCGACTTCCAGACCGGCGGCCGCCATCCCGTCGTCAACCTGCTGCAGATGGAGTGTCCCGAGCAACCCACGGCCGAGACCTATGACGGCTTCGATGTGGACGAGCTGGAGCGTCTGGGGAAACAGTTCCCCGAGAATTGTTCCCTCGCATTCCGAACAGCCATGAACTACAAGATCAAGGCCGTGGCCGCGGAGAGGATTACGGGACTCATCGAGAAGAGGATCAAGCAGATCCTGGACAAGAAGCCCGGGACCGACGTCTCCAAGAACGAGGCCCGGAAGAAGGAATGGCAGGACCGGGTCGACGAGTTCTACCGGAAGGCTCTGCCGCCCGCCGAGCGTGCCTACCGGCTCAACCCTACTGTGGAGGCCATCACGCTCCTCTTGGGCGACATCTACAGTCGGCTCGGGAAGGAGAAAGACGCCGTTCGCTGCTTCGAGGAGACCCTTCAGAAGGTGCCGTTCTATTCCCAACTCCGGGAGCGATTGGCCGAATCGTATCGCAAGGAGGGGCGCCTGGAGGACATGACGCGCGAACTCATCGAGGTCTGCAAGGTCGTCAGTGTCCGCCCGGAGACGTGGAAGAAGGACGAGCCGGGGTCTTTGCTCCCCGTGCCCACGCTCCACCTGGAAAAATTCATTCGCGAACAGTTGGACGATGCCGCGTCCAGGAATGTTCTCCTCGCGGCCTTCGAGAAGGCGGCCAAGGAGAATCCGAAGAATCCGAACCTGAAGACCTTCCTTGCCATGATGTACTTCTTCGCCGGCGACAAGGAGAAGGCGAACCACTGGATGAGGGAGGCCGAGCGTCAAGGAATCTGCGGCGAGGCCGGCGCCGAGAATCTCCTCGCCACCGAGATCTACTCCCGCGAACGCTGGTAAGCCGTGGCGTTGCGCAGGTTGTCCTGCCGCAGCTTCTTCTCGCGTCGGCGCATGAGCGTCCGTGCGCGCTTGGCGATCGCCGTCACCAGCCGACGATCCTTCGGTGTGAGAGGTCGGCCGAGGTAGGCCCGAAGCACCCTCATCCTTTGTGATCGCGTGAGTCGGCGTCCCGCGTGTTTGTCCAGGCAGGCGAGGTCGTGCACGAAACCCTTCCGCCGCCGCCAAGGCGTCCAAGGTCGCCTCCCCTTGGGGGAGTCGATCAGGAAGAACTCGAGGCGACCCCTTTCTTCCCGAACCAGAATGTTTCGGAAGTGCATGTCTCGATCCACATAGCCATGCTCATGGAGGCGGGCCAAAAGGCGCCCGAAGTCTTCGAGCGCCTGCCGCTCGGCGGCGGGGGAAAGGCGCGCCTCGGAGTCCTCGAGCCACGCTTCGAGGGAACGGGTCCCCGCGACCTCCTCGATGAGGAGATAGGCCCGTCGAAAGATCCCGAGGGGGCCGCGGTCGACGGCGACGCCCACGGGGCGGGCCGCCGGTACGTCCCACGCCGCCATCCTCAAAAGGTTCCGGCGCTCCGTCTCCAGGGGATGCTTTCCCATCGTGAAGCGAATTCGATCCCCCATACCGCGGGGCGTGTGGGCTTTGAGATAGAACCCACGACCGTCCCGGCGTCGCAGATGTCGAATCCACCCGCGGCGATTCCGAGCCAGCTCCCGGCCGGGCAAGCCCTCATCCTCCGGGGTGAAACCCACGTCCCGGACAAGGCGTCGCCAGGTGGCATCAGGGGGAGCCGACATGTCCCGTCATAGCAAATCCGCCCAGCCGGGCGCGGCCTTCGGGCTGAAGACAAAAAAAGAGGCGGCCCCACTGGGTGTGGGGCCGCCTTGATCCGCGGTCGCGGAGGGTTTCAGGCGTCGTTGGTTGAGGTGGGGCCCCGGGTGAGGGCGCTCCGCGACCGTTCTTGGTCGACCAGTCTGTCAGTGCTCCTGGTCGGAAGAAGACTACCCTTGAACCGCTGTCGAGGTCGTCCTTGCATGAAGATTCCGCCCCTTGAACACGTGGGTCCCCGCGTTTATCGTTCCGCACCCTTGGCGACGTAGCTCAGCCGGTTAGAGCGAGGGATTCATAAGCCCTAGGTCGGTGGTTCGAGTCCACCCGTCGCTACTCTCATTCCCGGGCCCGTCGAGACGCCTCTCGCCGGGCCCGTCGAAGTTCCGACCCCTTCACCTCGATGGAATTCAGCGCCGGGCCGCGATCTGAAGGCTGATGTGGCGGTCACTGTCTCTTCTGATCTCGAAGTCGCGAAGACCGGCCTTCTCGGCGGCCTGGGTGAGTTCGTCGGGGGTGAGGGCGGCGTGCAGGCTCGCCCGGAAGAGTTCTCGTTGTCGCGCATTCGCATCGTTCGCATGGAGGGCGACGAGCGCGGCGAGCTTTTCCTCGGTCTCGGGGCGGGCGAGGTCTCGAATGAGGAAGGCACCTCCCGGTGCGAGGAGTCGTTTGGCTTCCGCGAGGAACGGCACGGGGTCCGGAATGTGGTGGAGGACGGTATTGCTGAAGACGCCGTCGAAGGAGGCGCTGGCGAGCCCCAACTCCTGGACGCGCCCTCGAAGAAAACGTACGCGATCCCGGGCCGGGGACTCGGCGCGGTGAGCCTCGGCGATCCGGAGCATGCTGCGCGCGGCGTCGACGCCCAGAATGTCCGCGTCGGGAAGCGTCTCGGCGGCGAGAAGCGTGATGTGACCCGGCCCGCACCCCAGATCGATGAGGCGGCCCCCGGCGCCGAGTTCGCGCAGCCTGTCCACGAAAGCCCGGTTGGGCTCCGCATGATCCATGGCGTCGTATTCTTCCGCTTCCTCGGCGTCGTCCATGTACTCGGGCTCGAGGATGCGTTCGAGGCTCACTTGTCGTCTCCGTCCTCGTCGGCCAAGTCGTGGAGGACCTTCAGCCGTTCCTGAATGCGGTGGTTCAGGCTGTTCGGCGTCCAGCGGCCATGTTCGTCCTGCACCCCGGCGGAGATACCGGTGAGGATCTCCATGCCCTCGTCCACCGTTGTGATGGCGAAGATGTGAAACCGACTCTCCTTGATGGCTTCGACGACCCGGTGAGAGAGCATCAGATCGCCCACGTTCCTCTGGGGGAGGATGACTCCCTGCGAGCCCGTGAGGCCTCGGTCCATGCACACGGAGAAAAAACCCTCCACCTTTTCGTTGATACCGCCCACCGGCTGGATGCGGCCGAATTGGTCCACCGAGCCGGTCACTGCAAGCTGCTGTTCGATGGGAGCGTTCGCGAGGGCCGAGAGAATGCAGAAGAGCTCCGTGGATGAGGCGCTGTCTCCGTCGATGAAACTGTAGGATTGCTCGAAACACAGGCTCGCCGAGAACGTGAGGGGATGGGTGGTCGCGTAGCGACCGGTGAGGAAGCCCTGCAGGATCAACCCGCCCTTCTCGAAGGTCGACCCGGTCATCTCGGCCTCGCGTTCGATGTCCAGAATGCCATTCTTGCCGACGCCGACTCGGCATGTGACGCGCGCCGGAAGCCCGAAGGCGTGTTCGCCGACGGAGATGACGGTGAGCCCATTGATCTGCCCGACCTCACGCCCTTCGGTGTCGATGTGGATGTCTCCTTCGCGGATGCGACGGAGCAGCTTCTCCTCGAGGAGGTTCAGTCGCTCGTTGTGGTCATGCACGGCCGTCCGCACGTGCGACCCGTGAATCAACGGGGAGGATTCGCGTTCGGCATGGTAATCCGCCTCCCGGAGCATGTCGGCGATGCGCGAGAATCGCGTCGACAGCCGGCCCTTGCGTCCGGCGAGGCGCATGGATTCCTCGAGGACTTCCGATAGGCCGTCTCGCGTCATGTCCTTGAGATTCTCGTCTCGAATCACCCGGATGAGGACTTGCAGGTAGGAGTCCAAGGCTTCGTTGTCGTCGTCGACGTCGACGGCGGTGTCGAAGTCCGCCTTCACTTTGAAGACCTTGCCGAATTCGTGGTCGTTCTCGGAGATCAGCTCGTAGAGATGGGCGGAGCCCAAGAGGATCACCTTGACGTTCATGGGGATCGGATCCGGATTGAGAATCGGGGCTCCTTGGGGCGGCTGATTCTCCGGCGGTTGGATGACCAGTTCTTGAGTCCTCAGAACCCGTTTCAGGTTCTGCCAGACCATATTGTCATTCAGCACGTCCGCCGCATTGAGAATGAGGTATCCGCCTTGCGCCCGCACGATCGAGCCCGGCTTGATACGGCTGAAGTCCGTGCCGTAGACGCCGGGCGCGAGGTTGACCCGGTCCTGGTTGCCGAAGAGATTCGTCCATGTGGGGTTGTTTTCGACGACAATGGGGCATCCGTCTCCGTCGGAGGTCAGGATGACGTTGACGTCGAACGCGGAGAAATCGGGGCCCTCGGCCTCCGGCGGGAGATCGTCGCCTGCAGGCGGCTCGGACGCCCGGAAGACCTCCAGGTTCTCGAGGATCGTCTTCTCGACCTGATCGATCCACGTCTCGATCGCATCCGTGCGAAAGCGGGCGAGCAGAAGGTTCTTGAGACTCCCGATGGCGACGGCGACGGCCTTTTTCTCGGCTTCGCCCCGTTCGCGGATGAGCTCACTCTGAAGCCTTTGCTGCTCGGCGATGAACTCATGGAGGATGGGTTCGAAGTCCTCGAAAGCTTTGCGTGCGCGCTGTGCTTCTTCGGGCGCGATCTCGCCTTTGGCCGCCATCACCTCCAGGGTTGCGAGATCGACCGCTGTTTCCCCGTGGAGATAGACGAGCTCCGGGAAAGCGGTCTTGTCGTCGGGGGACCGCGCAAGCCCCAGGTTTTCCTGACCGAGCTTCTCCTGGAAGACGCGTGTCTTCTCGCCCGCCTTCTCGAGAAACGTGCTCTCGATCTGGCGCACGCGTGCGCGGACCGTCTCCGAGTTGATGAGCGATTCGATCTCGCGGCGGAGCAGTTTCACCATCTCGTGAACGGCGTCGCGAAACCGGGGGGCCTGACCCCTCGGAAGCTGGATGAGCCGCGGCCGCTCGGGCTCCAGGAAGTTGTGGACGAAACAGAAATCATCCGCCAGGGCACAATGGGGCTTCAGGCGATCGAGCATGCGGCGCACTGTCGACGTGCGACCCGTGCCCGCGATCCCGCAGACGAAGACGTTGTAGCCGGAGCGATAGAGCTCCAGTCCCAACTTGAGGGCCTTGATCGCCCGATCCTGCCCGATGATGACGTCCCTGGGCTCGATGTTCGCTGTGGACTCGGGCAGGATGTCGGAATTCTCCAACCTCCACCGGGCGTCTGCGGCAGCGATTCTCCTCTTCGTTTTCATGTCTTCTCCACTCTGCCTTCGGGGTCACATTCGACACCAAGCGGGGGCGTTCGACCAGGGGGATCTTGGTCCCGCGTCCAGGGCCCCCATATCATGGGCCCATGCACGGACGCCCCGAACCCCATCGCGAGCTGGAAGTTGCCTCTGAAACCTTTCGGGAATGGGTCCGCGAGGCCTGTGACCGCCTGATCGCCCATGTCGAGTCTCTCCCCGACCAGGATGCCGGGTTCGACCCTTCGCGTTCCCTGGAGGCGGCCCGCCGTCTGGTCGAGCCTGCCCCGCCCGAGGAGGGGCGTCCCCTCTCCGAGGTGCTTGATCTCGTCTTTGACGAGTGCGTCCCGCAGAGCTTCAACGCCGCCGGCCCGGGTTATCTCGCCTATATCCCCGGAGGTGGCCTCCTCACGGCGGCGCTCGCCGATTTCATCTCCAACGGTCTCAATCGTTACACCGGTGTCTGGGCGGCGGCCCCCTTGCTCGTGGAATTGGAGACGAATGTTCTGCGGTGGCTCATTCGGGAGATGGGGTACCCCTCGCGGGCGCGTGGAATCTTCACCACCGGGGGGTCCCTCGCGAACCTGACCGCCATCACGACGGCGCGGGTGGAGAAACTGGGAGACGATCCCTCGCGCGGGGCCGTGCTCGTGGGAGAGCATGCCCATCACTCGGTCGCCAAGGCGGCGCGGATTTGCGGCTTTCGGAACGACCAGATTCACGCGGTGGCGAGCGACGATGCCTTTCGGATGGATCTGGGCGATCTGCGGCGCGTGATGGCCAAGGTGAGGGATCGGGGTCTTTGGCCCTTTCTTGTGGTCGCGAGCGCCGGCACGACCGACACCGGCGCCGTGGACCCTCTGCAGGCATTGGCCGACTTCGCCGCCAAGGAAAAGATGTGGCTCCACGTCGATGCCGCCTACGGTGGGGCCTTCATGCTCACCGAGCGAGGACGACGCATACTTCGCGGTCTCTCCGATGCGGATTCCATCACCCTGGACCCGCACAAGGGGCTCTTTCTTCCGTACGGAACGGGCGCCCTCCTCGTCAGACGGGGCGAAGCGCTTCGCGCCGCCCACCACAGCGAGGCCACGTACATGCCCGATTTTCAAGACGAATTGGGCGAGGACTACCAGCCGATGGATTTCTGTGAGTACGGTCCCGAGCTTTCGCGGGGTTACCGCGGGTTGCGCCTTTGGCTTCCCATCATGTTGCACGGGATGGCCGCCTTCCGGCACAACCTCGATGAGAAGCTCGACCTCATCGCGCTTGCCGAGAGGGAACTCGAGGCGATGCCCGGCATCGAGATCGTGGCGCCCTCGCAACTTTCCGTCCTTGCCTTCCGATTGCAAGCGAAGGATGCCGACACGGCGGCGGGCGACCGAATGACTGAGGAACTTCTCCGGCGCATCCTTTCCCACCAACGGGTCTGGCTGACGGCGACCCGCCTTCGCGGGCGCTTCGTGATCCGCATCTGCGTGCTTTCCTTCCGAACCCATGAGGATCGGATGACGGAGTGCCTCGACATCATTCGCGACGAGGCGAGGGGCCTTCTCGAGGGGCGAGCATGAGTGAATCGTTGACCGACCTCAGAGCGCTGATCGCACTCTTGAGGCGGGAGGGGGAGTTGGTCGAAATCGAGGCTCCCGTCGATCCCCACCTGGAATTGGCCGAGGTCCATCGTCGCGTCATCGCGGCCGGCGGCCCGGCCCTCCTCTTTCGCAATCCCGCGAAAGGCGACTTCCCGGTTCTCACGAATCTCTTCGGCACGCGTCGCCGGGTCGAACTGGCTTTCGGCGATCGGCCTCGAGCCCTCGTGGAGGAGTTGGCACGGCTGCCCGTCGAACTCATGCCTCCGAGTTTGGGGAAGCTCTGGGGGAAGCGGGCTCTTTGGAGGAAGCTGGCTCGCGTCGGCACGAAGATGAGGTCGCGGGGCGCCGTGTCCGATCGAATGGAGGCCCCTCCCAGGTTGAGCCGGCTCCCCGCCCTGACCTGTTGGAAGGACGATGGAGGCCCCTTCATCACGCTACCCATCGTCCACACGCGAAGCCCCGTCGACGGCGTGGACAACCTCGGCATGTACCGCCTCCAGGTCTTCGATGACGAACACACGGGAATGCATTTTCAAATCGGGAAAGGAGGAGGCTTCCACTTCGCGGAAGCGGAAGCCCGCGGCGAGGATTTGCCCGTTCAGGTGTCCTTGGGTGGACCGCCGGCCC
>Ga0256841_1003398_pt1 | contig 11949 bp, 11 predicted proteins | sample 356308metaG_FD_185971 | JGI IMG/M metagenome (GOLD analysis project Ga0256841, IMG submission 185971) | Hydrothermal vent microbial communities from Mid Atlantic Ridge, Atlantic Ocean - 356-308 | ecosystem: Environmental > Aquatic > Marine > Hydrothermal vents | place: Atlantic Ocean: Mid...
CGGACCGAAGTGAGATCCCTCGGCAGGTGAAGGGTTACTATAGTATCCATGCTTGTCTTCGAACAGCCTACCATTAATATATATCTTCCTTCCGATAATCTCTATTCTATCTCCAGGAAGCCCGATAACCCTCTTTATGAAATCCTTACTTTTATCTAACGGAAAAATAAACACGATCACATCTTCGCGCTTTGGAGTGCTTATGGGTATGATAGTCTTCCTGATAAGAGGGAGTTTCACACCATATATGAACTTGTTAACAAGTATGTGATCGCCCACAACGAGAGTTGGCTCCATGGATCCCGACGGAATCTTAAAGGCTTGAACTACAAAGGTTCGAATGAACAGCGCGAGTATGATTGCAATCAAACCAGCTTCAACATACTCACGGAATGTGCTTTTTTTCTTGACTGATATATTTTGCTGTGCCTTTTCCAAGTCTCTCACCTTTATAGTGTAGTTCTGCTGCCAGGAAACATTTTTGCGAGGCAATGTAATTATAATGCAGAAGTTTGTAAAGCAAATTCTGGTGCCTGCCGATAGATAATATGGTTTTCAGGTGGGCTTGTTGATGATGTCTGGATGTGCGGGGCTGAAGATAATGCTCTTAGTTATTAATGAGAAGGGTAGGAGTAAACTCTCAAATACAATTTAATTAAAATTTAAATAAATTTTTAAAAATAGTTGACAAAGACTTAAAGATGGGTACACTTTACACCAAAAATTTCAACAGGTCTCACCGTATTAGGCCGGAGGGAAAAGTGGGTCGCAACCTTGTTAAGGAGATCAGGGAAGAGAACCTTATGAGCAAGGCCGAATTGGCCCGCAAGGCAGGGGTATCTCCTCTCACCATTGACCGGGTGGAAAGGGGGTTGAACTGCCGTATGGAAACAAAGCGGAAGATCATTTTGGCTCTTGGCTACAAGCTTTCGGATAAACACAAAATTTTCCCTGAGGATTAACCACTGTCATTATGGCTATTCCCAAGAAAAATCATCTTGTAGGCCTAGATGTAGGCTCTCATTCGATAAAACTTGTTGAAATAGATCACTCCAAAAGAGGCCCAATTCTTAAGAGTTTCGGAGTGGTCGGGCTGCCTCCGGATGCCATCGTGGAAGGGTCAATCAAGGAAATAGAGGTGGTTGCTTCCGCCATCAAGAACCTTTATAAGAATCTGAAAGTAAAAAACAGGAAAGTAGCCACGTCCATTTCTGGCTATTCCGTTATCGTCAAGAAGATAGAGCTTCCTACCAAGGAAGGCGGCGACTTTGAAGCCACTATACAGGAAAAAGCAGAGCAATATATTCCCTTTGACATAAATGACGTGAACCTGGACTACGACCTTCTCACCCCGGAATCGGAGGAAGCCTCTGCGGACTCATCAAAGCCCACAGAAGTGATGCTTGTTGCTGCCAAAAAAGATATGGTGGAGGAATACGTGGGACTCCTCCAATTGGCGGGACTCAGTCCCATGGTGTTGGATGTGGACGCATTCGCACTGCAAAATGCATTTGAGATGAGTTCTCCGGATCAGAAAGGGTGCTATGCCTTGGTAAACATTGGGGCTGAGGAGCTCGGAATCAATGCCGTGAAAGACGGAATCTCCATGTTTACTCGTGACTCCTCCTATGGTGGCGCCCAAATCACAGAGGCGATAATGAAGGAGTTAAAAGTGAGTTACGAGGAAGCTGAGAAGATAAAACTAGGTGGCACGAAAGTAGAAAAGGAAAAGGCTATCTTGGAGGAGATCTTTACTTCTGTCGTCTCAAGCTGGGCACAGGAAATTAAGCGGGCACTGGATTTTCTTGCCACAACATACCCGGATGAAACCATACAGAGAGTGTTTCTTAGCGGTGGCTCTTCAAGGATTCCAGGATTTCAAAAATATCTTGAAATGGAAACGGGGATCCCAGTAGAGATGCTCAACCCATTTTCCAACTTGGTAATTAATGAAAAGAAATTTGATACAAGATACCTGAGTTACATGGCACCACAGGCCGCTGTTGCGGTGGGACTTGCCCTCAGAAGCATTGGTGACAAATGATCAGGATCAACTTACTTCCATTTAGAGAAGCAAGAAAGAAAGAAAATATAAGACGCCAGATTAGTATCTACCTGTTGAGCGTGGGGCTGTTGCTTTGTCTTATGGTGCTGGGCTATCTTCAGCTTCACAGTACTGCTGCGGCACTAAAGGCAGAAAAACATAAGAAGACCAGAGAATTAGAACGGTATAAGGATACTAATAAGCGACTGGCAGAAATAAAAAAGAAGATCTCTGAAATCAAAACCAAGCTTGAAGTCATAAGGGGTTTGGAAAAGAACAAGATGGGGCCGGTACGCTTACTTGACGAAGTGGCCACGGCGGTTCCCCGCGACAAACTTTGGCTGCGTTCGCTAGTGGAGAAGAAGGGAAGGCTCACGTTGGAAGGAACTGCCATGGACAATGAGACGGTGGCCCTTTTCATGAACAATCTTGAAGCCTCGCCCCATATTAAACGGGTAGACCTGAAGAGCACGCGACTGAGAGTTCTCAAGCAATACAAATTAAACTTGATGGATTTTGCCATCGATTGCAAGACATACGCCTTTAAGGAGAAAAGCAAACGGCCCAAGAAAAAGAGAAGGTCCAGGAGAGGAAGAAGGCGTAAGAAATAGGAAATCGTAAGACCTCGACCGGGATAGACAAATGGCAGAACGTGCACTCATATCAAGAATTGAAAAGCTCAAGATGCCTTATCGGCTCTTGATATACTTTGGGACCTTGGTTGTCTTGGCAGGGCTTTTCACGTGGTTGGTATTCTTGCCAATGAAGAATAATATCCAAAAGACCAGAAAACAGATTGTTCAACTTGACAGAAAGCTGACCCAGGCAAGAATCAGGGCAAAGAATCTCAAGAAGTTTGAGGCTGAGTTACGTGAGGTGGATACGGAGTTTCAACAGGCATTAAAACTGTTGCCTAACAAAAAGGAGATCCCGACCCTTTTGCGAACCATCACAAAGTTGGGAGCCGACAGCAATTTGACATTCGTGCTATTTAGTCCAAAGAAAGAGCGAGCGAGGGAGTTTTACGTGGAGATTCCCGTGGAGATGGAAGTACGGGGTAAATACCATGACGTGGCCATGTTTTTCTATAGGATCGGAAAGATGGACCGTATAGTCAAAATTCTGGATTTCTCCATGAAACCCGTAAAAAAAGACTCTGATATACTCCTGACGAAATGCAATGCGGTCACTTATAGGTTTAAGGGGAATTCATATGAACAGCGCCCAAAAGGCAAGAAATAGGACTTTTATCGCAGGTGGCCTGGGCCTCCTATTGCTCGCCTTTTTTACGGTCGGCACAGCACAAGCCGTCGTATTTAAGGGGCCGCGAAAAGCAAAAAAGGCGACCCAAGTGGAGTCGATCAACCAGTTGAGCATTAAGGATGAAGATACATATGTTTATAACCCCAAAGGAAAACCGGATCCCTTTGCCTCATTTATAGCAAGACAAGAGGCCTTTGAGAAAAAGAGGAAGAAAAGAAAGCCACGGACTTACCTGGAAACTCTTGAGCTATCCCAGCTAGAATTGACAGCCATCGTGATTGGTGCCAAGGGAAGGTGGGCTATGGTTCGAGATTCCAAAGGCATAGGGCATGTGATCAAGAAAGGTACACCCATTGGGACCAATGGTGGGATTGTTTATAAAATTTTGCCAGACAGAGTAATTATCAGAGAAAAGCATATGGACTTTACCGGCAAGGAAGTCACAAAAGATATTATAAAAAAATTGCATGCTTCAATAAGAAAGTAGGACTTTTTTGACGATATTAGAAAAGAGTATAGAAGTTGCGCGCGAGGACACTTTACAGGAGAGGTTCCATGCTTAGTACAAAGAACGTGAAACAAGGCTGGATGCAAAGGAAATGGCTGTTAGTGTTTATCGGCATGGCCTTTGTGGCCTTCTTGGCGGCTGGTTGCGTGACAACCACCAAAGAGAGTGTAAAGACGCAACCTGTGCCTGAGCCTGCCACTATCAAGGCAATAAATGTGCGATCTTTTGGCAATGGTGCCTTCTCTGTGGTAGAAGTTGTGAGCAGCAAGCCAGTAGGATATACCGCTTTCAAGTTGGTAGACCCCCCCCGCTTAGTGGTGGATGTGGATGCACCCTTTGCAAAGGGCCTCAGAGTAGGTCCTGTCAAGGATAAGAATTTAAAAGATATCAAGGTAGAAAATGGTAAAGCTAAGAACAAGACAAGAGTTGTATTAACCTTGGCTCGAAGCATTGATTACAGCGTCAAAGCTCAAGGAGGGACAATCTCTATTGCCCTGACGAAAAAGGAACCTGCTGAGGAGAAAATCGTCGAAGCTGCGGCAGCGCAAGCCAGCCAGCCCAAAAAAGAAAAGCCCGACCCAGCTCATTCACCTAGAATTTTTTTCAAACCAAAGCCCACATCCCTCAACCAGATCCTGGGCGTGGACTTCACAATGTTAGAGCGGGGTAGGAGCCGGCTCATTATTACTACTGACAAAAAAGCTCCTTTTCATTTGCAAAGATATGGAGATAAGACGTTGGCCCTTACCGTGGATAACGCCACGATACCAAAGCTTCTTCAAAGACATCTTGACTCTTCTCAGTTTCAAGGGGCTGTGGATCGGGTAAAGGCCATTGCGTCTCCTGATAAGAAACGGGTAACACTAAATATTACATTAAGGGAGATGGTGCCCTATCACGTGGACCAGACACCACAATCTATTACAATAGAGTTTGGTCCAACAAATATAAAACCGCCCAAGACCAGAATTGTCCCTCTCGCCTTGGCAAAGAAGGGGGCAACCCCCAGTCTGTGGACGCCGAAAGTGCACAGGAGGGGTGTGAAATCGGTCAGTCTTGTAGATTCCCCCTCTAGGCCTAAGATAAGGAAAAGGTACACCGGTGCTCCAATGACAATGGACTTTGTTAATGCCGATGTGACGAACATCCTGCGATTGATAGGAGAGGTGAGCAAGTTAAACCTTATCTGGAGTCCCAAAGTTAAGGGAAAGGTCTCCATGCGTTTGAAAAATGTGCCGTGGGACCAGGCCCTGGACCTCGTTCTGAGAAACAATGACCTTGCCATGAGAAGGGAAGGGAACGTGATATGGGTGACAACCAAGGCTGAAATGGCTAAGATCGAGGCTGCAGAGAAGAAAAAGTTAGAGGATTTCGAAAAACGGAAGCAGGAGCAGCTAAAGAAAGCAAAAGAACTCAAAGAACTTGAGCCAATTGAAACTGCATATATAACAATTAATTATGTGGATGTTGAAAATGTAAAGAAGGTGATCGAGGATACTGTGAAGAGCCCCAGGGGGAAGATCACGGTGGACAAGAACACCAAGACCATTATTTTGACAGATACAGAATCAAAGATAAGGGAAGCCAGGGAGTTGGCCAAAAAATTGGATAAACCCACTAAGCAGGTGATGATTGAAGCCAGGATCGTAGAGGCCTCCACGAGTTTCTCCCGTGAACTGGGAGTGCAGTGGAACTTCCAGTTGCAACACCGAAACGATTCCTCAATGGCGTGGAGGGGGACGCCGGAATGGGCATTGAACAATACGGCAGCAAATTTTCCAAATGGTGCAACCCTGTATGGGCCCAGTTTTTCCACAAACCACCCTAATTTCTCATCTAATGTGGGTCTGGTTTTCGCCACACTGTCAGGCAATGGTCTCACCGGAGCATTCCTTGATACCCAGATAGCCCTTTCTGAGACCGAAGGTCAGCTCAAGGTCTTGTCTTCCCCAAAAATTGTAACACGAGACACAGTTACTGCCACCATTCAGCAGGGTACAAAAATAGTGCTCCCTTCCGGGACTGACAGCAATGGAAACAAGACCTTTGAGCTTGTTGATGCCAGCTTAAAACTTGAGGTGACACCCCAGATAACGCCTAACAACAAGGTCATAATGAAAGTGAAAATAAGTGATGATTTTCCCGACTATGCTAACGCCAGAGGGGAAAACGTTCCCATAAATACCAAGAGTGCGGAAACTACCATGATGGTGGCCAGTGGGGACACCGTGGTAATAGGCGGTATATACAAGGAAAATAAGGGCGTTAATGAGACAGGCCAGCCCTGGCTCAAGGATATACCCATCATTGGCTGGCTCTTCAAGAATAAGACCTGGAACGATGAAAAGAGAGAGTTGCTTATTTTCCTGACACCTACCGTGCTGCCAACAACCTAGAGGCCCTCACGACAATCCAGCCTGCTCCCTCTATTTAGCTCTGATGCCCAAGATCTCAGCAATGTCCATGAGGCAGGCTACATGATAGTCCGCCTGAAGCCTTTCGTTTTTATAAGCAATGAAAATGACACCAGCAGCCCTAGCAGTCTCTTGATCGATTAGTGAGTCACCCACGTATACTGCCTGGAATGGGGAGACGTGAAACCGAGCGAGGACCTTATTTATCGGCTCAGGATGGGGCTTGGGGTATTTCACGTCCAGTGAGGACACAACCACATCGAAAAATCCTTCTAGACCATGCAACCTGATAACTTCCGATATTGTATTACTCCTGTTAGTGGCCACAGCCAGATGGAATTTCGGTTTCAGAAGGCCCAGCAATTCTTTCAATCCCTCTTCCATTGTCATGTCCCTGACAAAAGGAAGATAGTCCATTTTAAGCCGATAGGCTTGTGCCTGCTCCAAATACGGTGTATCGCGAAATAGAAATGCTACGGACTCCTCCGCTGTATGCATATGGATGTATTCAACCTGGGACTCCCGCATCTGGGGAAGGTTGAATTTCTTCAGGAGGTGATTGTAATAATTGATATTGGCCTTTTTTGAATCAAAAAGGACTCCATCACAATCAAATATTACAACCTTTATGTTCTTGGTGATGGAGTTATGGTAGAGCTTCCCCATGGTGAATTTTCCTATCAAAAACAAAAGCAGGTCTCTTCTTAACCTGCTTTTTGTCTGAGCGTAGGCTCAAGTCTTCAACGCAACACTAAAGAACCGGTTTCTTTCTGGGGCGGGATTTTTTCTTTCCAGTACTAGCCGTTTGTGGTTAATGAAAGTGGCGCTCTCTCATGAACCCCAAAAGCTGCACAGCAGTCTTGAGAATAGCAAAGGTAACGCCAGCTCCTATAATGGCCAAAGCCAAGTAAAGAAACCCGAAAAAAATAATATGTCCCGCATTCCACTGCCACTCAAAGATAAAAGGTAACATTATTTACTCTCCTGAGTGTTCTTAAATTCCTTTGCAGCTTAAGCTGCGTTAAGCTCCTTTTCTTTGGGAAATATTGGTAGGTACCTATATGACAACGAATACAAGAGAAATCCATACCCGATCACTGCCAAAGCAATGCCCCATTCCTGCCATGTTGGCAGGTAGCTGACGAATCTATCAAAAGGCATGACAGGTATGGCCAATGTAACAACCGTAAAAACAAACCGATTTAAAATGATGCCAGTACAATTCATCAAACAACCGGCAATCAACCAGCCCTCTGTGCGTCTGGCTTTGGGAATGAGTAAAATTATTGCCGGAATGACTCCAAATATTCCGATTTCCGCGACTACCAACCACACGCCATAGGGGCCCTCTCTGAAAAAGTCCATGAAGTGTAGACCATCCTTCGGGACTATTCCATAAGCCCAGTTAAGGGTGTCGGCTATTTTAAGGACAATATACAGGGCCAGTAACCACCCGGAAATCTTGGCTAATGTCTGGTAGGCGTCAGCCGGGACCAACCGTTTCCTTGTGATTTTTTCTGCGAGTTTTGTGCATAGGATGGTAAAAGAAGGTCCGGCTGCAATCGCAGAGAGAATGAACAGAAAAAATGTCCAGGGCCATATATAAAAGCCACCTCTGGCGGCAAATGGCCTTGCATACATAACGCCAAACAGGCCACCCAGAGAACCCTGATGAAAGAAGGACAGAAAGGTACCCGTTGCCGCAAACACTGCCATAATCTCGTGGAGATTGTTACCGAACAAACGGAGTTCTTTGATTTCCTCTATTTTGCGGTTTTCCAATATGATGGGGATGTATTCGATCAGCAGGACCCCAAGATAAGTTGTGATACAGAATGAGACCTCAGTGAGCATGGAATGGATATTGGCGTGCCAGAAAATAAACCAGCCCCTCAGGGGTTGCCCGATGTCGATACCCAGCATTGCAACTGCGCCCGAGTAACAGATAAATCCTATAATAACAGCCGAGTTAATTATGTCCTTTAATTCCTTTTTCCCGATTATATATGTAAGAAAGCCGGTGAAAAATGCGCCTGCTCCGAGAGCAATTACCCCGAGGTCGAACACTATCCATAGAGCGAATGCAAAATAGTTGGTCATGTTCGTCTGGTTGAGTCCCTTGTAAAGGCACAAAAAGGCGGAAACTAATCCCCACCCCAGCAGCCCTAACCAGGGAAGCGTCCACAGAAAAAATCTCCGTGGAGAACATCTCCTTACTCCCTCTGGAATCAATACTGAATCCATCTTTATTGCCTCCTAAAAGGGTACACGTAGCATCTCACCTATTGTTTTTTGGTTCAACCGGTTGCAGCTCTTCGGGCCGGTAATTATCAGCCAATCTCCGAATCCATTCTTTGCTAGAAAGATAATAGACCTTTGGTTGGGTCCCAAGCCTTTCCAACAAACGAAAGGCACGAGGACTTTTTGCCAGCTTGCTCACCTTGTGATCTGGATTATTTAAATCACCGAATGTGATGGCCTGTGCAGGACAAGCCTCAGCACACGCTGTGATGTATTCCCCTTCTTGCAGTTCACGACGCCCTTTGGCATAGGCCTTTGTTTTTGCTCTCATAAGGCGGTGATGACAGAATGTACACTTCTCAACAACCCCCCGCATACGAGGCGAGACCTCGGGGGACAGATATTGGTCCAGCCCCTTACCCTTCGGGAAGTAACCATCGTACCAATTAAAGTTTCTGGCATGATATGGGCAGGCCGCCATGCAGTATCTGCATCCAATACACCTCGTGTAGATCTGGCTTACAATGCCCGTGTTCGGGTCCATCTTTGTGGCCGTTGCGGGGCAAACTGACACACACGGTGTGTGGTGGTCGCATTGCATGCAGGGTCGGGGAAAATAACTGACTTCGGTGTCCGGAAAAGGCTTTCCATTGGTAATCTTATAAAGCCTCATCCAGGCGATATTCCTTTGTTTGTCGGATTCATCCGGCCAGACGGTTACGTTGTTTTCCGCCGCACAAGCGATCATGCAGGTTCCGCACCCTGTACACTTATCCAGGTCTATTGTCATGCCATATCGTGGGCCATTGGTGTGCCTCTCTTCCATGATTTACCTCTTTAAGAACATGATATAACCTTGCCCGGTCTTCCAAATATAATCCCAAGGCAACAACTACACGGCCATCTTTATCCTAGCTGGCGTAGTCCACCACGATGCAAGACCACTGAGGGCATCCCTCTGGGGGTTCATCAGGTGGTTGACATTGATGCCTTTTCCCTTGAGGAACTCATCATATGCAAAATGACCAAATCCACGGGGTACAAATATGTACCCTGGCATCGCGCCTTCGAAAAGCGTTACTTTGGCCGTAGCCTTAGCCAATGGTGTCTCAATTGTTATCTCGTCCCCTTCTCTCAAGCCGTACCTTCTAGCAGTTTCCGGATTTATCTCCACAAACATGTCCTTTTTACGCAACTGGTTGTCAAACCAGGTCTTGCTTAGAAATGGGGGGCTTGGAACCCAGCTATCTGAGAGGTTTATCATTTCGTAGGGTACCATTATTAGAGGGTATTTGGGATCACTGCCTGGCAACAGCACTTTTTCTTGATGGGGTAAAAAGGCCTCATCACCTCTTGCCCCTATTCCCAACTGATTGAGTGCCTCTTCTGTACTTTTGCTAGCTTTGGTGAGTTCATCTACAGCCAGTTGAATTTGAGTGCTGAAAAACTCGAATTTTTCTGTTGGTGTTTTGAATAGCTTCTCCCATCCCTTGAATCGATGAAGAGGCTTATACCACATGCCTGAAGTCTTGAGGGCTTCCCACATATCGTCAAAGTTCTTATAAGTCTTTTTGGGCAGCCTGCCTTTTTTAAGCACGACCCACGGAGGCGTTTCAGGATTGTAAGATACGAGCCCTTCCCCTGCTTCATACAAACCCTGTGCTCTTGCCTTTAGGACTTGTTCATAATTTTTCCAGGGAAAAACTGATGCCACAGGCTCTTCCAGTGCCTTGGCTAATTCTAGCAAAGTGTCTCCCACGTTCTTGGTATTATACAAGGGCCTGACCACGGGTCTTGAAAGACCATAGAATGGGTACTGAAGTCCAGGAGGCCACAGGATTTCTTCCATCTTTTCAAGATATGTGTGGTCAGGCAGTATAAGATCGGCCATTAATGCGGTTTCATCCCTGAATGGCGAGAAACTAACCACGAAGGGTATCTTCTTTATAGCTCGGTAAAAGATCCCCCCATCAGGCTCTGTAAATACTGGGTTAGCGCCGAAAACCACCAATGTGTCAACCGGTGAACTTGCAGCCCCCAATACAGAGCGGGCAAAATTGGCTGCAAGGCCATCAACAAAAGGGTATTTTTTGGAATCTGTTTCATCAATCCGCTGTTTTTTAAGTCCAGCTTCTGCAATCGGATCAGGCTGAAAATCTGGCAGGGACTTGAGGGGCAAGGGATCATATACAATGACTCCCCCTGGCATATTTATGTTACCTACTAGGGCGTTGAGGCTGTGGACGGCCATGAATTCGTAAAGACTACCATTAAGCAGCCCTTTTCCTTTACCAAAAATCGCAATGGGCGCATTGGCCCGCGCAAACTGTCGGGCCAGCTTTTCAATTCTCTCTGGGCCTACTCCTGTGAGATTTGCCACCTGAGAAGGGGAATATTTTTTCATCACCAGGGTTTTGAATCCCATGTGCTGCTCGCCATCTGAGGAGGTCCAATCATTAAATCCGAAAGAATAATTTTCAACAAACTCCTTATCATAAAGCCCATCCTTAATAATCACATAAGCCAGAGCTAACGCAAAGGCAGCTTCACTGCCAGGTCTGATTGCCACCCACTGATCTGATTTTGAGGCCGTGTTTGAGGCCCTGGCCTCTATTTGTACAATTCTAATATTACGTCCTTTATTGTTCTCATGCCACATGCCCCAAGCATTGAGAACCCTACCCGGAGCCCCCCATCCTTCCAGCAGGCCACAACCAAAGCTGAGGATGAAATCAGAGTTTTCCAAGTCAAAGGCTATCGGGCCCTCATTGCCTTGGGTGATTGCATTCAGCATCCAGTATGAATCTTCTACAGTTTTGAGCCGTATATAATTGGGGCTGCCAATGGCGCGCATCAGCCTCGCTATTAAAGCAGAAATGGTTGAGCCATTCCTGTTTCCGTCTATAGCGGCCAGTGCATGCGGATTGCCATTCAGCCGGAGCCTCTTTATTCTGCGAGCCAATATACCCAGGGCCTCAGACCATGAAATAGGTAAGAATTCTCCGGATCCTCTAGGCCCTACCCTCTTCATAGGCGAGGTAAATCGCAGATCCTTGTCATAGAGGAGTTGAAGTCCGCCCATTCCAACGGGGCATGTTCCACCGGGATTGATAGGGTAGTCGGTTCTGCCTTCTATCTTAACGGCGCGCTCATCAACCTTACGCACCATGATACCGCACCCACCTGGGCACAAGCTGCATACAGAATTTTCCTCACTGAAAGCACCTGTCGGAGGTACAGGCACCCACGGCCAGTTTTGAGTCCATATGGCAATATCATCGGTAAGTTTCCACGGAAGCGGCGTTACCTGAAGGCCTACTACACCGCCCACAACAAGCTTAACGAAGTCTCTTCTGGTCATTCCCATTGCATTACCCCTTACTTATGACAAACGAAGCAGGCATTATTCTCTTCATGACCCATCTTGCTATGGCACTCGGCACAGTCATCCATTTTCATACGGTCCCAAGAATGCTTTT
>Ga0256841_1003399_pt1 | contig 11946 bp, 10 predicted proteins | sample 356308metaG_FD_185971 | JGI IMG/M metagenome (GOLD analysis project Ga0256841, IMG submission 185971) | Hydrothermal vent microbial communities from Mid Atlantic Ridge, Atlantic Ocean - 356-308 | ecosystem: Environmental > Aquatic > Marine > Hydrothermal vents | place: Atlantic Ocean: Mid...
TACCTTTTCCGCGCCGCCGCGCATGATCTCACTCAGGATACTACTATCCAGGTTGTCCGGAAAGGCAACGAGATTGAGCGCAAAGAGCACCCGCCCGCCCATGGCATAGACATCACTCATCGCGTTGGCCGCCGCGATCATGCCGAAATCATAAGGGTCGTCCACAACCGGCGGGAAGAAATCCGTCGTGACGATCAGCATCCGATCAGCATCCAGCCGATAAACGGCAGCGTCATCCGGCTCTGCCAGCCCCACGGCCAGGTCCGGATAATCCTCAGCAGTAAAGAGATTCTGTAATGGGCGCAGGACCTGCGCCAGCTCGGCAGGAGCGAGTTTGGAAGCTCACCCCGCGCACGAAGCCAGTGCGGTAAGCCTGATTTCGTGCTTATTGAGATTGGCGGTCATGATCTCTCCTATGATGTGGTTGCCATGCTGTGCCCAAACAACTGATTGACGCCCGGTTTCGCTTCAAAGTATAGAAAAGCCCTGCCGGGCTATCAACCCCAAAATGTGCCTGTAACAATACCCTAACATCCCTGTATGTCGGAACAAGAAAGGGCACAAAGGCCCGCGTTGCCACTGTACCAACGCCGGGCTATAATGCGCTGTATGAGTAAAGGACGATTTTCCAACTTTGAAGATCGGCTGGAACGTCTGATCGAGGGCGGCTTTGCGCGGCTGTTTCGTGGGCCATTGCAGCCCCGGGAAGTTGCCGTACAGATCGCGCGCGCCATCGAGGACAATACAATCGTCGGGGGCGAAGGCCGCGAGGCGGCCCCAACCTACTATGAAATCCACCTCTCTCCCGAGGATCATGCCGCGCTAATGGCTCAGACGCCCGACCTTCCCCGACAGCTTGCCCGCCAGGTCATCACCTACTGCCTGGAAGCAGGGTTATACCTGCTGAGTTCGCCGGAGATCGCCATGATTTCCGACCCGGAAACACCCGGACAGAGCCTGCGCGTGGAGGCCAGACACGTGGTCAAAAAGCACCAGACCACACAGATCATGGAACCGGTCGAACCCCCAAAGCCACCGCCGCCGGAAATGCCTGCAGATGCCCAGTTGATCGTTGACGGTGAGCGCGTTGTCCCGCTGACCCGCGAGATATTCAACATTGGACGGCATCCCGACAACGATCTGGTACTCAGTGACCTGCGAGTGTCCCGCCATCACCTCCAACTGCGGCTGCGGCATGGGCGTTATGTCCTGTACGATACGCAGAGCCGGGGTGGTGTTTATGTCAACGGGCAGCGGGTTAATGAGCATATCCTGCTTCCAGGGGATCTGATCCGAATCGGGAGTGTGTCTCTGCTTTATATGGAGGACGAATCCCAGCATGACTCATCCGGAGACACACAGCTTGACATGCACCCGCCTGACCTGTCCGAAGGATCATAAACGGTGAACGAAGCCACACTCCTGCTGGCCCTGCGGCTGGGTGCAGCATTTGTGCTCCTGCTCTTTACCGGCACGCTCTTTCTGCTGCTGTGGCGAGACTACCTCCTGATCACACGTGAAATCGAAAAACAGCGCGTTCCCCGGGGCCGCCTGACGGTTCTGGCGTCCGAGTGTGAGGAACTGCCCGTGGATACCGAGTTCGCGCTGCTTCCGCTGACCAGCCTGGGCCGTGCGCCAACTAACACCGTCTACATTCCGGATACCTTTGCCAGCAATGAACACGCCCTGATCACGTACCGCGGCGGGCACTGGTGGCTGGAAGATCGGGGCAGCAGCAATGGCACGTATCTGAACGGCTCGCGCATTGATGAGCCAGTCATCCTCAGCAGTGGCGACCTGATCAGCATCGGACGAGTCACACTGCGTCTGCAACTGGAATAGCCGGGTGATAGAACGACAGGGGAGACATATGGATCTCGGATTGACAAATCTCAAAGTGCTTGTCACTGCCGCCAGCCGGGGACTGGGTGCTGCCACCGCCCGCCGTTTCAGCCTGGAGGGCGCGCAGGTAGCCATTTGCAGCCGCGATCAGGGGCATATTGAGGCCGCCGCCGAACGCATCCAGAACGAAACCGGCCAGCAGGTGCTGCCGCTGACCGCAGATGTCAGCGATCCCGACGACGCGAGAACTATCGTAAATCGAGCCGCCGAGGCGCTGAAGGGCCTGGATATACTGATCACCAATGCAGGAGGGCCGCCCGCCGGAACGTTCGAAGCGGTTTCGCCCGAAAGCTGGGAGCAGTCCGTCAGGTTAACACTGCTAAGCGCCGTCAATCTGATTCAGGCAGCGCTGCCCTACCTGCGAAAATCTGACCACGCCGCCATCCTGACCCTGACATCGTACTCTGCCAAACAGCCCATCCCCGGCCTGGTGCTTTCCAACAGCCTGCGAGCGGCGGTCATCGGGCTGACCAAGACGCTGGCCAACGAACTGGGGCCGGATGGGATCCGCGTCAACAGTATCATGCCCGGCTGGACGCTCACGGAGCGTGTGGAAGAATTGATGACCGCTCGCGCCGCGCAAAAAGGAACCACCATTGCGGACGAAATCCAGGCTCAGGTGGCAGCTATTCCTCTGCGACGCATGGCCAGGCCGGAAGAATTCGCCAACGTCGCCGTTTTCCTGTGTTCACCCGCTGCTTCCTACGTGCACGGGGCCATGATCCCGGTAGACGGCGGCGCGATTCAGGCTGCGCTGTAGTTGTAATTGTCATTCCTCATCTGACAGGAGGGTAAGCACATGGAGTCTGTACGTATTGGCGTGATCGGGGGGTCAGGGCTGTACAACATGCCCGAACTGACCAACCGTGAGGATGTCGATCTGGATACCCCTTTTGGCAAACCCAGTGCACCGGTCATCCTCGGCACACTGCGCGGCCAGCGCGTGGCTTTCATCCCCAGGCATGGCATTGGGCACCGCTTCTCCCCGACCGAGGTTCCATACCGGGCGAATATCTATGCCTTGAAGATGCTGGGTGTCACGCATATCATGGCCGTGAGCGCGTGCGGCTCCCTGCGGGAAGATTACGCGCCGGGGCACATCGTGATTCCCGATCAGGTATATGACTACACGCAAGGACTGCGCCCGCGCAGCTTTTTCGGCGATGGGTTGGTTGCCCATGTCTCGGTAGCCGATCCCTTCAGCACGAAGCTCAGCGATCTACTGTACGATGTGGTTCGCGAGGCAGGCGGTACAGTACACAAGGGGGGCACTTACATCACCGTCGAAGGCCCGCGCTTCAGCACCAGAGGGGAAAGCCATGTCTTCAGGCAGTGGGGAATGTCCATCATTGGCATGACCACCAGCCCGGAGGCCTTCCTGGCCCGCGAGGCCGAGATGCACTATGCCGTCATGGCGCACGTGACCGACTACGATTCATGGCACACAGAAGAAGAACCGGTCACCGCGGAGATGGTTTTCGCCACCATCAAACAGAATCTGGAGATCGCTCAGCGGGCGGTCGCGCTGGCCGTTGAACGGCTCAGCGCCAACTTTGACGCTTATACCGAGCCAGAGATCGAAAACGCCCTGCAGGCTGCCCTGACCACACACCGGGACGTCATTCCGCCAGCGGCTATTGAGCGGCTCAGCGTGCTTATCGGCAAGTATCTGAGCTGAGGCCAGTGTCCATGACCTTTGATCGGGTGACACGCAATGCGCGATTTCGAGAAATGCTCCTGCTGGGGCTGGCAGGGGCATTTCTGCTGGTCAATGCCATCGTCCTCGATCTGGCAGCGGACAACCTCTGGACGCCCACCCTGTTGTTTTTGCTATGGGCAGTCACAGCGATCGCCGGTCACCGTGCGCTAAACCGTTCCCTTCCCCAACGAGATCCATTCATCTATCCCATTGCCATGCTGCTGAGCGGCTGGGGGCTGCTGATGATCCAGCGGCTGGCCCCCAACTTTGCCTGGCGTCAGGCTATGTGGCTGCTGTTAAGCCTGGGCGTTATGCTGGCGATCAGCACCCTGCCCATGCATCTGCGCTGGCTGCGCCGCTACCGCTATACCTGGCTCTTTGGCGGATTGACCCTGCTGCTGGTGACGATTCTGCTGGGTGTCAATCCCTCCGGCGCAGGCCCCCGGCTGTGGCTTGGGGCAAGAGGGCTTTTTTTCCAACCATCGGAACTGCTCAAGCCGGTGCTGGTCATCTTCCTGGCCAGCTACATGGCCGATTACCGGGACCTGATCCGCAATGACGGCAGGGAAACACGCTACCTGCCGCTGGCACGCGCCCTGGGGCCGCTCCTGCTGATGTGGGGACTGTGCATGGTCGTTGTCATCTGGCAGCAGGACCTGGGTACAGCAACATTGTTCTTCATCGTCTTCCTGACCCTGCTTTACATTGCCAGCGGGCAGGGACTCTACGTCCTGATAGGTATGGCCCTGCTGCTGCTGGCGGCCATCGCCGCCTACCGCCTGTTCGACGTGGTACAGCTCCGCGTAGATGTCTGGCTTAATCCCTGGCCGGAAGCGAACGGACGGGCCTTTCAGATCGTGCAAAGCCTGCAAGCATTTGCCGCCGGGGATGTGCTTGGCCAGGGAATCGGGCTGGGGTCGCCGATCTATATACCCGTGATCCACTCCGACTTTATCTTTGCAGCCGTTGCAGAAGAATGGGGACTGATCGGCGTCCTGACCGTCCTGAGCAGCTTTGCCGTTCTGGTCATGCGCGGGCTGCAGCTTGCCGCATTATGGTCAGAAGCGCCCTTCCGGATGCTGATGGCCGCTGGCCTGAGCATGCTGCTGGCCGTGCAAAGCCTGCTGATTATGGGCGGGGTCCTCAAGATCATTCCGATGACCGGCGTTACTCTGCCTTTCATGAGCTACGGGGGGAGTTCACTGCTGGTCAATTTCGCGCTGGTCGGGCTTTTCCTGGTGCTCTCGACCTCACGCGCAACCGAGGAAACAACAGCGCCATGAAAGAACTACGCCGTGTGGCCCTGGCTACTTTGAGCGCCTTTCTGCTGATTGCACTGACGGCTGCCTACTGGAGTGTAATCGCTGCGGAAGGGCTGCTGCAGCGCGAAGATAACCCACGTTTAGTGGAAGCAGAAGCCATCATCCACCGCGGCAGGGTCTATGACAGGCAGGGTATCCTGCTGGCAACCACTACGGTGAATTACGACGGAATCGGCCTGCGCCGTCTTTATCCTCACCCGGAAGTTGCGCCAGCCGTTGGCTATTACAGCGCACAGTTCGGCGTGAGCGGCATCGAAGCCACTTATGACGCCCTGCTGCGCGGCGACGAAGGGCCGACCCTCTTTGAAAAATGGCTGCGCGACCTGCTGCATGAACCACCCGTCGGCGGGGACGTGCGCCTGACGCTCGATCTGCAGGTGCAGCGGGCGGCGGTGCAGGCGCTTGGAGACTACGCAGGCGCGATCGTGGTAGCAACTATCCCTGACGGGGCCATTCGAGCCATGGTCAGTGCCCCGATCTTCAACCCTAATGTGCTGGATGAAGACTGGCATCATCTGATTCAGGCCCCTGATGCCCCTCTACTCAACCGGGTGACCCAGGGCGTATATCAGCCGGGGGGTCTCCTGGAAACCGTGCTGCTGGGAACAGCCATTGCGCACCGCATGGACACTGAGGCCCCTATTCCCGGTGGCGCTATGCCGGTACAGGTAAACGGACTCACACTGGACTGCGGCCAGCCGCTCCCTACCGAAAATGACCCTTCGCTGCATGAGGCCTACATCCACGCCTGTCCGGGCGCTTTCACGCAGATCACCACAGACATCCGCCCGGCAGTGATTGACCAGGCATTCTGGCGCTTTGGCCTGCTGACTCCGCCGGACCTGCTTGGCTTGAACACAGATATCGGCGATTCACCGCTTCCGCTGGCCTTCCTGCGAGATGATGAGGCCATCCGTGCAGCGCTGGCAGGTCAGGGTGCGCTGACCGTCACCCCACTGCAGGCGCTGGAAATCGTGGCGGCCATTGCCAACGGCGGCAATGCACCGCTTTATCATCTGGTCGAAGCCACGCGCCTCCCGACCGCGTCGGAATGGCAGCCTGTGCAGCCCGTCGGCATGCCGCGTGCCGTGCTCACGCGGCAGACCACAGAACAGCTCCAGACACAGATGCGAAGCGCTGCCGTTGAAGGCATTGCAGCCGATGCACAGGCACAATCGATTTATCCCATTCTGGGCCATGCAGCGACGGCATATTCCGGGCCAGAGGCTACCCCTCTTCAGTGGTTCATTGGCATGATCCGCGCCAGCGATGGCAGCGCGGTAATCATCGCCGTGGTCGTCGAAGGGGCAGACAGCCCGACTCTGGCAGCGCAAATCGGGGGCCAGACTCTGGATGCCGCTGCAAGGATTTATATCTCACAGGAAACGGCTGTCCCCCAAATCACAGCGCCCTGAAATCCAAAATGGATTCCGGGGCACAACTGCTAACAAACAGAATCGAACAGCAAGAAACAGCGGGAAGATCGTTCAGGATGCCGCCTGTTCGAGCACGGCAGCCGCATAAGCCCGTAAATCTTGCAAGCGAGACAGCATCTCCTGGTCACCCCGCTGCTGCAGGTCCGTCGCCAGCGCATCCATGAGCGGCAGCAGACCTTCTCCCAGATGCGGTGCGTGTTCGTCTATCATCGCCCGCGCAGCTTCCGGCGACTCAGCACGCAGCAGATCGCTAATGAAACGCAGTTCAGGCGGCGCGCTGTCCTGCAGAACATCCATGATCGTGTCATAAATCTTCTTTAAACGTGCCGAGGTCATCAAGTCCTTATTCTGCTCCGCCGCCTGAATATTGGCAGACAGCACAGCCAGAAAAGTATCGTCAATACGTGGCAGGTTGCGCCGGATGGCTGTTTCAAGATCATCGCTCCCCATGATCTCGCGCAGCACGTCGACCGCGGCCTGTACCAGCGCTTCCTGCTGCTGTTTGATCAGCGTGGTCAGTTCCAGCAGCCGTTCCCGCAGGGATTCCAGCTTTGCCTTTTCGCCATCAGGGGCCTGATTGATCCGTCCACTCAACTCCTGGAAAAATGCGTAATCGAACAACGGGTATTGCAGCCCGACAAGCGCCTGCAGGTGCTCGTCATCATCCGCGTACTGTATGACAAGATTCATGAAATCATCGCGTGTAGCGCGAGGGCCCAGTTCCTCCAGTGCCTTGGCCACATCCTGAATCGCCTGTTCCTGCATTTCGGCTTGCTGCAGCGCTTTCTGGCCTGCAGTAGAAAGCTTCAGCAAGCGATCACGAATACGCAGCGCATGTCCGGCCATGTCCTGACGGCCGCTTTGCAGCGCATTTTCCGCTGCCAGGGCGATCATCTGCAGCACTTCCATGTCAATCTGATCATCATGCTGCTCAACAAGGCCTTCCAGATCATCCACATTGGCCTGCAGGAAGGTTTCAGCCAGTTGGGCCTTCGCCTTCTGCGCTTCCAACATTTCCGGCGTGACGCCGTCGGCGGCCAGAATCTGCTCGATCAATCCCTGCAAGGTCAAAACCGTGCGCGGCTGCAGCATGTAACCCCGGCGCTCTTCGGCAGGAATGCCATTCATCAAGCCGTTCAACAGGTCGCCAATCAGCCGCTCCTGATCTGCCTGCTGCAATCCCAGCTCCATCGGCACATAAACCAGCAGCAGTTCTTTGGCAGGATCATGGTACAACAACGGCGTGCCAATGCCCACCCGCATGCCGCAGCTCGGACAGGTGGCGACGTTGATCTGACCGGCCAGCAGACGTGCCTTGGCCGACGGATCGCGTCCCACATCTATGATCTGTTCAATATCAGCCGAAAGCGGCTGCCCGCAGTTCGGACAGGTCAGCGCTGGCCTGTTCCCCAGATTCATGTAGTTCTCCGATCTTTTCTCAAATAACGTTGATAACGCGGCAGCGTGAAGTAAAAGGTCGAGCCATGCCCCGGCGTGCTGTGCACGCCTATCTTGCCGCCGTGTGCTTCCACAATAGCTCGTGAGAGGTACAGTCCCAGACCGGTGCCCTGAGTCTTCCTGCTGAGGGCATCGTCTACCCGGTAGAAGCGATCAAAGATGCGCTCCCATTCATCCTGTGGCAGGCCCACACCCTGATCCTGAACCGTTATCCGCACCTCATCCGGGGTGAAAGTCCCGCCAATGCGGATCATGCCGCCGTCGGGTGAGTACTTGATCGCGTTGCTCAGCAAATTGTCAATGACCTGCCGCAGCCGCTCCTCATCGCCAGGCACAATAGGAAAATCCGGTGGAAAGTCTACTTCGAACGTGTGCTTATCGGTTTGAGTCTGGAAGCGGGAAACCGAACGCTGCACCAGATCGACCAGCGATACGTCTTCCAGATTGAGGCGCATGCCTTCTGCCTGGAGCTTGGAAGCGGCCAGCAGATTCTCGATCAATTCGGCCAGTCGATCGGCCTCTTCCTCGATCACGGCCAGACTCTGCTGCACGACAGCCGGGTCCCAGTTGGCATCCTCACGCCGCAGGGTTCCGGCATAGCCTTTGATCAGGGCCACCGGGGTCTTCAACTCATGCGAAATCACTGAGATGAAGGTGGACTTCATCTGCTGCGCTTCCCGAAAATGGGTGATGTCACGCACATTGACGATGATATTGATCAGCCGCCCCTCTTCATCCAGCAGCGGCGCATACGTGATCCCGACTCCTATCTGAGTGCCATCAGGCCGCAGCAGGTCGCCTTCCACATAGAGCGTGTCTGACGCGCCGGACTTGTCTTTACCGTCAGCCTGGCCGGTGTATGGCCAGCCGGAACGCACTGCCTCCGCAAGATCGACACCCTGCGGGCGGCTGACCCATGTGATAATCGCATCATAGGGCTTACCCAGCACCGCCTCCGGAGGCCAGCCGCTGATGCGGCTCATGGCTTTATTGAAAGTCGTGATCGCCAGCCCGGGATCAAGAATCATCACACCGTCGGCGCTGTGATCAAGGATGCTCTCCAGCCGCATGCGCTCGCGGTTTACTTCCTCATACAGCCGGGCATTATGCACGGCGATTGCTGCCTGGTCGGCAAAACTCTGCAGCACACGCCGATCGTTCAGCGTGGCCGTACCGCTGAACGTACGAAATACATAAATAACACCGATAAATTCATCGGCCAGGTACATGGGCAGGGCGATGGCCTGACGCAGTGGCAGCCCTAATGCCTGCGCCACCTGCCGCAGTTTCTGATCGAAGCCGGGGACATTCACCCCCTCAGTGGAAACATCTGTGAAACCGGTCAGCAGCGGGGCAAAAACAGGCACATACTCCGGGCCAACGCCGATCAAGGCTCTGACCCGAAGAGTCGCCTCATCATTTTCGCGCAGCGCGATCAGACCGACCTCGCCAGCCAGCATGGTGACCGATGCCTGTAGAATCAACCGCAGCACTTCGGTCAGATCAAGCTGGGCGGTCATAGCCCGGCTGATCTCCAGGAGATAGTCGCGCTGCCGCACTCGAAAATCAGGTAAAAAGACCATATCAGTATTCTAGCATGTAGGGTGATTAAGTGTAAGATGGAAGCGGAATTTCTAGCGCAGTTCTAACAAAAACACGCCCCCAGGCGACAAAAAGCGGGCGGGCAGAGTAATCTGACTCGCACCCGCCCGCTTTTCACCTGTTCTTACAGCAGATCAGATTCTGCCCTGCTCAGTGCCCGGTCAAACATGCCCAACGCCTCATCAGCAATCGCCCGATTTACATTCAGCGGGGGCATAAAACGCAGCGTGTTGACACCGCAGCCCAACAGCAAGAGTCCCTCATCGAATGCGCAGCGAATTGTCGCATCACGCAGCATGGGCGCTGGTTTGCGCGTCTCGCGTGATTCCACCAGTTCGATGCCGATCATCAGCCCCTTGCCGCGCACCTCACCGATGGATGGATGACGCGGCACGATTTCCTCCAGCGCATCCATCAGATATGCGCCCAGTGAGGTCGCGTTCTGCAGAAGGCCGTCTTCCAGCAGTTCAATCGTCGCCAGTGCAGCGGCGCAGGCAACCGGATTGCCCCCGTAGGTGCTGCCCTGTGCCCCACGTGCCCAGGTCATCACACTCTCGCGAGCAATCACCGCACCCAGTGGCATCCCGCTGGCAATACCCTTTGCACTGCATACAATGTCCGGCTCGACGCCCCAGTGCTGGATTGCCCACCATTTCCCGGTGCGCCCCATGCCGCTCTGCACTTCGTCCACAATGAGCATGATACCATGCCGGTCGCACAGGTCGCGCAGGGCAGGGAGAAAGCCATCCGTTGGCACCACATAACCGCCTTCCCCCTGAATCGGCTCCACCAGAATGCCAGCGACCTCCTCCGGCGGCACAATCGTGCGGAAGATCGTATCTTCGATGTAAGCGACCACGCGCTCGCCATAATCACTGTAGCCGTCCATGTTAAGCACAGGGCGGTAGGGATTGGGATAGGGCACATGCGTAACGCCCGGCATCATCGGGAAGTAATGTGCTCGCTGTACGTATTTGCTGCTGGTGAAGGCCAGCGATCCCATGGTTCGCCCATGAAAACCGCCAAAGAAGCCGATGAACTGCGAGCGCCCGGTGCGATAGCGCGCCAGCTTTAAGGCAGCTTCCACCGCCTCCGTACCTGAGTTGCAGAAATATACGCGGGCTGGCTCATCAAAAGGGGCAATCTCATTGAGTTTCTCGGCCAATCGGACCTGCATCGGTTCGTAAAAATCTGTACCGGACATATGCAGATATTTCGCCGCCTGCTCCTGCACGGCCTTGACGACCTTTGGGTGCGCATGGCCGGTAGAAAGCACCGCAATCCCGGTCGTGAAATCAATGTAGCGATTACCATCTACATCCCAGACTTCCGATCCCCTGCCGTGATCAATGACAAAAGGATAGTCACGCATATAGGACGGCGTGATCACCTTCTTATCACGCTCAATCACGCCCTGAGCCTTCGGCCCAGGGACTTGCTTTACACCCGTCATCAATGACCTCCAGATCACAAAACAGCCGCCACATCCCGCGCAAGGCTTCAGAGTATATGCATACGCCTCAGAGCAAGGATAGCTGCACCGATAATAGCCACATCGTCTCCCAGTGCAGCAGGGACGATGGGGGTGTGCTCCCAGTAAGCGGGGTCCAGCGCCTGCTGGTGAACCGCTTCCCTCATAGGCGTGAAAAGCAGATCGCCCAGCGTGCTGACCCCACCACCGACGACAAAAATAGAGGGGTTGAATACATGCATCAGACTGACGATACCATAGCCAACCAGCCGACCGGAGCGTGCAACCAATTCGAGCGCCAGATGGTCGCCCGCCTGTGCCGCCTCACCAACGGTCTTGCCGGTCACTGTCGACAGGTCCCCCTTAACCATATCCGAGATTATAGACGATTCGCCAGCCTGAATACGCGCCACCGCCTGCCGGGCCAGCGCCGGCCCGGCTGCTTCCCGCTCCAGACTGGAAACCCGCTCGCCATCCGCGAGAAGTACCATATGGCCGATCTCACCCGCCAGACCACCGCTGCCCTCAAAGAGCCTGCCATCCAGTACAATCCCGCCGCCGATCCCTGTACTGATAGTAATATAAATCGCATCCTTATGACCGCGTGCTGCCCCCCGGTATACTTCCGCCAGCGCAGCGACATTGGCATCATTACCAAGCCATGTTGGCAGGTGAAAACGTTCCTGGATAATGCGCCCCAGCGGCACATCCACCCAGCCAGGCAAGTTTGGCGGAGCGACAATCGCGCCGGTCTGCGGCTCAACCGGCCCGGGAGCTGAAACACCAATCGCCTGCACAGGCACCTCGGATTCACCCGGCATCACAGATGCGATCAGGTCAAGCAGTCGAGGGATGACCACATCCGGGCCTTCATGAGCGCGAGTTGGCTCCTCCACCCGTTTGATTATCTGGCAGTCAGCATCCAGCACAGCGGCACGCATCCGCGTGCCTCCCAGGTCAACGCCGATTACCCGCACCTCATCAGGCACACGCCCCTCCTATCCAATGCATTTCACTCCTGGCATATCAGACTCCGCCGGGAAGTGTTGTGACTCA
>Ga0256841_1003400_pt1 | contig 11943 bp, 9 predicted proteins | sample 356308metaG_FD_185971 | JGI IMG/M metagenome (GOLD analysis project Ga0256841, IMG submission 185971) | Hydrothermal vent microbial communities from Mid Atlantic Ridge, Atlantic Ocean - 356-308 | ecosystem: Environmental > Aquatic > Marine > Hydrothermal vents | place: Atlantic Ocean: Mid...
AAGGGCGAGACCCCCATCAGGTTCAGCCCGTTCTGGGTGAGCGCCACGATCATCACCCCCAGCACGCAGCCCAGCACCGAGCCGCGCCCGCCGCCCAGACGCGCGCCCCCCAACACCACCGCCGCCAGCACGTCCAGTTCGCGCCCGATCAGCGCGTTGGGCACCACTTCCTGCACGATGTTCACCTGCATCAGCCCGCCGATCCCGGCCATCATTCCCATCCAGCCGAAGGCCAGGAACTGCATCAACGCGATGTTGATGCCCAGCCGGCGCGCGCCCTCCGGGTTGTCGCCAAAGGCATAGAGCTGGCGGCCCAGCGTGGTGCGGTTGATCAGCAGCCAGGTGGCGCCCAGGCACAGGCCCATCACCGCCACCGGCAGCGTCAGCTCAGCCCAGGTTCCGTCTGCGGTCTGATGTTCGAAGATGATGATCCGGTCCACCCACCAGTCGGGCAGGTTGTAGAGGAACCGCCCCGAGGTGAAGAACATCAGCAGCCCGAAAAAGGCGTTGAAGGTGGCGATGGTGACAACGATGGTGATGATGCGGAAATGGTGGATCAGGGTCGCATTGACAAAGCCCAGCAAGATCCCCAGCCCTCCGGCCACGATGAAGCCGATCGCCCAGTTGCCGCCACCCAGTGCCTCGAACACATAGACCGCCACATATTGCACGACCGAGGCCGCCACCGCGAAGGAAATGTCGATGCCGCCTGCGATCAGCACCACCAGCAGCCCGGCCGCCCAGATCAGGTTGACCGCGGTGTTGTTCAAAAGCGCCGTGAAGTTCACCAGGGTAAAGAAGCTGTCCGAGGCCAGGCTCAGGAACAGCACGATCGCCAGCACCACCAGCAAAAGGCGCGCTTCGGTCGGGTAATCGCGCAGGAATGCCTTAACCATAGACCGCGGCCTCCAGTTCCCTGAGCGTGACCTTGCGCGGGTCGTATTCGCCCCGGATGCGTCCGCCGGCCATGTGCAGCACACGGTCGGCGTTGAAATAGACCTCGGGCACCTCGTCCGAGATCATCAGGATCGCAAGCCCCTGTTCCGCCAGGTCGCGAATGATGCGGAAAATGCCGGCGCGCGCGCCCACGTCCACGCCCACGGTCGGGCTGTCGAGGATCAGAACCCGCGGGTTGGTGGCCAGCCATTTGGCCAGAACCACCCGCTGCTGGTTGCCCCCCGAAAGGGTCGAGACCGGATCACCCGGCTGGCCGATCTTGATCGAAAGCTCGCGCAGCCAGTGTTCCACGCGCCCGGCCTTTTCGGTGGGCGAAATCAGCCCCGTGCGCCCGGAAATGCGCGGCAGGATCGGCAGCACGATATTGTCGGCAATCGCCTGCGGCTGCACCAGCCCCAGCGACAGGCGATCTTCAGAGACATAGGCGATGCCCGCGGCCACCGCATCGCGGTTCGAGCGCAGGTGCAGTTCGCGCCCCGACAGGCGGATGGTGCCCGCATCGGGCCGGGTCATGCCGAACAACGCGTGCCCCAACTCGCTGCGCCCGGCACCGATCAGCCCGGTCAGGCCCACGACTTCGCCCTCGTGGAGGGTAAGGCTCACATCCTCGAATTCACCATGGCGGCTCAGCCCCTCGACCTCCAGAACCGCGGGTGCCCCCGCCATGTCGCGCGCCGCCACTTCAGCGCCAAACGTCTTGCCGGTCATCAGTTCGGCAAGGCGCGATTGCGTCATGCCCTCGGCCTCGAAAACGCCGACCAGCTTGCCGTCGCGCAGCACCGTGACCCGGTCGGCGATGTCCAGCACCTCTGCCAGCCGGTGGCTGACGAACACCACCGAAACCCCGCGCGCCGCCAGCTTGCGCACCACCCCCAGCAGGCTGTCGGTTTCCGATTGCGTCAGTGAGGCGGTCGGCTCATCCATGAAGATCAGCCTTGCGTCGCTGACCAGCGCGCGCGCAATCGCCACGATCTGGCGCTGGGCAATCGGCAGGGTGTTGAGCCGCGCATCAAGGTCGATATCCTCGCCCAGAGTTTCAAGGATTTCGGCCGAACGCGCGCGCAGGCGGCGGTAACTGACCAGCCGGGGCAGGTTGCCCAGGAGCGTCTCGAAGGCGATGTTCTCGGCCACGCTCATTTCGGGAAACAGCGCCAGGTCCTGCCAGATCACGGCGATGCCGTTCTGGCGCGCGACATTGGGCGTGAGCGAGGTGACGCTTTGTCCCGCAAAGGCCATCTCGACCCCGGCTTCGGGGGTGTAGACGCCGGTGATGATCTTGATCAGCGTGGACTTGCCACAGCCGTTTTCGCCGGCCAGGCAGTGCACCTCGCCCGGCAGCACCTCGAAGGAAACGTCGTCCAGCGCATGCACGCCGCCGAACAGCTTGGAAACATGCCGGAAGGAAATGGCAGGAACGTCGCGCTGCGCGGTCTTGTCGAGCGGCATCGGCGCTATTCCAGGTTGGTGTGGTTGGCGCGCATGTCCTCGGCGCTGATGCCAAGGCGCGCCATCAGCTTGAGGATCAGGACCTCGAACAGCACGAACAGCGCGCCTTCGTAGAGCGAGCCCATCGGCAGCACCGATGTGCGCGCCTCGCCCTGATCGTCGGCCATGGTCTGGGCCGGCAGGTGCAAGACGTAATCGGCCAGCGCCGCGCCGCGGCTGTCGGGCTGGGCGGTGATGAACAGGACCGTGGCACCCGCGTCCCGCGCCACCTGCATCAACGCCAGACCGGTTGAAATCTCGCCCGGCCCGATGGTGACAACGAACAGGTCGCCCGGCCCCACCGGTGGCGTGGTCATGTCGCCTTCCACATGGGCATCCAGCCCCATGTGGTAAAGCCGCATGGCAAACCCCATGATCTGCAGCTTTTCGCGCCCGCCGGCAAACACCACGATCCGTTTTGCCTCTGCGATCATCCCGGCCGCGTGATCCACGGCGGTATCGTCCAACCGGTCGAAGACCCCGGCCAATTCGTTCAGTGCCTGCCTGTAAAGTGACGACATCTGCCGGCCCACCTTTTTGAGAAACCCGCCCCCGCCAGCGAGGGTGGGAAAGGCCACGGCATCGCGCAGCCTTTCCCCTTTTCATGTATCAATCACAGACCCAGGTCGGCCAGCCCGTCAACCGTGTCCTTGTTGATCGGGATGAGGTTGTCCGTGATGATGTTGTGAGTGGCGGTGTCAGGGTGCACTTCGCCCAGGCCTTCGATGGTCATGCCGTCGGTGATCGGGGTGCCTTCCGCCAGCATCTTGCCGATGCGCACGAAGACCCGTCCGGCTTCGGCCGGGTTCCACATGAACCCGCCAAGGATCGCCCCGCTTTTCACCAGCTTGCGGCCCTGTCCGGGAGAGAACGGCCCAAGCACGAAGAACTTGCCGATCATCCGGCGCTCTTCGATGGCGCGCCCGGCGCCGATCGGGCCCTGGCTGCCGAAGGCAAGAATACCCTTGAGGTTCGGATGCGCGGCCATCAGGTCCAGCGTCGTCTTGCGGCTGTCGTCCACGCTTTCGGCCACCCCGTAGCGATCGCCGATCAGTGTCATTTTCGGGTAATTTTCCTTCAGGTAGGCTATTGCGGCATCGGCCCAGGCATTGTGCAGCGGCACCGTCAGAGAGCCGACGAACACCGCATATTCGCCTTCACCGCCCATCGCCTCTGCCAGCAGCTTTGCGTGGGTTTCGCCAAAACCCTTGACCGAGGCCAGTTCGAAATCCCAGTCCTTGTTCTTGATCCCGGGGCCTTCGTGCGAAACCACCTTGATACCTGCGGCCATGGCCTTCTTGAGCACCGGTTCAAGCGCCTTTTCGTCATTGGGGACCACGCCGATGACATCCACCCCCTTGGCGATCAGGTCCTCGATGGCGCGCACCTGCAAGGCCGGGTCCGCACTGGTCGGCCCGATCATCGTCGCGTCAACCCCAAGCTTGGCTCCGGTTTCCTTGATCCCGGTTTCCATGGCGTTGAACCAGGGGATGCCGCCAATTTTCACGACGATTCCCATCGTCGGCTTGTCCTGTGCCTGCGCGCCAAACGCGAACGCAACTGCGAGCGCGGCGCCGGCCAGAACGGTTGAAAGTTTTTTCATCATGTCCTCCCAAAGACGTGACCGGGGTATCCGGCCATTTGCACAAACGATTGTGCAATCCGTGAAACGAAAACCCGAGATGCGCACCCCACCCGGTCGGCGAACGCGCAAGTCTTGAGAATCGCCAATGCACAATCGATATTGCACATCGCATCAAATAACCGCAGACTAGTCAAGACCTATCGTCAGACCAACACAACGAAGACGGCGCGCTCATGCCAAACAAAAAGCAGAAACCCACGATCTACGACATCGCCAGGGCCAGCGGCGCGTCGCCGTCTACCGTAAGCTCGGTGCTCAACGGCACCTGGAAAAGCCGCCGCATCAGCGAAGATACGGCCAAGCGCATTCAGCAGATTGCCGCCAGCCGGGGATACTCGGCGAACCTTCAGGCCCGGGGGTTGCGCAAGGCAAAATCGGGGCTGGTGGGGATGATCCTGCCGGTGCATGACAACCGGTTCTTCTCCTCGATCAGCCAGAGTTTCGAGGCCAATGCGCGCGAACGCGGGCTGTGCCCCGTGATCGCCTCGACCCTGCGCGACCCACAGGAAGAAATCCGCACGGTCGAGACACTGATTTCCTACGCGGTCGAGGCCCTGTTCATCGTCGGCGCCACCGACCCGGAGGCGCTCAGCCGGGTTTGCCGGGCCGCCAACGTGCCATTCCTGTTCGTCGACCTGCCGGGGCCCGATGCGCCCTCGGTCGTGTCCGACAACTACCACGGCGCGCAGGTGCTGACGCAAACGATCCTGTCGGAAATGCCGGCATCTGTCACCGGGAAGCGTGCGCGGCCCTATTTCATCGGCGGCACGGCGGATGACTACGCCACCAGCCGCAGGATCGAGGCCTTTCGCAGAACGGCCACCGACACCCTGGGCCAGGTGCATGACGAGCAGATCATCGCCTGCGGCTATGCCCCGGGGAGGGCGGCACGCGAAATCCGCGACCTGTGCGACAGGCTGGGCGGGTTGCCGGCGGGGTTGTTTGTCAATTCACTAACCGCCTTCGAAGGGGTTCTGGGCCACTTCGTCACCCTGCCCGGAGACGCCTTCGACGAAACCGCCATCGGCTGCTACGACTACGACCCGTTCGGCGCCTTTCTGCAATTCCCGGTGCACATGGTGCGCCAGAACTCGGACGCACTGATTACCACGGCTTTCGAGCAGTTCGACACCGGCGATTTCAGCCCGCGGATGATCGAGATCAAACCCGACCTGATCGCGCCGCGCACCATCTATCGCGGCCGCTTTGTGGAATTCGGGTAGCCCGAAGATTCAGGCCGCTTTCGGGTTCTTGCCAAGGATGATCATCGACAGCAGATCGTCGTCAGTGACATCGCCGATGGCCACAGTCCCCACCAGCTTGCCGTTCTTCATCACGCTGGCGCGGTCGCAAAGCTGCATCACGTCATGGATGTCATGGCTGATCAGGAAAATCCCGATGCCTTCGCTTTTCAGCTGCATGATCAGGTCGGCAACCATCCGGGTTTCCTGCGGCCCGAGCGCCGCGGTGGGTTCGTCCATGATCAGGATGCGGGCATTGAAATAGACCGCGCGCGCAATCGCCACCGATTGCCGCTGCCCGCCCGACAGCGCCGACACGGGGGAAGAGAATTTCTGAAAATTCGGGTTCAGCCGGGCCATGATCCTGCGCGCTTCGGCCTCCATCGCGCTCTCGTCGATCAGCCCCAGCGGGGTCACCAGTTCGCGCCCCAGGAACAGGTTCGACGAGGCATCCAGGTTGTCGGCCAGCGCCAGCGTCTGGTAGATCGTCTCGATGTTGTAGCCGCGCGCATCGCGCGGGTTGGTGATCCGTGCCTGTTCGCCGTTGATGAAGATCTCGCCGGCGTCGGCTTGATAGGCCCCGGACAGCACCTTGATCAGCGTGCTCTTGCCGGCGCCGTTGTGGCCGAGAAGGCCCACGACCTCGCCCGGGAACAGATCGACGCTGACGTGATCCACCGCCTTGACGCCGCCGAACGACACCGAGATGTCGCGCATTTCCACCAGTGGTGTGCTCATGCCCCGTCCCCCGTCTTGCGCCGATAGATGATGTCCACCAGCACCGCCAGCACCAGCACCGCGCCCACGACGATGTTCTGCAGCGGCGCATCCACCCCCACCATGGCCATGCCCGATTGCAGCGACTGCATGATCAGCGCCCCCAGAATGGCGCCGTAGATGGTGCCGAACCCGCCCGACAGCGCCGTGCCGCCGATCACCGCCGCGGCGATCACGCGCAACTCGTCCAGCGTGCCGATGTCATTTGAATGATAGGTCAGCCGGGCCGAGGCCACCACCGCCGAAATCGCCGTCAACGCCCCCATCAGGGCAAAGACCTTGACCGTCAGCCAGCGGGTGTTGATACCCGAAAGCTCGGCCGCATCCGGGTTGCCGCCGGTGGCGAACACGTAGCGCCCGAACCGGGTGCGCCGCGCGATCAGCGTCATCGCCACCGCCACCGCGATCAGCACCAGCACCGAAATCGGCAGGCCGTAGGCGGCGGTGAAGCCTTCGGGCATGGTCTCGCCGCGCGCCTCGAACAGGCGCTTGAGCCGGCGCACCGGCACCTCGTAGGCGTTGAGCGTGGCGACAAACCCCAGGATCGCGCCCGACATGATCGCGGCCATGACGAGTTCGGCCCAGAGCGGCTTTACCGCGAAGCCATGCGCCAGCTTGGCGCGCCGCGCCGCCCAGAGCCCGTAAAGCGCCGCCGCCACAGCCAGCGCGCCGATGATCCAGCTTGCGCCGGCGCCGATGGTGCCGTTGGTGCCGCCGAAGATCATGAAGTTGCTGTCCAGCGGGCCGATGGTCTGCCCCTTGGTCATGTACCAGGCGACATTGCGCCAGACCAGCAGACCGCCCAGCGTGACAATGAAGGCCGGGATCGTGAGATAGCCGATCAGCCAGCCCTGAAATCCGCCGATCAGGGTGCCGGTCAGAATGCCGACCACAATGGCGATGGGCGCCGTTGCCGGATGGTCAAGCCCCAGCCCCAGCATGTTCGGCAGGATCTGCGTCTGCGTCATCGCCATGACCGCCGAACAGGTGGCCAGCAGCGAGCCGACGCTCAAATCGATATTGCGGGTGACGATCACGAAGACCATGCCGGTGGCCATGATCGCCACACTCACCGTCTGGATCGTCAGGTTGAAAATGTTGCGCGGGGTCAGGAAGCGGCCGTCGGTGATCAGGTTGAAGGCAAGGCTCAGGATCACGAAGGCACCGATCATCCCCAGCAGGCGGGTATCGATTTCCAGCGTCCGCAGGAGGCCCGGCCGCTGCGCGCCGCTCTTGTCCACCGGCTCGGTGGCTTCGGTCTTCATGCTCATCGTTTCCGTATTTCCAACTCACCCGCAGGAAAATCGGCCGCCCCGGTTCAATCGGGGCGGCCGCTGTCTTGTCAATGTCGGATCAGTTGCAGGGGGCCGGGCCGCCCGTCACGCCCTGGCACAGGGCATCCTTGCTGATCCAGCCGGCATCGACCACGACGTTCAGGTTATCCTTGGTGATCGGAACCGGTGCCAGGAACTTGGCCCACAGGGTGGTGCCGCCGGGCGATGTCCACTGGACCGCGCCGGGGATGTCCGACATGGCGGTGCCACCGGCCAGCGCCACGGCAATCTCGCCGGCCGCCTTGCCCAGTTCGCGCGCGTCCTTCCAGACGGAAACCGTCTGCGTGCCCTTGGCCACCCGGTTCAGCGCCGCATGGTCGCCATCCTGGCCGGAAACCGGGATGCCTTCCATGCCCTGCGCCGTCAGCGCCGCAACCACGCCGCCGGCGGTGCCGTCGTTCGAGGCCACCACCGCATCGACCTTGTTGTCCTGCGCGGTCAGGATCTGTTCCATGTTGCGCTGGGCGTTGGCCGGCAGCCAGCCGTCGGTATAGGCCTCGGCGACGATCTTGATATCACCCTTGTCGATGGCGTCCTGCAGCACCTCCTGCTGACCGCCGCGCAGGAAATCCGCGTTCGGGTCGGTGGGCGAGCCCTTGATCATCACGTAGTTGCCGGTCGGCTGCGCCGCCAGGACCGCGCGCGCCTGCATCCGGCCAACTTCCACGTTGTCGAAAGTCAGGTAAAAGGCACGCGGATCGTCGATCAGCCGGTCGTATCCGACCACCGGAATGCCTTCATCCGCCGCGGCCTGAACCGCCGGTCCGATGGCCGAAGCGTCCTGCGCCAGGATGATCAGCGCATCGACCCCCTGGGCAATCAGGCTTTCCACGTCCGAAATCTGTTTCGACGACGAGCTTTGCGCATCCGCCGAGACATATTCCGCGCCCGCAGCTTCCAGCGCCGACTTGATCGCCGCCTCATCGGTCTTCCAGCGTTCTTCCTGGAAATTCGACCAGCTCACGCCGACCTTCAGTTCGGCCGCCTGGACCGAAGCCGCCATCGCCACACCGGCAACGACCGCAAGAAATCCTGTTTTGATCTTCATCTTTTCCTCCCTTGAACATGTTCCGCACATGACACGATTTATGGAATCAGAGCAGATGTACGACAGGGTAGCAAACATTATTTTGGCTGTCTAATTAAATACGATTCCCCCCCTCATCAAAATCCGCTAATGTGGGCTGAAACATTCGGAGAGAACCGCCAGGATGCCAACCAGAACCCGACCAGCCCCTCCGGCACGCGGCGGTGGACGCCAGGTGGTTCTGGAGGCAATCCGGCACGCCGGCGCCATCGCCAGGATCGACATCGCCAAGCGGTCCGGCGTCAGCCCGGCAACGGTCACGTCGATCACCTCGGAACTGCTGGCCGCCGGGCTGATCGAAGAGGTCGCCTCTCGGGGGAAGGCCAGCGCCCGCGGCCGCCCGCGGGTGGCGCTCAAGATCCGCGGGGCCGCACACCGGGTCGCCGGGATCAAGGTTTCGCAACGCACAACGACCGTGTGCATCCTGGATTTCGAGGGCAACACCCTTGGCAGCCATGAAACCCCGATGCCCGCCCCGCGCCTGTCGCCCGAACGGATGGTCGAATACCTGGTCGCCACCCTGGCGCAGGCCTGCCGCGCCAACGGGCTGCGCGCCGAAGACCTGTCCGCGCTCGGCCTGGGCATTGCCGGCATCGTCGATGCCCCGCGCGGCCTTGTCCACTGGTCGCCCACGCTGGCCGAACGCAACGTCGATCTGCGCGCCCTGCTGCGCCAACGGCTGAACATGCCGGTTTTCATCGACAATGACGCCAACCTGGTGGCCAAGGCGGAACAGCTGTTCGGCGAGGGCCGGGGGGTCAGCGATTTCCTGGTCGTGACCATCGAACACGGCGTCGGCATGGGGATCGTCATCGACAACCGCATCTATCGCGGCACAAGGGGCTGCGGCGCCGAGTTCGGCCATACCAAGGTGCAGCTTGACGGTGCCCTGTGCCGCTGTGGCCAGCGCGGCTGCCTGGAGGCCTACGTGGCCGACTACGCCCTGCTGCGCGAGGCCGGGGTGAACATGCAGACCACCGGCGCCGATGACCCCGCGACCGGGCTCGAAGCGCTGTTTCGCGCCGCCAAGGCGGGCGACGAGACCGCGCTGACCATCTTCCGGCGCGCCGGGCGGATGTTCGCCATGGGGCTGGCGAACCTGGTGAACATCTTCGACCCGGCGCTGATCATCCTGTCGGGCGAAAGGATGCAGTTCGACTTCCTCTATGCCGAGGAGGTGCTCGAGGCGATCCGCGGCTCGGTCGTGCAGGTGGATGCGGCCCTGCCCGAGGTGCGCATCCACAAATGGGGCGATCTGATGTGGGCAAAGGGGGCCGCCGCCTATGCCATGGAAGGCATCAGCGAAATCGCCGTGGAAAGGCTGGCCGGCAATGTCGCCTGACCGGGTTATCCGGGCGCTGGCCGCCATGGCCCTGGGCGCCCTTGCGGCAGGTGCACCGGCGCTGGCCCAGCCCGTGCCGGCCTTCGATCCGGTCGCGGTGCCCGAGCACGTCTATACCGGCGGCTGGGAATATTTCGTCGGTGGCGGGGTGGCGGTGTTCGACTGCAACGGCGATCTGCTGCCCGAGGTTTACGCCGCCGGTGGCGCCGGCCCGGCGCGGCTGATGCGCAATGCCACCGCCGCCCCCGGCGCGCGCCTTGCCTTTTCCGAGGCCACGCCGCCCGAACTGGCGCTGACCGGGGTCATCGGCGCCTATCCGCTGGACATCGACAGCGACGGGCGGATGGACCTGGCCATCCTGCGGCTGGGCGAGAACCTGCTGCTGCAGGGCAAGCCCGGCTGCCGCTTTGCCCCGTTTGACGCATCGCTCGGCTTTCGCAGCGACGACCGCTGGACAACCGCCTTTTCCGCCACATGGGAGGCCGGGCAGGCCCTGCCGACGCTGGCCTTTGGCAACTACGTTGACCGCAGCGACCCCAAGGGGCCGTTCCGCGCCTGCGACGCGAACATGCTCTACCGCCCCGAAGGCGAGCGCTACGCCGACCCGCTGCCGCTCACGCCCGGATACTGCACGCTTTCGGCGCTGTTTTCCGACTGGGGCCGGCACGGGCGCGCCGATCTGCGGCTGAGCAACGATCGCCACTATTACGTGGATGGCGGCAGCGAACAGCTCTGGGCGATGGAACCGACGCCGCGCCTCTATACCGAGGCCGACGGCTGGAAGACCTACACCCTGTGGGGCATGGGCATCGCCAGCCGCGACATCACCGGCGACGGCTATGCCGATGTGTTCCTGTCCTCGATGGGCGACCAGAAGCTGCAACTGTTCGACCCGGACGCCGGCGGGCCCAGCTTCAGGGATGCCACCTACGGGCGCGGCACCACGGCGCAGCGGCCCTATACGGGTGGCGACGGGCGGCCCTCGACCGGCTGGCAGATCGCCTTTGGCGACGTGCAGAACGACGGGCTGGACGACGTGTTCATCGCCAAGGGAAACGTGCAGCAGATGCCGGGCCTGGCGATGCGCGACCCGAACAACCTGCTGGTGCAGCAGCCTGATGGGCGGTTCGTGGAAATGGGCGAGGTCGCCGGGCTTGCCGACATGGAACGCGGGCGCGGCGCCGCCTTTGACGACCTGAACCTCGACGGCCGGCCCGATATCGTGGTGGTCAACCGCGCCGCGCCGCTGCGCATCTGGCAGAACACGACGCGCGAGACCGGCAACTGGCTGCTGATCGACCTGGAACAGCCGGCGCCGAACCGGCGCGCGGTCGGCGCCTGGATCGAGCTGCGCACGCCTGCGCGCACACAGGTGCGCGAGATCACCGTCGGCGGCGGGCATGCCGGCGGCAGCGCCACCTTCCAGCATTTCGGGATTGGGCCGGCGGAAAAAGCCGAGTTGCGCGTGATCTGGCCCGACGGCACGGCCAGCGACTGGCTGGCGGTCGGCGCCAACCGGATCCTGAAGCTGGCGCGCGCGGGCAGGGGGCTGCGCCCTGGCTCACCCTGACGGGGCGAAACGCGCCTCCATCTCGCGGCGCAGGCGTGGCATCGGATCAGTCAGGGCGATCTCCGGGTGCCATCGCGCAGCAACACCCGGTTGCAGGCACACGCATCGGCGCAAGAGCGGATCGTCGCCGGAATCCTTGTGGCCCGCGCACCCCATGGCAAGGCCCTATCGCGGCACCGGCAGCCCGCTTGGCACCGCGTCCGGCACGCCCAGCCGCCCGGCCAGGCCGGCCTCGTCGGTCAGGGTGTCGAGAAAGGCCAGCAGGTCCGCAATCTCGGCATCGCTCAGCGCCACCGGCGCCAGTTCGTTGGCCTCGGCGATGGCGCGCGTCTCTTCGGGGCGGGCCAGCACCCAGTCATCCACCGCGCCCGGCAGGTCCGGCAGGATCGCCTGGCCGATGTCATAGGCCATCAGCGAGGCCACCGGGTCGAGGTGGTGGCGCACCACGGCCTCAAGCGTTGCATAGGCTCCGTCATGGCCATAGGGCGCGGTGGCAGAGACATTG
>Ga0256841_1003401_pt1 | contig 11943 bp, 9 predicted proteins | sample 356308metaG_FD_185971 | JGI IMG/M metagenome (GOLD analysis project Ga0256841, IMG submission 185971) | Hydrothermal vent microbial communities from Mid Atlantic Ridge, Atlantic Ocean - 356-308 | ecosystem: Environmental > Aquatic > Marine > Hydrothermal vents | place: Atlantic Ocean: Mid...
CCGTCAAAATCTCCTTCCGTCAGGGCAAGGGGGCTGGCTTCGGTTGATAGCTGGCTTGAAAGTGAAAATTGACGGTTGCCGTCATTTCGGAAAATACTCACCTGATCGGCGGCTGATAGGGTCACGGCAAAATCCGGAGTGCCGTCACCGCTGAAATCCTGAACCACTATGGCAGTGGGACGGGCGCCAACGGGAATCCGCTCCGGAGGGGTGGTAAAGGTGTTATCTCCCTGCCCCCAGAACAATGCCACATCGTTACTGTTAAAATTAACCACCGCCAGGTCCGGGTTGCCATCGTTGTCGAAATCCGCTGCCGCAATATCCAGCGGGGTAATACCGGTGGAATAATGTTGAAATGCCCCCAGGGTGAGGGTGCGAAACTGCGGGGTTTGGTTGCTCAGAATCGTTAACGTGTTGGAAGTGCTGTTGATAACCGCCACATCCGGGAAATTGTCATTGTTAAAATCGCTTGCCGTCATGCCGGCTGGCTGAGCGTCGGTGGTGAAGAGCGGGATGTCGAGCGATGCCAGTGCGCCGGAAAGAACATCTCCCTGGAATGGTTGGATGCGAAAAGAAAATTGAAACGGAGATGCCAAAGACGAGCCATCGGCAGCCCTGAGTTGTGTGGTTAAAGTGATGGTGATGGTTTCGCCATTGATAAAGCCTGGTAGTGGGGTAAGAAACAGGGTGTTGGTGCTGTCGGCAAACTGAAAAGCGTAGTTATATGCACCATGCTGACTGCCGGAGATGTGCAGAGAAGTCGGCGTCAGCGAAGTTGTATCGAGTGCCCGATCGAAGGTGATAGCGGGAGGGCTAAACGGGTCAACCGCGACGGCAGCCAATACCGGTTGAGTGGATACCACCTGCATCTGCCCATACAGAAATTGGAAACTGCACAGGAGCAACGGCAGCCACCGGATGTATGAGCGACCGGCAAAGCGAATAAGCGTGTTTGAATGAGTTCGTTGCATCATCTTGAAAGTTGCTGGTTAAGGCTGCGGCGACAATTGATGAATGCGTGCCGCGATGGCTTTTACCTTGCGGGTATTGCCCAGAGCGGCAAAGGCAATTTGCAGGAGTTGTAATGCCGTCAGATCATCCGGATTGGCGGTTAACATGGTGTGAGCGGTGTCTTTTAATCCCGTAAAATCTTTCAGCATCAACTGGCATTGGGCAATGGCATTCAGGCATTGTAATGAATCGGCGCCCAGGGAGTTCGCCAGGCGGGTCAAAGCAATCGATTTCTCATATTCTCCCTGCCGGTATTGGAATGCCGCATAAGCGAGCAGGTCTTCCGGGCGATCGCCCCGGGCATTGACCTTCTCATAAAATTCAACCGCCTTGCTCACCTTGTTCAAGTGGTCAAAACTGTAGGCAGTAAGGCGGAGCGCCTCGGCATCCTCCGGCAGTTGTTTCAACAGCAATTGGCTGTAGTGAACCGACGCCGTATCATCCCCGGCAGCATAAGTGAGCCGCATGAGGTAGCGGAGAACCACCGGGTCTTCCGTTTTTAGATGAAAGGCGTTTCGAAACTGTGTTAGCGCTGCGCTGGTATCCCGGTCGGCTAACAGGGCTTCTCCGTAAAGGCGGAAAGAGAGGGCGCGGCCGGGGTGAATTTGTACGGCATCATGAAAGAAGGTTTGGGCGGTTCGGGCATTGTTGCGCCGGAGCGCCTGCACCCCGGCATTGATGCTCTTCCGCCAATAGCGTTCCCGGGCAGATTCCGCATCCGGCTGCCAGCGGGAGTCTGCCTGAACACATGCCCGGAAGGCCTCCGTCATGGCATCCCACTTTTTTACCCGGGCGTATAATTCTCCTAATTTGAAATATGCCCGGGCATCTTTTGGATGCAGGGAAAGATATTGCTCGATTAAACGAATTCCTTCCCGGGGATCCCCCCGCCGCTCGGCAATATCCACCTGCTGCCAGAGGGTAGGCATACACCCCAGGAATAACAAAAAAAATATTGCCCCGAACCCCGGATGTCTGGTATATAATTTGATCATTGACACTCTCCTCAAAAACTATCATCAGGCAACGATCATACCACGTCCGTAATCCGGGAAATGCCGGGAGAAGAAACGCTCTATTTGATTGAAAATATAGTATTTAGAAAAAGAGCACCTTTGGATGGTCTTCGTTTTTGATAGTGAAAATTTTTCATATCGAGAGCAAGGTTTGCACAGAGATGGGGAGGGAATGGACGTTCAACCCTCTTTTATGGTGCTCTCAACGTTGAAGGGGAATGCTATCCCAGGCGGGTTTTCCCTCAATAGCCCGTCTCCCGGATTCCTTCCACATTACGGCGTATCCATCACCAATTCGTTCCACAGGGAATGGACATCCGTTGCTCCGGGCAGAAATGATTCCAACAAACCGCTTGCTTATTCATGACCTCTCTGATAAATTAGATACGATCTTCGGGGCAAGGTGACCCAGCATTTAAGTCCGGTTGCCATAGTTGACTCTGTAAAGTTGATGTTCTCAAATCCGGGCTTAAGTGCAGGGAATTCCTGACCGGCGGTGAAAGTCCGTGACCTCAGCACTCAAATTCAACAATGAATTTGGGGTTGTTTTATCCTGAGTAGAGAATGTTGAAGTTGGGTGCTGGGCTGAACCGGTGGAATTCCGGTACCGACGGTATAGTCCGGATGGGAGAAGATCGCCATTGGTATGATCCGTTCTCCGCTGCCCCCTGTCTTTTCGTCAGGGGCTTTTTTTTAACGGAGTGGGTTTGGTCTATCTATTCTCCCACCGGCATCTCTTTCTCCGTAAATAAGAAGTATTAGGGTGTAAGGTGTAAGGTATAAGTTCAACACATCTTATTCCCTATACCCTTAACCTACTTAACCGGGGTAGTTGGTGACAGACAAAGAGTATATGACACGGGCGTTACAGTTAGCCGAAAAAGGACGGGGCTATACCTCGCCCAATCCCATGGTAGGTGCTGTGATTGTGAAAGAGGGACGCATTATTGGGGAGGGATTTCATCCCCGCTATGGGGACAAACATGCCGAGGTGTGTGCAATTGAAAGCGCCAGCGATTCAGTTGCCGGCAGCACGGTATATTGTACCATGGAACCCTGTGTTCATCTCCCGGGAAAAAAGCATAATCCTCCCTGCACCGATAGACTGATTCGTGAACGGGTACGACGGGTCGTTATCGCTACAATTGACCCCAATCCTCACGTATGCGGAAAGGGGATTCAAAAATTGCGGGAAGCGGGCATTGATGTTGAAATTGGCATTATGGGGAAGCAGGCGGCTTTTTTAAACGAGATCTATTTCAAGTTCAGTCAGATTCGGCTGCCGTTTGTGTTGTTAAAAATTGCCATGTCGCTGGATGGGCGTATAGCCACAGGAAGCGGTGATTCCAGATGGATTACCAATGAGCATGCCCGGAGGGAGGTACATCAATTGCGCCATCAATTTGATGCGGTGCTGGTGGGCAGCAACACGGTTCGCCGGGATAATCCGCGGTTAACGGTTCGCTATTCGGAGGGACGCCAACCTTACCGGGTGGTATTGTCCCGCACGTTGGATTTGCCCCTCCAGCGTCATCTTTTTCAGGATGACTATCGGGAACGAACCATTTTGTTTACCTCCACCGGTTCCAATCCGGGGATGCGGGAGGTATTAACCGCAAGAGGCATCCTGGTGAAAGAAGTTCCCGACCATCCCGCCACGGGAGTGGCACTTGCTTCCGTTTTAGAAGCATTAGCCGGAATGGGCATCTCATCCGTTCTGGTGGAGGGTGGCAGGGCTGTTTTTACCTCTTTCGTAAAGGAACGGCTATTCGACAAACTGGCGGTGTTTATTGCCCCGCTGTTAATCGGCGAAGGCATTGCAGCCCTCGGGGAAATGGAAACAGACCGCGTTTCAGAAGCTTTGCGTTTAAAAAACGTAACTTTTCGAGTGATTGACGATCAAATAGTGATACAGGGCTATCGGGATTTATCGTTCATCAAAAAAGTATGGGAGGAGGCGGAATGTTTACCGGGCTGATAGAGGAGATGGGGCAGATTCAATCTACGGTCCCCCTGGAAGGCGGCATCCGTTTTTTCATTGCCGCTCAAGCGGTGCTTTCGGATTTGAAAGTGGGGGATTCCGTGGCAGTGGACGGCGTATGTTTAACAGCGGTGACGGTGGCGGAAAACGGCTTTAGCGTGGAAGCGGTCGGTGAAACCCTGGAAAAGACCACCCTGGGCAAATACCAAACAGGAGATTGGGTGAACCTGGAACGCCCCCTTACCGCGGCGGGAAGATTGGGCGGTCATTTTGTACAGGGGCATGTCAATGCCACCGGGAAAATTACCCGATGGTTCCCGCGGGGAGAAAATTATTTTCTGGAGGTGGAAATTCCCCGCCACCTGATGAAATATGTTATCCTGGAAGGATCGATTGCTATCAATGGCATCAGTTTGACCGTGGCAACCCTGTCCGATAATAAGATCGGAATGAACATCATCCCCCATACCGCCCGGGTGACAAATTTACAGTACAAACAACCGGGTGATCAGATCAACATCGAAGTAGATCTGATCGCCAAATATATTGAGAACCTTTTACCGGAAAGAATCCAATAAAGCAAGGGGTTATTCATGGAAGCAGTAAAATCAATGCCGAATTTAAGTGAAGCGGAATCCATATTGGTATCCGCAGAAGAAGCCATCAAAGCATTTCGCGAGGGGGAAATGCTGATCTTAATAGATGATGAAGAACGGGAGGATGAAGGCGACCTGGTGATGGCAGCGGAGTATGCTACACCGGAGGCGATTAATTTTATGGTTACGCATGGCAGAGGGTTAGTTTGTGTGTCGTTAAGCGAAGAACGTGCCCATGAACTAAAGCTAAGACCGATGGTTGCTCGCAACACGGCATTGCTCCACACCGCCTTTACGGAGAGTGTGGATGTAATCCACGGTGTGACAACGGGGATATCCGCTTATGATCGGGCAGCGACCATCCGAGCGTTGATAGATCCCCAAACCCGCCCGGAGGATCTGGCACGCCCCGGGCATGTCTTCCCGTTGATTGCCAACCCCGGTGGGGTAATTATGCGCCCCGGGCATACCGAGGCAGTAATTGATCTGGCGAGGGCAGGCGGTATTTTTCCTGCCGGGGTGCTCTGCGAAATCTTGGATGAGGACGGTCGGATGGCAAAATTACCGGCGTTGATGAAATTAGCCCGCCGGCATCACCTGAAAATCGCTACCGTGGCAGATTTGGTCCACTACCGATGCCAGAATGAAACGCTCATCCAACAGGTCACCGAGGTTCGTTTACCCACCGCTTATGGAGATTTTCAACTCCACTTATTTCAGAACCGGTTCAATCCCAATGAGCATCATCTGGCACTGGTGAAAGGGAATTTGTCCGGGGATGAACCGGTACTAATCCGGGTACATTCCGAATGTCTCACCGGCGATACGTTCGGTTCTCATCGCTGCGACTGCGGCGATCAGCTTCATCATGCTTTGAAGGAAATCAATAATGTGGGCAGAGGAGCCGTGCTTTATCTGAAGCAGGAAGGCCGAGGGATTGGTCTGGCGAATAAAATTTTAGCCTATAAGTTGCAGGATGAGGGAAAAGATACCGTGGAAGCCAACGAAGCCCTGGGATTTAAGGCGGATTTGCGGGAATATTGGTTTGCCGCCCAGATGTTAAAAGTGCTGGGTGTTCAAAAAATTAAGTTGATGACCAATAACCCCCGTAAAGTGGATGACCTGGAAAAATATGGTATTAAGGTAACCCGGCGAATCCCCATCCTGGTTAATCCCAATCCCAGCAATGTTCATTATTTACTCACAAAGGGAGAAAAACTGGGGCATTTCATTGAGAAAAAACACCTCTTAAACGGAAAAGATTAAGAACGTGTAATATCGTAGAAGATTGAGGAGATTGATAGACAATCAGGGGGGACCGGGTTCCTACTCAATAATTCACTTTTTTTTCCGGGTTTAACCGTTTAAAATTATAAACTGGAGTAACAATGAGCAGTCCCAAAGAAATTCAGGGTGAATTACAGGCTAAGGGGATATCGGTTGCGATAATTGTGGGGCGGTTTAATCAATTTATTAGCGAGCGGTTATTGGAAGGTGCTCTGGATTGTTTACAGCGGCATGGAAACGATTTAAGCGGAGTAACGGTTTACCGGGTGCCCGGTGCTTTTGAAATTCCACAAGTAGCTTTGAAAGCCGTAAACAGCCAAAAATTTGAAGCTGTGATTTGCCTGGGAGCGGTGATACGCGGAGCAACGGCTCATTTTGATTACATCGCCTCTTCTGCTGCTCATGGCGTTTCCGAGGTTGCCATGCGAAGCGGTGTGCCGGTTACCTTTGGTATTTTAACCACCGAAACAATCGAACAAGCCATCGAACGTGCCGGCACCAAATCTGGCAACAAGGGTTGGGATGCTGCCCTGGCGGCAATCGAAATGGTAAATTTGTTTCGTAAGATAGACGAGCAGTGATTTTTGCTCCTTTTCGGGATTCAAGTTCACTGCCGCTGAACTGGATTGTGAACCTCTTGCAGATTAATGGAAAGGAAAATTATGTCTTCTCGATATATTCTCCTCTGGATAAATATGGTCGTTTTCATCTCCATCGCTTTCTCCCAGCCACTTCAGTTTCAAATTGATGCCTTTACCCATACAAATACCATTTCCGATTTCCGAATAGAGGGAAATCGCCTTTACGCCGCTACCACCGGGGGGTTGGTCATATATGATATTTCTGCAAACCAAACCATTGAAAAATTGACCGTGGTCGATGGCTTATTGGACCATCGCTTAACTGCGCTGGACCGGGATAGTCGTGGCAAATTAATAATAGGAAGTTTGAATGGCATTGTCTCTTTTTATGATGAAGAAAGCCACTCTTTTACCAATGATGCCAGCTTACAGGGGAATGAAATTGTGGATGTTCTTGCGATTGAAGATACCTTGTGGGTACTGGCAAGCAATTTTGTTTCCGTGTTTTTATTCGATCACAATTTGAACCGTTTTCAGTTTCGGGAATCTTACCATGAGTTTGGTCTTAATGTGGGAAGTTTCCGGGAAATTGCCTATCGAAACCAACGTGTATGGTTAGCCAGCAATGTTGGGTTGGTGAATGCTCCGGGGAATTTTTTGCGGTACAATCTTTACGCCAGTTCCAATTGGAATATCAAGACAACCGCTGATGGTTTACCGACCAATAATATCTTCGCTGTCCTGGTGGATGATGCCAACAACCGTTTATTAATGGGAACTGCTCTGGGATTGGTGATTTATGATTTCCAGACATTCACGAATATTCGGAGCGGGTTGAAATCAAAAAAAATAAAACATTTGTTTCTAAAGAATAATCAACTATATGCTGCCGAGAGCAGAGCGGTTTTTCAATTTGAGAATGATCATTTTCAAACCATTGCTCAACTCTTATTTGCCGATATCACCGCATTAACCGGAGATGACAACGGTGGCGCCTGGATTGGAATTGAAAAACGGGGGCTCCGGAATCTCAGTACCGGTCAGGCAATTCGTTTTGATGGACCGCTGGATAATTACATTGGGGAAATTACCAAAGACAGCCAGGGGCGTATCTGGTTGACCTCCGGCCTGGTAAAAGATGAACGCAAACAAGGCATTTTTGTGATGACCCCGAATGGATTCGTTAATTTCTTCTTCAGCGGCGGGAATAACGGGCAGTACCAGACTCTCAATTCTTCTCTGTCCGTTTTTGAAGATCAGGCGGGCAATGTCTGGGTAGGCTCCTGGGGAGGCGGGGTAGTGGTTTTTGACCCGGAATTAAACTTTCAAACCATTAATCCGATCGATCAACCGGGAAGAGCCTGGATTTCCTCTATCGAAAAGGATGATACCCTGGAAGTTACAACACCAACAAATTTTTTAAATGTTTTCAGCCCGGTTCCGGAGAATCCCTATTCGGTCGTTATCACAGATATCATCCCGGACCCGAATGACCAGACCATCTGGTTATTAAATACCAAACCGGCCGATGGGAATGCGATTCTCCATTATAAAGATGTCGCCTTCGGTCCTACAATCGCCGACCCCTCGGCATGGGAAACCTTTCCCAGCCCCCAGGGAAAAATAAATTGGTTTGAGATGAGTTGGGATATCTTTGGAGATTTATGGGCGATTCTGGAGCAGGATGGGGTTTACCAGATTCGGATTGAAAATGGCGCCTTGAATTTCGCCCATTTTAATGAAAGCGATAACATGAAAAGTAATGCCACGATTGCCATTGCCACAGATCTGGACGGTTTTGTATGGATTGGAACCAAATCGGGATTGAATGCAATTCAGGGGGGGCAGGTATTTGATTTCCGGGAAGCGTTTCAACCGATCGGTCTGCGAATCAATGATATATATGTGGATTCCCGCAACAATAAATGGTTTGCCACCGACAAAGGGGTGAGTTTGTTGAAAGCCAGCGGCTCCCCTTTTGATCCGCAAAGCTGGGTGGATTTGATCCCGGAAAACAGCACCCTGGATCCGGAAGTAATCGGCATTCGAAGCAATGTGTTTCGAGGAAACCTGCCCTCGGAAGAAATACACAGTATCTATCTGGACGAGGCTACCGGTGACCTCTACCTCGGTACCGACGCCGGATTAGCAGTGGTCCGGGACAACCCCTTCGCTTCTACTTTTGAGACGTTTGATCAATTGAAAGTCGGACCGATACCCTATGTGATAGAGGATGGCAAGGAGAACATGCTGAACTTTTTTAACCTGGTTCCGGGAAGCGAAGTGCGGATTCTGACCGTTAATGGTCAAGTTGTGCGAGTGCTGAGTCCGGATAATTTTAATGAAATTCGGGGCAGCCAGGCGCAATGGGACGGGCGGAATATGGAAGGCAAAGCCGTTTCAACTGGGGTTTACCTCTACCTGGTTACCTCAGGAGATGGCCAGAGCACCACGGGGAAAATATTGGTGGTTCAAAAATAGACGTAACGACTCCGGTAGTAGCTATTTAGGATGTAGAGAAGAAAGAGTGCCCGTAGAAATCTGTAGGAGGATGCCCCGTTTTTTGGCACGGGAGGGATCTGGTAAGGTTAAAAAACACCTACTTCATCACAAATAAGATCTAAACGCAAGCCAATTGTCAGGAATGGTGAACAAAAAACGCCTCCCGGCGAATCAAACGATTACCGGGAGGCGTTATGTGAAACCGGAGCTTAAAAAGCATGCGGGTACATTATCAAGCGGAAACTTTCTCTTCTACTTTTGCGCCACTTTCTTGTTCGGCAAAAATCCCGGCATAAGTCAATGCGCCTCCTATCAAAGCAATATCTTTAAGAAGATTGGTCATCGTGGCAGCCATTGTCATCTGGTCGGTCGCTTTCATCAGTCCGGGAATATGAATGGTCAACACGAAAATCGCCAGCATTGCTGCCAATAACAGGGATGAGATTTTTCCCATTTTGCCAATTAACATACTGACACAAGCAGCAAGCAGCGCAATTCCGGTTATATAAACCCAGATTGCTCCGCCGGGAATGGGCACATAGCTTGTCAGCATGGAAGTTTTCATGAAATGGAGCAACCCGAATATACCAAATGGTATCGCAAACAAAATTCGAGCGACTGTGGTGGTTAATGCCTTCATCACACTTCTCCTTTGTTTGGTGGAACTTATGAAGTTATATCTCCCTCCCACCTTTCCAAACGTTACAGTGTGTTACTGAAGAATAAAGAATCGCGAGCAAAGTCTGAGCCTAAAAGACTCTGCCCAATTTATTGCCATATCGGATAAAAAAAGGTTCTGGTATTGGTGCTTTCTGGAAAAGGCGCACCCTGACAATTTACATGGGTAGGATGTATGTGATTGTGGTGCATCAGCCGAGTCCTAAACTGTTTTAGAAATACTCACTAAAGGTATTCTTCAGCTTTCAGCTCCTGAAAAATGAAAATCGACAGAGTTTACTATTTTTTTTTGAAATATTCAAGGGGAGATACTATTTTGAAACCAAGTATGTGGTTTAAGTTATTGTTTTTCCGAAGATAATATTGAAAGAATTTTTGTTCTTAAACAGGCGATAGGGGGGATTCTAAAAAGCTTTTTGCGAATGATTTATTCGAGGTGTCTCGATGGGAGGACGCATCCTCGTGAGGATCCTTTTGTCAAGACTGCCTAAAAATTGGATTCATTTCAAGACACAAATACTTGTTCCCTCATCAAAACAAGTCCGAGCATATCATCTTAAATTATCAATTGACTTTTGGACGCAATTCCTTAAATTTGTTCAAAGGAGAAAAAATGCAAAAACGTGTCAATAAGATTATAGATTTTCTACTTCAGGAAATATCTCAATCATCCGAATCTGTTCAATTTGATTTGGATAGTATCTCTCAACGTCTGTTAGCGGAAGGGTATACGGAACGAGAGATCGACAAGGCGGTAAAATGGGTGATTATGAATTTGGGAAATCAGGAGATTCTTCCTCATCCCAAAACGGTGGGAAAAGAAACTCCCTCAATCCGAATTCTATTACCGGAAGAAATGCGTTTTTTTACCAAAGAAGCCTATGGTTACTTGATACAACTGCAATCATTGGGGGTTCTAAATGCACTGCAAATTGAACCGGTGATTGAACGATGTTTTCTGATGGGGGGGCAAGCGGTAGATGTGGAGGAACTCCGGTCAATCATTTCTCAGGTGCTCATGGAAGACCGTAAAGACCCGTCTGCCACGAATTCGGTTTTTTCCCCGGGGAATGATAAAATCAATTGAAATGGATCCGGCTCCATCTACCGGGAACAAAAGAGTGTTGGAACGCATTACAAAGCACCATGATATTGAGGATAAATTGAATAGGCTGGCAAGCCCCCACATTAAATTCTTTTTCCTGTTACCGACGGATAACCAACGAGCGCTATGAACCAGAAACGTGATAAAAAACTTGTAATTGTCGAGTCTCCCGCAAAAGCCAAAACCATAAACAAAATTTTAGGTAAAGATTTCACAGTTGCCGCATCTGTGGGGCACCTGATTGATCTTCCCAAGACGAAAATCGGGGTGGACATTGATGATGGCTATCGTCCCCATTATACCATCATTAAAGGGAAGAACGACATTGTCAAAAAGCTGAAACAAGCTGCTTCCGCAGCCAAAGAGGTATTGTTGGCTACAGACCCGGACCGGGAAGGGGAAGCAATTGCTTACCACATCGCCGATAAAATCCGTAGCGTGAACCCCAATATTCGGCGCATTGAGTTCAATGAGATCACCAAAACAGCGGTGTTAAAAGCCCTGGAAAACCCCCGGGAAATTGATTTAGACCGGGTCCAGGCGCAACAGGCGCGCCGGGTGATGGACCGTATTGTGGGGTACATGGTCAGTCCGGTATTGTGGCGAACAATTTTTAAAGGACTGAGTGCCGGGCGGGTTCAATCTGTGGCATTGAGATTGATTTGTGAGCGGGAAGCCGAGATCGAGAAATTTAAACCGGTGGAATACTGGAGTATTACCGCCCACCTGGAAACCCCCTCCCGGGAACGATTCCATGCCAAATTGGTCAAGATAAATGGTAAGACTTTAGACCCCAATAAATTCCGCATTGCCAGCCAGAAGGAAGCACAACAGCATTATCAGCGGCTCCAGACCGAAACCTTCCGAGTAGAAACCATCAAACGGGAGACCGTTACCCGGAAGGCGCCGCCCCCGTTTATAACCAGTACCCTTCAGCAGGATGCTTCCCGCCGGTTTGGGATGTCTACCTCCCGGGTAATGTCGACCGCCCAGAAATTATACGAAGGAGTGGATCTGGGAGAAAAAGGAACCGTTGGATTAATTACCTACATGCGAACCGATTCGACCCGGATTAGTCAGGAAGCGTTGCAAGGCGCCCGGGAATATATCACCCAAACGTATGGTGTGGATGCCTTACCATCCAAGCCAAACATTTACCGGAGCAAAAAGGGGGCTCAGGATGCCC
>Ga0256841_1003403_pt1 | contig 11936 bp, 13 predicted proteins | sample 356308metaG_FD_185971 | JGI IMG/M metagenome (GOLD analysis project Ga0256841, IMG submission 185971) | Hydrothermal vent microbial communities from Mid Atlantic Ridge, Atlantic Ocean - 356-308 | ecosystem: Environmental > Aquatic > Marine > Hydrothermal vents | place: Atlantic Ocean: Mid...
AAAAACCGGCCGGAATTATATCTTTATGGCAGAAAGAATTAAACGAATTTAAAAAGAAACGTAAGAAGTTTTTAATTTACTAAAAGGTTATTTTATGAAGAACTTAATTTTAATAACTTTTATTTTATTATTTGTTTTTTCTTGCGGAAAAGAAGAAAAAAAATCCGGTGGCGAAAATAATGCCAGTTCAACACAAACCGCAGCAAAACAAACCAAGCCTGGCGAAAAAGCGGAGCTTGTTTTACTCCGGTACAAATTCAACAAAGGCGATAAGCACAAATACAAAGTGAAAACCAGTTCCCAAAATATTCAAACCGTTATTGCCGATACCACACTTGAAACAAAAATCGAACAGAATGTTGAATACAGAATAAACCTTACGGTGAAAAAGGTTGAGCCGGACAGTTCCGCCGAAGTCCGTGTTTTTATCAGCAAAATTACAGCCGGTATAGATTTTAACGGACAGAAAATAAAATATGATTCCAAAATGCTTTACAGCAAAAGGGAAAGGCAACAATTTTTGGAGTACGAAGCATTGAAGAAAACACCATTTTATGTTAAGATTGATAAAATGGGAAAAGTAACCGGTGCAACCGATATCGATAAACTTTTTAAAAACGTTCTTGAAATCCAACAAGTGCCCGATACGCTTTCGAAGCAAACCAAAGAAAACATGAAAAAACAATTGGAGAACATAACGGTAATACCTTTGGTGCAGCAATTGTTCAAAATAATTCCGGATTATAAAGTGGGTGTGGATTCGATTTGGCAATTCTCTTATCCTTCCACACTCGGTCCATTCCAGATAAATAACATTGCAACATACAAATTAACCGGATTGATAGAAGAAGGAAACAACCGCTTGGCAAAAATTGCCGCCTCGCTAAATGCCGAATGGAAAGGCGAAAACCACATTAACGAGAATGGGATAGACTACAAATTTTCCGAACCGGTTATTACCGGCGGCGGATCGGTTTTGTTCGACGTTACAAACGGGATGGTGAAAAAGGCGGAAACGGAAACCGGTTTTACTATGGAAGTTACAATGAAAACACAAAATCCGGACAGTGAATTGAAAAAAGGAACGAGGAAGGATTATAATTCCACTAAAAATGTAATTGAAAAACTATAAAACGTTTATTTAATTTTTTCAACTACAATTTTTGAACCTTCAACTTCAATAACTTTTATTTTTGTGCCCTTGTTGATAAAATCGCCCGGAGTAACAACATCCAAACGTTTACCGTCTATCAAAGCAGTACCAGCCGGACGTAAAACGGTCAACGCCTTCCCCTCCTTGCCGATTAACTCATTGAAGTTTTCGTAACTTGTGTAACCGGATTGTGCCGATATATTTTTATCGAGAATCAAATTTTTCCACATGCCGGTTTTGGGAAGAAATTTTAATAACACTGCAATAACAGCAATTCCAAGAACAAACGCACTTGCAAGCTGTATTATTGCGGTTGACAATAAATCCGGCTCTACCATTGGGAAATCGGATATCAACCCGAGAAACAACCCGGCCATAATCATAATAATACCGAGCACACCGAAAATTCCGAACCCCGGTATAACGAATATTTCAATTAGCAATAAAATCACACCCGCTACAAAAATCAGAATTTCGATAACCGAAGCAAGTTCAAGAATATAACCGGAACCGAAAAAGAGAGTTAAAGCAATTAATGCCGCTGTTCCGGGAAGTCCCCATCCGGGAGTTTTTATTTCGGCAAACAAACCTACCAATCCTATCATTATTAAAAGTGAAGATACTACAGGATTGTTAAGAAACCGTACGAAATCTTCCGCCCAGTTGCTATCAACGGTTTTGATTTGAGCGCCATTCAAATTGAAAGCGGCTAAAATACTTTCCGTGTTTTCCAATACGGTATCGGCAATTCCGTACTTCAAAGCCTCTTCAGCTGTTAGTGTAAGCAATTGAGTGCTATCCACCAATCCTTCAATCATAACCCTTTCGTCAACCATAGCTTCGGCAATATCTTTCCTTCTTCCCCTCTTTTCTGCAGTCGCACGCATTTCCGCCCGCATATACGATTGTGCTTTTTCGGACATCTTTTTCCCCGTCTGGTCAACCACACTTGTAGCACCGATTGAAGAACCCGGTGCCATTACTATCTTTTCGCAAGAAAGAGTAATCAGTGCACCCGCGGAAATTGCCCGTTTGTTCACAAATGCAATTGTTAAAACTTTACTGTTCAAAATTGCATCTTTAATTTGAGTAGCGGCATCCACCCTTCCGCCGAATGTATTAATTTCAAAAATAATTGCCGCTGCGTTTTGCTCCCCGGCTTCATTCACCACACGCCGGACATACGGCGCCAAACCGAGATCTATCATTCCTTCTATTTTGGCTTTGTACACTACGCCGTTACGTCCGGTATCCGCAGCAAAACCGGAGTTTAAAATAAATATTACAAATGCTAATATTTTAATAACTAACGATTTCACTATATCATTTCCCGGTAAAAGCGTAATTCATAAGTTTGTAAACCAACTTTGCCGCAATAAAATTCGATGCCGTGTGATGTTTGCTCGGCGCAAGTTCCACAACATCGAAACCGACGATATTTTTTTCTTTCCCTACGAGTTTCAGCAGGTCCATCGTTTCATCCCAAAACAAACCGCCGGGTTCGGGTGTGCCTGTCGATGGAATCACAGCGGGATCCAAACCGTCCACGTCAAAAGTAATATATACATTTTTATTCAATTTTGAGAGTACCCTTTTTTTCCAATCTTTCCCATAATACGTTCGTCTTATATCACGCGCATAAAAAGTATTGATTTTATTCTTTTTTATAAATTCCGCTTCCTCAATCGCTTGTGCCCTGATTCCAACTTGTGTAATATTTTTAGTATGTTCGGCAACCCTTGCCATAACGCAAGCGTGTGAATATTTGCTGCCTTGGTATTTATCGCGCAAATCGGAATGTGCATCAATTTGTAAAACCGAAAGAGAGGGATATTTTTCCAAGTGTGCTTTAACCGGCGCATACGAAACCGTATGTTCACCACCAAGTGTTACAACAAACTTTCCATCGGATAAAAGTTCTTTTACCAAACGATAGGTTTTGTCAAGTGCTTCTTCAATTCTTACTTTATCAAAGTTTAATTCGTTTAAAGTGCAAATACCTTTTTCGAAGCAGAGTTCCCTTTTTGTTTCTTCGTCGTAAAACTCAACGTAATGCGAAGCTTTTAATATTGCTTTCGGGGCGGCGGATGTCCCTTTGCCGTAACTGACTGTTTTTTCGAGAGGAGCCGGAACAATAACTATTTCCGAAACGGGATAAGATGAATGTTTGGCTCCTATTCCCAAAAAATTATTTGACTTGCTCAGTATTCCAATCAAAACGGCCTTTCGTTTTTATTTGTCTTTGTTCGATATAACTTGACCGATTGCGGATTTTTCAATTTTAATTTTATTGTTGTTTCCTACATCCAGTAAAACGGTCTTGTCGTCCAGTCCGGCAATAGTTCCGTGAATTCCGCCGGTGGTTATTATTTTATCCCCTTTTTTAAGGGCGTTTATCATTGCTTCGCGCTCTTTGGCTTTTTTCTGTTGTGGTCTGATTATCATGAAATAAAAAATCGCGAAAATTGCGGCAAACATGATTAACGTGGAAATCATGCTTCCACCTTGTTGTTGACCGCCTTGCGGTGCCATTGCCAAAAACAGTTCCACTTATTCCTCCATAATTGAATTAATATTACGTTTTAATTTATCTATAATTTTTTTCTTCCACAATGAAAACGTTCCGCCGGTTATATTTTTCCTTGCTGTACGTACCAAATTCAGATAGAACGTCAAATTATGAATCGTGCCGAGTTCCAATGCAAGGATTTCCTTTGCGATGTATAAATGCCTCAGATAAGCTTTGGTAAAGTTACGACACGTATAACAATCGCAATTCGCATCAAGCGGAGAGAAATCATCTTTGTATTTTGCATTTCTTATGCTAACCACACCTTCCGAAGTAAAGAGGTAAGCGTTGCGTGCATTTCTAGTTGGCATAACACAATCGAACATATCGACTCCGCGCTCGATTGCTTCCAGAATATTTTCGGGGCGGCCTACACCCATTAAATATCGCGGCTTGTTTTCAGGTAAAATTCCCGTTGTAAAATCGACAATATCGTACATTGTTCCGGCCGGTTCGCCAACTGCCAATCCGCCTATCGAGTAGCCGTCGAAATCCAATCCTATCAAATCGTTAGCAGACTTTTCGCGCAAATCTTTATAAACGCTCCCTTGCACAATTCCGAATAACGATTGTTCGAATCCGTAGAGAGGTTTGGATTTTTCAAACGCTTCCTTGTTAAGCACAGCCCATCTCGAAGTAAGTTCTGTCGAGTTCCGGGCATATTCGTAATCGCAAGGATACGGGGTGCATTCGTCAAGCGGCATCATAATATCGGAACCGATTATCCGCTGAATTTCTATAACTTTTTCAGGAGTGAAGAAGTGTTTCGAACCGTCCAAATGTGAACGGAATTCAACACCTTCTTCCTTCAATTTTCGCAATTCATTCAAACTGAAGATTTGGAACCCGCCGCTGTCTGTTAATATTGCATTGTTCCAATTCATAAATTTGTGCAAACCGCCGGCTTTTCTTAAAATTTCCGTTCCCGGTCGTAAATACAAATGGTACGTGTTTCCCAAAATAACGGGTGCTTTAATTTCCTCGGCAAGTATTTTTTGATTAACAGCCTTTACGGTACCTTGCGTTCCTACGGGCATGAAAACCGGAGTAGGTATTTCACCGTGAGCCGTTACAATTTTACCCGCTCTGGCTTTGCTGTTTGTATCTTTGGCTTCTAATTCGAACTTCATATTATTAATAATAAATTGAGTGGTAAAGATAACATCACACGGCTGAATAAGCAATTTTACTACTCCGCAACATGCCGCAAGCATTAAAATATTTGTAGTAAGATTTTATGGAAACAATCGAATTCCGGAAACAGCTTAAAACAAAAATCTAATTGCACTAACTCACCGGTTACTAACCATTTGGTTAGTTATAAAAAATTCATTAAATTAAAATTATGAAATCTCCATTTAAATTCGGTCAGGTCGTGGAAGGTGAATATTTCACCGACCGGGCCAAGGATATTAAGAGGCTCGTTGCAAATTTCGAAAATAACATCAACACGGTTTTGCTTTCACCGCGAAGATGGGGTAAATCTTCGCTTGTTCACAAAGCAATTAAAACCACTCTCAAGAGAAATAAAAATTTCAGGGCATGTTATATCGATTTGTTTCAAATACGGGACGAGAAAGAGTTTTACGGTAAACTTGCTACCGGCGTGATAAAATCGACTTCAACTAAATTTGAAGATTGGGTTAGAACCGCCGGACAATTTCTTAAAACTTTAACTCCGAATATTTCTTTCGGGATTGATCCGCAAGCGGATTTTAAAATTTCATTCGATTTTACAGACAAAGACAAAACATACGGGGAAATTTTAAATCTGCCCGAAAAAATTGCAAAGAAGAAAAAAATCAAAATCATAATTGCAATAGACGAATTTCAAAATTTATCGAATTTCAAAAATCCCCTTCTGTTTCAAAAGAGATTGAGATCAGCCTGGCAATACCATTACAATACGGTTTACTGTCTGTTCGGAAGCAAGCGGCACATGTTAACGGAAATATTCGAAAACAAATCGATGCCTTTTTACAAATTCGGGGATGTTATTTATTTATCGAAAATCGAACAAAAGTATCTTGTGAAGTTCATTATCCGTAAATTTGAGAAAACCTCGAAACACATAAACGGAAAATACGCAAATGAAATTGTTGCGTTGATGAAGCGACATCCTTATTACGTTCAGCAATTGGCTTATATTGTTTGGAGCAATACCGGAAAAACCGTTGATCAAAAGACACTTGATAATTCGGTCAACGATTTGCTTGACCGGAATTCCATTTTGTACGAAAAGGAAATAGACGAACTGAGTAACACTCAGGTAAACTTTTTAAAAGCGCTGGTCGACGGAATTGACAACGGTTTCAGTTCACAAGATATTTTGAAAAAATATAATCTCGGTGCATCAAGCAATGTAATAAAAATCAAGCGGGTATTATTAAAGAAAGAAATTATTGATATTTCCGGCGGCCAGATTGAAATACTCGATCCCGCTTTCGAATTATGGCTCCGGAAACGATACTTTGCAGCGGGAGGAATTAAATTGTAGCGCGTACGGGATTCGAACCCGTGATCTCCGCCTTGAGAGGGCGGCGTCCTAAACCACTAGACGAACGCGCCGGATTACTTTGCACAAATATACAATTCATTAAGTAAAGTACCAAAATTTGATATTCACAAATATTGTGACATTCTTTTCTATTGAAATTTCTTATATTACCTTAAATTAAATAAAAAAATACCGGAGGAAACATGCGGCGAAAAAATCGTCTTGTATTTTTTTCACTTGTTCTGCTTATTACCGCAACACTCTTCTCCGCTTGTGAGAAGAAAGTGGAAGAAGTGAAGGAAAAAGCTAAAGAAGAAGTTAAAGCAACCACAAAAGAAATCGAAACCAAAGCCAAAGACGTTACCGAGGCTAAAGTTGAATTTGTGGTTCCAGACGTAAAAGGGAAATGGGTTGGAAAATTCGATAAGAGACAAACCGAATTGGTAATTACTGAACAAAACGGCACTGCATTCAAAGGTGATATAACAATTCATTACAGAAACGTTATCAAGCAAAAGGTTGAAGGTTCAATCAACCCGAAGACCAAAAAGATTACAATGAAAGACCTTCTCCACAGCAGGTATCAAGGAACTTACGAAGGCAAGCTTTCGGATGATTTGAAAAAATTCGAGGGAACTTTCACTATGAAAGTGAACGGTAAAAAATTCGGTTTCTCCTTAACGAAAAAATAAGTTTAACAAATGAGGTGTAAAATGAAAAAAACAATATTAATCGGACTTTCTTTGATTTTCACACTTTTATTCTTTTCTTCGTGTGATCAAGAATCCGTTGTAACGCCGGATAACGGAAAAGTGTTTATAACTTCGGTACCCGATAGTGCACAGATATTTTTGGACGGAAACAGTACCGGTAAAGTAACACCCGATACGGTGGAAGCCGCCGCCGGCGTTCACGATATTACTTTAACGCGAACCAATTACCAAGATACAACATTTCAAGTCAGCTTTTCAGCCGGTGAAACGGGAGTTGTTAATGTAACTCTTACTCCAAAAGTCGGTGAATTAATAGTGGAATCAACTCCGGCCGGAGCCGAAATTTGGTTGAACGGAGTGAATACGAATTTTGTAACCCCACATACTTTTTCCACTCTCGATGCCGGAAGTTATAACGTAACTTTAAGTTTAACCAATTACGTCGATACCACCTTTGTGGCAACGGTTACACCCGGGCATTCGGAAAAAGTTAGTATTACATTAACCCCGGAACTTGTTGTTTACGGTCCCGTTAAATTGTACGAAACCGTTGGTACGTCTGCGGATCAACCGAGCGGACTGGATCTTTCCTCGGGTAACGCTTACGGAATTTCGAGCAGCGACAAGGACAAAGTGGATATTTATTATTCATCCGACGGATTCATCGTCCGCAGTGCATCCGACCATTCCCAAATGACAAGAGTTACTTGGTTTAAAGTAGGTAACGGTCAAGACCTCAACGACGGTGTGGATTCGCCCGTGAAAGATGACAGCTGGACGAACAGCATGTCCGACCGTGAAAGCAATTATGTTTTCCTTTACGATAACGACCACAACTACTCGAAAATCAAGATTGTAAATTTCGGCGGCGGAACCCCGGGCGATCCTGCTTGGGTTGAAGTCAAATGGATTTACAACAAAGCAACCGACAATACTCAATTCTAAATTTCAAAAAAAGAGGCTGCATCTTTTTTGTAGCCTCTTTTTTAGTTAACTTTCAGTTCTAAAATTTCCAAATTTATTTGCACGTGAATTCAAATTATATCTTAAATAAACCATCCACGCTGCCGTTAAGTTGGATCAGGCACGATAACTATTCGCTCGATTTTGTGAACGTTCCGATTCACAAAAAATGCGAATGGATTTCCTTGGCAAAAATATCAAAGCATACAAGTCCGCATCTTGTGTTCGATTATATCGAACAACATTCCCGTAAGTATTCTATTATCCGTGGTTGCAATTCTCAAATAAAGAGTTACCTTAAAGATAAAGGATTCGGCAGTATTTACATCGGTAAAGAAGCTGTTTTGCAATTCGATAAGAATCATTTCGCAAAAAAGTCGTTGAGGGAATTGATAAAACGCGGACTGAAACACGGAAGGGTTGAAGAACTCGAATACAACGCAACCAACCGTAATAAAATAGAAGAATTTAAAAAGTATTCCGCTCACGGAAACGAACCCCAACTTGCAAACCTGTATTTTTCCTCATTCGTTCCAGATACACGGATGTTTGTGTTCAGAGGAAACGACGGAAATTGGTTGGGGGCAATACAAATTTCGGTGAATTCGGGAAACAAACTCCATACAGAACTGCTTCTAAGGAAAAAGGATGCACCCGTGGGTATAATGGAAGCGCTGGTATCGGGTGTGTTTTCGGAATTAAAAAAAGAAAATTTCCGTGAATGGAGTTTGGGCGAAGTGCCGTTCCTAAGAAGTAAACAGCACGCTCCTTTTTTTACCCATGCATACTTTATCAATCTTACGGGAAGATTAATCAAATTCGCATACAATTACGAGGGATTGTACAATTTTAAAAACAAATTTTCACCGCGCTGGGATGATGTATTTTTATGCGCAAAACCCAGGGTGAGAATAACCGACTTAATATTTTTCATATCCAAAATAAATTTGCACCGTTTGATCCTCTCTAAATTGACCGGTAAAATAAATTAAGATTTTTTTGTCGATTTTATTTTTTAATTAGTCAAAAAAGTCCTATTTTTCACATCAACAATTCTAATTTCTTGACATTGTAAAGTGTCCGTAGTAGTTTTGAGGGAAAATTTTTAAGGAACTATGTTAACAGAATTTGGAAAAATTTTCGTATTTATCTTACTCGCCGGAGGCTTCGTTGCCATTGCATTGGTCGCATCAAGTATTATTCGCCCCAGCAGACCGACTAAAGAAAAAATGAAAACATACGAGTGCGGCGAAGATCCCGTAGGTTCTCCTTGGGTAAGATTTAATATTCGCTTTTATGTTGTAGCATTAATATTTATAATTTTTGATGTTGAAGTAGTTATGCTTTTCCCCTGGGCATTGGTTTATAAAAACTTTGGTGTTTACGGATTTGTTGTGGGAATAATTTTCCTGCTGGTTTTGTTTTTAGGTATGGCTTACGAGTGGCGTAAAGGCGATTTGGAATGGGCACGACCCAAAATCAATCCGCCTAAAATGAATGTGAAATTCGAACCGAAAATTGCACCGAGACCCGTAAAAGAAAAAACTGTTTCCGAAGTTGAATAGAAAGAGAACATATGGGCTTATTAGATAGAGAATTTTCCGACGGTAACATCGTTATAGCAAAAACAGAAGACCTTCTTAATTGGGCACGGTTATCTTCCCTTTGGCAACTAAGTTTCGGATTAGCATGCTGTGCAATTGAAATGATGGCCACATCGGCTTCGCATTACGATTTCGACAGATTCGGAGTTATTCCAAGGCCATCGCCACGCCAAGCCGATATCATTATCATTTCCGGTACGGTTACTCTTAAAATGGCTACAAGAATTAAAAGATTGTATGAGCAAATGCCCGATCCAAAATACATAATTTCAATGGGAAGCTGTTCCAATTGCGGAGGTCCGTACTGGGAACACGGTTATCATGTTTTGAAGGGAGTTGACCGTGTTATTCCCGTCGATGTTTATGTGCCCGGTTGCCCACCACGACCCGAGGCATTACTGGAAGGATTAATTAAGTTGCAAGAAAAAATCAGACACGAAACTTTAAGAAAGAAAACGGCATGAAAACACCCGGTGAAATTTTCGAAATTTTAAAAGAAAAATTTGGCGACAAAATAACCGGCATCGAAACCGAACTGCCGGTGGAACCTGTAATCTCGGTCGATCCGCTTGCCATAAAAGAAGTTTGCGAATTTTTAAGAGACAATGACGATTTGAGATTCGATACATTAATGAGCCTTGCCGGCGTTGACGATGCAAACGGAGAAAAAACCAAGGATGAAGACGGTTACGATATTATAAAAGGCGGAACACTCAGTGTTTATTATCACCTCGATTCCATTCAAAAAGGTCACAAAGTTACATTAAAAGTGTCGGTGGAACGGGAGAAACCGGAAGTCGAATCGGTTGAATCCGTATGGCGCGCAGCCGATTGGCACGAACGTGAAGCTTTCGATATGTACGGCATCGTGTTTCTTAATCATCCCGATTTGCGCAGAATTTTGATGCCCGAAGACTGGCAAGGTCATCCGTTGAGAAAAGATTATAAGAATCCAGAATATTATCAAGGAATGAAAGTACCTTATTAATTTTGAGTGAAGATGGATAAATTAATTTCAAACGATGTAAAGACTGAAGAACTTGTTTTGAATATGGGACCCCAACACCCGTCAACCCACGGTGTGTTGAGGCTTGTAGTTGAACTTGAAGGTGAATTGATTGTTAACGTTAAACCTTACATCGGTTATTTGCACCGGTGCTTTGAAAAACATTGCGAAGCAATGACTTATCCGCAAGTAGTCCCTTACACAGACAGAATGGATTATCTTGCCTCCATGTCAAATAATCTCGGTTATGCAATTGCAGTTGAACGTTTGATGGGAATTGAAGTGCCCGAAAGGGTTGAATACATTCGTGTAATTATGGCAGAACTGCAAAGAATTGCATCTCATTTGGTTGCGCTTGGAACTTATGGGGTCGATATAGGCGCTTTCACTCCCTTTCTTTATTGTTTCATCGCACGGGAGAAAATTTTAAATCTGTTTGAAATGACTTGCGGCGCCCGGCTGCTTTACAATTATATTTGGGTCGGCGGTTTGTCGCACGATATTCATCCCGACTTTGTAAGATTGACAAAAGAATTCATAGAGTACTTTAAACCTAAAATTGTTGAGCTTAATGAACTTCTTTCGTTTAACAAAATTTTTATTGAAAGAACGGCTAATGTTGGAATTTTACCGTTGGAGACCGCTGTAAATTACGGCGTTACCGGTCCCGTTCTGCGTGCCAGCGGATTGAAATGGGATTTAAGAAAGAACGATCCATACTCCATTTATCATAAATTCGATTTCGATATACCCGTGGGCGACGGACGTATGGGAACGGTTGGAGATTCATGGGATAGATACTTTGTGCGCGTCAGGGAAATGGAGGAAAGCCTAAAAATCATTGAACAAGCCATTGATCAAATTCCCGATGGCGATGTAAAAGCGGCAATACCAAGAAGAATCAAACCGCCGAAAGGGACAATTTATTCACGCACTGAAAACCCGAAAGGTGAACTGGGTTATTTTATCATCAGCGACGGCTCGGTTAATCCTTTCCGGGTGAAAGTACGCGCTCCTTCGTTTGTGAATTTGGCGGTAATCGGTGAGATGAGTAAAGGTCATTTGGTAGCCGACCTGATCGCCATTTTAGGCAGTCTTGACATAGTACTTGGGGAGATAGACAGATAATGTATGAAATTTTATACAACTTAACCGGAAACGAAATAGTTACCTACTTTGTTGTTGCGGCATTGCCTCTCTTTTTGGTTGTATTGCCGTTTGCACTTGTTGCGGTACTTGCAGAAAGAAAAGTTTCCGCACACATGCAAGACCGCCTTGGACCCATGCGAGTCGGTTATCACGGAATTCTCCAAACTGTTGCCGATATTCTGAAATTGATACAAAAAGAAGACATCGTAATTCCACAAGCGGATAAAAAACTTTTCAACCTCGCACCCTATTTGGTTTTCATAGGAAGTTATGCCGTTTTTG
>Ga0256841_1003404_pt1 | contig 11927 bp, 9 predicted proteins | sample 356308metaG_FD_185971 | JGI IMG/M metagenome (GOLD analysis project Ga0256841, IMG submission 185971) | Hydrothermal vent microbial communities from Mid Atlantic Ridge, Atlantic Ocean - 356-308 | ecosystem: Environmental > Aquatic > Marine > Hydrothermal vents | place: Atlantic Ocean: Mid...
GGGGCCAGGACCAGGGTGATGGTGGAGAGGAGCTTGATGAGCACGTGGAGGGAGGGCCCCGCGGTGTCCTTCAGGGGATCCCCCACCGTGTCCCCCACCACAGAGGCCTTGTGGGCCTCGCTGCCCTTGCCCTGGAGCCGCCCGCTGCTGTCCGGCACCCCGTGGCTCTCGATGAACTTCTTGGCGTTGTCCCAGGCGCCCCCGCCGTTGTTCATGGCCGTGGCCAGGACGATGCCGGCGATGGTGCCCACCATGAGCAGCGCGGCCTCCGCCTCGGCCCGGAGGAGGATGCCGGTGACGATGGGCGCGCCCACCGCCAGGAGTCCGGGGGCGATCATGGCCCGGAGGGCGCCCCGGGCGGTGATGTCCACGGCCCGGGCGTAGTCCGGTTTGGCCGTCCCTTCCATGATGCCCGGGATCTCCCGGAACTGGCGGCGCACCTCCTCGATGATGCGCTCCGCGGTCTTCCCCACAGCTCGGATGGCCAGGGAGCTGAAGAGGAAGATCAGGGCCACCCCCACCATGGCCCCCACGAAGACCTCCACCTTGCCCAGGTCCACGGTGTGGGCCCGGGCGATCTCCTCCGCGGGGCGTCCCAGCACCTGCTTGATCAGGGCCACCTTGTCCAGATAGGCGCTGAAGAGCAGGAAGGCGGCCAGGGCCGCGGAGCCGATGGCGTAGCCTTTGGTCAGGGCCTTGGTGGTGTTGCCGGCCGAGTCCAGGGCGTCGGTCCCGGCCCGGATCTCCGGCGGCGCGCCGGACATCTCCACGATGCCCCCGGCGTTGTCCACGATGGGGCCGAAGGTGTCCATGGCCAGGACGAAGGCCGCGGTCATGAGCATGCCCATGGTGGCCACCGCGGTGCCGTAGATCCCCCCCTGGTAGGTGGAGACGTGCAGGGCCTCCGCGGTGCGGGCGCCACAGTAGAAGGAGGCCAGGAGGGCGATGCCCACGATGACCACCGGCGCCGCGGTGTTCTCGAAGGCCACGGCCAGGCCGGTGATGATGTTGGGGCCCGTGCCGCGCAGGCTGGCCTGGACGATGGTGCGCACCGGGCGGAAGCGGGCCTCGGTGTAGTACATGGTGATGAGCACGAAGGCGATGCTGGTGACCAGGCCGATGAGCCCGGCCCAGAAGAACCAGATGTCCCCCAGCATGGTGTCCACCACGTAGTAGAGGAAGATCGCGCCCAGGATGGCGGCCACGGCGTAGCCCCGGTAGAGGGCGTTGGTGGGCTCCTCCCCGGGGCGGTAGCGCAGGCCGGGGATGCTGGTGGTCCCGATCACGCCGGCCATGGAGGCCACCAGCCCGAAGGCCCGGACCACCAGGGGGAAGAAGATCCAGGCGATCTCCTGGGTGGCGGCGTAGAGGGCCACGCCCAGGATCATGGCGCCGATGTTCTCGGCCACGGTGGACTCGAAGAGGTCCGCGCCGCGGCCGGCGCAGTCCCCCACGTTGTCCCCCACCAGGTCCGCCACCACCCCGGCGTTCCGGGGGTCGTCCTCGGGGATGCCGGCCTCCACCTTGCCCACCAGGTCCGCGCCCACATCCGCGGCCTTGGTGTAGATGCCGCCGCCCAGCTGGGCGAAGAGGGCCACGAAGCTGGCGCCGAAGCCCATGCCCACGATGAGGAAGGGGGCGTTCTGGGGGGCGTCCATGCCGCCGTAGAGGAGGAACATGGTGTAGACGCCGATGAGGGAGAGGGCGATGACCAGGAAGCCGCTCACCGCGCCGCCGCGCAGGGCCACGTTCAGGGCCGCGCCCACCCCTTCCCGGGCGGCGTTGGCCGTGCGCACGTTGGACTTCACGGCCACGTACATGCCGATGATGCCGCTCAGCGCGCTGGTGGCCGCGCCCACCAGGAAGGCCACACCGGTGCGGACGCCCAGCCCCCAGCCCACGATGCCCGTCTCGGAGTAGTGTTCGAAGAGGGCCACCAGCACGGTGATGAACAGGGCGGTGATCACGGCCAGCACGCCGATGGTCATGTATTGCCGTCGGATGAAGGCCACCGCGCCCTCGTAGATGGCGTCGGCCACGGCCTTCATCTCTGGGGCGCCTGTCTCCCGACGCAGGACATCCCAGGCCAGGTAGGCGATGAAGAGCAGGGCCAGAATGCCCGATGCGGGTACAGTCCAAATGAGCCTCACTGGAGCACCTCCCGATGATGTTGAGGATGGTTGTTGGAACGAGCCTTTCCCGTATAAACAACTCCCCTTCCCGCCGCAGGCTGCAGGGAAAGGGGAGTTTTCTCCTCATTGGGGGTGACGAAGAGCTTCGGACGACTGGCAGAGTCCGCATCCGGGATGGATCTCCATGGGAGGCATGGCCTGCTCAGCTGCCGGATGCCTCCTCGGCGTTGGACAGCTCTTTCAGGATCCGTTGGATGAGCGCCTCCTTTTCCTTCAGGGCCTCCCGAAAGTTCATGCTGTCCGTGTCTGCGATCTCCATGCGCAGCTCGGAGAGATGATAGGTGAGGATCTCTGCCAGGATGCGAGCTTCTTTGTCGTCGAGTTCCAATCGGACCATGGGTTTCCCTCGCTTGGTCTGGTGCAGTTTTGAACGAATTGGGCCGGTTGTGGTCCTGAGGAGCGAGCGGTTTCGCTGTTTCCCCAGGGCCTAGCCACCACACCCTAATTATCGCGCCGATGGGGCGTGACGTCCAGTGCTTTGGGTGGGTTTTCCCCAAATTTCCTGGTCCGCCCAAAAAGCTAGGGGACCGGGATTTCCCGGCCCCCTGCGGTGTACAGTCGTCACATGCGGCTCGGAACGGCCTACTTCACCGGCTCCAGGCGGCCTGTGACCAGCAGGACCACCACGAAGGGATCGGCGTAGGGGCCGTTCTTGTAGACGGGATCGTCGTCCGCGGGCCAGCCCGTCACCCGCACGTCCGGGGCCGGGTTGTTGCCGTAGCGCTCCCAGAGCGGGATCTGGGGCAGGAGCTCGTTGTAGGCCAGGGCCAGGGTGTTGATGATCTCTTTCTGCTTCTCGATGTCGTTGCCCAGGCCGGCCGCGTCCGTCAGCTCGCCCAGGTCCACCTCGCCCACCACGTCGGTCTTCTGCTTCAGGTCGAAGTACATGCCCGGCTGATCTGGGTTGCCTTCCCCGCCCAGCTGCTGGTTGAAGGTGCGCAGGGCCGTGTTGTAGGCGAAGTGGGGGTGGGGGTTGCCGGCGCCCCACTGGCGGATGGCCAGCTCGAAGTTGCCGTTGTTCACCTCCACCGGGTGCTGCTGGAAGTTCACGCCCCGGAAGGAGACCTTGATGCCGAAGTTGGTGAGCTGCTCGGCCACGTTCTCCGCGGCTGCGCTCCAGTCCGCGTACTCGGCCGGCGCGATGAGCTCGAACTCCATGCGCTTGCCCGTGTCGTCGATCCAGACGCCGTCATCGTCCCGGGTGAAGCCCAGGTCGGTGAGCATCTGCTCCGCCTTCTCCAGGTTCGGGTCGTAGGTGTTCAGCTTGCCCAGGGTCTCCTCGGTGAGCCAGAGGGGAGCCAGGTTGTCGGAGAAGCCGGTCATGTAGACGTGGCGGCGGCCCGAGTCGCCCAGGGAGATGGTGCCGTTCTCCGCCCGGTCGATGACGTAGGCCAGGGCCTGGCGGAACTCCTTCACCTCGAAGGGGTGGATCTTGTGGTTGAAGTAGAGGGCCGGGCCGGAGTAGAGGGGCGCCCGGATGATGCGAATGCCCTCTTCGATGAACTGGCGCTCGGTGGCCGGCGGGAAGCCGTGGGTGGCGTAGTCCACCTCTTTGGCCAGGACCAGCGGGGTGATGGTGGGAGTCTCGCCGTTGAAGTTGACCAGTCGGTCGAACTTCACGTTCTCGGCCTGGAAGGAGGTCTCCACCTTGTTCAGGATCATCTGGGACTCGGTGATGCTGTCCTTGTCGATCTTGAAGGCGCCCAGGACCACCATGTCGTCCGGTCGGAACTCGCTGAACTCCTGGCGCAGGGCCTTCCACTCGTCGTCGTCCGGGGTCATCCCCTGATCCACCAGGGCCCGCACCTTGTCCGCCCACTCGCCGTAGGTGGAGGAGGCCCGGATGAAGGTCTCTCGCAGCACCCGGCGAGGCACGGTGGTGGAGGGCTCCTTCAGGATGAAGTCCACGGTGTTCTCGTCCACCGCCTGGACGTCGGTGATGAAGCGCCAGACCGCCCGGTTCATCAGGCGCTCGATGGCGAAGGTGTCCAGCACGTCCTGGGAGGTGAAGGGGGAGCCGTCGCTCCAGACCGCCCCCTGGCGCAGGTGCACCCGCAGGGTGGTCTCATCCACCCACTCCCAGGATTCGCCGGCCATGGGCAGCCAGCTCTCGTCCGCCCACATGTACATGAACAGGGGCGGCTCCATCAGGTGCTGGTAGATGCTCAGGCTCAGGCCGTTGGTGACGAAGGTGTTGAAGTGGCCAGTGGGGGGCACCTGGTAGGGCCAGGCGATGTGCATCTCCGTGGGGGCCATGGCCTCTTCCGCGGGCGCGGCTTCCTCCGCGGCCGGGGCCGCCTCTTCTGCCGGGGCGGCCTCTTCCCCGCCGGCTGGGGCGCTGGGGGCGGCCGGGGCCGCGCAGGCGCTCAGCAGCAGGGCGAAGATCAGAACTGCTACGAACCAGAGTTTTCTCATGCTTCTCTCTCCTTGTGAACTGACTTGTGGGATGGATGGTCGAAAGTGCATACCGCTGAGAGACACGGGTGGTTGAAGGCAATGACGGTGGTGCAATGACGGTGGTGCGAGACGGCGATCACCCCCTTTCCTGGAAAGATGGACGGAGAGTCGGGGCCATGGCTGGCCGGCGAATCCGGGCTCCATCAAGGTCGGCGGCGGGCCAGGTAGGCCACCAGGGCCAGGAATGCGATCCCCACCCCGAACATGAGGATGGAGACGGCCTTCTCCGGGGTCCCGGCATCGGTGACCAGGGCCAGGACCCCGGCCACCAGGGTGATGAACATGCCCAGGCGGAAGGCCGCCTGGCCCATCTGTGGGCTGATCATGGCAGGAATCGGCTACAGGGCGATCAGCTCGATCCGCTCCGACTTGCGGATGGGGCAGGCCACTCGCCCTCCCTCCGGGATGGGCTCGAGCTGAGGCGTGAGGGTGTCGCACTGACCCTCCACGAAGAACGGGCAACGGGGGTGAAAGGTGCAGCCCGGCGGCAGGTCGAGCAGGCTGGGGATGTCCGCGCTGCGCAGCTCCATGCGCCGTTTGCGCCGGGCCAGCTCCGGGTCCGCCTCGGGGACGGCGGAGAGCAGGGCCTGGGTGTAGGGGTGTCGGGAGTCGGTGATCACCCGGGGCGTGGGGCCCTCCTCCACGATGCGCCCCAGGTACATGACGCTGATGCGCCCCTCCCACGCGAAGTACTTGGCCAGGGCCAGGTCGTGGGTGATGAACAGGAAGGTGACGTTGAACTCGTTCTTCAGCCGGGAGAGCATGTTCAGCAGGCTGACCCGGATGGAGACGTCCACCATGGAGACCGCCTCGTCCGCCACGATGAACTCCGGCTCCACGGTCAAGGCCCGGGCCACAGAGACCCGCTGGCGCTGGCCTCCGCTGAGCTGATGGGGGTACTTGCCCATGAAGTCCTCGGCCGGGGTCAGGTCCACGATCTCCAGCAGCTCGATGGCCCGTTTCTCCGCGTCGGCCCGGCTGTGGGCCTTCTTGTGGCGGAGGAGGGGGGCGGTGATGATCTCCCGCACGGTGTGGGTGGGGTTCAGGGAGGCGTACGGGTCCTGGTGGACGATCTGCACCGCCCGGCGGTAGGCCCGGTAGCTCTCCCGGTCCAGCTTGCTGATGTCCTGCCCCTTGAAGAGGATCTGGCCGGAGGTGGGGGGCAGGAGGCCGGCCACCATGCGGCCGGTGGTGCTCTTGCCGCAGCCGCTTTCCCCCACCAGGCACATGATTTCGCCCTGCTCGATGGTCAGATCCACCGAGTCCACGGCGATGACCCGCTCCTTGCCCGCGCCGAAGGCCTTGGTCACGTTGCGCAGCTCGAAGATAGGCGCCATCTAGCTCGCTCCTCCCTGTTGGATGGCGTGGACGCCCCGGTGCAGGGGGGTCCGCTCCAGCTCTTTCTCCACATCGTGCCAGTGCCAGCAGGCCGCGTAGTGATCGGGCCCCACCTGGGTCAGGCTGGGCTCCTCCTCCCGGCATCTGCTGGTGGCGAAGCTGCAGCGGGGATGGAAGGGGCAGCCCGAGGGCAGGTCGATGAGGTCCGGCGGGGAGCCGGGGATGGAGAAGAGCTCCTCGAAGCCGCCGGCCACCGTGGGCACCGCCCGGATCAGCCCCAGGGTGTAGGGGTGGCGGGGGTTGTAGAAGAGCTCCTCCGTGGGGCCCATCTCCACCACCGCACCCGCGTACATGGTGGCGATGCGGTCCGCCAGCTCCGCGGCCACGGCCAGGTCGTGGGAGATGAAGATCATGGTGAAGTGCTGCTCTTCCTTCAGCTGGCGCAGCAGGTCCAGGATGGTGCGCTGGGTCAGGATGTCCAGGGCCGTGGTGGGCTCGTCCAGGATGAGCACCTGGGGCTCCAGGAGGAGGGAGAGGGCCAGGAGCACCCGCTGGCGCATGCCGCCGCTCAGTTCGTGGGGGTAGCTGTTCAGCACTCGCTCCGGATCCAGCTGGACGAAGCGCAGGAGCTCCAGGGACTTCTGGCGCACGGCCTGGCGGTCGTTCCAGCCGTGGGAGCGGGCCGTGTCCAGCATCTGGTCCCAGATGCGCAGCACCGGGTTGAAGGCGTTCAGAGCCGACTGGAAGACCATGGCGCACTCTTTCCAGCGGAACTCCCGCATCTCCTTGGGCTTCAGGGAGAGGACGTCCACCTCCCGCCCGTCTCGCCGGTAGGTGATCTTGCCCTGGGTGATCTGGGCGGACTTCACCAGCAGGCGAACGATGGCCAGGCCCAGGGTGGTCTTGCCCGAGCCGCTCTCCCCGATGAGGGCCACGCTCTCCCCCGCGTGCAGCTCCAGGTCCACGCCCCGCACCGCCTGGACCTCGCCCCGGCGGATGTTGTAGACCACGTGGACGTTCTCGAGGCTCAGGGGGGTGTGGTTCTTCCCCTGGGCGGTCTGGAAACTCCACTCCATCGAATCGTTCGCCATGGATGCTCGACTCCTGAGATGCTCGATTCCTGAAACGCTTGCCCTGGACCGGTGCCGACCGGCCTGTGGCCTGTTGACCTCTGGGGAAGTCGGCTCACTCGCCGGAGCGCAGCCGGGGGTTGAAGACCAGCTCCAGGGAGCGGGTCAAGGTGATGACGGAAAGCTGGAAGAGGGCGATGGCCAGCACCGGCGCCATGATGTACCAGAGGCTGTCCTTGTAGAAGATGGCGCCCCGCACCCAGGCCAGGTTGATCATCACCCCCCAGTTGCTGGCGGAGATGGGCACCAGGCCCAGGAAGACCAGCCCCACCTGGGCGTAGACCGCGGCGGTCATGGAAAGGGTGAAGCTGATGACGATGTAGGTCATCATGTTGGGCACGATCTCCCGGAAGATGATGTGGCTGGTGCCCAGATCCAGGGCCCGGGCCGCCTCCACGAAGTCCCGCTCCTTCAGGGAGAGGGCCTGGGAGCGGACGGCCCGCAGCAGGGTGGGCCAGCTCAGCGCGCCCAGGAGCAGGCCCAGGAAGGCCAGATTGTTCAGGGTGACGAAGGCGGCCAGCACCGCCAGCAAGGGGAAACGGGGGATGGTCAGCACGATGTCGGTGATGGTCATGATGACCGTGTCCACCCAGCCGCCGGAAAAGCCGCTCAGGGTGCCGAAGGTCACCGCGATGAGGGTGGAGAGCACCGCGGCCACCACGCCCACGTAGATCACATCCTTGCCCCCGTGGACGATCTGGGAGAAGATGTCCCGGCCCTGGTGGTCCGTGCCGAAGGGATGCTCCCAGGAGGGGGGCAGGTAGATCTGGTCCACCTTGGTCTTGGTGTCCAGGGGGATGAACTCCGGCCCGATGAAGGAGAGGCCCACGATGAGCAGCACCATGATGAAGCCGATGAACCCCACCCGGTTGTAGCTCATCAGCCGCAGGGTGGTGCGGATGGAGCCCCAGATCTGGGAGAGGAGGCCGGTCTGGTTGGCGGCGCTGGCCGCTGTGCTGTTGGACATGACGGTTCCCTCAGGCTGTCTCACTCTTCCTGGCCACCCAGCTTGATCCGAGGATCGAGCCAGCTGTACAGGATGTCGGCGAAGAAGTTGGCGAAGACCACGGCCAGGGTGATGATGAGGAAGACTCCCTGCATCACCGGGTAGTCCCGCTGCTGCACGCTGTCGATGAGGACCCGGCCGATGCCCTGGTACTGGAAGATGCTCTCGATGAGCACCGATCCGCCCATGATGAAGCCCACGGTGATGGCGAACTGGGTGAAGAGGGGCAGGGAGGCGTTGCGCCCCACATAGGCCGTGGTGATGCGACTGTCCTTCAGCCCCCGGGCCCGGGCCACAGTCACGTAGTCCTCCTCCAGCGCGGCGATGGTGCTGCTCTTCATGCTCAGCATCCAGGTGCCCACTCGGGTCAGGATGTAGGTGGTGATGGGCAGGGCCGCGTGGAAGAAGATGTCCTTGATGAAGGCGAAGGAGAGGTTCGGCTGCATGCCCGGGGACATGGAGCCCCGCATCTGGGCGATGGGCGCCAGCTTCCACTGGACGCCCAGCCAGACGATGAGCATGATGCCCACCAGGTAGTCGGGCACGGAGCTCAAGATGGAGGCCAGGATGGTGAGCACGTGGTCCAGCAGGCTCTCTCGGCGGTAGGCCATGAGCAGCCCCAGGGCCATGCCGATGATGAAGCTGATGATCAGCCCGGTGCCCACGCTGAAGAGGGTCCAGGGCAGGAAGCGCTTGATGATGGCCGAGACCTCCGTCCCCGGGGAGAGGATGGAGGTGCCCAGGTCCCCTCGCAGCAGGTTGCCCAGGTACTGGACATATTGGAGGGCCAGGGGCTGGTTCAGGTCGATGGAGAAGAGGGCCGCGGCCTGGTCCAGGGCCTCGTGGTAGGTGAGGCCGTAGTTCACCAGCAGGAAGTTCACGTACTGTTCCACCGGGTTGCCCGGCAGAAGGCGGATCAGGAAGAAGATGATGGTGGTCACCGCAAAGACGGTGAAGGCGGTCTTGAGCAGCTTGCGGAAGAGGTAGGAACGGGCGATGGTTGCCGCCCACTTCCGCCAGGGGCTGGGGCCCGCCGCCGGGGATCGGATCGCTTCTACTGTGGCCATGCTGAGTTTGTCTCCCTGCCTGGTGAAGAGGCGTACAGGTCCGTGTTCAGGAGAGCAGCACCGACGGGAGAGTCCACTGAAGCGGGCTCCGGATGGGGGAGACAGAGCCCGGGCTGTCCGTCTGAGAAAGTGGGGGTGATCTGCCAGCCGTGGACTGGGCTATCGGTGAAAGGACAGGGTATGTAAACGCACTTAACAAAGGGGGTGTTTCTAGTATAGCGACTAAACCGGGCGGTGTCAAGAAGGAAAAAACGCGCCCGATCCTCAGGACAAGCTATGGGAAATCCGCTGAAATTCCTCCGGATTCCTCCGCACCACTTGACACGCCTGGGGGAACGGGTGTACGATCTGGCCAAAACATGAACTGTCATTCAATATCCGAATGGTAGTTCGCACGGCAGCCGTCCATCCAGCGATAACCCACTCCATGTCACGTGTCCAACGCCGCCGCGACCGCCGCCGCCAGGAGCTCGTCCGCCTGGCGCGAGAGATCATCGCCCGCAAAGGCATCCCCGGCCTCACCGTCCAGGAGGTGACCGAGGCCGCGGACATGGCCGTGGGCAGCTTCTACACCTACTTCCCCAGCAAGGAGGCCCTCCTGGAAGCCGCCATCTGGGAGGATCTCCAGCGCCTGGGGGACCCAGACAACCCTGCCATCCAGGATCTGCCTTTGGACCAGCGCCGCCAGGCCCAGCTGCATCAGACCTTCGCCTTTGTAGAGGCCCACCGGGGCCTGATGCAGGCCGTCTTTGGGCCCGGGGGCCCGCCGGAGCAGCTGGAGCGGGGCATGGCTCTGCTGGAACGCCGGGTGCGGGAAGGCATGGCCCGCACCACCCCTCTGCCCGACCAGGTCATCGAGTGGATGGCGCCCCTGCTCAGCGGGCTCATCGCTGGGGGCATCCGCTACCTGCTGGCCCATCCCGAGGTCAGCCCGGCGGAGATGGCCGCCCGCACGGTCAGCCTGCTGCGCCCCCTGGAGGAGCAGCTCCGTTCCTCGGACGCCGCCTCGGGCCAGCCTTGAAGCACCCCTGCACAGGGACCGCCATGTCTGTCCGTCGCCTCTGGGCCATCATGCGAAAAGAGTTCCGTCACATCCTGCGGGACCGGCGCATGCTCTTCATGGTGACTGTCTCCCCGGCCATCATGCTGATGGCCTTCGCCTACGTCTTCTCCTTCGACCTCAACCCCACCCGGATGGCTGTTTTCGACCAGGACCACAGCCCCCACTCGCGCCAGCTGGTCCTGGCTTTGAGCCAGGATCGCAACCTGATCCCTGCGGGGGAGGTGGCCCGCTACCAGGATCTGCGCTGGGGGATGCAGGCCGGCCGGATCAAGCTGGGCCTGGTGATCCCGCCCGACTTCGGCGCGGACCTGATGGCGGGGCGCGGCGCCCAGGTGCAGGTGCTGGGGGACGGCTCGGATCCCATCAACACCAGCTCCCAGATGGCCCTCCTGTCCCGGCGGATCGATGAATGGAGCCAGCCCTACCGCTCCAGGGCCCTGGCCCAGCCGGTGGAGCTCCGCTCCCTGATCCTCTACAACCCGGACGTCAAGGGGCGGTGGAGCATGGTGCCCGCCCTCCTGGCCATCGCCATGATCCTGCCCAGCATGTCCGTGGCCCTGGCCCTGGCCCGGGAGAAGGAGATGGGGAGCTTCGAGAGCCTGGCCGCCACGCCGGTGCGGGCCCCGGAGTACATCCTGGGCAAACTCGCCCCGTACATCGTCTTCGGGGTGATCAGCGCCGGCCTGGCCATCGCCGTGGCCGTCCTCTGGTTCCAGGTGCCCATGCGGGGCCGCTATTCCGACCTGATGGGCTTCACCCTCCTCTACCTCTGGGCCACCCTGGGTATCAGCGCCTTCGTCTCCAGCTTCATCGCCAACCAGAGCACGGCGTTGCGGGCTGTGCTGCTGCTCTTCCTGGTGCCCAGCTTCTTCCTGACCGGTCTCATCATCCCCATCGACGAACGGGCCCGGCTGGTGGCCTACTCCCTGCCCGCCACCCACTACGTGGCCATCAACCGGGCTGTGTTCCTGAAGGGGCTGAGCTGGGGCCCCCTGGGTTTCCATGCCTTCCTGCTCCTGACCATGGGGCTTCTTTCCACCGTGATCACCGTGCTCAGTTTCCGCAAGCGGGTGGGATGAAGGGGGCGAGCGCGCCGTTGATGGAGCCCGTGGGCGATCCGACCAGTGGGGATGGGGTTCAGTGGACGATGGGGACTCAGACGGCGGAGAGGATAGGCGGTTTGGCTCTGGGCGGGGAGTTGGCAGGCGGTTGCCCGCTCTCTCGCCCTCGGCCCCGGTCTTGGGTCCTTGATCTTGCATCGTCCGATCTCGGCTCTGCAATCTTGAATCTTTGCTCTTAAATCTTCACCCTGTTTCCTGAAGTCTGTTTCCCTGAAACCTGGTTCCCAAGCTCCATGCTCCGCCAGATCCTCAACATCGCCTGGAAAGAGTTTCTGCAGATCCGTCGGGACAGGTTCCTGATCATCTTCCTGATCCTGGCGCCCACCATGCAGCTGGTCCTCATCTCTCGCAACACGGCCCGGGGCCTGCGGGACGTCTCCGTGGCTGTGCTGGACCTGGACCAATCCGCCCTCAGCCGGGAGTTCATCCAGGAGCTGGATGTGACCCAGGAGATGGTGGTGCGCTACCACCCGGACACCCATCAGGCCCTGCACCAGCTCCTGGACGATGGCCTGGCCCAGGTGGGGATCGTGATCCCACAAGGGTTCCAGCG